>WLWD01002697.1_pt1 | contig 123437 bp, 72 predicted proteins | sample 6712731 | NCBI WGS metagenome assembly WLWD01 (sample SAMN12718690, study PRJNA576275) | sponge metagenome | isolation source: marine sponge | host: Mycale hentscheli | place: New Zealand: South Island, Marlborough, Capsize Point | collected 2014-11-01 | reverse complement strand
GGCAGCGAGCCTGAGTGAGAGTGAGAATAGACAGGCAGCTAGCCTGAGTGAGAGTGAGAATAGACAGGCAGCGAGTCTGAGTGAGAGTGAGAATAGACAGGCAGTGAGCCTGAGTGAGAGTGAGAATAGACAGGCAGCAAGCCTGAGTGAGAGTGAGAATAGATAGGCAGCGAGTCCCTTCTCATGTAACACTCACATCAGTATAAATCTCAATTCCAGCATGCACCTGACTGATTCAGGAGTTTCTATGCTTTCGAGAAAACTGATCACTTTGACAGAGCCAATCTTGGCAATACCGTGAGAGGGTCTGGCCATTACTAAATACTGCAGATAGTTACTAATATGCAATGGACAATGATGATCATAAATTTTTGCATGAAGGTTAGAATAAGAAGAGTGGGAGCCGGCCATGCACCCCCACACCTGTAACGAAGCCTATGCCTGACCATAATGAGGGTTGGCAGCATGCTCTCAGTAACAGCATCAGAACTATAGTCCAACTCTTAACCTAACTGCACTAGTTAAGCAATTAGCTTCCTCTGGAATTTCGTGTTTAGCCTACAACTCATCCTAAAATGTTAAAAAAATTCCATCTAATATGGGTAGAGCTTCTGTGGTACACAATGACATTGTCTCCAACTAGAATCTCTCGAACTGTACGTTTTCAAGGTTAATGCTGCACGCATGCACACTTATCTATCTGTACTATTTCACTTAGCAGCTGTGGTATTTCACTTAGTTACGCACTATTTCATTTCCCCGTGCGATTTCAATTGAACAGCTATTTTCCCCATACATTTTAATGGGCAATTTCGCACCGTACTATTAAATTTAGAAATAATTGTTAATTTGTTACCTACTGAAAACATTATGAAAGGTAATAATGAAGCACATTCAATAACTTAACATGAACAAAGTCAAAACATGTTCCTTTTTGGTTTTCTTATCCATATACATCTTCCATGTCATCGTCAGGTAAGATTTTTTGTGATTACAAGCATGACAGTAAACACTCAGCCACTGTACCTAATAAAATTCCTCCCCCCCAACCTCCCTAGTACTTAGTGACATTGTGTTGTTGTTTTTCCTTTAATGTACTGGTATTTTTTTTAATTAACAGTGGTATACATGATGAAAGTGGCTAAGGTATAAGGCTTAGTAGGAAAAATAAATAATACACACACAAAAAAAAGAGAATGGGGATAATATTTTATTCTAAGTCTTGGTACAGAATTACATCTTATAAAGTATATTGCACGATTAATTTAAAATATCGATTGCTGTCTAACTTAGCTCCCCCCTGGGTGAAAAGCCGGAAGAGCCCTAATGATAGTAGGAATAATAGGGTGTATTGAACATGTCTACAATCAGTATGGGTCATGAGATCCTCAGAAGTGTATCTGAGAGTTGGCTAGAGATAAATTTATCATAGTGACAATGGTTAGTGTGCAGTAGTTCAATATGATGGGATTTCTTGGATAATATTGAATTATTCAGATGTTCAATTTCTTATATGATATTTTCAATGAATGCAATTTTTTTCCTTTATGCTTGGTTCACCAAATTGAGGCCCATGTGAAATATGCACTGTCCACACATCGGGGATTTGCAACTGTTGCATTCTCTATATCTTCCGCTAAGTTTATCTAATTTAGGATAATGAATTTTTATTTATTATAAGGTCTATCATTTAGATAGAGCTGAGATTTCTTCCCTGTGGCTAACCTCTCAAATTAATGTTGTTGTTGTTATTATTTTTTCCACACTGTCTTGACCATCTATTTCTGCATTATACTATGTGTTGATGGATGGCCCTACCTCTTGTTGTGTTACAACTGGCTCTGGCTAGCTTGTTGTGGTCACCTAGGACACAAGTGTTTGTGTGACAATAAATATATGCCTACCTGGATTGCACCTCTCCTTGGGTATCTTCAACAGAATTTGGAAGCTTCTGGAAAACAGTTGCCAGGAATAGGATTTCAAGCGTTCCTTGGAAGTCTGTGGTGCTAGCCATTCTGTTGGTGGTCACTGTAGTAACGTCCAAAAGTTGTCTTCTGTGGAGCAGAAATTGAGCTTCAAAAGAAGTATGGCTCTTTCACTTACTGCGTATTGACCTCAAACTCTGGTGGCACTAACGAACTTGAGGACAGTCTGAAGGCATTAGAGAAGAATATTAAGATCAAGGTAAATATAAGCTTATTTGTCACACAGTAAAGACTCACTATGTCCAATACGATAGATGACTGAAGCATCTAAACTGGAAGACACAATCAGAAAAAACTTTGATGTTTCTAGTGGAGAACTGTTTTCTTCACTGGAGAGCCTCCAATCTCTTAATGTCAAGCAGCAAGCATACCAGGGGGGAACATTTGTGGGTAATCATGTCCACAAGCTAATGCAGGTATTATTTAATTTTTATGTAATGCTAAAAAATCTGTAACACACCTGTAATCTTCATGTTAATAGCGGAAAAGCATCAAGATATTGTTTCATAATTTGAAACAAATCAGCTCCATATTCCCTCAGACACTCCAGCCTACTGTAGATGACACAATCACCACATTCACCACCACTTTCTCTCTCTGCCATGAATGCCATAAAGGATATAATTCCTCATCTTACATGAGCGACTCTGACATAAACCATCTAGGTAAGGCAATATATCATATTTGGCGAGCGAGACACTTACAGGGGTAACACAATTGAAAATCGGGGATGTTTGTTTAGACATACGTATGTCATTTTGTACTTTGACCCTCCGTATTTTTGTGTTCGCTCGGCGTGCGACCCCTACCCAGACTTCACTAAACAGAATCCTCCGGTTAGCGACCATTACCCGTATCACCTTAGAAATTGAATTGTTTACCGCTTTGACGAACCACGAAGGTAAGTCTTGCGTAGGTATGTTCAGTTGTGTGAAAGTATTGTGCGTTACAACTACTATTAAGAATATCACAAAAATAACGTGATTTGATTTTGTTGCTTCTTTTTCAATTCAAACTGTTGCGGGAGCGGTTACTATGACATTGTAACCCCTTTTCCGCATACGTAATTTAAAAACTTGACTTTATTTTAGTAGCTTGAGTGTTAGTTGTTAAAATCAAATTTAACAATAGTATAGTTTAAGGCTCGCTCGCCATTTGTGCTCAAGCACACCACTAGTAATATATATTTATAAATTCTACTTTTTATTTTTAAATTAGAACACAGCATCGAAAACTTCATGAAGTTCTATGTGAAAAGTTCCCCACAGCTACTGTGCTCCCTAAAATGCACATCATGGAAGAGCATGTTATTCCGTGGGTGAAACACTGGCGTGTTGGAGCAGGTCTTATGGGAGAACAAGGCGCAGAATCTATTCATCAGCATTTTATGAAATTGGAGCGGACTCACCAGGGAATTCCTAGTGAAGTGGATAGGCTAAAATACATAATGAAGGAGCACCAGTTGGCATCAGATCCCTCCTTGGTTTGCCTGAGACCAGCTCCTAAGCATTACCAGAAAAGAAGGAAACTTGTGGCAGCTGAACCAGAAGACTCTTCTTCTTAGATTACCTGTCACATTTTTAAATTCATTGAGCACTGAATGTAGTACTGCAAGTCTTCTTCATTTACCAAAAACCAAATGAGCGGTTGTTGAAAAATTGAATGTAGTTACAAATAAAAAAAACAGTAGCGCTTGGAGAATTAGTATAGTAATTGACATATACCTATTACAGCCATACCTGGTTCCAGTTTAATGCACGTGATAAGCTACTTGGTGTGTTAAAAATCTATTTTTTTCTGATTATTAGTCGGTTGCTACCTTGGTTGCTAGGAAGTCTGGTGAGAGGGAAAACATTTTGTGGGCGGGTCGCGGTGCCACGTACAGGGCTGTGGTGGTCCTCTGGGGAGTGAGGAGCGAGTAGAGGAGATGGCGATGTCGGTTTACGGGCAGGTACTGCGAAAGCGTCAAGCTGTCCTCGCCTCAGGGTTAGTAAATGCTGATCTGAATAGATTATCGAAAGTCTTGGAGAAAGAGGGAATATTGTTTAAAGGTGCCTGTGCCAAATTTGCGTCCCTCGATTCCTACCATCTTAAAGATGACGTTAAGGTTAGGTACTTAATCCAGCAAGTTTGTGAGGGTGTTGGAGATAATGCTAGTGCTTATGACAAGCTAGTTCATGTACTCATTGAGCATATAGATGCCAATTGTGTGTATGAGGCTATGGGGAAAGATATTGCTCATAAAGGTGTTTATGAAATCGGAGAAAGTGATGTGTTACATCTACTTGACATATTAGCTCCAATTAGCTTCAAGTGGGAAAATATTGGTATAGGGTTAAACCTACCTTATGATGTGATTAGTGGGTGCACTAAAGCTGGTGGTAACATTGTAAAATTACAGAGTATTATCATTGCATGGATATCAGGCCTATATAGTCCTACCACACTAAGTCACCTAAAACAAGTATTGTCTAGTCCATTAGTAAGTGGATCTACTGTGGCACAAAGGTTGGATTCGTTTGCTATATCTCGTTACTTTAAACTTTTGCCAAATATGCAATCTGCTTATGAGGCTATAGGTCAAAAGGTCAAAGGCGATGATGTAATCCTTACAAATAGAGATGTACCACTCTTAGTAGAGCTGCTGAGTGGGTTTAGCTTTAAGTGGGAAGAAATTGGTATAGCACTAGCTCTACCACAAAAAGTGATAAAAGATTGCGGAGAAGCAGATACCAATTTGTTAAGGCTTCAGCGTGTTCTTATTGCACGGATGTCACTCTCAGGGATTCTTACCACATTGAAAGTCCTCAAGGCACTATTATCTAGTGAACTGGTCGGAATACATCCACATATTCTTGACACTTTTGTTTCCACTCAATTTGAAGGTGTGCCTCATATAAAATCTCAGTCCTGCAATATTAAAGTGATCGAGAATTTATCTACACTTCTTGAGGTACAAGTAAGTGATAATGTACAAGAAAAGTACCAATGGAATAAAGATGGTCAGCCTTTAGCTGAGGGAGCTGATTTCTCTGGTGTGTGTAGTAACATACTGTATATCAACAGAGCCAGCCAGGTCACAGAAGGCAAGTATACTTGTCATGTGACACTAGACAATGGCACTGTATTACATGCAGATGATATTAGTCTGATGGTCTCTGGTATTCCAGAAAAAACTGAGATATATTCCTGTAGAGCAGAAAAAAATACTTTATTAGAGCTTTATAGTAGATACAGGCAAGTACCTGCTGATTCCTGGCCCCCTATAAGCAACTCTAAATGTATTGATTTAACTCTAATTAATCAGAACATCGCAAAACTTGAATATGAGACAGTTAAGGGATACATGGATGACATTCTAGAGGGCAAGAAAGTAGCACAATATTATGAGGTGTTTAGAGAGTATAAAGAAAGAGCATTAGTGGTACTAGAAGGCCGCCCTGGTTGTGGAAAATCAACTCTAGTTTACAAGTTAACTAGAGATTGGGCTAACGGTTTGAAAGTGTTACAGGGAGCTCAACTGGTATTTCTCGTAAAACTCAAATTACTGAACATCTCTGGCAGAGATCTTAGTTTACTAGATCTGCTTGGGATATTTTTTCATAGTACAGTTCAAACTAAGAAAATTGCAGATTACTTAGAGGAATCTAATGGCAAAGGGGCGTGCTTTATTTTGGATGAGTTAGATGATTACAATATTGAGTCGAGGAAAGATTCAATAATTTATAATTTGATTTCCAAAAAATATCTTCCTCTCTCAATGATTGTAGTAGCATCTTGTCCTATGGCTGCTACTCAGCTCAAACCTGAAAGTGATATGTGTATTGAAGTAGTTGGGTTTTCAAGGAATCAAATTTATAGCTATGTAGAATCTTTCCCTTTCAATAAGCAGAATAGGGTAGGTGAAGTGAAGGAATACCTAGATCACCATCCCAACATTCTACAAGTATGTTACCTCCCACTCCACTTAGCCTTAATATGCTTCATTTTTAATCAGCTAGACACCATCTCCCACAGGGAAACTCCCCTATATGAGAAATTAGTACAGAGTATTTTATTACGATATTTAAAGACATACAAAAATACATCACAGTTGAAATCATTGGATGATTTGAGTGGCGATAAGAAAGAATGTTTCTATTCCATTTGTAAGTTGGCATTTGATAGGATTTGTAACTCTCCGCAACTAACTACTGAACCTCAAAATTTATGGTTTGCTGACTCAGCTCTTGGCTTGGTTACAGTAGATCAAATTGCTACACTTGTTGACTTTAAAAATGTATACAGTTTCAGTCATATTACTATTCAAGAATTTTTAGCAGCTTTTTATATTCATACATCTCAGTTACCTAGTGAGGAATTTATGAATAAGAAAAGTTTGCATAGTATTTGGAGATTTTACTCGGGCTTGGTACAGTCAGCCTCAAGTATATCTATGATTAAAACTTTTTTTGACAACTCTAGCTTTGATTATTTTAGTTTAGTTCGATGTGCCTATGAGTCCCAGAATGTGGAACTGTGTGACTGTTTAATAAAAGATGGAGTTTTAATAATCAAGAAAGAAGATTTATCTTCAATTGATTGCATTGCTCTGGGCTATGTTATATCTAACAGTACCAACCCAGTTGAAAAAATGGTGTTAGAAAACTGTAAGTGGACCGAAAAAAAAATGATGTTATTAGCATCGGAAATTTCAAGTTTTAGACTAGAATTTGTTAAAAGTCTCACAATTATGATTGCAAAAGAAGAAAGAAGAAAGTCCTTAAAAGGTCTATTAGTCCACTTACAACCGTATTTAGAGGAGTTAAAATTGACAAAAATCAGAGTTGAAGTTTCTGTCCTTCAGTATTGTAACCAGTTAGTTACTCTGAGAATAACTAGAAGCCTTATCGATTCTGACTGGATAGGAACTTTATCTGATGCCATGACAACAGGTTTCACTGTTCATTTCTTGGATCTTTCTTCCAACAATATTGGTTCATATGGTGCAGGTGTGCTTGCTGAAGGATTGAAGTTCACTAATGAACTAAAGAGTCTGAACTTAAATTCCAATGACATTGGCTCACATGGGGCTATAGCTTTAGCATCGGCTCTTCAGTCTTGTTCACTGTTAGAGTCACTTTCACTAAATGATAATTGTATAGGTGAAACAGAATGCTGGACACTAAAGGAAAAGTTAAGCTTTTGTAAGATGCTAGACCTGAACCATCAGAAGCCATGCAATTACATTGACGTAGGAAGGAAAGTCGTCATTTACAATGGTCGGTCTAAAGAAATATTGTGGGATAATTACGGATTCAGTATTAGCTTAGGGAGTTGCAATATATCAGCAGCCAGCGAGGTTGTTATTACTGCAATAGCTAATGCAGAATGTACTTTTCCGTCTAATTCAAAGCTAGTCAGTGGTATATTTCACATTGAAAGCTCAGGGACAATCAATTCAACCTCTACAATTCGAATCCAACATTGCTGTCCTCAGTCAAAAGATTTGACATTTGTTCATTGTTCTGATGAGACTCTGGAATTTACAACTCTTCCAGGAGGTGCTTTTACTGACACTTATGGTGAAATCACAGTCAATAGCTTTTCTTATTATGCAATAGTATCTGATGATCGTGGGAAAAAAGAATACTTATCTTCTCTGTATTTCAGTCGGCAGCCTAATAAGCAGCATGAAGGTCAAGTGTACTGTAGTTGGGACATGCACATTTCAGTGGCAAGGAACTGCAGTGTCTATGAGAGACTTTTAGAGCTTTATAACTTCCATGAGGAAAAGGAATTTGAGTTACACCATAGCTTTGTTGCTGAATTTGATGGCGACAGAACTGAAATAACACTTTCTATTCCACATTCTGAAATTCAAAGTGGGTGGCACATAAAGAATATCAATCAGGAAACTATATTTAGAACAGATATAGATTCTTGTACTTGTGGATTTCATTCACAAATCACTTGTCAATTGCTATTGTATATCCAGCAAGATGTGAGCAATTTAAATTGTTATCTCAGTATGGATGGTTTAAAACAGCCAAACAACTCCTTCAAAATTCTCAGAGTCCTTCCTGATGGTAAGTAGAGTTTGTAAAATAATACATTTGTACAGTAGTTAAAATTTTTTGGATACCCATGCAGTTGGTATAGTAAGAATTATTTTATTATGTAATAACAAAAGTATAATTACATACATTGCTGTTATTAATTTACATAGACTTGTAAGTATGCTAGAGAAATGAAATACAAATAAACTTACTACTATAGAAAATATGATTAAAAAATGTACTGATAACTTTGAATGGATCTACACAGTATTTTTAATAGTTAAGAATGTGTTGTTTCCCCACACCCTAGCTGATGTTCTTGCGGAATAAATACTTTTATTAGTATTAATATTATATTTTTAGATAAAATTCAGCTGTTGAAGGCATGTGATGAAATGATTAAAGTGGAGAAACACACAATGGATTGTCTTTATGCTAAAATAATATTCTTTGGTCCACCTGAACGTGGTAAAACCGTGACACGGAAACGAATGGTTAATGAAATTGTTAACATACAACCAGAGCAGTGTAAAGAACCAAGTACATCAGTTATTGAAGGACATACGTACTGCATTAAAGATATACATCGTTCAACGGTATTAGTTGGAAAGAAAAATTGGGTTGTTCTGAATAATCCCTCAGAGGAAGGGAGTGTTATTTTTAATCTGTTTCGACAACTGCTACCTGTTCCCAACTCTAAGAGTCTCTTAGTCAAGGCTTGTGATGAAGAAGAAAACGATAACGTTCAAGATAAGGCTAGTTCTTCAGTGGGTTCTCAGTCTTTACTTGCTAACGAAGAAAACAGTGAAGGTGTGGTTGTTCAACAACAGATGGAAGAAAAGCATTTACCTGTTGATAGTTCACATTCGAACTTACATGTGCATCCATTGGATGAGCTGCCATCACATGAGCTCTCATCAGACTTGGATTTAAAGCCAGAGATGAACAATATTTGGGAATTCTTTAAGCAAGCCATAGAAGAAGGCAATTGGGATCAAGTCAATGAAGACCTACAGAACATGGCACTATTGTACTTCCATGATACTGGAGGCCAGTCTGAGTTACTAGAGATGCTTCCAGCACTTACCATTGGATCTGCTCTTTATTTTTTCTTTTATCGCCTTACCGATGATTTAGATGACAAGTTCACTTTAAGTTATCGTCAAGAAAAGGGTAAAACCAGCATACCAGTCAAATCTACAGCAACAGTTGGTGAAAATCTCATTTCGACACTTTCAAGTATTTATTGTATGAGTACAAATGATAGAGAGACAAGTGCTTGCAAGTCATTGGTGAGCAAGGATGAGTGTTCCAAACAGGAACTCCATTCAGAATTATTGAATTCTAAGGCTGCTGTGTACATTATGGGAACTTATAAAGATAGATTACGTGACCTTTGTCATACTGAGGCAGAATTAGAGGAGAAGATACTTGAGGTAGACGAAAAGCTAAAATCTCTTATAATTCCGACAGATTTTTATAAAAAGAAGATAGTGCACTATCAAACTGATCACAGGCTCATCTATCCGATTGATAACAAAAATGCAGATGAAAATGATGCTTTACAGCTTCAGCAGTTCGTGCAAGACAAATTGCACAAGAATTTCAAGAAATTAAGAATTCCAGCACGTTGGTTAGCGTTTAGCCTGACTTTGCGTAGCTTACAGAAAAGTGTCTTGTCTCTGAAGAGTTGTATTGATCTAGGAAGACTACACAACATGAGTGCTGAAGATACTAAAATGGCACTTTCTTTTTTCCATCTTAGAGCTGGTATTTTGATGTATTTTCAGGAAATTCCAGAATTACAAGATATTGTAATAGTAGATGTTCAGCTGGTCTTTGACATTGTCACTAAACTGATAGTTAATTGCTTGGAACTAGAAGAAGATGAAGGTTCTTTTAAGGCAGATCAATCTCGCAGCACTGGTCTATTCGATGTGTCACACATTCATGCAGTTTGTAGGACGAAACAGTTTCCTCAAAAATTATTGATAATTGTATTGACTAAACTGAATATTATTTCTTCACTACCTCATAATTCAGAGCAATATTTGATGCCTTGCCTTTTGAGTAGTTTAACAGATGAAGAATTGACTGCAATGAAATCTGAATATAGAAATGATTCCATAGCTTCTCTTCTCATATGTTTCAACTGTGGTTTTGTACCCATTGGAATATTTCCTTCACTTATTGCTAGGTTATTTGGTCTACATCAGTCAAAGGTAAGTTTATTTCTTAAAGTTGGGAGCAAATGCACTTTTATTACAGTGTAATTACTAATTGGTGCATAATAAGTATTCAGACTGCAGTCTATATTATGGGAACTTATAATATGGTTTTTATGAATTAAAAATTCTCAACGGAGCTTTTTCACGAGATGCTTCTAAAGTCATGGTAAATGTATGATCAAAATATACAGAAGGAACTTGCTTAGTGCATGCATTAGCTGCGGGTGGGTCTTAGTTATTTTACTTCTTATCTTGATTTGAAAGAACCCTAGCAGATAACAAATTATTTTAGAATTATTTCGAAATTTATAGTGGCTCAAACAAACACTTTTATCCATTTCCACTTGCGTGGGTGAATTTTTCAGCCGTGATTTTCGAAGATAGCTAGCTGTTCTCTTTTTGCTTAACATTTGCATTTTGGTCTTTTTGAACCTTTTTAATCAAAAAAGTATTTGTATGTAATGGCTAATGATATGTAAAAGTGTTTATTTAGATTTTGAAGATAGTGCTATTTCTATTTTGTGCAGGAGAAATCATTTGAGATTAATAATGAAGTAGTACGCAAAAATTGGATAGAGTTTTTTGTTGGAGTGGACCAGGATACTATCAGTTTTGTGTGCAATACACAATTCTATGAAATTTTATTCAAGTCAGAGGAGTATAATGAAGAGAGGGCAAGACCGTTTCATGAGGTTTGCAGAGATGTGAAAGACATTATTGTTGAGTCACTAGAGGAAGTGCTATCTCGTACTTTTGTTTCTTTTAAAGAAAGTTATCAATTTGGATTTATTACGGAATCTAAGAAATGCTGCTGTTCAACAGATAAAACTCATGTTTGTGTTGTTAATTACAATGAAGCTAAACAGAATATCGCAAGAAAGATGGCTTGTAAGATCAGCAAGAAAAGATTCACAATGGAGTCTAGACATCTGGTGTGGTTTAATAAGGTAGGTGGTTGTAATAAAGTATGCTCCTACTGAAAATGATTGGTGTTCTGTACTATTTTGCATAGTGAAACGAGCCATTAGACTGGCTTATGAAGTTTGAGTGTAAAATCAGCCATGTACTCTCATGTCACTATAATAAGCATGCCAAACTTGAATCTGTGTTACCAGAGTTTCTGTTGAGATCACCCGTCACAAGTTCTCTGGTTTAATAAAAACTATTGGTAGTTTTCAATTTATCCCAGCAAAGAAGAAATAGTACAATAAATTTTATACTTTACTACCATAACAATTATGCACGAGTTTTTTAAGCATGTGAACTTAAACATTCAACTTAAAACGAGTATAATTCACTGAGACAAGTTAATGCACTGGATTTCACTGGAATGGTTGATCTATTGGAAGCCACTGGAGTACTTGATTAATGTTTATGGTGTTTTGGACACTAACACATAAGAATAGAATAAATGGAGTACTTGTACTAATGTGTTGTTTTTTTATTTGCATAATGAAGCTAAGATTTTGAAGGAATTGACCAACTTAAAATACTATGAAGAGTAGCAACAAATGAATGTTGACTCATTCTGTGGAAATATACATATATCTGTTACTATTCACATTCATTGAAGATTAGGTTCTCTGAGTTTTGCAGTTGGCAGGAATTGGTCACGCTAAATTTTAATAAACGGTTGCAAATGATATATTTATTTGTTGATATTTTGTATATATCTGGCTCAATAAGATCTAATATTATTCAATTGTGTTTGTTGTTGTTATTCTATAGCCACTTCAATGTCAACAAGGTATGCTGTTAAGAATTTAATATTGACATTAACTTAGTTTAGGTTGTGATATGTAAGTGTCTGTAATATTTCATATTTGCTATAAAATACCTCAACTGAACCTTTTTAAATACACTTAATGTTTATGTGTAAAATAGTGAAAACCACTTTTTTATTACATAGTCTAGGATTTAGCAAGTTATTTTGAGCAACACCATTATTAACCCTCACTGTGCATGCACGAGAGGGTTATAGTAGTCTTCCTGTCATGTCTGATTGTCTGTCTGTCTGTCTGTCATACTCTGATTTTGTCTGATTGAGGTATAAACTTACTCAGAATGATGATTTAAGAACATTGTACTACTTTTTTTAATTTTGGGCTAATTTTTAAGTTATCAGCTCCACGTAGGTACAAGCTTTTGTAGGTAACACCCCCTTATCAACACGGCGAATTGCTTCATGCCGACAAGTTAAAAGAATGCTGAAATTGGAGTTTTGCATTAAAACTATATACCAGTCAGTGTCTCGTGTATGTCAACTACTTTTTATGAAGACATCTACCATTATCATTGCTTTGAGCCATATTGATAGCTGAGTAGGAATAGCCAAAAACATAATTCTTTCAGTCCGAGAAATGAATTTGTTATAGCTAGCTAGAATTTACTAGAGCTGAGGATACCTTGGTACTTCGTTTAATTGTAAATGCTTCCTCCAAAACTAACAAATATTGTTCGATTAAATAATGTTGATTGTATTTAAATTGCCATCTAGAGCTATATTATACTAGAAATTGTAAATTGTTTAATAATTTCTGTGTGTAGTGGGTAGTCTATAGGTTTATTTTATCATGTATACTGGACATTTATTTGTATAGAAACTAAAGGGAAGCGAAAGAAAAATTGGGAAGGCACCACTACCCCATCTAAAGCAGGGAGGTATGCAGATATGTCTTCTGTCAGTGAATCCCATATTCCAGGTATGTTTTTGTTCCCCTCACTTAGTATTAGTCATTGCAAACATATTCGTTCTAAGATAGATCAATAGCATAAGCAACCATCCATATATTAACCACAATCAATAGACTATTCACTCTGGTGTTGTATGGGATCGCTTATCCATTTGCGAGGTATATACCATTGTATCTATTGTAAGCTGCTGATACGAATGGTGTATAGTACTCATGTTCTGGTGAAACAGTGGATTGTTGTTAGGGCTGCCTAGGCTTGAACACTTTACAATACTGTAAGCTTCTTCCTTTAATTGTAAAGTGATGACAAGCAAGCCAGAGCTGGAGGCAATTCAAAGAATTCATTCTTCATGGCTTTGATTTTTTGTGGGCCATTTGCTGATCTTAATTTAATCATTACTTTGAAATATTTAACTTGAGCGTTTCTGGTATTTATAAGGCCGATACACGAACTTACAAAAAATAATATTAACTTATTATTGGGCATCAAAGGTATTGATTCATTTGTAGTGCTAAAATATTACAATTGTATAATAAAATAGTTAATTTTCCTAGGCAGTGAAGATTTTGTTGATACCATTATGATTATACTCCTAATTATATATTCTTGGTAATATTCCACTGTTTCTCTTTATCTGGGGAATTTATTTTGTATGAATGATTTGACGTTGTTGTTTTTTTCCTCGTATTTTTTTTACAAGTGGTTTAATCCTTTACTTTTCATTCATAGCTAATTGGTTGATTTTGGTTCATGCAAGTAAGACACTATAATACAGGTATACAAATTTTAACCCTTAAATAAAGTTTTGGCAGGACATTGTTTTATTCATTGGCTCTGTCTGTCACAAGCAGATCTCAATGAAAGTAGCCTACAAAAGTTTGTATGGATATCAAACTAATGTTCCACAATTGAAGTCCCTGGACCATGCAGATATATTGTGTGTTGTCTTATTAGAAATAAGAAATATCATTTCTTACAAGGTCAGTGTCCCCGTGTGGTGTCATATTTTGATCACACTGCAATCATGTGAGCAAGTATTTTACTGCACTATATTCCTTTAATTTTACCAGCAAGTTTTGATGAGTTGTACATATACTTGGTGTACTTTCATTTCTTCTCTTATTGCTCCAGAGGCGAAAATGTTATTGAAATTATTGTCTGAAGCATGCCTGCATTTAAAAAGTAATGTGCCAGTCACCATGTTTTTTTTTTTCAAGTGTCACATGAACACAAGTAGCTATATCTGCAATTAAGCTTGTATATAGCTAATTTAATATATATGTGGGTGGGGTTGAGTGGCCGCACCAATTCGATTTGGCTCCCAGCTACTCTGCACCTGTGGACTGGATATACCATCACAAAATTTACGTTGTATTCTCATAGTGAGTTGGACAAGGTGATTATCATTAAGATGGTGAAGCTTTTAAATTTTGTAGGAGTTCTTACATCTCATAAAAATGATCAGTTTGCACTGGGCTTTTTTCATATACAGCACCAAACATCAGCAGCATAGGTGAAACTACCTTAAGCCTGAACAGAGTGTGTGAAAGAACAACTAAAGAAGTTAACGAGAAAGTGTCTGGCTATTGAATATATTTTGTGTAGGTTACACCATAACATGGAATCAGTACTGAATTTACACCACGGATGGCTGAAGGCCCCTGGAAAGTGTAAACTAGTAGCGACCGAACAGAGTAGTGCAACCAACTTATACCGTGACTCTAGGCTGTAGGAAAGGATTGATCGGACAGTTCACTTATTTATTCCTTAGTTGAGTATGTGAAAAAAATATATTCACCACGAATAGAGCTATCTGATTGGACGTTTTTATGTACCGTGATACAATTTAAAGTAATCTCACCTACATACTCAAATGGGAATATAATCGGAACAGCATAATAGTTGTGTCAGTAGAAGGTTGGCTGCTGTGCTGGTCACCACACTTATTTAAGTACTTTACATTGTTTTGTCATGTTTAATACTATAATGAGCTAAAACACCCTATCAGCAGAATTTCTAAAATGATAGGGATACATGAAACACATAATCAGTTGTAGGATTTTTTGAATGGATTATGTATATTTGGTAGAATATTTAATCCACAATTAATAATAATTCACTAAATGTTTTATTTATTATGACTTTGTTTATGATAATTTCATTGTACATAATAATTATGGCATTGATGCTTGCAGATGAGGCAACTACTGTAAATAAAGAAGATGCTTTATTCAGAAGTGAGTTACATGTGTTTGTGTAGTGTGCTGCTTTGTCAATAAACATACATGTGTATAATTACATATATTATATTGATAAACAGAGGGATTGATGTAAGTTGGCAGGCAGATATAATATAGAAGTAATTTTTAATTCTTGTATGGCCAGTTTCCTATTCAGTGTTACTCCATTAGCTCATATTATTTTTAAATATAAATACTAGTGATGTGCTTCAGCACAAATGGAGAGTGAGCCATTGTGCACAAGTAATTAACCTTTTAATTTTATACATTAGAAAATTTGTATGCAAAGAAAGACTCAAAAAATGCTGCATATATTTAGTTAGCCTCATGTTAATGATCTAGGTCCTATTCACCTAAAGAAGGCATCACTCAGCATTTATTAAGGAAATTACTGACAAATAACCGTTACGTATGAACTTACTCAGGACGAAGGTTTAGGATTATTTATTGTGCTACTTTTTTTATGTCAGGCTAATTGTTGAGACAATGCGAAGCTGTCAGCTCTGCATAGGTACCAGGTAATGCCCCTCCCCCCCCTAGCACCACATGAGCAAATACTTTCTTGCAGCCAGCGGTGTAGTTTTTTTATGGTCAGAAAAAAAATTAGTCCCTAATAGATGAGACTGGCTCAGATGCCCCTTCTAATTATTCATTAAATGTAGCATTATACTAATCAAATGTTGGACATGGATCTGATAACTAGCTGTAGTATTTCTTACCAAAATGTTTGTATTAATCCTAATAGTTATGAGATAGTTAGAATTATACAAGTGATGTGCTTCAGCACAGTGGCAAGCGAGCTATTCTAACTGAAATTTAAATTTGAATACTAACCACCAATAATATTTATTGGTTAGTAATTTTTTAAAGATTTATTTGAGCTATATTCTTTAACCACAACATACATACACACTTGTTCACTGACTCAAGCACAATATTTACATTGTACTATAGTATGTCCACGTTGAGTTGGCGCGACCACAAATGTGGCAAAAGAGGAATGCACTTGGCGAAACCGGAGACCAATTAAGGTCACATGACAGTAGTAGCTCAAACGCGCGAAAACGTCGACGCCCACAGTAAAAACGGGGCGGGTCCAAGGTGCGCATTATTACCGTAAGTTTACTTGTTGAAATGAAAAAGAAGCTTGGCAGTTTCTTCCGCGGCTGTATTCAATATATGCCCAGTTATAACTAATCACTCGTAGTTTATAGTTTGTACGAGCTTCTAGTTGTGCGCTAAAACTGGTTGAAGGTTGTGGAGGGTTATCTGGAGCTACAAAGCTTAGAGGAAAAAAGCACAGGACCGCGGCTGAAAGCCTCCTCAAGTAAGTCTGATTGTTGTGTGCTTAAGCGTGTATTTAAACTCTATTCTTACTTTCTTGGTGTGACGAATTTCTGAAGTACTCAACAGTAATGTGAAGAATCCAGTACATCACCTACACTTTAGCTATGGCCACACACATTCCAGTATTACTTTGTCCTTCACACTGAATCATTCATATCATTTTATTCATGATTTTACTATATTTTCTATCTACTTGTTAAATTTCAACTTTTTTTTAAATTATACAAAAAAAATTGACAATTAATATAATTTTATAATGACATTACACAATATATATTATTACATAATTTTATGATGACATGAAATTGTGGTAGATACAAGCAGCAGTTGAATTTGGAGGGTGGTAAATAGCATCACCATAACCATAGAGAACTGTACCTATATAGACATGAGGAGTAATGGACAGCTAAAGCATAAATAGTGGCATATAGAGTCTATGATGAATTGTATATCTTATTTTCTTGGTCAGCAAACAGTAAATTGGCTGAGTTTCTAAATAAATAGGCCCTATTTAAACAGGTAAGAAAATCTGAGTGGACAAGCAACCCGTGATACAAACGTACCTCACATTGTAGCTTGCTCTTGTTAAGTAGCCTTGAATAGCAACAAATTCCTGAGCCTAAAATGAACCAGAATGTCAAGCAGAAGGGTAGAAACGAAGTCACCAAACTTACGACTGCTTTGTGTTTACAATTGTCTCTGAGGCACGTGTTTGGCCCGGTTTGAGCGCGTGACTAAATCCCGCCGCGTGTAGCGCGGGAAACGTGTGGTTTTATTTATTCCCATAGACTTTTCTATTGAGTTTTGAAACTGCACTTTCCCGCTAGCTCAGAAGTTTTTAAAGGGACTTTTCTGGACCGCTTCGGCACGAGCTTTCGAATGGTACAAACCCCGGAAGCGTAGCTACTTCCGTTCAAAAGTTATTAACGGTTTTTACCGCGCCAACTCAACTTGGACATACTATAGTGGTGCGCTCGAATAGCGCAAATGCATGGCGAGCGAGCAGACTCTCTTTACAGAAAAATAGGACAGAAATTACATCTAACTGTAGTGCACAATGTAACCCTTTCCATTCTCAGTTAGCATCAGAAAATCTAAAGTCTCTGATCCCAGACTACAGAAGTGGACCCGCATTGTAGTAACAATAACAGAATTACCTGAATAAACTTCGAAAGCAGTGACAAAGAAGCGCAGCTTGACAAAGACTTCACAATTGTTTCAAGAAGAGAGTAGCTATATACTTTTTGGTTGAAATTACGTAAGGCAGTGCAAGGATTCTCCGCGCTCGTTAATTGAAAAATACTGGAACTGTTAACGCTTTACCTAACTTACGTAATTAGAAGCCCGGGCGAAACATTTTGACGTACGTATACATACATATATATATCTGAAATCTCAATTGAACACGACTGATAGTCAGCTTCGCTCGCTCGCTGAATTATTTTCATGACTTGACAATTGATTTTCAAAGGGTATTGTAATAACTTGGCTTAGCACGCGAAGCGGCGCAAGAACCAACTTTTTATGAATCCCAAAGAATGACTGAAGTTACAGAAAGAATAGATTAATATATGGTGTACTCAAAACCATGTGTTTATGCATTAATTAGCTATGAAAGAGTTGTTAATTGGTGTGAAGTGGTACATGAATGGAAGTGACAAGAAGTGTTACAGTCGATATGTCTCTGAAGTTCCTTAGCCGTTACCACACTTCCCCCCCTCTGAGACTGTAACTAAGTCGATCAGGTTGGGCGATGACAAGTAGATCTACGAATAGGAGGTTTATCACATTGTAGTGGGGCATTCAGAGTCGGTAAGGGTAAAGGTGGAGCATGTGCTGTTTCCTGGGTATCTGGGTGTGTGTGCGGCACATTAGATAGATATAGATCATCTCCATCGAATGCAGAAGGTGAGGATGTGACAAGTGGAAGGTGAGTGAACGAAAGTCTAAATCCCTCAATGACCTAAGTGGGAGTGGCTTAGCTAAGCTACGAGGTAATTAACTTAACTACACTTTCAGTTTAGTTAATGGACTTTAATGAAATAGGGAAAGGTGTGAGATCGGAGAGAGAATAGACGATGAGCATGAATGCACATTGGCTGCGCATTATGAAGGGCATGACGTGAATCAGGGTTCAATGGTTGATGATGAATCTCATTACCTGTGGCGGGAAATAAGATTCGGGTAAAGGGATGACAGATGTATTAGAAATGAATGGGGAGAGAGGCAGGTACAGGTAAAGCATAAGATTAGAAATCAAATGACTAAGACAGGTACATACAGATAAACAAATGAAACATATATTGTGCATGATATTCAGTTTCAGTTACTCTGTGGTGTTACTTCCGGGCCGGCCGGGCTTGATTCCTCTGTTTGGGCATAGAGCCCGAACATATTCCGGGGGGAGCAGCTGAGGGAGTCGCAGGTGCGTCGAGATCAGTTGAGTTGAGAGCAGGCGAGTCGTCAGATGCAGGAGATGCCGGATCGGGGTTGTCTTGGTGATGTTCAGCTTCGTCAGCGTCAGTGATGAGAGGAACCAGTCGTATGACGGGGCGACGGAACTCCTTGCCACGGCAGGTGATAGTGGCTACCCGGGAGATGCCATCGTCGCCGGGATGGAGCTTCGTGACCAGTGCGAGAGGCCATGACCTGGAGTGGAGGGATTCGTCTTTCACTAATACCACTTGTCCGACTCGCAGGTTTCGTCCGGGGCGCAGCCATTTTGCTCGGGCTGCGCAGCTGGCGATGTAGGCAGCCAGCCAATGCTTCCAGAGGTCAGCTTGAAGTCTTTGTGTGAGATCCCACCGACGGAGCAACGACAGCTTCCCACTAGGGGGGTTCCTTGACGGAGGTGCACGGAGGGGCCGTCCTACCAGAAAGTGCCCTGGGGTCAGAAGATTACCCTCCTCCAGATCACCGGCCCCCACCGCCATCATCGGCCGTGAGTTGAGCACGCTCTCCACCTCGGTGAGGAGTGTCTCAAGCTCTGGCCAAGTCAGCGAATGGGGCGCGGCGACCTTTCGGAGGCCCATCTTCATGGCTTTGACGGCCGCCTCCCAGAGTCCCCCGAAGTGGGGCGCTCGTGGAGGGATGAAGTGCCACTGTATCTCAGCTTGTGAACAGTGGACTGCGAGGGCGTCCCGGAACTTCCTCGATCCGATCAGGTCTTGGATTGACCGGAGCTCCTCCGCGGCCCCAATGAAGTTGGAGCCGTTGTCCGTGTGCAGAGACGCCGGGCAGCCGCGACGTGCAGAGAAGCGGCGGAGGGAGGCAATGAAGTCCTCAGTCGTGAGCCGTTCGCAGAGCTCCAAGTGCACAGCCTTGGTAGCCATGCAAACGTACACAGCAACATAAGCCTTGAGATGTACAGGCTTCCTGGTGTAGCCGACGCGGAGCGTGAGGGGGCCCGCAAAGTCCACGCCAGTGTGGAGGAACGGTGGAGCAGGTGTGGTCCGAATGGCCGGCAGCATGCCCATGGAGTGAGCGAGGGGGCGCGCCAGCACCTTCTGGCAGGTGACGCAGAGTCTTGACACTTGTTTCAGATAGTTGCGCACGCCCAGGATCAGATACTTGGTAGAGAGGATGGCGGCAAGCGTCGAGGTGCCGGGGTGGCCGTTGGACCTGTGAGCAGATACAGCAAACAACTTGGTTAGGGGGGAGGAAACAGATAGGGGTATGAGCTTTTGTGGAGCAGTGGGAGCGTCGGGGTTTCCAGGGATTTTTTTAGAAAAATTGCTAAGGGGGGGCAAAATAGAGATTTTTGTTAGCAAGGGGGGGCATGCATGTGTCAGAGTGCATGCATTAATTGTGTGTGTGCCTGTATTAATTATTAATGTGTGTGTGCCTGCTTAAGTGTGTGTGTGCCTGCTTAAGTGTGTGTGTGCCTGCTTAAGTGTGTGTGCCTGCTTAAGTGTGTGTGTGCCTGCTTAAGTGTGTGTGTGCCTGCTTAAGTGTGTGTGTGCCTGCATGATCCAGCTTGAATAGCAGTGACCTTGCAAAAAAAGGGTGAAAAGTAATGTAATTGACATGTCATATTGACACATTTTTATGATTGTTTGCACCTGCAATAGCTGTACACAAACTGGAGACAGTTGCCAGGCCAGCACTTGCAAGCACAACCAAAACAGTTGTGCTTGCAAATGCTGGCACAACCCTGTCAGCCTATATAAGTCTGTGCTTGAGTAGCTTAGTTAGTTAGTTCAAGAAGTCTTGAGAAGATGGATATTCGGCATTACTTTAGTGCAAGCACTTCAAAGCAGTCTTCTACACCAGCATATACTAGTAGTAGCAGTGAAGATGAGGAGCCATTGTCTTCTGATAGCCAAAGCCTAGAGCCACCTCCAACTAAAAGAAGTCTTTCCAGCACGGCTAACTATAGAGCTAAGTCGAAGTATAGAACAAAATCAGGCCAGCGGAAGTACAACAAAAAGTGGGGAAAGCAGTTTCTTTGGTTAGAATATGATGAAAATTACCGCGGAGCATTCTGCAAAACTTGTCGAAAGTACGATCATCATCCTTCTCAAAAGACAGGTGGAGCATGGATTACAAAGCCATTTAAAAATTGGAAAAAAGCGGTTGAGAAGATGCGTGCCCATGCAAAGAGTGATACTCACATTCGCCGTTCCGAAGCTGAATTGCTGGCTACTAAGAAGGAAGTATCCATTTTAGAGCAACTGCGGAGTGTCACAGAAGAGCAGAGGATCAGAAACAGGAAGGGAATTAAGGCACTTTTGCGATGTACTCACTTCCTTGCACGAAATCACATTCCTCACACCACCAATTTTGCTGCTCTGGTTAATTTGATTGTGTCTTGTGGTGATGATTTAAAACAATTTACTGAAAAATCTGCAAGAAATGCTACCTACACCTCTACAGATTCTGTTTCCGATTTTCTGGAGGCACTGGGATTGTGGGTAGAAGAATCTCAGCTCAAACGCCTTCGCAAGGCTCCTTTCTATAGTGTGATGGCTGACGAATCCACAGATATATCAACAATCGAAGAGCTTTCTCTTTGTTTTCGTTGGGAGGAAAATGGAGAACCCGTTGAACATTTTTTTGACACCATTCCATTGGAAAAAACTGATGCTGCATCTATCTATACCACTTTGACTGACTGGTTCAAGCAGAAGGGTATTCAGCCTACTAAGCTTGTCGGAATGGGGTTTGATGGAGCAGCAACGTTTTCTGGAGTCAGAACTGGAGTCCAGGCGAGACTCAAGAAGAATTCTCCTCGAGCTCTCTATGTTCACTGCCATTGCCACTTACTCCAACTTGCTTGTGTTCAAGCTGCAAACCACACTCCTGGAATTGAGCATGTTTACAAGACATTGCTCACTCTATGGAAATTTTTTTCACTACTCTCCCAAAAGAGCAGAACACCTGAAGAGTGTACAGCGTGTGCTTGACCTACCTGAACTGAAGGTCACCAAACCGTCCGACACCCGTTGGTTAGCTCATGAACAATGTGTCAAGGCAGTGAAAAAGAGCTATGCTTCCATTGTGATTGCTCTTGAGACCTTCTATGAGCAAACACATGAGCCAGAAGCACTGGGGCTCAACAAATCTCTATCAAAGAAGTCTACTGTGATGGCAATCTACCTCCTTGACTTCGTGCTGCCCCAAGTTGCTAAACTAAGCAGATGTCTTCAAGCAGAAAAGCTCGACTTGACCGCTATTTCTGGTTTGGTTGATTCTACTCTGCAAACTCTTCATGAATCTTTGTTACCTGCTGCAAATTGGGTGCTGGAGCTACTAGATGCCCAAGATGAGCTTCAAGCTATCGCAATAATTATTGACTCTGAATCTATCACTTCCTTTCAAGATAAAGTGGCTAAACCCTTCGTCACTGACTTGAAAGAAAATATTTCGAGGAGATTTTCTTCCCAAGATATTGTAGCATCATTTAGTATCTTTGACTCTTCAAAGCTACCACAAAAAGACTCTCCTGATCTGTCGTCATATGGTGATGAATTCCTTGGTGTTCTTGAGGACCACTACGGCAAGGAACTTGCAGCCAAGTCAGTAGAGGGAGAGGAATTTACCGTGCCAGCTTTAGTTTCCTCTGACATTCGCACAGAGTGGGTGACATTCAGGAGATACATCACTACTCGGCCTAAGGAAGACAATACGAAATTGCTGATGGAATTAGCTACCAACAGCATGCTTGTACAGATGTTTCCCCATCTCAGTGACCTTGCCAAGGTGTGCCTTTCGATTCCTGTTGGGACAGCATCTGTGGAACGAAGCTTCTCCCAAATGAAGATGATCAAAACAAGGCTAAGGAGTCGTCTTGGAGAACAAAATCTAGCTCACCTGATGAGAATAGCAATAGAAATGCCTGAAGAACTTCCAGATGACATTGTAGAAAGTGTAATCGATATTTGGAACAGAAAGACTAGACGTATTGCTGTATAAATGTATTGCTGTATAAACGTATTGCTGTATAAATACACTTATATTTTGCTTAAATAAAATTGTTTGTTGCCTAATAATTAGACTAATGGATATAATAATTTTAAAAAATGCAGTACATAGTCACACAGGTCTATTTAGAATAATGAAATTTCATTTCAAATGCTCAAGGGGGGGCACAAAATCCTCTAGGGGGGGCGAATGCCCCCCCCTGCCCCCCCCTAAAAAAAACCCTGTAATGGTGTTTTTTTTAATGTGGTGTGTACCTGTGTACAAATATGAGTTCATTCTGGCCATACAATACGTCTGAATTTCAATTTTTAGATACCGAAGCTAATTATTGATTCGTATTCATTTGATTCTTCAACCCCGCCCCCACTCTGAGCGCGCAATTTATTGTGGACAAAATTCTGGATGGTGATAGCAAACACTGAAGGAAAGTTACTGTGCGAGTGAGCCCGGCGGCGCGGAATAGTAGAATACTTCTGGAATGTACTGGAGGGTCCTAGACGATGAAGAAGCGGTGGTGTATTAATGAAGCCTGGAGTCACTAGTTTAGAATAGATATATCATGGCTCACAGCTGCAGGAGAATCTGCTTGGGTGTCTTTGGAGAGCTTGACTGTGCACGCACATAGTACTAGCACTGTGCATGCACGTCTGTGCACACACATAGTACTAACACTGTGCATGCACATAGTACTATTACTGTGCACACACATAGTACTAACACTGTGCATGCACGTAGTACTATTACTGTGCACGCACAGTGCTAACACTCTGCACACACGTAATACTATGCACACACATAGTACTAATACTGTGCACACACATAGTGCTAGCACTGTGCATGCACATAGTACTATTCCTGTGCACGCACAGTGCTAACACTGCACGCACATAGTGCTAACACCAAACAGTGTGCACGCACTAGTACTATTACTGTGCACGCACATAGTGCTTACACTAAACACTGTGCACACTAGTACTATTACTGTGCACGCACATAGTGCTAACACCAAACACTGTGCACACACTAGTACTATTACTGTGCACGCACATAGTACTAACACTGCACGCACATAGTACTAACACCAAACACTGTGCACGCACTAGTACTATTACTGTGCACGCGCATAGTGCTTACACTTAACACTGTGCACACACTAGTACTATTACTGTGCACACACTAGTACTATTACTGTGCACGCACATAGTGCTAACACCAAACACTGTGCACACACTAGTACTATTACTGTGCACGCACATAGTACTAACACTGCACGCACATAGTACTAACACTGCACGCACATAGTGCTATTACTGTGCACACACATAGTATTAACACTGTGCACGCACATAGTGCTAACACCAAACACTGTGCACGCACATAATACTAACACCATGCATGCACATAGTGATTACACCGTACTAGAGTCATTCTTATTAGTGTTATCACGTACTAGATTTATTCGTATTAGTGTCAGCAAGCACATTCTAGTGTCTGTCAGTTGTAGTATGTTCGATTAAGTTAGTGTTTGCAAGTGTCAGTTTGATTGTAGTAGCTGTTGTTGTAAGGAAAATACGATACCCGATGAAATAATTTACTAATCAGGTGATCTTTGGAGGTATGGGCCAAGTCCTTGAGGCCAAATTATTTCTTAACTGGTGGGCGTGTCACTTCCAGTTACAATTCCTGTCGCAAAAATTTGTCTTTCGAGGCTATCTGAGTGGTTCTGAGGTAGGCTTGTGGGTTTATATTAGTGTGTACACGTACTAGAATCATTCCTTTTAGTGCCCGCATGTACTAAAGTTATTCTTTTTAATGCCCGCATGTACTAGAGTCATTCTTATTAGTGCCCACATGTACTAGAGTCATTCTTATTCGTGTCAGCACGTACTAGAGTCATTTTTATTAGTGTTCGCACGTAATAGTTTTATTTATCTTGGTAATGTCTGTTTTTACTATTGTTCACAAGAGTATTTTTTTAGTGGTTTTAGCTGAGTTGGGATAATTATATTGCGTATTCAATGTAAATAGATAGATTTTGATAACACTGGACATAAGAACAAAGTAAAGATGTTTATTATTTGTATAGATGATACATAATTTAAAAGAGATGACTAAAAATAAAAAATAATAATTAATAATTGATGTCTGTACTTCTAATTCTTTTAGAAGGGCGTGACGAAACTGGTGATGGTGAAGGAGTTGGTGACTGAATGTGTGGTGTCAGTGTCTGAATGAGGTGACATACAAAGGTTAATTATTGTTAAAAATGAAGTTGTATATAATTCCATCTTATTTATATTTAAAAGTTTATTGGTGCTGTTGTTGGTATTTTCTCTCATTTTTAAATTTTTATTAAATTAATTTATTCATTTTCGTTTTATTTAGTTATTTAGTATTATTATTTTACCTATTCCATGCAGAGTAAGAAAAGACCCCCTGCAGATCTTCTTCCCCAGATGATAGAAGGTGTTGACTCTAGTTGTTCTACGCTGTGTAGGTGTGTGTTTGTGGCTGGGACCGATTACTTCATCCACAGACAGAAACGCTTGAATTTGGCCAAGGACTACCAGGTCCAGCTGCTCCCTCGTCAGCGCACTGGCCTCATCCCGCTTAGACAAATAGAAGTCTCTGTCAAACTGAGCAGAGCACTTGGTGGCACAACCACAGCCCCGGGCTAGTCTAACTGCTCCGTTGAGGTAAATCGTTTCGTCCTTGCTGGTGATGGCTTTCTTGACCTCTTCCTTTCCTTACACAGATGATGCTGCTCCGTCGGCAGGCAACGGACACAGTATCGGAAGGGGAAAGAAAAGTGGTGTCGGAATAAGGTGGTGACAAGAAAACAGATGAATGGTCAGGATGAAATGATGAAGGCTCGATGTCTGGTACAGAGCAGTACAAAGAATCCAGAGGATCATAGAGGTCATCTTCGTCTTCAAACAGTGGAGTAGCAGAGCCTGACTCTGCTGATGAGACATCCCTAGAAGCTTTATAATAAGTTGTTTTGTTATTTAAATCAAATTTATTACCTTCATAATAGTTGGTAAAATGGCCATCAAACTCAGACGCCTAGAAAAACTCAGAACAAAATGAAAATAACTGCAGGAATAACAAAAGATCTGGCCTAAATAAGGTAAATAAACGATCCACAATATACTAGCTTCAGCTAAATTTCAACTATTAACCAGTTTCTTAAACACGAATGTCGTATAAAAGGGGGTAGCCGGGGACATATTTCGCGATAAGTGGAAAATGGCCGCTGACAGTTTTTGTCATCGATACAGCAACTTAGCGCACACAAAAGCTTGGAAACAAAGTCATGAGCATCTTAACAGAAGACAAAATAAAAATAATAAAACAAGGGGACCAAAAAATGGCGGGCTCTAAATAGAGATGAAAAGTACTGTTTGCCATTGACGCAGCTAAATTCAACTGCAAAAGATATACAGTGTGCTGTCAGAGTTCTCCAAGATACTTATCCTGGAGTTCATCTTCAATCAAAAAATACTTTGGTACATACACAAGCAGGGTTTCATACAGGATTTGCGTCTAGGGTGGGGAAAATTGGGATTGTATGAAACAGTCCTGATTTTTTAAGTACTTCAATGAAACTAGTAAATGTAATATATTTAACAGCGTTTAATCTAATGAGGGGACATAGGAAAAACTTCTCTCCCCCTTCCCCCCACCTCCCACATCCAATCCAGAATTATTCTTCAAAGATATTGTCAAAATAAGCAGAATTGCAATGAAAATCAGGTCAATTAACATAGAGCAAACAAATTCAGTGTGCCCTAAACTTACCTGAATTAAAAATTACTAAGCCAAGTGACACAAGGTGGCTTTCCCATGAGAGGTGTGTGAGAGCAATTAAAAAAGAACTTCCTGCCCTCATTACTACATTACAACACCTTCATGAAGTTTCAGGAGATGCCGAATCCTATGGTCTCAGCTTACTTTAGCTAGTCAGGTAGGAATAGCTAGTATTGTGGTTCTCTCTCGAGTTATCTACATTCTAGCCAAAATGAGTGTCTCAATGCAGATGAAGGTGGCAGATTTTAGCAAACTGCCCATTCTTTTGGAAGCAACTGTTGACTCCTTGAAAAGCTTAAAGGAAGAAACTAGTGATTGGTTGTCAGAGGTTAAATCTACTACATCTTCCCTAGAAAATGACTACAGCATAACAATTGGCAATGGTTATGGTCCATCTAGGAGCCATAAAAATATCACTGATGTCTCCATATATCGTACCCACGTCGCACTTCCCTTTTGATGTGCTATTGGAGAACATTGACAGAAAGTTTAACAGTAATGCTGTGAAAATCTTGACAGCAATGTCAGTGTTCAACCCTTCTCTGCTTCCAGCAAAGGAAGACTTAAGTTCTTACGGAGTGGACAAGATAAGTTGCTTAGGAGACTTCCACGGTAAGCCAGCTGAAGTTGAGTTTGATGGAATAACTTATTCCTCAACACCTCTGCTAAACAAGGACGATTTAATATCAGAGTGGGCTATATTCAAGAGAGCATTGTTTCAAGAAAGAGATGAAATTATGAAGTCAAAATCACTGGAGAAAGCACCAGAGTTCCAAGAAGTATTAGAACTGAAACGTTCAGCTGCTTACACTGGAATTTTTTCAGAGACGTTTAAACTGATTGACATTATGCTTTCGATTCCAGTTGGTACAGCCACAGCTGAGAGATCTTTTAGTGAAATGAAACTCATAAAAACTAGATTACGAAGCCGGCTGACAGAACAGAACTTGGCACGGTTAATGAGAATTGCCATTGAAGGTCCTGAACTGAACGAAATAAACTTTAGTGAAATATTAGATGTATTCAAACAAAGCAATCATAGAATCATACTTTAAGAGTGACTTTATTTAACGTGTCTTTGTTCTTATGGTATTGCTATTATGAATTCAAATCTATTAAATAATTGAATGAGAAAAATCTTTGGGGGGGGGAGGATTTTCTTTTGGGGGGGATATCCCAGGTTCCCCCCCCCCCCTCTATGAAACCCTGCACAAGGCATTTATAGATGGACTTGAGTATTACTCGCAAAAATGATTACATATAGCTGTTTTTTAGTTAGGGCACTTGTTGTAAACATGGTGTGGATCGACTTGAAAGGATAGTGAGCTACGTATAATGGAGGGTTCTCTTTGTGCAGCTACTATATTTTAATTTGAATAGGAGCTAGAGGTCAAAGGGCATGCCGGGGATTCTTCCATTTATACCCGGACCTCCGAAAGGAGTTCAGAATGTGGTATACGAGGCCACAGATTTCGCGTACGGAGAATAGCATTGAATTATAAAACCGACCTCTAAGTTTAACAGGTCACTTGAATCCATAATAATAAAATTAGCAGGTAAAGGACAATCACCAGGACTATGATATGACAATTAGTAGGTGAATGACATTGCCAGCAAGATTAAGTTAAATCTTGCAGCTTAACTAAACTGGTCATTAGAATTTGGTAAATATACTGATGACTCATGTAGAGATCTGGCCAACAAATACACATCCATAAAGCCAGTAAGTAGTAGCTTCTTACCCAGTAGGAGGAGCTCATGACAACAGAATGAGACGTGAAATTCGTTGCTTATTATCCATACCGAATTAAACTCCTACATCACAAATAGTAAATATTCAATAACTATTGGTGAGCTTAGCAAAAATAAAAAACAAAACAAAAAACAACAACAAAAAAAAAAAAAAAACCTAGCTATATATAACTGAAGCACCTACTCATGAACCCTCAGCACTACTATGCACTAGCTAGTCTACAAAATCATTTCTCAGGCCACACGAATAATAATTCATTTGGCCATTCCTAGTCAAGTATCAATACTGCTCCAGCAATGAAACTGGTAGATGTAAATGTTATCTTCATAAGGAGTAGCTAAATATGCAGGAACACAAAGCCAACCAGAACCTCAGGTAAGCCTAATGGTTATCAGCACATATGCTTGAGGCTTGTGAGCAGACAAGAAATTAGTAAATTAACACTGGTGGACATTACAGATGAATGGAAGTGATAAAAGCATAAACCACTGCCTCAAATCTCTCTGCACAAGGCTTAGGAAGTCTAACACAAGATTTTCAATAGAACACTCACAACACCACTGAACTGATACATGTGCCTTTACCATGTGACAACAGTCAATCCTGAACAGTCTAATACCATGCAACTGATACATATGGTGCCATATGTAATAACCAAGTCAAGCCTTCACCTGTACCATATCTATAATGACTTACGTATATAATAAAACCAGCAACCTGTTTTGTTTTTTGTTTTTTCATTTTAAGGCCATATAAACACAATGTGTCTCCTGTTATTCCTCTCACCCTACATAATAGCCACTCAAAGGTCACACAGATGTGACGTAATTAGTTATGCACTGGTCATGATCATAAAATCTTCCAATCACCTCAAACATAACTACACGAAACTAAAACAAAGGGACCACATACCTTCCCAATTGAGGCTTACGTCTTACTTATAGGGCTCACAAGTAGTCTCTAGCATGAGTGTGTGCACACACATACCCTATGCTACCTCCTCAGAAATAATGATAAACTCTATTTCCCAAAATCTGGTCCATCTGCCCAATAGCACATGGTAGTACAGCTGGGAACTATACCGATATTATCATTGCTCTTTGACAAAAGCACTATATCGTAGAGACAATATTTCAATTGTAGTCACACGGTATTACCGGTTTCTCACCAAACGTTAGCACAGGTCACAAAATTAATGCCGGAGCATCATGGCAAGACAATTATGAGGTACAGCTGCCTTTGTTGCCTGTAAATGTGGCTATAACGTAAAGCTGTGCTATATACTGGAATGTAGTTAATACCGACTATTTTGTACAACACCACCGTACTATATATATCGAGTGCATGTAACCACCGAATTACCGACTGCTCGATTTCTGCGTGGCGCGCCTTTTAAATTCCGGATTTGGGCAGGTGTTTTTGTTCTAAATGGCGCGCAACAATAACAGAGTTTGCAAAAATGCAGAAAAAGACGGCCACAGCAGTGCTGAAGAAATTGTGGACATTGGTACTGTTTGCCAGTTCTATCGCTGCTAAGCATGGTAACATTTCCAATATGCTCATTCATCTGTCTTCATAAGAAAAGAAGCTAAACTGGCCAGAAACACTCACACATTTATAATGCGATACTTCACTTCTTTCAACTCCGTTAACTTTCCCTATAAAGCAAACTACATCAATGTCTGCAAGAAATTATTTGCTCACGTGATTATGATGTGATGCTAGCCACAAAAGCTGGTACCTATGCAGAGTTTAAGCTTCGCATTTTCTCAAGAATCAGCCCGAAATTTAAAAAAAGCATAATAAAAGGTCTTAAATTTAAATCGTCATTGTAAGTTCATACCTAAATCAACAGTTAATTGTCAGTAATCTCCAAAATCAGAGCGTGACAGACCGACCGACAGACAGACCGACCGACAGACAGGATGACTACTATAACCCTCTCATGCATGAGCGCTGAGGGTTAATCACCATCATTTGCAGACCAACACAACACAACACACATACCCTATTATATACATTACACACACAGCTCAATGTCCTTAGACCACAATTCATTGTAATTAAATGCATTATGAAAGCAGACTGAAATTTAAACCTTTGTGGGTCATGATCATTGATCATACTTGTGCGTAAAAATAGCCTCAAATAAATCACATACATACCTAGGTACACCTCCTGACACATCTCACTTCAAGAATTGAATTGTGTAGTGGAGAAAATGAAGTTACAGTGTCAACTTCACAAAATAAATTACAGCTGCTCAGGTTTTCCAGGTACAAGCTACCACATCTAACCACATACAACCACATACATCATATACAGCTTAGACTGAACTCTGTAACACAATGCATACAAACAATGCACAATGAAGGTGTAAAAACATCAGTGTACCAAAAAAATAATAATAAAACGTGAACTTGACAACAGACCTATGGAATGAAGTCTTGGTTTATTTTTAGGCCAAACAAACTTGTTTCTCATCTGCACCTTCCTGGGTGATACAGCCACTTCAAAATTTATTATGCAGGTCAAGCCCACTGCTTTAACCACACCCCTACTACCTCATACTTGTTATATACCATTTCAATATTTTTCCTATAGGTCAACTACATTATCGCAATTTCCAATATAGTTGATGAGAAACAAGAAATGTGGTTTCAATTCACACTATAATTTAGTACACTACCAGGCCAGCTATAAAACGTGGTCCATTGCACAAATGAAGCCATGCATCTAAAGGAAGGTGAGTGGCTACAACTTGTGAAGAATAAAAGTGATCTATATCAAAAATTGTAAACACTATTCCTAAAGAATATTTCAAAGTTATGTAATACAAAGTTATGTAATACACAATCACAAAATTAAAAAAAAATCGGAAGTCTACACTACAATACAGGCTTCCATACTTACAGCAGCTTGCAAGTGTTTTTTTTCCTTCATTTTTCTTCTTTTCTTAATACTTATAGCAGATACACGGTAGAATAAGACCATCTTGGTATCTGGCAAAACTAAATAAAAATAGTTATTCTTATTACTAATGTTTAACTGGCTAGTCAATAATTCAGTCGCTACATGGAGTAAATCATCAGATATTTCTGTGATCTTAATTTTTTCAAAGCTTCTATTACAGTCTAAATTCTACCTGATCATTTAACCCTGGTTCCGTTAGAAATAATGCAAAACAAAATATTAAAGTTTACTTTAGCATCCTTAAGCTCTACTACATATATATTATTCATTTGATACAGGAGAATATCATGAGTCTGTTGGCTTAGTATTTACGCGAGTGCCGCAGGCACGAGCGTAAATACCGCCAATCAGACGAGTGATATTCTCGGGTATCCAATGGATAATAAATTTATTAGGTACTGCTCATGCGCGAATACCTTGGTAACAAGAAATTTACCTAGGGGGACGTAATAACCCAACGTAATAACTATGAACACAGGTGATATGGAAAAATATTGCCCTAAGCCACATCCTGTTTACTTTAATGCATTTTCTATGTGGCAACAGTTATCAGGCTCTGTTCAGTACCTAATAAACTTCAATATCTCTTGATAGATAGGTTCCACTTAGTGTCCTAAATTACTATTTTTAAGAAACATTTCATGTTGTGTGTGTGTGGTCCTATAAAATGAGACCACACACGATACACATAATTAAACGTAAGTGCAACTAGAAAACTAAACACTACTAATCTCTTAGCTACATCACCTAATCAAATAATAAAGAAAGCTCAGGGTACCAAATTTTACTATTATTAGCAAGAGCCAAAGTAACACTAATGCTCGTACAGTCACTAGTCTCACAAGAGCTAGTATGTACGCAGTTTCAAACTCCCCCCCCCCCCAAAAAAAAACAACAACCTCTAACCTTCTTCTAGCGTTGCTATCGCAGTCTCTTTCATATTCACCGGACACTAGCTAACTCCATCTAGAGCGCACACGGTAGCATGGCCAATTTCAGAAGGCGTGGACTGTTGCTATAGTTACAGTTACTTAAAAAAACAATCGGAAAGTTCACTGATTTTCGTAAGTGGGACAGTATTAAGCTCGTCAGTTATTTTAGGGGGGGGGGGGTGGGGGAAACTGTGAGATGCCCTCTCTCAAGATTAAGCATCTTTAAAGTGTTCTGATAAACCTGTCAACATTCAGTTGATTATCTGTATAAATATTCATGCAAATGTTTCCTCTTGAGACTCATGGGCTGAGCTGCAAGTTCAGTGTAGGTAGACAATGATATCATCCACCTCGCTCTGTCAGCAGCTAAAGTCCCCTCCAGATTGAAACCTCCTGGCTTTCCAGATCCGATGGTAAATGACCTGATTGCATGACTTTAGTGCCATGGAGTGCTGGAAAACCTTTTGTATAGAATGATGCCACCTGTCCAGACACTCTTACAGGAGTCATGTCACCAGATATGCATGTTGTGTGGCTGCTTTTGCATAAGACAAGAAGTCCAGGGGGGTGGGGGGGGGGGAGCATTAGGCAGATGTGTCTCTGGCAACTTATGTGGTACTAGCTCTTCCTTCAGAAACTCTCAGTGGCAGTTCAGCTGGGAATGCCACAGCCGCATTGGTTTGTGCCTATCTATCCTTGGATTTTTTAATAATTTTAAAATGGTTATTATTATTATTATTATTATTATTATTATTATTTATTATTGATAACTGTTACTCATGTTAGCTTCTTAAATAAAGTTACAAGTTTGTTCGATATCGTTTTTAGTGATTGATATATTGAAAGTTTTATAGCTCTACTGACCAGACTTCTGAGTTGACTATTCTGCATGCCTCAAGTGATCGTGAGTTCAACTAAAACATTTGCTACTCACATGACAAGCAGTACTTTTAATTGCATTAACTAAGATGTTACTTTCAAAAAATGATAGATATGAAGGTCACCTTGAACACCATGTCACTTCTCCAAACTAAACTTATGCTATGATGCAAATTGTGCTGTATCCACAGTTACACCACACTAAAGGCTACATGCCCGAGCATGACTCCTAAAGAAAGTAGGTTGGTCTTTGTATACTATTATGCTATTAATAATGGATACATTCATGTGTGTTAGGTGTTTTTCAGAGTCAGGTCATTTTTTTCTTCTTGAATCACATGCCCGGTTATGAAACTCTTAGCCATTATAAGGCAGTATACAACAGTATATTTCAACAGGTTGTCCTGAGACAAAACAGCAATAGCTATAACAAGCAAAAATTACTATTATTATTATGATATCTCATAATTATAATGATGCTGATGATAATTAATAATTGTAACTTATTATAATAAAACTTTTAAATAAAATAAAAATAAAATAAAATAATAATAAAGAAATAAAATGAAGTCAGGTTGTGATGCCTCCGTATACTGATACGGAGTTCCCTCGCTGAATCGCAATCGAGAGACGCTGCAGGAGATAGTCAGTTGAACGAGGTTCCTTTGTCTCCAGCCTGATCCGTCTACCCAGATCCCTTACCAAGGCCATCGACTTGGGGCCCAGCACTCCCATGGTCTCGATTGCAAGTGGAGAAAAGAAATGGCTAAGTGGAAGGCTACTATATTTATTTTATTTTCTCTCCTCTGCTGCGGCTGCCACTCTCCCTGGTGCTGGGGTAGCATCAGTTCTATAGGATGGTGCGAAGGTGTCTGGGCAAGTCGTGTCCCATACCAGCAAACGACCTGATTTCCAAGGTGCCAGGGTCACACCATCTGGTCTCCTGCCATCTGACCTGACCAGGCGGCTCCAGTCGAGACGGGATCTTGGCTGATGACAGAGCCCGCTTCACGATGTCATTCAGTGCGGTTGACGTTGATGTCTTCCTTCACTTTAACTATTACTGAGCAGTGCTGGCATTGGTGTGGTCCACATATTGAGGTCCCTAGACGAAGTCCCACTGTCACCCGCACTGTCTATTATTCATACATCTCATTCCAAGAGATCAGTATTATAACTTAATAAATCTCTCACCTGCACGTATGTTACAACTGAATTTTAAATGAGTTGAGTTAGTGTTTCCAATAAAGTGGAGGAATCTAGGAGTTGAACTATTCTAAACCTATATGGTCCCTTCACTGGTCGCAGCGTAGGGTATGTTATTATTACTAGAATTTCGCTGGGGCTGCACTTCAGTGCTCTTCTTTACACTTGATAAAGTTATAGCAACCGCCATAGCGTATATCAAAGTCTCAGTATAGTAGAAATCAAATTAACGACATGAAACCAAATTGATGATTGTGAGTTCAAAAAGAAGTGTACAAATGAAGTGGGATATGATAGAATGCATGACAACAGGTGTAAATTAACAAGTTAAGCTGGAATGTTCATGGCGTCTTTTCCAGTCATCTTGAGGGGGGGAGTTCATCTTTGGTCTGGAAGATCCGTTAGCAAGAGTGGCTTTTTATGGGCACATGTACATCTATATAGTTGAGCAGCAGTCTTCCTCCTCTGCTCTTCCTTCTCCAGCCCTCTCTTTGCCTCGTTCTCCAGCCCTGCTGTTCACTTTCCCCTCTAGCTACTCCTGTCCTGTGCGGTCATATACCACATCTACTCTCTCGCGTCCTGTCCCTCCATCATCTTGGACCATGAGCTTGCCTTTGCACCAGCACACACACACACACATACACACACACACACACACAGAGAATAAAAAGTATGTATATATACTTTTGGTGGATCATAAAATTTTGACATCACAATTATAAATACTCAGATATGTACTAGAACACCTGTTACACTAAAAATATCCATCTATTAATATTTAGAATAAAGGTGATCTTTGATCATTGAGACCACCTACCTTGGTGATGACATGAGATCGACAGTTTGATTGAAACCAAGCGAGGTTTTGGTTATTTAACAGGTGAGCACCGGTTGCGAGTGCTACAGCTTTTTTTTTTAACGTCTGCTACAGTTGATACACAATAACTCAGCAAATGCAATTAACAGTGGACTGATAGGAACAGTTACAAACATTTTTTGTAAAGATTGTCACATTAACCTAGAAAATAATATGCTAGTTAAGGTGTAATTGTACAGACTCATTTCATGACTACAACTGTGTTCGTTACCTTTACCACAACCATAGTCTTGCCTTAGTTGAAAAACAATAGTGCTTAACAAGACCTCTGCATGAGGTGGAATAGCTGTGGTGAAGAGTTGCCAATGACTGAGTACGTGTCACTAAAATCGTCAATAGCAGTTAGGCAGCAGTAATTTTGGAATCAACATGCAGAGAGTCTCATACTCAATTAACTTACTGCTGCCTAACTCTCAGCTATTTGGCCCAGGCAGTAACAACAGACACAAAATCCAAATGAAAATAAGTCAGCCTGCTCATGAAATGTGGATGATAACTATACATCAATGCTCAGACAAACATCAGAACAATTTAATCTTGGTCTGATATTAAAAAATCTGGTATGACAAATGTTACTATATTTTCATTGCTTTACAGACTGTGGTAGAACATGTAGTACATATTGGTATTGCTTTATAAGCTTCAAAATGAGTAAAATTAATTCATATTATTGATCAATCATATTTAAAGAATATTGATCATCATTTAATTATTGTGTCAATAGTTCTGTGAAAAAGTATATTGTCTCGTTCATGGCCTTAGCTTGTTGTGAGTGCAGTAGGTCACTGAGAGTTAATGCTGAAGTGTACTGTTGGGCTATGTTACCAAGTGTAGGATATTCAATTATTGAACATGGACACTGGATCTAACTATAATTTAGAACTGAGTTTGAGTGAGGTGCATCAATGTAATGGGGAAAATGAATAAAGCAAAAAAAATCATAAACTAAAACTAGAAGCCAGAGCGCAAATTAAAAGGGACAAAAGAAAAGAAGAATGCCCAGTTAAAAAAAATAAATAAATAAAAAAAAAATAATAATAAAAATAATAATAAAATAAAATAAAAAATAAAAAATGGAGGGAAAAAGTGTCCATGCCAGGATTGAACCATAGTTGTTAGCATTGAACTTTGAAGCAATGGCAAAGGAGGTAAAAACTGCTAACTGATATGCCAGAAAAGCACACCCTCAAAATGCATGATTATAACCAGATCTGATCTCTTTGGCCGGCTGAATAGCTGACCAGTTATTGTTTGGTTGGATATCAAGCACTCTTGGGCAGCAAATATCCAATGGCCAACTGTAATAATTCACACTGAGTAAGTATAATGGCCTGTGAAATGCACACTTTTTGCCCAGTTTTCCCAAACACCAATCATAATGTACTTTAGTTGGTAATCTGATAAAGCGACTTAAACTGCCTAGTACAACATCATGATACCTTCTTCAATCTTTGGAAGGCCACTGTCTTTGAGATCTGTTGTTGTGTGACAGAAAGACTGACAGACAGACAGACTAACAGACAAATTAAGTACTGCAACCCTACCATGCATGTGCGCCAAGGGTTAAAAACTAGATGGGACGAGCTGAGTGCTAGACCAGCTTAGTAAACATGGGCATATGGTTTCATACAGGATTTTTTTCTGGGGGGAGGGGAAGAGTTTAGAAAGGAGGGCCACACGTTTATTTGAACACACCCACTTTTGCTGAAACCAGACCCATTTGATTAAAAATTGTCTCAAGTCTAGAAAATTAACTGAAGTAAACTTTTACCAAATATTAGATATAATATATAAACAACAAAACCACAGAATACCATTATAAATCAAAACCACAGAGGTGGGAGGGGAGAGGGGGAAACTCCACCTGGGGGGAGGGGGAGGGGGAGAGGGGGAAACTCAACCTGGGGGGAGGGGGAGGGGGGGAAACTCAACCTGGGGGGAGATCCCAGGGTGCCCCTACCTCTGTATGAAGCCCTGATTATATGTACTTACGTATGGGTGTGGCTAATCCAATAAATATAAGTTGTACAATGGAGGAAATGATACTTTTGTGCACCACATGAACACTATAGAACACATGCACACACACTTCATCACCTACATGCTCAAACCACTCCTATCTTCTTACACCAAATCATTATTCACCTAGGTGATACAGGAAGCCCATTACAGCACAAAATGGGTATACAACGTTGACAGTATACTCATCACACATGTATGTGCAGATGTGTGTGTGTGCGTGTATATGTACACACAATTTCAAAATATATTCTGAATGTGTAAAGAAATTAGTGATAAAAGTCCAAAATTTAAAACTATAAGTTTCACTCTATATAACTTCAAGTGCACATAGTGTGCACTAAATGGAATTGAATAGCCAGTAGTGTAATTACTTATAATCTATTGCAAATTACATCTTTACTAGAATGTATTGTACTAAATCATAATACTACAATAGGAATGAGTACCAACAGGTTGTGAATGCCAGTAGAGATTGACATGTTCAATTGGTTATAGAGTACGCATCGCACGGACACACATGGATACAGTGCGTGGTATTATAAGATAAAAGTGGGCAGAGACAAGTATACTCAGGGTGTAATATGTATGCACTCATAATGATTACAGGACTATAATATTAGCCAAATGACGGCGAGTTACTCGAGTCACATATCACAGGGGAGTCGGAACAGGTACGGCAATGGCCACACCTATATTTTAACACAAGGGGGCATGTCAGCCATTTTTCACTTATAGCGAAACATGTCCCCAGCTACACCGCCATAATATGCGACCTCTTCGTTTAAGACTTATAGTGACTCGTAAGACATGGACAGCCACACTACTTGTAATGGTGCCATGCTATTCAAGAATTGGTAATGGTCATCAAAAGTGCCTGAAAATACCCAGTTGCCTAGATAGGCATTAATGCTGGCAAAGTCGTACTTTATAAATGAGGACCTAGGACAAAGGTAAAAATTCGAGTCTGTCCCGCAGATTCTGGGACAGTTGGAGCCTATGAAATTTAGGCAGTTAATATTCCAACATGCATCTACATTTTCTCACAAAGAAATAAAAGTTTTGAGTGTGCAAAGAAAAAAATAACAACTGGGAATCCACTGTCTTCAAACACTGACTTTATTATAACTCAGGTAACATTTGCTTAGCATCATTCATTCTTATAGGATAAAATTTGAGGACAAGAAACACGACTTAAACACAGTTTTATGATGTTTGCTGTGTAAATTAAAATGACACCTTTAGTTACTACTGACAACAAGTTCAGAGATTTACAGTGTATCTGGCAAAAGAGAATTCAGTTTTCAGGACACTACTTACATAGACTTTGAAGCCCGCGTACATGACCATAGCGCAAGCTTCCACTCTATTTCAGTCCTATAACACATTGGTATAACAGTCTGGTGGAGCCGAACCCTTTACCTGGCAAAAGATACATTGCACACTGTTACACTGAAAGTTTCTATCCTCGCCACCACATCAACCAAAAAAAAATAATACAAATGTTAAGTCACGCACTGATTCTGATTTTCAGTTAAAACACAACAAATCATTGTCACAATGGTATTCCAGAAAGCATTAATTAGAATGACACCCTAGACAAAAGTTAATTCTAATGCTTAAGCTTTTACTGTAGCTGTGATTTATAATGGTAGCACCTTTGAGCACAGAGTTTGTTGATGAGTACTGAATAATTCACTGCCATGGCCAAAGAGATACATACAATTTGAAAAAAAAATAAAATCATAACAAATCAATTCCCCTCGTCCCCACCCACCCTGTTTTTTTTCTAAATTATTACATGCAAATTTCTAGCTGTGCAAGTACTTTCTTGTAGCAATCTGGTTGTTGTTAAAACTGGTATAGTGAATTTTCTGTAATTGAGAAGATTACTGCAGCAGTGATAATGCCGTTGCTGTAGCCATTGTATTGCTTAGAATTGAAAATCAATGAAATATTGGTGGCCTGCTTCAAACTTGGATGTTGATCTGTAATTTTAACCGTAGATGGAATGTGACCAGGACTAAATGAAACCGTAGATTGAATGTGACCTTATACCAGATGAAAAAAATAATCATGCCGTTGTTTACTTGCTCTTAGTAGTGAAGGTGAGCAATGTCATACTTTATAAATGAGGACCTATGTGGTAAAAATTCAAGTCTGTCCTGCAGATTCTGGGACAGTTGGAGCCCATGAAATTTAGGCTGTTAACATTCCAACTCCAACATGCATCTACATCTTCTCGCACAAGAACTAAAAAATTATTTTTATGATGTTTGCTGTGTAGCTAAAATTAAAATGAAACCTAGTCTCGCGTAGCCAGACCCTTTACCAACCGTAACCGCTACACGGGGAAGGAAAGGGTCTGGGAACATACAATACAACGACTTGTTCAGCAGCACCCCAAAAAGGGTGCTTAATTATCACATTCCAATGCTTGCGGTAGCCAATGACGTCACGGCCACGGCCGGGTAGCAGGTCTCCTATTCATGCTGGTACGTTTATTGCTTGCCAGGAGTGCTTATAAATAGTCTACGAAAACAACTTCACCAGTTTGACGAAGTCACGCAACGTTCTCACCCTCCCAGATGTGATGTTGAGGTCACACAGTATACCGCAAGCTTGCTGGAATGTGATAATTAAGCACCCTTTTTGGGGTGCTGCTGAACAAGTCGTTGTATTGTATGTTCCCAGACCCTTTCCTTCCCCGCGTAGCGGTTACGGTTGGTAAAGGGTCTGGCTACGCCAGACTAAATGAAACCTATAGTGACTACAGACAGCAAATTCAGAGATTTACAGTATATCTGGCAAAAGATAATTCAGCTTTCAGGCCACGAAACTACTCACCTAGACTTGAAGCCCGTGTACACCATAGCGCAAGTTTCCACTCTAGTCCAGTCCACAACACATTGGTATAACAATCTGGCGGAGCCGAACCCTTTACCATCCCTGATCCCCGCGGGTAGCATATTATCAGGATTGGTAAAAGGTCTTTCCCCAACTAATCATTACAGCATGCAACCTTTGACAATGATTTGGACGACCATTTACAGTCTTTACTAATACTCTTATGGTAAAGGGTTTTTACTCTATTACTCTAATGGTAAAGGGTTTTCGGGGTACGAAGTTACTGTGTAGTTGAAAATAAACCTTCAAATAGATGAGAAGTAATCTGTTCAGTTAAACTTCATAGCTGGGTCACAAGTTTATCCTCTGGCTAACTCATTGGGAAAATTTCAAAAAAGTAAAAAAAAAAAAGGAATAGCTATAGCTTGCTATCAGTGTGGAGGTCCTTTTTTTATGTGATCAACCAAATTATTTGTTATTGTTACAGTAATTACTAGGTATGGCAATTTTAATGAAGTTGAGTGCTCGGGAGATACAGGCCCATCAATTCTTGCCCTTCTTATGGCACTAGACAGATGCGTGTCTCTGAACCATGTACTACTAGCCGTTTTTAGTTGTGCCAACTCACCCATTGCCTTTTAATTGACATTATTATATTACTATTATTATTATTATTATTATTATTATTATTATTATTACTATTATTGTTATAATGCTTATTATCTGTGTATCGAACTACATTCTGAGTTTTGATTTATATACTTGAAAAAATTGCTTGTTTAATTTATTTAATGCGCCATGCATAAGCTGTGAAGCAATTAAATAAAGGATTAAATGAGAATGAATGAATGAGAATAAATAAATGAGAACGAAAATAAATAAACAAATGTATGTATTATATATAGCCATATACATGACAGTGTATAGCTACATCCTGCATTTTACATTTATAAACTCCAAATAGTAGTGATATACTATCTGTGAACTTACCACTTCAGTAAACTCCAGTAGATGCCTTGTATACCTCAGGTGTTACTTAGTCTACTGTGTTTGTACACTTTGCTTGGTAAATCAAATAGTAAGCAACAAACATTAAATTAAAGTTCAGGTTCATAAAGCTTTTTAAGTCTCTTCTTGTGTATGGTAATCTCAAAAGATACTAATATTTGCATTGGAATATCTTACATTATTATAATTAAGCTATTTAAAGTTAGCAGAGAGCTAACAGGAACACTCTCAGTACTTAATGAATTAATTAAAACAAAGTGATAATGAACAGCATCATTTAGTTGCTATACACGTCAGGGGAAAATATTGGACTTGAGCATCATTTAGTATACACACCAGGTTAAAACATTGGACTTGAGCATCATTTAGTATACACACCAGGTTAAAACATTGAACTTGAGCATCATTTAGTATACACACCAGGTTAAAACATTGGACTTGAGCATCATTTAGTATACACACCAGGTTAAAACATTGAACTTGAGCATCATTTAGTATACACACCAGGATAAAACATTAGGCTGTCTAATGTGGAGTATACTTCTGTTATACTCCACAAGTAAACATCAAGATTACATAGGGTATGTATACTACTAGTATAACTTTGTTATACATATGTGGTTTCACATAAGTATAACATATTTTTTGCATGGTGTTGATTGGTGCAATCTAAGCACAATTCCTGTGGAATACCCAAAAACTCCAAGGTGATTCCTTTATAATTCCAGCTATGGAGTCTGGTACAAGGTTCGCCATGTGAGACTGAAACTTCGGTAAGTCTGAGCGTAAGGAGCCTTAATCGTCACATATTTGACTGATTATAGTTAATTTAATTTGTGATTGACACTAAGCTAAGCACATGCCAAGTAAGATTTGATTGGTATTGATGAAGTTATACCGTCATTTAGCGTATTGGGTGGCCATGCAGCAACGCTCGCGCTATCATTTTGGGCATGCTCACAACTTAGCGTCTGGCATTTGGAGCGAGTATAAAATGAGCTTGACACTACGTGACGCTGTCACTTGGTTGGAATTGGGTTTCTTTACGGGTTGTGATTGTTTGTTACGTTACTGCTGAATTATTCTACGTTAATCGACTTCTACAGTGTGAACTACTAGCTACTGTTCACTACTCCGCCATGTACGCGGGAGATCGTGAGAATTCGATTGTGGATCGGAGACAACTTTATCTCCGTTGTTGTTCGGAGTGTATGCCCTGTTCTCAGGCTCTAGGGTACACTACAGGTAAATCCTTGGAAAGCGGTACTTTTGCGAAGGTTAAGGCTGCCTGGTCGCCTTTTCAAAGTACAATGGTGAGACAATGTGTTTTGTTAGATAAAAATAGTTCTTATTAATCAGAATTTTACATTCAGATTGCCTTAAAAGTAGTGAAGAAGACTGAGGTGACTAAGGTTGAGTTGGACAAGTTTCTTCCAAGGGAGATTGCTGTTCTCCAAAAAATTTCCCATCCCAACATTCTGGATATATACCAGATTGTAGAGACTAATGAGAAGTGCTTCATTGCATATGAACTGGCAGAGAATGGGACACTAATGGAATACATGAACTTAAGGGTTCGCCTTCCCGAACAGGAAGCTCGCTTCATTTTCCGCCAATTGTGTGAAGGTCTGTCCTATTGCCATTCTTTAGGAATTTCTCATCGAGACCTAAAGATGGAGAATGTCTTCTTCACAAAACATATGGACATCAAAATTGGAGGTAAGTTTTATTATTTGTTTTCATTCCATTGATGAACTATGAGTTCTTATTTTTAATATAGACTTTGGTTTGGCTCTGGACTCACAGCATCAGATAAGTGACACCTGCTGTGGGTCCTACAGTTACTGTGCTCCAGAAGTTATCTTGGGAGGCCAGTACAATGCTATCAAAGCAGATTCATGGAGCCTGTAAGTATTTCAATACATTATCAACATTATTGGCGAGCGAGCGAAGCGAGCGTGACACTCTCAGGGGTAACACAATTGAAAATCAGGGATGTTTGTTTGTTTATATGTTTGGACGTATGTATGTCATTTTGTACTTTGACCCTCGCGTATTTTTGTGTTAGCTGGGTGTTCGACCCGTTCCAAACTTCACTAAACCGAATCCTTAGGTTATAAATCATTACCCGTACCATTCTAGAAATTGAATTGTCTACCGCTTTGAATTCATTTTTGGGTGTAGTTAAAACTCAAAACTTTCTGGAGTTCTATTTCTATTCGAGTTAGTGGCGGTGATAAGTTCGTACCTATAAGCCCCTATGAAACGGTATTTACTTCAAAATTCATTGTCCACTAGACTAACCACTAAGGGTGTTCGACCTGTGTAAGTATGTTCAGTTAAGTGTGAAAATACTGTGCATTACAACTACTAATGAGTATCACAAAGAAGACGTTTAAATAAAGTGACTTGTTTTTTGTTGCTTTTATATTTTTTTTCAATTCAAAGAGATGTGGGGAGTGGTTACTGTGGCATTGAATCCCCTTTAACGTATATATATGTAATTAAAAAACTCAGACTTTTTTTTAGTAACTTGAGTGTTAGAAGTTCAAATCAACCGTCTAACAATAATGTAGTTTTAGGCTCGCTTGCCATTTGTGCTCAAGCACACCACTAGTATATATTATCACACTACAGCTAACATTTGAATATAATACATTTTGTAATTAGAGGTGTGATTCTCTATGCCATGGTAAGCAGTCGGCTGCCCTTTGGAGAAGACTGTCGAGTCCAGTATGGAGGATGTAACTACCGCAAACTTCACCTTGACAGCCACCTTTCAGAGGGTAAACGAAATTTACACATTGCTGAAGGCTACTTATTATAAAAATTATTATTCATATAGACCTTCGAAATGTACTTCAAGCACTTCTGAATGTTGATGCTCCATTCCGTCCCTTCATTACAGAAGTGCAGACTTGGAAGTGGGTGGCGGCCTATCCCTCCACTCGACCAACTTGGAGGGAAAATGATGCCAAATATACGGTAGAGAAATGTCTCCCTTCCTTTCTCCACACCATCGAGACTGAATATTTGAGCCAGCCAAACACACTTCCCCAAGTCAATGATAACCAGCACCAGGAAGAAGAGGTCATGACTCTCTACGCAGCAAGGGAAAACTGTGGTGTAGAAACTGTGCCTCATATTGAAGAGGAGCCAAATGACACTGGTGTGTCTGACGATGGTCAAGAATCAGATCTCTATGCAATACCCACAGGAGAAGAAGTGTCTGTTGAAGTTGTGTCTTTGCCATCTACTGAAGAGGTAGATTTTACTTCCATTTCAACTCCCACCTCTAACCCCTCCTCATCATCAAGATCTTCGAAAAGTCGCTTTGTTGCTTCAGTTAGAGCAAAATATAGCCAGTTTGCTGCCTTCATGAGACGATTAAAGCGTCGTTCATGATAACATTTAAACATTCACAATAACATTATTCACAATATAGAAAGCATTATTTTACTATCAACAGTAATACAAAATATTTTAGTAAAAATGACAATTTGAGTTTACTTGTGATTCTTTAAAAATGCTAAAACATTGCCAGAATTCTCAACAATTCAGCTAATTGGGTATTTTTATACAATAGCTATAAATGATGTAGAATATTTTTAAAATTGTTAGGTTTAGCTTCATCTCCAGTAAAATAAAATTGCATTACAAGTGTCTGGGCTTAATTCTGAACACAGAGTGTAGGGTAGAGGAGGAAGACATGACTGACTATCTCTGAACAGTAATGACAATGCTCTGAACAGTAAAATTGGGCAGGGCTTCACTGGGCACAGAAAATGCAGTAGCTTTTAATGCACACACACATTCAATCAATAAAATTTTTGTATAATAATTTGGTTGTTTCTTCATGTAGTTTGTACTCTTATTTCCTCTTTTGTGTCTCTTCAAGCCTCATAGTCTGTTCTATTGTCTTGTACCCTCTTATTGTATCATGGTGTAGAGTATAGTCTATTGCATGTTTCTAGTTATTTTTATAGGCCTGTTGTACTCTAGTTCTAAAAGTTGTTGCATAGGCTCTAAGACAGTAAATAAACTGGAAGAGACTTAAGAGAATAGAAGAGATTAAAGAGACTAGAAGAGAAAAGAGACTAAAAGAAACTAAAGAGAAGAAACTAGAGACTGAATAGGTTACAGAGACTAGAAGAGACTAGCTAAATAGGCAAGAAGAGACTAAAAAAACTAGAAGAGACTAAAAAAACTCGGAGAGACTAAATAGACAAGAAGAGACTAAAGAGACTAGAAGAGACTAAATAGACAAGAAGAGACTAAAGAGACTAGAAGAGACTAGAAGAGACTAAAATGACTAGAAGAGACTAAAGAGACTGTAAGACACAGCTAGTTACTTAGTGTGTGCTAGTTATAGGAATTATATTCTATAAATAACTCTTAAAATGATGTAATGAGAGTATAACTTACATGAAGAAACAACCCACAATTGACTCCAGAATTCGTCTGATGGCGTAGTCAAACTCAGCTGTAGTGTTCACAATGGGGCTTGGAGTGGAGCTTTTGAGAGAAAAAAGCAACTTTGAGTAAGGCAAGCTAATGAGTAGAAAAGATCTCTCATGTCCTGTAGTAGCTGACTCTTAGCTATACAAAACCTTGTCATTTAAAACCTTAAAACACACTAACATATAAAAATCACTGCATGGGGTGAACCACAGGGGTGTGCGCCATACAATCACAATCGAGTTCAGCAGGCTGACTACACAAAGATGACACAAACAACACGCAGAGTAGTTCAATGTCCAATGTCACTACATGTCCAAATGTCCAAAATGAAGCCTCCAGTTTATCAAGTCTTGAATGAATGACTTCTTCACTGCTCAACGTGTTTAATTTGGTTCTCAGGAGTGTGAGAATTCACGGTGAGTGATGGGTACTTCAGTTGACAGAGGAGAGTGAGAGGTGTCCATGTCCTTGTGTATGTACAGGAGGGATTTGCTTGTGTTGAGGTGTAGTTCCAAAGATGAACCAACGTCTTTAATGATGGCAAGGGCAGTTGCAAGATCATCATGAGTGCCCAAAAGTGCTATCATCAAGGGAACATATATCGTGGCCTAGGTTAGGCACTGTAGACTTAATTCTCTTGAAGAGTGGTTTAAAATCTAGGGTGAAATCTAGGGGATTGCCATCCTGCACTCCTCAACTGCTGCAGATGGAATAGTCTTTTATGAAGAGAAGGATTGCCCATAGCAATTCCATGGATCCTAACTTAAACATTCCTAACTTATGACATTGAAAGCTTTAGTGTAAAGGCAAGGAGGAGGTTCCAGCAATGGTTTGAAGAGAGGAGTTGTGAAGCTGCATGTAAGTGGCCTCACAACCCCTTACCCCATCCCCAGTTGAGAGGCAAAGGTCAAAGAGAGATACTGCTAATGGCTGAGGCCAGAAACTTATGAGGAGTCAGATGGCGCAACACTATTCCCACAGCTATGGGGTCAATGACCGACCATCACTCTTCTTGTGGTTGGTTATAAAGTTGGCACCACTGAGCTTAGGGAATACAGTGGATGTTGCCTCACCAGCAGCTTACACTTGCATACAGTTTGTAGAAGGACAGTTCATGGCTATTTTGAGGTGGCTAGGATGCAAACCTAGTGGGCCTGGTGCAGATCCATTAGGAAAGGGTCTCACTCCCTTCAAGATGGCGGACTCAGAGGTATGTGTATAGGGTGGGATAGGACTAGTCAACAGAGATGGAGGGGGGGAGGGGGGGGGGGAAGAGGGAGGAGCGGAGGGGGGCTGCTTGGATGCTTCCAGCATCTCCTGAAGAATGGGTAGGGCATAGCCAGGCCATCTGAGGTGAGGACTTTCATAGCCTTGCTGTAGAGATTATTATCGACAGCTTGTTTAGCCCACTGATTAAGAGTGTAGCAAATCTTCCTAATTTGACAGAGTAGGTGTACAATAATTTACTATAACAACACTAAGTCTTAACTCAACACTTTCCAATTGCTAATAGGAACAATTTAACAGCCATATGAGAAAAAAAATTGTATTTTGTATTTTATGCAGAGCTGGCCCAACTGAGCTTTTGTTGGTGAGTGAGACACTATCAGGGGTAACACAATTGAAAATCGGGAATATTTGTTTGTTATCTAGCAAGCGAATCAAGAGAGATACTATTAGTGGAGGATAATGCAATATCGGGTGTATGTTTTATATGTGTATGGATGGTACGTATGCCCCATAAACGCATGTGTGGGTTCTCTTTATTCTATTAAAATACGGCCTTTTAGGCTTAACCCCACTTTCTTCTGGTACTACAGCATTAAGCAAGTCTTACTTGAAACTTGGGCTCCAAATTGTGAGATAATTCCTGCAAAAACTTGTTTTTCAAGTCCCAAAAAGTTAATGTGACTTGTTGCTATGACATTGAAAATCCTTTATCAGACGTAATTTCAAAAGTACGCCATTTTTGGGGCTGCTAAATGCCGCCTGCTGGTTGTCAAGTGCCACTGGTAGCCAGAGCAGCTAATATTAAAATGAAAGAAGCTGCTATTACTTGGGAGAAGCTGAGGTAAGTACACAGTTCTGTATTTGTTAGCTAAAATTACAAAAATAACTTGGCTATGTTTGTTTTTGGTAGGGCTGCGAGCTTGTTCACCAGTTACTTGTAATTGAGGCAGTCAGAATCGCTTAAATTGGATACTATATTCAGGAAATTGAGGTAAGAGAGTAATTCTGTATTTGATTGGTAATATTAATGGTCAACTACTATATACATTTTGCATGAACTAAGCGAAAGTATAGTATGTAACAATACTGTAGATTTATGTAACCTAACTAGGCAGGCTCGCTCAATATTTGTGCTCAAGCACACCTCTAGCTAGTTTATACATTTTTGTGGACATACATTATATCACTTTTTACTTTGACTCTCACATTTTTTTTGACTCTCACATTTTGTGCTCACTTTGTGGTTTTACCCATTCCCATATCTCCACTAAACAGAGTATTTTCGTTTAGCGATCCCATATCATTCAAGGAAATTAATTATTTACCCCTTCGTATTAGGTTGTTTCTGAATGCTACAAGATGCACTTAGGCATTAAGTGCCTACTGTTATACTCAACACTGTGCAGTAATTCTTTACAACTTCTTGTTTTTTTTCAAGTCGTAAAATGTTATGGTGAATGTTTACTATGGTATTGAAACACTATACCAGACGTAATTTTAAAAAATCTGCTTTTTTTTAGTAGCTGTCAGTGTTTGTTGTCAAAAGATACTGATAATTCAGATAGTCAGAATGACTTATATTAGAGACTGCAGAAAATACCAGTACTCGAAAAATTGAGGTAAGAATGTGGTTCTGTATTTGTTAGCTAAAGTATTTATGGTCACAACCGCTATGTACTTAGTTATTAATATTATCTAAGCAAGATTAGAAATGGACTGATAGATTCTTTTGAATTGTTTCGTTTTTGCACTGGCTCACTCGCCCTTTGTGCCCAACACATCACTAGTTCATATTATATGTGTGGACATACATATGTCATTTTGTACTTTGACCCCTCACGTTATGTTCGACCCTGTCCCAACATTCACTCACAAACAGAATCCTCAGGTTTATCGATCATTACCCGTATCATCCTAGAAATTGAATTGTTTACCGCTTTGAATTCTTTTGTGGCTTCAGTTAAAACTAAAAAACTTACCAGACTTAATACGCTATTTGTCATAGTTATAAGCTGTACTCAATAGTATTTACTTGGAAATTCATTTTCCACTAGACCTGTATTTGATTGGTAATACTAGTGGTGTGCTTGAGCACAAATGGCGAGCGAGCCTTCAACCACGCTATTGTTAAACGATTGCTACTAAAATAAAGTCGAGTTTTTAAATTACGTATATACGGTAAAGGGGATTCAATGCCATAGTAACCGCTCCCCACAACTGTTTGAATTGAAAAAGAAGCAAACAAAATCAAGTCACGTCATTTAAACTTTTTCTTTGTGTAGTAGTTGTAATGCACAATACTTTCACACAACTGAACATTCCTACGCAAGACTTACCTTCGATGTTAGTCTAGTGGACAATGAATTTTCAAGTAAACACTGTTGTGTAGGGCTTATAACTGTGACAAATAGCATATTAACTTACCACCGCCACTAACTTAAATAGAAATGGAGCTCCCATAAGTTTTTGAGTTTTAACTGCACCCACAAAAGAATTCAAAGCAGTAAACAATTCAATTTCTAAGGCGATACAGGTAATGATTGCTAAACCGGAGGTTTCTGTTTAGTGAAGATTGGGACGGGATCGAACACTGAGCGAACACAAAAATACGCGAGGGTCAAAGTACAAAATGACATATGTACGTCCAAACATATATATAAACAAACAAACATCCCCAATTTTCAATTGTGTTACCCCTGAGAGTGTCTCGCTCACTTCGCTCACTCGCCAATTAATGGTCAACTACTATATACTTTTTACATGAACTAAGCTAAAGTATAGTATGTAAAAATATTGTAGTTTTATGTAACCTAACTAGGCAGGCTCGCTCAATATTTATGCTCAAGCACACCACTAGTTTATATATGTGTGGATGTACGTATGTCATTTTGTACTTTGACCATCACAGTTTTGTGTTTGCTTCGTCGTCTACCCCTTCCCATACCTCCACTAAACAGAATCTTTTGGTTTAGTGATCCAATATCATTCAAGGAAATCGTTGTTTACACCTTTGTATGAGATTCTTTCTGAATGACACAAGATGCACTTAAGTCTTAAAAACGTACTGTTAAACTCAACACTGTGCAGTAATTCTTTAGAACTTCTTGTTTTTTAAAGTCACAAAATGTATGGCAAATGGTTACTATGGTATTGAAACATTTACCAGACGTATTTTTAAAACACCCAGCCATTTTTAGTAGCTGCAAGAGTGTGTTGCATTGTCAAAAGCTACTGGTAATTCAGATGGTCAGAAACTACAGAAAATACCAGTACTTGTGGAATTAGGTAAAAAAAAGTAGTTTCCTATTCGTTAGCTGAAGTATATAATGATCACAATGGCTACGTACTTATACTTTTAGAAATAGACTGAGATATACTTTAGAAATGTTTTGTTTGTGCACAGGCTCGCTCACCCTTTGTCCTCAAGCACATCACTAGTTGTATATTTTATTGTTGGCGAGTGTGAAGCTAGCAAGACACTATACATTAGTGCCAAATTGAGAATTGTGGATATTTGTGTTTATTTATTATGTTTGGGTGTACGTATGTCATTTGTACTTTGACCCCCTCATATTTTTTGTATCAGCTCAGTGGTCGACCCCATTGAAAACTCCACTAAACAAAATACACTGGTTTATCAATCATTACCCATATCATCCTAGAAATTGAATTGTTTACCGCGTTGAATTCTTTTGCGGGTCCAGTTAAAACTAAAAAAACTTACGGGAGTTCTATTTCTATTCGAGTTAGTGGCAGTGGTAAGTTAATACGCTAATTGTCATAGTTATAAGCCCTACGCAACAGTATTTACTTGAAAACTCATTGTCCACAAGACCAACCACAAAGGTAAGTCTTGTGAAAGTATGTTCAGTTGTGTATGTGACGGTATTGTGCGTTACAGCTACTATGTAGCTAAAGAATATTACGGGGGGGAAAATGAGTTGTTGTTTTTTTTCAATTCAAACAGTTGCGGGGAGTGGTTACTATGGCATTAATCCCCTTTACCATATATGTGTAATTGAAAAACACGACTTTTTTTTTTATCTAGAGTGTTAGGAGTTAAAATCGATCATTTGATAATAGTGTAGTTTTATGCTCGCTCACCATCTAACAAAAAAATGCATTCATTTTTAATATGAGTGATAAGCTAGTTGATTTTTATTCTTCCAATTTTGAATTTGTCACTAATTTTAACTGCCAGTATATGTTTAATTAAACCTTAACACAATGTTTTAGCACAACATGCTAAATAGCATTTGATATTTTCAAAAGATTTCATTCATTTGTTTTAATTGCTTCAATAATTTATTGCATTTCTTGGATATAGACTTGTACTAAAAGATACAACACTCCATTACATTCACTCAACTCATCATAACTTGTTGAAATTTATAATCAAATACTTTTAAAATTGCATGTCTATGTAATCATTGTCCAAACATTGTATATATCAGAGTTTCATAGAAAATAGCCCCTATTGCTTCCATAATAGTACATCCTCAGGATTGCTTGTATCAAAATAGGTGTCCATGTTTTCTAAAGATTCCAGTGGACATATAATGATTCTGTCTCCAACCCAGGTACCAAAACTCTTCCATCCATGCAATTCATATAATGAAATGATACGAATTAGCTTCAGAAACAGACCTGCCATGACACCATTGATGTTGCGAGTTGTTATAATATCCAGTAGTGTTGTTTCTTTTGCTGGATATGCCTTAGGGTCGAGGTACTCCTTCTTATCAAGGTTAGCTACTACCACAGGTCTATGGAATATCTTATTGTCATAGTGATTACACTTGGATACCTCAAGAAAATGATTATATTGGAAAATCTTGGCTAAGTGGTACAGTTCTCCTTCACTTCCTGTCTTCCATTTACCATCAGGTGGAAGGGGACTGTAGTAGGAGAATGGCCCAGTTATTATGAGGCGATCACCAGCCCATGTACCTACATGATGCTGGGAGAGAATAGCAACTTCCAGTCTGTTAACAAGATGGTGAGGTAGAATGTCTCTAAGTTCCTCTGGAACTCTATCTTTACACAGATGTCTTCTCAGATAGTTGAGGCAGCACTGCTGTAGGGTGTTGAGGTTGTCATGATTTCCCAGGTCTACAAGGAGCAAAGCAAGTCTGTATCCAATGTAATCTAGCTGGAAAAAAAGTTCCCTTCCTGTATCATGAGATCCAAGATACATATTCCAGCCACGAATAGTTTGGGATTTGTTAATGTTTGTGATTACTTTTGGGCTATTCATGCCTGCATAGGCCAGCAAGTCCTTCTTCTACACTTCACCTGTTTCTTCTTAACACTCTCAAGTATATACCTGAACTTTGTTGGGCTTTAAATACCCAGCTAGATGGATTTAGCTTGTGCAGGCACATATTTCAAAGGACAATAGAGAACTAAGGTTTCAATTCACCTTGCATACCTGCTAATATAGGACACTTTAGTACTAAATGTACTAATGAAGTTTATTGTGCTCAATTTTCCAACAGGTCTGCCCTATTCAATAACTTATTTACACCTTTATTGTGTAATATCTTTTGCAAAACAGATGGGAGAATAGATAGCTCAAAGATCTCTCATTTAACCTACTAATCTGAGGATAAAAATTGAATGTTTTTGGGACATGACCTTTTCTAGCATTAAGAAAGATAAATTTTTAATTAGATTTACTCTTTTGTATTGTGACTATGATTTATCCACTCTTCATTTTAGCTACCAAATCACTAGTCAATTTATTCTTTATTACTCATCCCAATTTATGAGGACTAATCTCACTATCTTATCACACCATTTAACTATTCACCTTCTATTTTAATTTCAAAACTAGTTTAGTAGTATGTAGTTGTTGTTGTTTTGTTTGTTTGTTTGTTTTTTCTTCAGAATATTTGTACTTCTGTGCACATAAAAACAATTTGAATAGTCCTTGTTAGATTTATTTAAAGTGGGAAAGAGTTTAGGGGAGGAGGACGGAAGGAGAGAAAGAGAAGAGTTATTAAAAAAAAAAAAAACAAGGTAGTGAAGCCTCATGCAGCAATCAAAGTTCCAACCACCACAGAAAACATGGAAAGTTGTCTCGACTTCTGATGGCAAGCAAGAGGTAGCTGGTTAAGGGTTATTGTGGTGAGATTGAATGGAGTAGAATGCTTTTCATGTTCCGTTATCATAGAATATTTGAGCATATTAAGCAGACTTTTCATTGTTCACATAATACTTAATTTAATCCTACAAATTAGATTGCAGTTCTTATTGAAGTGGAGAATTTTTGTCATATGAGAGGACTGCTGTCTTTTGGCAGACAACAATGCAGTTGCAAGATATACCCAAATCTAGTTTTTGAGTCCCAATGGTATTATAGCACTATGAAGTTTGAACTATCCCTTTCCTACATTGTCTAAAACTACAACTTGCAAGTGAGCCATTCTGGGCACTGTATTTCATGACTGGACTTAAGTATAGCACTAGAGAACCAAGAATAAGGGAACCTGGAGTTATGATCCTTTCTATCCCTCAAACTTGTAGAAGTCTCTAAAGCCATAGTCACCAATTCTGAAGGTCCTCAGATCTAGGTCCTGATGAAGAACTGTCCTGACACACACCCTCTGGGCAGGCGCCAATACATTAGGGTGGTTTCAAATCTGATGGTATAATGAAGGCGAGCATGTGGTGGGATGAAGTCTGCATCTCCATAGCCAGCTGGCCCCAAAATATCATTCTGGAGATATCAAATCCTTTTAATGTACTTCTATTTTCATAGAGTGATAAGTACAAAGAGTAAAAAACATATAAAGGCAAATAATAGACATAAAGAAATACTCGTAGAACTGATAGCTGGGTAACAAATGTAGAAACTAGCAGATCGTGATCAACCAACATAAAATACTTGCATGAATTGTGGAATACTGATGCTCTATCATAAGTCACTTCATTGCTAAAATTATGGATCTATAGATACCACCCATTGGACTCCACCCATACTGCATTCAGTGGGTGCTTCTATCGGTCCTTTACTCAGCACTTCAGAAGGTGCTTCACTATTTTCAGTGGCATTTTTTATGTTATCCATCACGCCTTCTAATAGGTTCCTCATGTCCTTATCCTTTTCTTTCTGGTCATCACAGGCCAAATTAGATAAAGAGCTCCTAGAATTTTCTCCTTTATCCCATTAGATGACTGTTGAAAAAGGAAGGAAGGTTTTATATTACTAAGGTTAACTTCCATCTAATGTCTGTACTGGTTTTCTGCCTCCAAATAGTAGGACATCTGGTCAAGTTTTCCCGCAATTCCATCATATGGCAAATCGTAATGTCAGTCACTTGGCCAGAATAGATGCAGTAGCCAGAATTATATTTGATACTAATGCACCCATTGATTCTCCACCACTCAATACTGTGAGTTTCACAATTCAGCTAATATAATATAGGTATAACTCAATCGTTTTCTTTAGATTGATAGTAGCTACCCTGAAGTTAACCTAACCGTCAATAAAGCATTATTAAATGCTGGTGTGATGTCAGTCAGTCTGCTTAAGAAAGAATCTAGGTCAGGAACAAAGAAGTGGACTTCTACAGAGTCACTAAAATATTTTCAGCCAACTACGGTCAATTTTTTTCTCTATTTTCTTCTCATTGGGTATTTGTTTTTCCTCAGGTTATAATTATATAAGTTAGCTTGATGTCAATTATCAATGTCATGACAATTTTTTTTTTTATCTAACTCAGGATGTTGTGGAGTGTCTTATCAGTATAAGTGTGTTTGAAAGCCTGAGATGATTTTCATTTGGATTGAACCTGCTCTCATATATGAACTGTTTATTGGCTTCTCAAACCTTTACAGTATAAGCTGGTTATATGGTCACCCTCTTACCCTCACATCACCTCATAAATACTTGCACACATACATAGTTTTAAATAATACAAAAGCCAGGGTAAATGTTAGTTGTATTTTTTATTTTAATTTGACTCACTGAAATATTTTTCAACACACTTCAGATACCAATGAAGTGAGACCAGTGACCCTGGGGATTACAAATATAGCTACAGTACTTATTCATGAGACAACATACTAAATTCACTCTATTTAATGCCCCTGTGGATAATGTAGACTACTGCCTGTCATTCCAAATAGCCATGGAGCACAGCTCAACTCCCCTGTTACGTAGTGGTGGTCACTTGTCCTGAAGACTGCAATGGAAATGACAAACATACTGTGTTTGGAGATTGAGTGTGCCAAGAGGATTCTATGCACTGTTAATAATGAGGAGATCATGTAACCCCAAAAGTGGGATTCCAGTAACTGGGAAAATTAAACTCCCTCTGGATGGTCACAGCGACTCTTCTGGGGAATAAAAAAAATTCTATGTGGAGCATAGTCTGATGAAATATAAAACTCACGGAAGGTTAGTAATTCTACAGCAAACTAAAGTCAAAAATAAGGATGTTTCTTCATCCCATGCTTAACATCCATCTTCCTTGTGGTACTTACCATTAGCTTATCTGTTAACTTATGTGTTCCCAGTGTGACAAAGAGGAGCCAAATCACACTGGTGTGTCTGTTGATGAAGAATCAGAACTGGGTTCTTGCTATGCAATACCCACAGGAGAAGAAGAGTCTGTTGAAGCTGTGTTTTTGCCATCTACTGAAGAGTTACAATTTACTTCTGTTTCAACTCCGACCACTAACCCCTCCTCATCATCAAGATCTTTGAAAATTCACTTTGTTGCTTCTATTAGAGCAGAATATAGCCAGTTTGCTGCCTTCATGAGATGACTAAAGCGTCATTCATGATAACATTAAAACATTATTCCTGATATAGATAGAAAGTATTTTTTAAATCAACATTAATACAAAAAGTTGAATAAAAATGACTATCTGAGTTTACTTGTGATACTTAAGAAATTTCTAACACATTGCAGGAATTCTCAACAATTCAGCTAATTGGGTATATTTAAACAATAGCTATAAATGATGTAGAATATTGTTATAATACTGCTTCATCTCCATGTACAATAAAATTGCATTACAAGTGTTTGAGCTTAATTCTGAACACAGAGCATAATATATAAGCTATAAGGAAATATATTCTCTAAAAATGATGTAATAACATTACAAATTACATGAAGAAACAACCAAATGATTTACATAAAATGTGTTGATTGAATGCGCGTGCAATAAAAATTACTGTAGTCCAGTGCCCGGCGAAGACCTGCCCAATTTTTCTGTTCAGAGTGTTGTTATTAGTGCTCAGAGATAGTGATTCATGTCATCTTCCTTTATCCTACTAGTCCCTTCTAGTCTCTTTTATCTCTTCAAGTCTCATTGGTCTCTTATAGCCTCTTTTGTCTCTTCAAGTCACATCCTTGTCTCTTTAGTCTGTTCTATAGTCTTGTACACTTGTAGTGTTGTGGTGTAGAGTATAGTCTATTGTATGTTTCTAGTTCTTGGTAGTCCTGTCGTATTCTAGTTCTAAAAGTTGTTGCATGGACTCTAAAACACTAAATTAACTGGAAGAGACTTAAGGGGATAGAATAAACTAAAGAGACTAGAAGAGAAAAGAGACTAAAGAGATTAGAAGAAACTAAAGAGAAGAAACTTGAAGATACCAAAGAGACTACAAGACTGGCAGAGACTAAAGAGACTGAATAGGTTACAAATATAAAAGAGACTAAAGGGACGAGATTACATTGGCCAGAATTTATTATAACACCTGGTTTAGGTTCTGGTGTATGCAAGGACAAGGTGTGTGGACAAGGAAGTGATGATTAGTGCAATGGAGAGCAATGTAGAGGAGTTGATAGAAAAGAATCTGGTATTGAGCAAAAAGGCAACTGAAGCAGAGGAAATGAAACATGGCTACAAATTTATGAAAGAAAGAGAAACTGGTCTTTTTCACAAGGTATACTATAACTGTAATAATAAACCATGTAAATTTTTACTACAATGTAATTTAATTGTGCAGTGTATGGAAGCAGAATCCCAAATGTCTGAAGTGTTACTGGCTCTGCAGGACAAACATAGTGAGGCTATTGCTCTGAGCCAGAAATTAGACGCAGTTGAAGCCACCAACAAGGCACTTAAAGCACATGTCAAGGACCTTGAGAATGAAAATTGTGCTTTAGAAAAAGTAGCCTGTGACCTCCTTGACAAGGTTAATAGCATTTATTATAGCACAAGTGCTAGGAGTAAAATAGAAATTTCTATGTAAATAATATTTCGTTATAGTGGATGATTGCTAAAGACAAGTTGTCTTAATTTGAAAAAACTTTGGCAGGCAACAAAATGGAGGCCATTATCTTGAAACAAAAATTAGATACAATGAAAACCACACGCAAAGCAATGAAAGCTAAAATCAAGGCACTTGAAGAGGAGAATGGTGTGCTTGAACAAGAAGCATGTGGCCTCTTTGACAAGGTTAATAGTAATTATAATGATAGGTGTGGTATACCAATGCATTATTCAAAACATAATTTCCAAAAGTAAATGCAATATATTTTGTTATAGTGGATGACTGCTAAAGAGCAATTGTCTGATGTGGAACTCGATCTATGTGACAAGGAAACACTCCATTTGAAACAGGGCTGAAAGACCAATCAGAAAATGACAGCTAACGTAAAGGAACTACAAAATGAAAATAGCCACCTTGAAGAAGAAGCATGTAGCCTCTTTAACAAGGTTAATAGCAATGATTGTGATACATGTTTTGCATTTATTTTTTTTCAAAGAGGTAAAAGATCAGCTACATATATACATATACATATACAACTGGTAAAAACTGGTTGGATTTCCATGCACGCACGGAAGGTCAAAATAGAGAGTAAAAGGTGACTGTGTTTAAACGGGGTGCTCGGACCTTTAATAACGGTTTCAGCCACTCAAATTTGGTGTCAGTGTAGCTAAAGGGTAGGAGATACCTGTGGGCCAATAAAAAGAAAACCAAAAAAATTTTTTGTCTGTGTTTGGGCTCTACTGTACATTTTTGATTTTATGTAATTGGTCCCTTTTCCAAGTACTGTCACATATTGTTTATATTTTGTGACAGTGGATGACGGCTAAAGATAAATTATCTGAACTGGAGGTGAACCTACAAGACAAAAATTGGAAAACAACTGTTCTAAACCAGGAATTGGACTCAGCAAAAAGAAAGATTGAGGAAATAACAGTCCAGACGAAGGACATTGAAATAGAGAATCATGATTTGGAACAAGAAGCATACAATCTCTTTGACAAGGTAGAGATGTAGCTATAGTATGCCAACTAATAAATTAGTAGATACTGCATTCTATAGTGTTGTTAGTTTCTTGACGACATATTATGTACTTCTTCATTTTTGTGTGTTTGTTGTAGTGGATGTGTGCAAAAAATCAAAACTCTGAACGTGTACTGACATTACAGGACAAAAACTTGGAGGTTAGAGCCTTAGTTCAAGAATTAGACACTGTGACAAGGAAGAACAAGAGAAACACTGTGTACTCAATCTCACACCCAGCATACTATAACAAAAACAATCTGTCATAAGGCAATACGCATTACAGCTCTATTTCATATTTTGAACAACAAATGTCGACATGTATTTGTGTATGCATAAAATTAATTGTCTTTGCATTAGAAGTGATGCCATTTATAAATCATTTTGTTTTTAGCAACAATTTTCTCTTCCATACAATCCATGATGACGTGGTCCTTTTCCATAAAATACTTGTTATGGAAAAGAGCATTTCCACCAAACTCTATCCTAAACATGTCCCCTGCATCTACAACACAAATATTATGAACAATGCGGCCACTACATTGCCGGGAAAATCTGACGATGTAGCGTGACAACCTCCAAAAATATTGAGAAGTTATGAAAAACGGTTTCTTGGGTAACTGAGAATTGAAGCCACCTGGAATTCCTGGGAGCATGTAAAGTGTGGGATAATAGTGCTCTTCTGCTATGTCACATTCTCTGGCAAAGAAATCCAACAACATTGCAGCAGTCGAGTTTGTGGTGCGGTAATTTATGAACTGAAAAGAGAGAGACATGTACGTTGCACTTTTGTAGTATGTAATGTTATAAGGAATTGGTTTGTGTAGCCGCCTGAGCGTGGCCTCGTCTGTCACTCTATCCTTATTCACTACAGATGTTCCATTTAGCTTCACAAGCCGAGAGACAATGTCATGGGTAGAAGTGAGAGGTAGTTCTTTGCCACATAAATTGATGACATATTTCCACTTCTGCAGTTCACTTAGCTGGCTTTGTATTGCCATCAAATCTCTGTAGCATTGCATCTGGGATTCTATGATAGACCTGTGACCCCAACTTACACGACGAGCCTTGGATACAATGTGGACATTGTCTAGGCATGGTGCTATATTCCTGAAGGTCTCCTGGAATTCTTGGGAAGACTTAATGTCTGGAGCTATGCAGTACTGGTTGTGAGGCCTGTACAACACCCTTAATAGTCTCACTACTTGTTGAGGACTGTTATGAATGAGAAAAGTGAAGGCAATGGGGAACGATCTCTCCAATGTTGTGACATACAAATTATTGTTAAAATAGCCATTAACCCAAGAACAGTTAGAAGTAGCTGTCAATAGATCTCTGTCTTTGAAGCTGTTCCTCCATCTTGCCATGTATCCTTTTTGTTTCTTAATTTCATAAAAATCTCCACTGAAGAGTTTTTGACAGTTTCTAGGAGTCTCTGGTTTTAAAGAAGTAACGAGTCCATCATTCCAAGCGTGGAAGACAGTATACGCAACAGACCTCGGCTTTTTCTTATTTGTCAGTATTTCAAGTCTTGAAAATATGATATATTCAGCAAAGTATAACAAAATTAAGGGAACAACTACCATAAATACGACGGAAGGAGTACGTATTTTCCCCATATCTTAGCTAATAGTAGTCCCGCACCAGTGTACAGTAACGACGTTTCGTGTTCATCACAGTAGAAGTAGTCTACCGCGCCGCGCGTAATAAATTATCCTGGAATAATTTTTTTAGAATAATAGTAACTAAAAGAATAATTGAGAATAATAGTTTACCAAAGAATTGAAAATTATACAATTGCTGTAAAAATTTCTGGAACTGATCCAAATCCAGTGTTGAACCAGCTTATAGCTAGCTAGTAACCTTCAAGCAAAAACTTGATGAGAATAATGTTGGCTGCTGATCTTGAAAGATTAATAAGTGGGTTAAATTGGAGAACTTGTTGATGTTGTGAAGTCAGAACTTCATATAGCTAAGTGTGTGGTTGCCTCTGAGGATTTGTCTGATTATCATTTATTCAATGGTGAAGTTTCATGAGATTAATTCTATTAACTGCAGGATTAAGACTAGTCAGCTGATACTACTCCATTAATCTTATAGAGTGGCACAATTTCCTCACAACAAAAGCCATACTTTGAAGAGTAGCCATTCAACTGTCTTATTACAATTATTATTAAACTTTAGAATATATTATATTGTTTGATTGTGCAAGTATTTTTTTTTGAAGTAGTGTTAATAGCTAATATTAGCTAATTCCAAGCGCTCTGACTAGCTAATTAACTAGATTTTGTGTCTTTAGAAAAGAATGAAAAAGAATAATAGGTTGTCTAAAGAGAATAATAGATACATATTTTAATAGCTAATACAAAAATAGAAAAATAGGCAGGGGGAAAAGAAGAATAATTTATCAAGGCCTCTAAGTATTAATCATCGTCCCTAAGACAAATATAAGAATGAAACAGTAAAGTATGATCATCATACTTTACAGAAGTTTAGTTATACTTGGCTTTTTTAGTAAAAAACAAACAAACAAGTCTAACTAAACTTCTTAAAATAACTACACTAGCTACAGTCATGAGTTTTTTTAAAGATCAATCAAATTATTATATTATATATAGCACTTATTACATGAGTCAGAGTGTGATATTGTGAAATATTTCATGAGCAGGCTGATTTAGTGAAAATAAAGCCTGAGAGTGAAATATCTAGCCATATCACTCTGACGGGGAGAGTGGAATAAGTGGTTTATTCCATGCTAAATATCTTCACCAAGTACAATTGTTGGTAACTCTAGGTGTGAAGTCTGCCCTAAAACTCTCTAGGGGCTCCCTCACAACCCCCAGCTGATATTTTAGCAGCTGCTCTAACCTTAGGCTCCACTAGAGTAAGGTAGCTATAAAATCCCTGAAAACTGGTAAGCCATAGCTTGGCAATACAGCCATGAGATAACACTATGTGATAAGATGAGTTATATATAGCTAGTACCATAACGGAAGCCAGTAAGAAGTCTTGGCTGTATCACTACAATGACCAAAAATAAAATAAAAGTGTCGTTTAGATAATGAAAACTAAAACTAACTCATAAATTTGAAGACAAAAAAAATTGTAAAAATCAATTCTGCTTTGCAATTCATCACCACTGTGCACAACGATCTTCAAAGTAGCTATGTGATGATGCACATGAATGATGTATGGGTAGGTGACGTCTGGTGGAAGATGTGCTCCATGATTTGGAGATTGTCATAACTGCCGAGTGCCTTGGCCTTTCCTTACCTTACTAAGTGTGAACTATTTAGCAATGACCACTCTGTGAGGGACACATCATTGTAGCAATATCTGGTGTTTGGTTAAGGATCCTGACGAGCCATATCTACTGGTGGGTTCTTCTATGGGTGGTTTATCAGAGATTGACATGACAGTGGATGCAAAGATTGAAACATTCGTTGCCATGCGGGTTTTCGTTTCAAGCTCCTATCATGCCATGATTCTCTCAGCCTTATAAGACACTTTTTTCTATCCCTAACACAGCGCTCTTAACAGACTTCCCATGCTTCCTGTCTCACTAGCTACCTGATGATCAAGTAGCTAAGACACTATTTCTCTCCATCCTTGGCAACATCACTACTTCTCTACTCCAGAACAAGAAAGCTTGGACACAGGCCACTCTGTCTGTGAAGTCTGGAGGTTTCAGAGTGAGAAAAGGTTGATCTAGCTCCCTACCTGGCACCACCATTGCTACTTCTGATCTGGTATAGGGCAATTTTCCCCACAACTTTTGCAGTCATTGTCTAGCTACTCCCTTCACTAGCATAGCTCAGCAGGAATAGTTGAAGAGTCAAGTATACCCTACATACTGGGAGCAGGTGCCATGAAGAAGAAGAACTAGAATACCATCACTACCATGACCCTCCTTGGCAAGTCTGAAAATAGGTGGTGCCCATCTTTTGGCTGTGTGGACAGACGCTAAGGTCCATGGCTGCAAATTCTTCGTATCTCATCAGCTTACCTTATAATGGATGACTCCACTCTCCACAAGCAGTGGGTCTTAGTCTTGGTACCACCGTCAACCCCTGTCAATTCTGTGATGCAGATGTCTCACTTTTGGAATTCATGGGCAGAGCTGCAAGTTTAGTGTAGGCAAGCATCTAGACATACTGCATTAATAACATCATCCACCACAGCCTGGTCATTGGCCACAGTCCCCTTCAGGTTGGTACCTTCGGGCCTCTCTAGAACCAACAATGGTAAAGACCGGATAGCATGACTCTAGCCTCTTACAGCAATCAAGACACAAAGAGAAGCATGTTGTGTCACAGTTTTGCAAAGCTTAGGAATTCTAGAAAATTGATTTGCATTGGTTCCATAACTACCATATTCAGCCAGTGGCAGCTGCAGGCTCATCAGCAGACACTAGGCAGACAAGTGTGTCTGGCTATTGGTGAACCTTGAGCTACTATAAAGCTACCTCTTTCACAGGCTGCCAGTAGTAGTACAGTGAGGGGTAGGCCCTGCCAGCATTTTTTCTAGAATAATAGACGTGCCAGCTATAGTGGAATAATTCTAGAATAATAAGGATATTTAGGAGAATAATAAAAGGAAAATGAGAATAATCAGTCCATAATCCTTAGTTATAAAGTAAATTAATAGTGGTTTTTTTTCCTCTTTTTCTTTTAAAACAAGGACATAAACATGTGTAGAAATGTGGTTGTGAGGTAGATCTTATTACTTGATTAAAGCAGCTGGGTTAGTGTTGGCCACTCCGTTATTATATATCCAAAATGAAAAAAAGAAAAAAGAAGAGAGTTTGAAATACTGGGAGAGCTGTCAGTCAGAGTCAGCAAATGGATTCTCTTCTTAAGCAACTCAACAATCATACTGCATTAGAATTGACAAAAATTGTATATTATTACCAGCCGACCTATGAATGTGAAGGGAAGAGAATGTGGATCCACTGCCGAGCATATTAAATTTCTTTAATGCCGTAATCCACATTTCCCCCCAAATGTTTGGTAAGGTTTATCACAATTGAACTTTTTTCAGCTACAGCAGAGCTTTTTTTTTCTTTCTATTCATTAAAGTTTTACGGGATGTTCAAGGTTTTCACTGAAAGATTAGCTAGCTATATACAATCCTTCATATGGAGTAATTCAGTAAGAGACTGATAGTTTTACTCATTCATTTAGCAACTCTATACAGCTAGCTATACTGCAATTATCACAATTTCACTTATTTCTAATTAGAATAGTAAGAGAATAATATGAAAATTTCTAGAATAATACTAGTTGTGGCATAAGTATTATCAGGCATTGACTGATCATCTTGTTTTCTGTATGGTAATTGTATTCATCTATGTGGGTTTATTACTTCCTGTTGTATCATTACTTGTATGTGGGCTTTTGATTGATAAATCATTCTTACAGTTGAAGAGACCTATGATAGTCCTGTCTTAGCTAGAGAGTATTGCTAAACCTAGTTATAGTATACAAGAGTATAGTACATGGTGGCAGCGGTGGGATCATGATAGAAGAAGAAAGCCTCCTGCAGCTACAGCTACAATGGTGGCTACCAACCTTACCCTGAGACCGCCTGCACAGTTTGACTTCAGAAACCCCGACGAGTGGCCAAAGTGGAAGCGTCGTTTTACACAATACTTGGCAGCCACCGGACTTGACAAAGGGGACAGCAGCAGGACAGTTAGCACACTCCTCTACACAATGGGAGAAGATGCAGATGACGTGCTCGCCTCAACTAATATCACCGACGCAGAGAGAAACGACTACGCTACCGTCATAAACAAGTTTGACGGGTTCTTCAAAGTTAGGAGGAACCTGATCTTCGAGCGAGCAAAGTTCAATCGCCGAGATCAAGCGGAAGGTGAGAGCGCTGAGCAATACATTATAGTCCAGTCATTTTATGATTTGACCTTAAACAAATTGCAACACAAACAATTCCAACTGTTTCTAATACAGAAAAATGTACTCTATAACATACTAAAAGTCCTAAGGAATCCCATGGGGGGAAAAGTATTATTTTTCTATTTTTAGTAACGTGCATGATATTTATAGCCATTAGCTATTTTAAAAATAGTTATAGCTTTCTAGCTCTGTAATATACCTACAACAGCCATTTTATTTCTCACTATGAATATACGTCACCATAATCAACTTTACAGGAGGTGCTGGAATTGGTCTATGCCTCAAATGCAGTAGTACACATGCTTAGTGGAAAAGCAATTTCTCGGGCAGTACGAGGACACTTTATTGTTGATTCAGCACTCAACACTCTTGTCTTGGCACATGCATTCAGAATACCAGTACCTGGATGTCCAAATGCTGAAAATGAAGATACAGATGAAGCTATGGGTGTTCCTGAACTGCATGAACATTCTATTGACCTAGATGAAGCTGGTGTTTTATTTGAAGGTCTAATGCAGGGTTTAGTGTTGCTTTGAGGCAATAATCAGGATTGGTAATGCCCTTGAAGCAACCAAAGAATCTCTGATATCTTCCAGAACAGCAAGGCTATGGATGCAGTATATGGACATGGTAGATGTTCTTCGCAAGTTTATCCGAGCTGAGCGCACCGGCAACTGGAATCTGCATTTGCAAGCTGTTTCAGAAATGCTTCCATACTTGGCAGCCTCTGGGCACAATAATTACACAAAATCTGCCCTTATATATTTGCAGCGGATGTCTCACCTTCAGCATGAACAACCAGAAGTGTACCATCATTTCCAAGCAGGTTTGCATGTGGTCAGAAGAACTGATCGTTACTGGGCTGGTCTTTCTTCAGACCTTGTTATAGAGCAGGTACTAATGAAGAGCATGAAAACAAGTGGTGGTCTCACAAGAGGATGAGGAATGACTGAACAACAGCGATTGATTTGGTTACTGTCTATGCCAGCTTGTGCTGAAATCAACAGAGTCATGCTTGAGTTGACTGGAGTATCATATAGTACAAGTGAGCAGAACAAGGACATGACCAAAGCAAGGCAAGATCGTGATTGGAAGGATACTCAGACACTTCTGAAGTATTTACATGAGAGAAACCCATTCACTTCTGAGGACCATCTGCATAGCGTTTCCACTGAGGTACATGCCAGCAGCTCAGTCAATGTTGACACAGCTAAAGACGTGGGTAACACAATTCTAGCTAGCATGGAAGGGATATCTGCAGCAGACTACACTTTCAAGAGGAAAAACCAGGTTTTCACGCTGGACACAAAGTGTGTAGTGAGAATTGATGGTGCTGCTGTTCAGATAGACCCTCAACTCCTTTTCCAGCGACTAACAATTGCTGCCAAGGTAACTGAAAGTCAGCAGGATATCTTCAAGTATGAGCTTTGTGGTCACCCACCAGCTCTCTTTGATGCATCACTTTTGCTCTGGGAGCCTCAGAAGCCAGTGTTAGCCAATGCCATTTGGGACCTTGTATCATCAACTACTCCTGCAGTTCTCGATGATGTCCAGTATGTGCTAGATGGTGGTGCCCTCATTCAGCGCATTCCATGGACACATGGAGCCACTTATCATGATATATGCACAGTGTACTCAGATTATGTGGCAAAGAAGTATGTGAGTTCCATTATTGTCTTTAATGGCTATGGTGAATCATCTACAAAGGACATAATGCATTTGAGACGAACCAAAGGCCAAGTTGGTGTGAATGTGGCATTCACTGAAGAAATGCAATTCACCATGAAAAAAGAAACTTTTCTTGCAAATAGTAGCAACAAGGAACAGTTCATCAACATGCTCAGTGGCTCTTAGAGAAGATGTGTGCTGTGTATCATGCATCAGGGGATGCTGACTTGCTTATAGTGCAGAAAGCTGTGGAGTCATCTTCAACTACTGACACAGTACTTGTTGGCGATGATACAGATCTTCTGATTGCTATGCTATCATGCTAGCCTGGACTCACATGACATACTTTTCCGACCAGAGCCTAAGAAAACTACCAAAAATCCCAGGGTGTGGGATATCAAGGCTGTGAAGCAGGCATTGGGGTCTGAAATCTGCACTAATGTTCTTTTTCTTCATGCAATACTTGGGTGTGACACTACTTCCCATTTATACGGCATCAGTAAGGGTGCATCCCTCAAGAAGTTCAAGTCAAGCCGTCATTTCCGAGAAAAGGCCAAGGTATTTAATGCTGAGTCATCTACCCACATGGACATAGCTGCAGCAGGAGAGGAAGTGCTTGTTAGTTTGTACAATGGAAAGCAAAATGAACGACTAGATGTTCTACGCTACAAGCGTTTTTGTGAAAAGGTAGCTACAAGTGTTTCCCATGTCCATCCTCAAACTTTGCCACCATCTTCAGCTGCTGCAAAGTACCACAGTCTTCGTGTTTACCTTCAGGTACAGCAGTGGAAAGGTTTTGACCTTGATCCGCTAGAATGGGGCTGGGAAAAGCGAGATGGAGGACTGATGCCAGTACACACTGATTTACCCCCAGCTCCTTAAAAATCATCCGATGCAACTGCCACACAGACTGCAGTACTTTACGATGCACATGTCGGAAACATAATGTGAAATGCTCTCCTGCATGTGGCAACTGCATGGGATCTGGGTGCACAAATGCTGACAAGTGTTATTTCGATGAAACTGATGATGATACTGATTAAGAAATTTTGCATTACTGTTGGTTTGATCTTGTTGTATTTGCCTTGCCTTGCATCATTAATATTTATTGCCAATCAGCTGCTTTTCAATTAAAATTATAAACTAATAAAATGAAGTATAATAGAAATGTGTACGCAAATACTACTTTCTATTGTCATCATAATTATTAATAGCCAATAATAGTTGGTTTTGGTTAAAAAAAAAAGTGCTTTCGGTTGATTGAATTTTTTCATACTTTCCCCCCCGTGGGATTCCTTAGGACTTTTAGTATGTTAAAGAGCACATTTTTCTGTACTAGAAACAGTTGGAATCATTTGTGTTGCAATTTGTTTAAGGTTGACCCCCTTTTCTTCGTAGAATGACTGGACTATTACCTGCCTTTATCACCTTGTGGAAAACTGTGAATACGGACCACTCAAAGAAGAGCTACTACGGGACAGAATAGTGGTAGGAATCCGGGACAAATCTCTGTCGGAGAAACTCCAAATGGATGCTGCCCTTACCTTGGAAAAAGCAAAGACTTCGATACCGCAAAAAGAAGCGATTGCAGCCCAAGGTCAAACACTCCAAGGAGGCAAGAAGTCAAGCAGCGTCGATAGTGCTAGACAAGTTCCAAGGCAGCAAAGGCATAGACAAGTCAATAGTGATTTTCAATCAGTTAATCAATCAGCTAATCAATCCAAGCATCCAAACAAAGGAGGAGCTAGAGGTTTCCACAGAGCTAACCAGCAAAGCAAACCTTGCATGAGATGTGGTAAGCCAAGGCACCAGACACCAGACAGATATCCAGCACTGAGTGTTACTTGCCACAAATGCCACAGACAGGGACATTATGCCAGCCAATGCTTATCAAAAACAGTTGCAGCAACAACTCAGGCAGAGGAATGCTCAGACACTGAGGAGGAAGTCTTCTTAGGAGCAGTCAGGTCAGACAAAGGCTCAGTGTGGTTTACCAACCTATCACTCCAAGGGAAAAAGGTTCAGTTTAAAATGGATACAGGGGCAGAGGTCACAGTAATTTCTGAGAAAGCTTATCACACTTTGAGTACAGGGAAGTTACAAAAAGCATCCAGAAACCTCTTTGGGCCGACACATCAGCCTCTAGCTATCATGGGCCAATTCGATGGAATTTTGCAACGTGGCAAACTCTCATACACCGAGAAGATTTATGTGGTCAAAAATTTACACAACAATTTATTTGGTCTACCAGCAATTGACGCTCTACAGCTGATCAAGAGGGTGGATTCTACGGTGAAAGTACAAATGTGTATAAAGCGGCCTTATCAATTCGTGAACGATTTCCCAAGGTCTTCAAAGGATTGGGTACTTTTGGTGAAAACTACACCATCCAAATGAAGGAAGATGTTCATCCTCATGCACTGTATACTCCCAGAAGGGTGCCCTTTTCTTTACGGAAAGCAGTGGAAGAAGAACTTCAGAGGATGGAATCTTTGGGCGTTATTTCGAAAGTGAATGAACCAACTCCCTGGTGCGTGGGAATGGTGGTGGTCCCCAAGAAGAAGGGGGTACGGATTTGCGTCGATTTGAAATCACTAAAATGAGAGTGTACTGCGAGAAGTCCATCCTATTCCCCGGGTAGATGAAATTTTAGCGCAGATATCGGGGTCAACGTTCTTCAGCAAGTTAGATGCTAATAGCGGCTTTTGGCAGATACCCCTAGCACCAGAGTCTCGCCTGTTGACAACCTTCATCACCCCTTATGGGCGTTACTGTTTTAACAAGCTTCCATTTGGGATATCTAGTGCCCCATAAATTTTCCAGAAACGAATGAATATAATTCTGGAGGGTTTAGAGGGACAGACTTGTCTCATTGATGATATACTCGTTTATGGTAAAGATGAGGAGGAACATGATACACGAATACTCAAAGTACTGGATAAACTTGAGAAAGCAGGAGTGACGTTGAATGGGGAGAAATGTGATTTTTGCAAGCCGGAAGTTAAATTTCTTGGGGTTATACTGAACAAAGACGGAGTCAGAGCCGACCCAGGGAAGACTGAAGCTATCAGAGACATGGAAATTCCGCAATCAATATCCGACCTGAGGAGATTCTTAGGAATGGTGAATCAATTGGGGAAATTTTCACCTCAGATTGCCGAGTTATCTCAACCACTGAGGGAACTACTCAGCACCAAGCGGACTTGGCTGTGGGGGTCAGACCAAGAAAAGGCATTCAAACAACTGAAAGATGAACTCTCCAAGCCAACGGTGTTAACACTCTACAATTGTCTAGCAGATCTAAAGGTGTCTGCAGATGCGTCATCCTTTGGGTTGGGGGCAGTCTTGTTTCAACTTGAAGAGCAGCAGTGGAAACCGGTTGCTTTTGCATCCAGATCCATGTCCGAAACTGAAAGGAGATATACCCAGATAGAAAAAGAAGCAATGGCCGTGACATGGGCATGTGAGAAATTCTCAGACTATCTTCTTGGACGTGATTTTCTAATAGAGACTGATCACAAACCTCTGGTTCCTCTCCTCAACACTAAACAGCTTGACTGTCTACCGCCACGCGTTTCAGACTTCGACTGGCAAGATACAGATACAAAGTTAGCCATGTCCCAGGGAAGGACTTGTATACGGCAGACACACTGTCCAGAGCTCCAGTGGCCAAATCTGAGGTGGAAGATGAGCCATTTCAGACCGATGTGGAGTCATTTATCAACAACGTAGTTGAAAACAATCTTCCTGCTACTAAGCAGCGTCTTGATGCTTACAAGGATGCTCAGGAGCATGACTCAGTTTGTCAGCAAGTAAGACAATACTGTCAGCAAGGATGGCCTATCAAGAATTCTGTGGAACCTGAAATTGCTCCTTATTGGAAATACAAACAATTTCTGACAGTATGCAAGGGATTGCTCATGTATGGACAGAGGATCGTGGTGCCTAAAGTACTCCAGAAAGAAACTTTACAGAAAATCCATGAGGGCCACCAAGGCATTGAGCGGTGCCGCGGGAGAGTGACATCATCAGTATGGTGGCCAGGCGTGAGCTCACAAGTAGCTCAAATGGTTCAGCAGTGTCCAGAATGTGCTAAAAATAGTACACCACCAAAGGAGCCATTACTGACATCACCCCTACCAGATTTTTCCTGGCAAGTGATTGGGACAGACTTATTCGAGTTAGAAGGGAAACAATATCTCCTTATAGTGGACTATTTTTCAAGATTCCCAGAAGTAATACAGTTGAAATCTACTACATCAGCAGCTGTGATCTCACAGTTAAAATCAGTATTTGCCAGACATGGGATTCCGGAGACTGTACAAAGTGATAATGAGCCTCAGATGCATCATTGGAATTTGCTCAGTTTGCTAACTCCTATGAGTTTAACCACATTACAAGCAGCCCGAAATTCCCTCAAAGTAACGGACAAGTGGAACGTACAGTGAAAACAGTGAAGCAGATGCTACTGAAGTCACCAGACCCTTGGATGGCACTTCTCAGCTATCGCACAACACCTCTACCTTGGTGCGGACTATCACCAGCAGAGCTATGCATGGGAAGAAAGCTGAGAACACCAATACCCCAGTCTGACAAGCTTCTTATACTGGAATGGTCCTTTTTGGAGATGTTTCGATCAAAGAATAAAGATTTCAAAGAGAGACAGCAGTGCAATTTTAATAGAAGACATAGAGTTCGAGAACTAGCACAGATACCAGAAGAGAGTGAGGTATGGATCACCACAGAAGATCCACCTATCCAAGGACGAGTGATTGGCCCAGCAAGACCACCTCGATCATATATTGTAGAAACGCCTACAGGACAGATACACCGAAATCGAGAACATCTCAATGTCATTCCAGAGCCAGTGTTAGGTCAAGAGCATCAGACTGATTCCAATGAAACACCAGTCGTGGAACCGCCTCCCCAGGCTCAACCTACCCCCAAGATCATTATGACTCGTTCCCGAACAGGAACAATAATACGACCGCCGGATAGACTATCTTAATGGGGAGATGTGGCATAAGTATTATCAGGCATTGACTGATCATCTTGTTTCCTGTATGGTAATTGTATTCATCTATGTGGGTTTATTACTTCCTGTTGTATCATTACTTGTATGTGGGCTTTTGATTGATAAATCATTCTTACAGTTGAAGAGACCTATGATAGTCCTGTCTTAGCTAGAGAGTATTGCTAAACCTAGCTATAGTATACAAGAGTATAGTACACTAGTAATAACTCAATTTTTTTAGAATAAAAAAATTTCGAGCATGATATGGCAGGCCCTAGTGAGGGGACACTGCAGTCATTCTGGGTTGTGCTAACTCCCCCATAGATGTCTCATAATTTTTAAATTATTATTATTATTATTATTATAGGTGGTTACATGTGATTATAGTTGTTTTTGTTCGTTGCAAGTTCAACTGCATTGTACAAACATTATCTTTGATTTGTGTATTATTTAGTCCAATTTTAAAATCAAATAAAAAAAGGTGGAGCTGCTGAAATACTATAGGAGAGGAGACCGCGGGAGATGAAGAAAAGAAATCAGTCCCACCGCGGAGCGAGCAAGAAGAGCTTCGGTAAAGACGGTGCCCCTAAGAACAATAGAGAAAGTGGAGGACGTTTTCTATCCCTAATAATTTTTACATTTCTAGTAGTTTTGCTTGCAATTGTATTAGCTTTCTTGATTCTACCGAGCAAGTATACAGGCAGGACAAAAGAGAGCAGGAAAACTGACGCAGCTAGCAGCCACTCTGGAGAAGGTGAAGGAAGACTGGAAGGACATGAAAGCGACTGCATGGTCATGATAGCTGAAACTGGAAGGATAGTGGAGACGCACCCTCAATCTGAATGGGACAGTGCAATAGGTCTCCTTGCAGAGTGCATCCACAGAGAACCTGAAAACTCAGCAGCTTACTGGAGCCTGGCAATCACACTACTGAGGAGAGGAGACAATGAAGATGGCACCAAGATCATGAGCGAGGCCATTCGACTGGATCCACAGAACAAAGAGTATCTCAAATCAAGCGGCTTCGTGTTTGCTGGTTTGGAAATGTACTCCCTGGCTATCTTCTCTCTGGAGAGATATCTTGAGCTTGTCTTACAAGTGGCCAGCTGGGAGGAACTGCTCGCTAGTATCTCGATGCAGCGAGAAAATGAGCTTGGATTCATCCACGATGCAGGAGAGGATATAGTCCGCATCCTAGAAGTGCTGCAGAGTGCCTCCCTTAAGGACATGGCCCTCATTAAGGTTACGGTATACAATTTGCTCATTAATTATTCATGAGTTACTGTTTTTGTTTGTATCATCCACTACACTTATTTTTATGAACTATGCTCCAAACATGAAATTATAATGTGTTCAAGTTTCTTTATTAGCTAGCTCTTGCTTTTCAATGAGCAGCCAGCAAGGCTTGACCGAGGACCCCCTGAGGCAAATTTTCGGCAGATTTTCGGCGTCAAATCTTGGCTTCATCATCACTCCTAGCTTTAGTATGACAGCTCCCTTGGCTACTTTAGGACTTACTCGAGGGCCAGTCACAGCGATTTTGGTTCAATGGGCCATGGATCTCCAGATATTCACGATTTTGTGCCTTAGAGACGCCATTTTATCTTGATCTGGGAGACAAAACTGAGATTTTCTCGACAACCGTCAGCTTTCTTCACGAAACTTTTTGACTGGCCCTGCAATGATGTTCCTACAATTAGATAGTGCAGCCTATACGGCAGACTTGTTGACGACCATGCTGTAATTTGACGCCGAAAATGTTATATTTGCAGGAGGTCGATCTTGGGCTGCCTATTCGCTATGAAGAGCTGACTATTCTTCGTACGCCTTCTTCTCCTTCGGCTTGGGTGACTTTGTTACTGGTATAAAGAACTTGAAGCTCTACACAGAGCGGCAGTCATGGCCAGTGGGTACGGAACTCTCGACCAAGCCATTGAGGTAGTCCAGGCTCATGCGCTCAGGCTCTTCACGGCAAGTTTTGAGACCCACATCTCCGGTACTGCCCCAACCTTCTGTCAGGCGGGCAGGCCATGTGGGATGAGCTGTCGTTCAACTGTGGCTTGGGGGAGGCTGACCTGATCAACTTCACTTCGCGTGTCTCTATGTCTGACGTCAAGAAGATAGTCATAGATTGCATGGAGAGACAAAAGATAGTGCAGAGTCTTTTGAGTGACGGTGCTGTGGTGTACGCTGATAACTTATTCGGCTGGACTCCTCTCCTATTCTCCACGCTGCGGCACTTGGAAGCCCCAAAATGATTCAACTTCTATTACAGAACCGTGCTGATCCTGTCAGCCGCACTGGCCTGGCTCACACCTCCCTGCACATTGCTGCCATGAAGGGCTCTTATGATGCCATCCTCCCCCTTTTAGAAGGCGGGGTTCCGCTTGATGAGGTAGACTATTTCAAACGATCACCCCTCAAAGTGGCTTGCTTGCACAGGTGGCCGGCCAGGCTGTTTAGTGCTGCTCTAGGCCGTGAGTTGCCCCAGGGTTGCATTCAAGCTCCAGCCTACCAACCTCCCCCAAGGCTTCTGGCATACGGCGGGTGGTTTCCCGGGAGTATGGCACTTCCGGATTCCCTAGTCTCTGAACGCTGTGATTTCGACATGGCAGGAGAGCTGACTGCAGAGGCATTCCTCTATGACTACTTGTCTCTGCAGAGACCTGTTCTGGTGCGTAACGCAACCAGCATACACAACATGAAGAAACTCCACAACTTGTGGCACAGAAACAAGATTGCTAACGAGTATGGAAGTGAGGCCCACACGATTAACCATGCCGTCCCAGGGGCCACATCAGATCGTACGACAATACAAGATTTTGTGGCAAAAATGAAGACATTTCACGAGAAAAGTTCACTCGATAATCCTGCGTTGAATCCAATGCATGTATCACCACAGCTACCGGCAAATTCTCCTCTTCTCAAACATTTCATCACCCCCTCCGTGTTAGCTGATAACATCACCAAGATAAGCTCGCTGAAATTTAATTTCTTTCTAGGCACTCAACTGTCAGGGCTGTCTCCCACGTTCCATCGTAGCTCCTGGCACTTGCAAGTGTACGGGCAGAACAGATGGTTCTTGTATCCGCCCCGCCAGTCCTACATGTCCAATCAGCCAGTCTGGAACTGGTGGAAAGACTCCTATCGCAGCTCTGCAGACGCTCTGGAGTGTGTGCAGTACTCTGGCGACTTGCTGTTTATACCGGAGACTTGGGGTCACGCGTGTATTAGCCTGAGAGAAGGCATAGGGCTAAGTTCGGAGTTCATTTATGGAGCACCTGAATTTTCAATCTAAGACTACAATTTGCAGTTTATTTTTATATCAAACAAAAAATTTAATTTTATTATTATATAAGTCTAGTCTCCAATTGAATGAATAAATTATGATGAAAAAGTTAGTTGCCTGTACTGCCTAAAATTGCTGCCGTATTTCCCCGTTGTACCACTACTGACAGCCGCTGAAGGAGGAACTGTGTAGAGCGGGGGTCTCCCGTGGCCAGGTGGATGCGTCTGCCTAACTTCTCTAGAAAAGATAGGGTAATGGGCCCTATGGCGCCTGAGGTCTCTATGGCGACTGGCTGTATAATGAACTGAGGTGCCAGATGTGCATACTTGGCAGACTTCCTTTCTTCGGCCAGGGATGCAACACCTCCAGCCTCCAAGGTGGCCCAACTTTCATATGAGGACGCAAAAGTATCAGGACATGTTGCATTCCAGACAAGAGGATGACCTGAACTCCAAGGTACTAGGGTCATGCCATCTGATCTTTGGCCATCTGTGCATAAAAGGCCAGAAGGTTCGAGCCTCGAAGGGTTCCCAGCTGTGGAAAGCGAACGCTTTATGACATCATTAAGGGATGCATGTCGAGAATGCCTTCCCTTGCTTATCCGGCAGCACAGTCCATGAAGGCCGAGTGAGGAGACCTCAGCACCGCAGAACTGGCAATGATGGGGGCACAGATGGCAGTGCCGAGTCTCAGGCCGACAGCTATCCGAAGTGAGGGGTTGTCTAAACGGAGGCCAATGGAGGAGATAGGGAGTGCCTGCAACCAAGCCCCATCCATTGCAGCGAGAAGCCTAGCTCGTTCAGTTGCATCAACAGAGCTACCTAATAGAGATTCGGCCATACTGGAAGTTCGCAGTGTGTCCCAGTTCTTCTCCTTCAGCACACCATGGTCCACAGGTGGAGCAATGTTGAGACCATGTGACCATTTCTCTACTGCATAATCTGAAAAGGGTGCAGGGGGAACTGATTGTGATGAAGAATGTTGGCCAAGAATTGCAGACAACAAATTGGCAGTAGAATAGGTGGAGGCGAGAGTCGGTGATTTCGTCCCAAGAGGGAGTTCAGCAGGGAGACCCTTTGGGCCCTTGCCTCCAATCGATACATCATCCATGTACATTACACTCAGAGAGGAGCACAACTGCATACAGTGGCGATGTAGTGCCAAGCGGAAGAGAAGAGGGCCCAAAGGGTCTCCCTGCTGAACTCCCTCTTGGGACGAAATCACCGACTCTCCCCCAAAAAGGGAAGATTGGGCTGAGTAGGAAGAGTGGACTAATGGGCACAGATCTTGAACCGCTTCACCGTGTCACGGCGTATTGAGTTGAATGCATTTCTAAAATCCAACTTGAGGAAGGCATGATCATCTTCCATTGTTTTAATATTGGAAAATACAGAATAACAGAAATATGCACAAAGATGGTACAGATTATCATGATTGAATGAGGGAGGGAGAACGTCAGTCTTCATCTGATTCAAACGAGCTAAGGTCAGAACCAATGATAGGAATATGATTGGAGTTTGATGGGGCTTTGGTTTGGTAAGGTGTAGATGATGAAGAAGGCTTTCCCTTCTTGGTGATGGTCAGCATGCTGGGAGTGGACGATACTTCATCCCGGTCCCACTTCAACCCAGGATGTGGGTTGGATGGAGTGGGTGTGGTCAAAGTATAGTCATGGATCCCATTTTGAGCAGACTGAAAGGAATGATAATTGAATATGATAAATAAAACAGACATTATTACAGAGTTTTTAGTGAAACATTTCAGTATATTCATCCAGCTTAAAGACAGAATTACATGGGTTTCATCATTCAAACTGAATGTAGGCATCCTTCTATCTCTTCCTTTTTTAAAAACAATTTTTGATACTTAAGTAAAAGAAACAATGACCGAACCCAGGTCTGCTTGCTACACACTAGAGCTCTAACCACTGAGCTACGACAAACAACAACAGATAATAAACTTTAATGAATACAATGGCAGAGAAAAAAATTGTGAATAGAAAGAAAAAAATAATAAGACGTACAATTTTTTTTACACTCTACTGACACAGAACAAGTAGTGATGACCCTGTACCAAACTGAATGGTAAACAAAGTGACAACATTCTATAAACCAGCTGGTAAGATCGTGCTAAAATGTCAAGATGCCCAATTACCAAAATAATTCACCAAGACCTTACTTCCGATCCATCCTCCTCCTCAGAAGAGTCTCCTTCTTCCTCTGACTTGAAACTCTCTTCACTGGAGATGCCATTATCATGAGGTCCTCCACCTTCTGGGCCGGACAATGCACCGCCAGTTACAGTCGACACCGATGCTGCAGTCCTGGAAAGGTAAAAGGTGGACAATATTGATGAACAGTGGTGGATAGTCTACTCATAAGATGGACACTTACTTTTTCCTTGAGGCAGAAACTTTTGAGCTATATAAAATAGTAGTAATAACAGTAGTAGTAATAAAAATAACAACAAGAACTACGTGTAACACTTGGCGCTACTAATTAACTAACAACTACAAAAATCATTTCTCAGAAGTTTTCTAGCAGCGTTCCCTAATTAGGGCTACAGTAGGATGTCGATTCCAATCGTCAATAAACCCAAACATAACACCACAACACTGCACATGCATTCTATGATAGTTATTGCAGTCACTTTGTATATTTTTATTGTTGTTGCAAAAGTGGCTATCTGTAGATAATGGTGGTGATGCAATGGCTGTAAGATACTACTCAGTTCAGGTAATAGAATGTTCTCTTATTAACAAGCATATACAATATATAATCACAGACACAGGATATGATAAATTACCACACAACTAAAGTTGCACCGATAATCGATCGGTCTATTGTTTATCAGCCTACTTTTGCGATATCGGTATCGGTCGTCAACACTACCCGTCGTACCGATATAATCGATAGAAATTTTTTTTTCGTAAGCGCTGCGTGGACACTGAACGGATGAGTTCTACTTGCTCTTAGATGGCGTAAAGACAAAGAAACTTAACTACAATGTCTAAAAAGAGGTCACCAATTTGGCACTACTTTGTTCCTGGCACTGAAGACTCTAGACTAGTACCATTATATTTCTAATTATGTAAAAATTTAATTTTCAAAATTCAATGAATATATCTATCTGTTATCGGCCTCGATTATAGATACAATATCGGTTATCGGTATATAGGTAAAATCTTCTATCGGTGCAACTCTACACACATCAATAAAAATGGTTAAGTCCAAAGTTCAATGTCCATATTCCACAATGGTTAAATGATTGCTAAACGGAAGGGAAATGCTCTTTACATTTAGACTTGGCTTGAAATATGCAAGTGGTTGAAGAAGAGAGTAGTCAACACGTATTATAACCCTTTTGTCCATACACACTGAATGTAAATGATAACATCACCAAACAAGACCGTGCACAGGAAATTGGGCACAACGCGGGTCCCATTAAAAAAAAATTTCCCCTTCACTTAATTACATTTCCCCAAAGTTTACACGCGCCACGTTTGTGCTCATTTTCCTGTGTGTAATCACAAATGATGGTGCTCTACAACTTACCTCCCTCTTCTTGCCTCTCTCTCTTTCTGTACCTTTTCTCACTATATCACATGTTCCCTCCACACCAATTACTAATGAGCCATCACATTTGCCCAAGCTTGCTTTATAAAGGCTCATTCAGACAGGGGCAAGGGGGAGAAGTGGAGATTAACTGACAAACAAATGATGAAAATTCTAATTGGACGACACATCAATTAACTAAACCACACTCCTTAATTCTAAATAACATGTCATTTTAGCCACATTACTTTCCCACACAACACACACACAACACAACACACAAACACACCTCATCAACAACTTCTCAGCCTCAGGGTGATCTGTGTAAAACTTCACCAGGTCTTCCTCATACTTAACGTTCATCTCAATGTGCTTTTTCCGGTAAGGAGCCATATCCAGGACGGACAAACACTTCCACTGCTGGGTGAGTTTCTCACGGATGTCTTTCTGATTGAAGTTGGGATATTTCTTCTGCACACCAGCCTCCTTGGCCTTGATGTATAGACTCATGGCTTTGGGGGGACACTTAGGCTTCTGCACTCTCAACTACACACACACACACACACACACACACACACACATGAAGCTTCATCTTAATTCTCCTGCTCTATTTTATTCCACAAGGTCTTAAATATGGGTAGAGTGGGTAAAGAGAGATTGATCTATAAACACTAAAAGTTCATTATTGTTCACAGTTAAAATCAACTAAATAGAACTCGGGAGATTTAGGTTAATCCATTGCTGCATGTGCACACATGTCTCAAAGTATATATATATATATATATATATACCCACCCTAGCAAAAATGTCTATATCAAATACTAGTGTGTGTGCATATTTGTGTGTATGTGTGTCCAATTAAAATGGGTAAAAAAAATCCCCACACAAAAGACGACACATTGTGATTTCTCTTTCCCACCATCACTCCACTTTCTCCTCTCCCTTCCCCTTACCTTGGCTACTTTGTCTCCTGCACTTCTCATCCGGGAACTACAGAACACGAGAAAAAGAAAGAAGTACAAAGTAAAGCAGGTGCACTTGGCACCACCAGACTACAATATATTGCAGCGTTTACCTTATTAACAGTAACAACAGTGAAATAATAATATAACAATAACTAGTGGTGTGCTGAGCAAGCCTAAAACTACACTATTGCTAAATGATTGATTTTAACTTCTAACACTCAAGCTACTAAAATATAGTCTAGTTTGTAAATTATATATATATGTGACCGTCTATGGGAAAACCAGGCACAACGTGGGGAGCATCATTTTTTATTTTTTTTTACAGAAATGGGCTCACCTATGTCTGAAAATATAATCCTCCAAGTTTGAAAGTCCATGCTCTAACCGTTCCCGAGATAATACACTATACATCTCCATTACGCAAGCTATAAACTCTTCAATACAATCAAGATTTTTAGCCTCTTAGTCGTTGCTAAGGCGTGGCAGCAATGATTCCGTAATCTACCGCACTCTCCGCATACTATAGGTTTTTACCGCGCGCATTGCGTCGAAACATCAACAAAGAGTTATTATTCTCTCAACGACAGCACTGCCGGTGGGAAAAAAGGTTAGAGAGTTTGTCTTTCTTGTTCTAAGAGGATAAATAGTTAGTATCTTGCTATGCTACTGGGTGGTGATTTTTTAGCTAGCTAGTTTCCTATTCTCGTTGTAGTTGTAGGTAGCCCTTATAATACTTTTTTTTCTTCTTTTCCTCTCTTTCTTTTTAGCTTTGATGATGCTAGTGCTGCAATATGCTATGAGGGGATCTGGTGTTCCTAAAAAAAAGAAAGAAAGGTAATTGTTAACTAGTTAGATTTAGATTGTCTACTTTCTGTTGCTGTGGTTGCTAGTAACCATAATTTTCTTTCCATTTCCTAGATTTCATGGTGCTTGGGCTGCTGCTATCTGTACTGAGGTTCTGGTGTTCTTGATTAAAGAAGAGAATAATGGTAAGTCTCTAGGCATGTACTACTGTTATCATTGTACATACACGTACTAATACTAACACTGCATTCACGAAGTATTACTATACACGAAGTGCTAACACTGCACGCACATAATACTATGCACGCACATAGTGCTAACACTGTGCACACACAGTACTATTACTGTGCACGTACATAGTACTAACATTGTGCACACATAATACTATTACTGTGCACACACATAGTGCTATTACTGTGCACGCACATAGTACTATTACTGTGCATGCACATAGTACTATTACTGTGCACGCACATAGTGCTAACACTGTGCACACACATAGTACTATTACTGTGCACGCACATTGTTCTATTACTGTGCACTCACATAGTGCTAACACTGTGCACACACATAGTACTATTACTGTGCACACACATAGTACTATTACTGTGCACGCACATAGTGCTATTACTGTGCACACACAGTACTATTACTGTGCATGCACATAGTGCTATTACTGTGCACTCACATAGTGCTAACACTGTGCACACACATAGTTCTATTACTGTGCACACACACAGTACTATTACTGTGCACGCACATTGTTCTATTACTGTGCACTCACATAGTGCTAACACTGTGCACACACATAGTGCTATTACTGTGCACTCACATAGTGCTAACACTGTGCACACACACAGTACTACTACTGTGCACACACATAGTGCTATTACTGTGCACGCACACAGTACTATTACTGTGCACACACATAGTACTATTACTGTGCACGCACATAGTGCCATTACTGTGCACACACATAGTGCTAACACTGTGCACCCACACAGTGCTAACACTGTGCACACACACAGTACTATCACTGTGCACACACATAGTACTATTACTGTGCCTACACACCTAATGCTAACACTGTGCATCCATATAGTAGTATTTTTGTGATTATACACGTATAATAGATCAGAGCAGTAATAAAAAGTGCAATAAATATTTTTATGTGTGTCTACATTTTCTACTTTTTTTGCGAGGGGGTGAAGGTGGCGGTGAAGGAGATGGAGAAGATGAAAATGGTGGTGAAGGGGAAGGAGATGGAGATGGTGAATGTGCTTCTGCAGTGTTAAGGATGTGTGGTGGGGGACATACAATATCTTTGGATACATCTGGCACAAAATCTCTTATTTTGTCATAGAGATATTTCTGTCTCTCATAAGACAGTCCTGGGGGTACAATAACTTGGGGAAGCTGCTTGGAATCTGGATGCCAATTCTCCTGGCCTTTAGCCAGTAGTGTGAGGATCTTTTCATCAGCATCACACCGCACCTTTACCACAACTTTTCCTGGTGCTGCTGAGGAAAAGGCCAAGTTATGAAATGACGAAATTCCATCGAACGCTGTCCTGCGGAAATATGGCTGGAAATAAGAGGACCAGTCATACTGAGGGACGTTAACTGTGCCATCTTCTTTTCTCACTAGCTTGGCGTGATTTGTGTGAGCTGATTCATTGACCACACGCACAAGATCATCCAAGCACCCGATCAGTGACTTCCTGAATTTTTGCTTCAGTAGACCGAAACACCAGTCAGGAGCGAATTTTGTGTGGCCAACGAGGAGGAAGGAAATCTCGACTCGTTTGTTCAACCCACACAAAACACGCCAAGCAAGGTACTGCATCACAAACCTGTAGTGAATTTGGATGTAAATGTGATATTACGGTTTGACAAGTATTATTGTTTTACCGATTCTTGTTCTGCCCACAACAGTTGTCGGCATGCAGAACCAAGTTTGTCTCACCAAAGTTATGGTGAGTAAGGAAGTGGTGGAGGAAGGAGATTATGCAGTTTTCCCCTTTACCTATATTCATTCCCTCGTCCCCAAGGTAGTTGACCTATTTAACATAGAGTATACCATAATTCATTGCCAGTTCCCTGAAATATTATTAAACATGGTGGAAAGATCAACTTGCCTGCCGAGGTATGGCCTCACAACACACTCCAAAAATCCCATATTTCCTCGGAGTGAGGAAATAATTGTATAATAGTGCACCTACACAAGTACAAATTAATGTGTTAATTTGCATGAGTCTCAAGTATCTGTGTACCTGCTGTGCAAAGTCAAATGCATAATGTACAGTGATGTCTTTGCTGCAGGGTGGTATGTTAGAGTTTATTGGAGGAATGGTGGTGTAGGCAGTTTGAATCGCCTCCTTTGAATCTGCTACCTGGCTCTTCAAATAGCTACGAGCCTTCATGGCCTCCAGGAGATGCAGATCAGCTTGCTTCACCAACTATTAAGGTGATGAGGTAAATAGTTTTCTAAATCCTCATAATGACATACCTCAGATTTGTCTTCCTCAGGCAAATTAGCAGCCTTCATAATGGCAGATGAGTTCTGGGTCGCATGACAGTTATGTGTGGCAGCAACCTATAGGGAGCAGAAAGTGGAGTAAGCGGCTGCCCTGATGCTCAACTCCTGGCAAGCATTGCAGTACTGGACCCAAACAGACTAATACGACAAAGGTATTAAATACATTATCAATACTGTTTTTTTGTTTGTTTTTATTAACCTTTTTGGTAGTGCAGGATGGCAAGAGCTGCAAGCGCCCAGGCAGGAGGATGGCGTTGGCGTGTGCGTAATCAATGACAAACTTCTTGCAGTTGTCTGTGTCCTGGTAACTGATGGTATTGGCTGGCAATTGCTTCGAGTTCCCATGAATCCGGCTGTCCAGGCTAAAAGATACAAAATGGTCCTTCAGGGACTGAAATTTAAACTTCCCTACAAGTACAAAGGTTGGCCAGTTTTTCAGTTGTCCAGTTCTATAAGTATTTTAATATTAATAATTTTCTTTTCTTTTTTTTTTACCGATTCCATGCAGGGCAAGAAATGTTGCCCTACATATCTTCTTTCCTAGGTGATAAAATGTAACCCTAGTCATCCTCCGCTGAATGGGGGTATGTTTGTGGGAAGGGCCAATCTCATCATCTATGGCCAAGAATGCCTGGATTTGGCCAAACACTACCATGTCCAACCCCTCCTTGGACAGAGAACTGGCCTCATCTCTCTTCATCTCATAATACTCTCAGCCAAACAGCGTGTAGCAGTTCCTTGCACACCCGCAACCTCTTGCAAGAAACTCCACTAATTGTTCAGCTGAGGTAGGCTGCTTGCGTCTGGGGATTGGGGACTTTTTGGATTATTTTTTTCTGTGATGCAGATGACGTCTTGCAGGCGACAAGCAACCGAGACAGTGGGAGGCTGGGAAGTAGAGTCAAGATCTGTTGTCTCGTTGTTGGAGGACTCCAAAGGATCGAAAAGATCATAGTTGTCCTCAAACAGAGGAGGAATAGACTCGTCATCGGAGACATCACTGGATGATTTAAAAATTCATTTAATTATTATAATTTTTATTTTAAAAGTGAATAGTTTGAGTTATCAGATTGTTGCATGAATGTATTAATGTGGGTTTAGCAACCGTCCGCGAGCGAACTGGAGGCAAGTTAACTCCACGACTTCTCAGAGTTATTTCTCCAGTTCTAAACGGAGCCTGGGCTTAAAACTTTGTCAGTAACCACGAAGGTAAGTCTTGCTTAGGTATGTTCAGTTGTGTGCGTTACAATTACTACTAAGAATATCACAAAGAAAAAGTTTAAATAACGTGACTTGATTTTGTTGCTTTTTTTTTTCAATTCGAACAGTTGCGGGGAGCGGTTACTATGGTATTGATTGCTTTTACCATATATGTGACGGTCTATAGGAAAACCAGGCACAACGCGGCAAGTTCCGTTTTTGACTACGAACACTTTTGTCACTGAAGTCATTTTTTTAATCTTTTTTTTTTTTTTTGCATATTTGGAATTATATTATATTTATATACTCTAGTCTAGTGGACAATGCATTTTAAAGTAAATACTGTTGCATAGAACTTATAACTATGACAAATAGCGTATTAACTTACCACCGCCACTAACTCGAATAGAAATGGAGCTCCCGTAAGTTTTTGAGTTTTAACTGCACCCAAAAATTCAAAGCGGTAAACAATACGGGTAATCATCGCAAAACCGGGGAATTCTATTTAGTGAAGTTTGGGATGGGGTCGAACACCAAGCTAGCACAAAAATACGTGAGGTTCAAAGTACAAAATGACATACGTACGTCCACACATATATAAACAAACAAACATCCCCGATTTTCAATTGTGTTACCCCTGAGAGTGCCTCGCTCGCTCCAATTGCTCGCCAATAACAACAACAACTACAGTGGGTGTATTCTTGAATAATTCATTGAAAGCAATAGTTTCACAAAGTCCACAATCATGGATAGAAGGACAGAGAGACTGAGAAGCAGATGAGACAGACAAAAAAAGAAGGGAATTAATAACTCAAGAAGAAAGAACTTAAAAGAAGAAAAGGAGAATGGTGAGGTGCTAAGATGTCTTAGGAAGAAAGAAGGACAAGAAGATCTGAGATGGTGAAGAAGAAAGACAGTAGGAGAGAGGGGGTCGGGGAAGGAAAAGGGAAACTTCTTGGTAATTAAGAAAGGGAAGAAGACCAGGACAATATAAAGGAAGGCAGAGAAAGAGGAGATAACATATGACAACTTCTGATAGAGTGACGGAGAGAAAGAGGACAATGTAAAGCAGTCCCAGTCACTGTTATCTACATATTACTGCATCCTAATAGCAAAAGTTAGTGCGGCGGGTACTTGGAAGTAAATAATAATAACCCATGCACACACACACATCATAAAAAACTTATAAATCACACACTTTTTAGATATAGCCTCGGGGTGTTGGTCATAGAAGGCCTTCTTTTTGTCCTTGAACTCCTCGTAGTTCTTCTGGTACTCTTCACGATACTTATTCTGTTTCTCCTGAGAGAGTGAATTCCACTTCTTACCTAGACAGGAGTCATAGTAAAACTGGAATGAGATATTCACACCAACATCTGAATATGTGGGGCAAATGGGAATTAAAAAAATAGCATGGACAGACCATAGAAATGATGAACCTTGTTACTAACAGGCTCTGATCAGGCCATAGTTCCATGCATTAATCTTGTTATTGCAAGATTCTCCTTTCTCCCTTAAGAAACTACTGCCCTCACTCACCTATCTTGACTGCCAGCTGCCCGTGGGATAACTCTGGATACTTCTCCTTAAACTTGGGTCGCATCAGCTTAGAGTACAGCATGTAAGCAGTGAGTGGAGCCTTGGGCATCTCAGGCCTCAACTGCCATAGCAACAGAGTATAAAAACAGAAATAAAAAATTGAGTTAAACCCCACCTCCGTTTTTTTCCCCCACAGCAATGGTTCAACTACATTTCTATTTTTATATACTGCTATGTGCTTGTGACTCAGTGAATGCTGAAACAAAAACAAAACAAAAAACAACAAAAAAAAACTGAGTTCTATTGACAAACCACCTAAAATTGACAAAGATTCACAACACACCTTATTCATGGTATCCTGCCAAGACACGTGGTGAGCAGATACTGTAGCAGCTGGCTTCAATTCTGCCAAAACTTCTTCCAAAGACTTGCCTTCATACTAAAACATACCAATACACACACACACACACAAAAAAAAAATAAAATAAAAAATCGGCCATGTAAACCTGCCCTGAACCTCATGCTATGGTTACCTCCTTGGATATGATCTGCCAGACTAGGCTGACATCTCTGTGCGTCAGACACACCTCATCAGACACCGTGGACCAGTCTGTCGAGTCCAGTGCATTACGGTAGTCCGCCCCCTTCTTGACTGCGCTGTCTATGCACCGATACATGAGAACAGCTCCAGCATGAGAGGCGTTGCCTACACGACATAAAAAATAATGAACGCCATATTAATTAAGAAAAGGACTTGAGGATTATTTCATTTCTACTCGCTCACAGAAACCAATTGCATTATAACAACATGTCACTTAAATTCAACTTCTAAAAGCAAACTACTGCGTGAATGTGCGGTTCCCCTCTTCCCTCTATAAAACCTTGGCCCAGTACAATGCCATCCACAGAAATAATAATTCCTGCCAGTTGCTGGAGCACTGTGTAATATATGTAGTTAAGGTGCCGGAGCTTAAGAAAAGAAGCTTGGGGGTGGGGCATCAAGGGGGGGGGGTGTCTGGCGCTTGCACAAGGGGCCAGTGGCGCACCTCGTGAACAGCTGACACGCTTGCCTCTCGCGGATACTCATAATGAACTGGCACTCCTGCCCATTATTTATTCTTGGTATATCTGGCAGGACGGCCTCCACACTCAGAGCAGGTATACGGCTGCTCTGAGCCAGAACGACGAAGAGGGACTTCCGCCTATAGCCATGCCTGGATTGGCCCAACCGAGTCCATTCAACCTTGCAGCATCATTGTCGACAAGGACAGCGAAGAGGATCCTCAACTTGGAGTTTGTTGAGATGAGCGAAGTGACTGCTGACGCCACATCCGAGCAGGCACCTATGGGTCGACCGCAGGCGCCCAGTCGCCCACCTGTCACTGACATTTCCCAGTGGGTAGAGCAGTTCTCCCTAATGGCGGTGCTGATCTCTACCAGGTTTCCACATAAGGCACCGGAACTGTTTGCCTACCAGGCCCCACGATTGTCAGGGCCGAGAGCAACTACAAGGCTGGATGCTAGGTGGCGTACAACTGCCAGTTTAGGAGAGAGGCCCTCGCGAGGAGGGACCTCAGCCAGTCAGTGCCAGACCAGCGCCTTAATAGCGAGGTGTTTACTGGCAGAGCATGGTCCATTCCACGTGGTTCGCACAGCCTCGAGGAGAGCCATGTGAGCGCCCGTTGCCCACATGACCCAACCAACAGTAGGTCCCGTGGGTCCCTGGGATGTTGCTGTGACCCTCATCAGCAGGGTCTAGATCCTTGGCACCTCGAACACAGCATTGCTCTGCAGATATTTGTCGGCGTTATAACGAGGGTCGGTGTCAGATGGCATCATGCAGGCTGTGTGGCAGTCTGCATCCAGCCGTCTCTTGTAGTCAGGCCCAGTAATACCTAGGTCGCCACTTCAAGTGCCAGTTTCCCAGGGCCAAAATATATGGCCCCGCGGGAAGCAGTGATTGCACAAACACTCAGTCACATGGGCTTTCGCATGTCATGAATGCTTGACTATGTCATTTCAATCGAAATGTGATTCCATGAATGAAGTCCACATGTGGTTAGGGTGGAATGTTTTTGTTGTTTATTATGGAGGGGGGAGGGGCATGTTGGGCTGGTAAAGGGTTTGTTAGTGCCTAGGACAAGCCGGTATTCGCCATGTCCTTCACTACCTGGATAACTTCACCGTGGCGGCAGGATCTGTGGAGTGCCTCAAGGCGGTTGATATCTTGCAGCATGTGTGTAGGAGATTAAACGTGCCGCTGGCAGCAGAGAAGAGTGAGGGCCATACAACATCCCTAGTGTTCCTGGGTATCATGTGGACACATGGTAGGTGAGCTACGCCTTCCAGAGAGCAAACTGGAGAGTCTAAAGGCACTGCTGTGCAAGTGCGATAGCAAGAGGGCATGCTGTAGGAAGAGGTTTACTGAACTATGCATGCAAGGTGGTAAGACCTGGGAGATCTTTCCTTCGCTGCTTCATTGACTTGTTCCACTGAACAGGGGCTAGGCCAGGAGGCAATAGTTGGATACGCCTGAACACCACATGTAGGGCAGACATTGCATGGTGGTCAGAGTTTGTGGCGAAGTGGAATGGGAAATCATTCGTAAGAACAATTTCCCATTCCACTTCTCCACAAACACTAGGCCGTGTCAATGGTGGAACTTACAACTAACACATCTGGGTCATGGGGCTGTGGGGCATGCTTTGGTCAGAGCTGGTTTCAGGTCCTGTGGGACTACCACGCAGATGGGTTGTCTGTAGCAGCAAAGGAATTAATTTAGATTGTTCTGTCCAGATAGGCTTAGGACTCCCAATGATATGGCTGCCGGGTGCTGTGCAGATGCGTTGTTGTGACAGCGTTACGGACAAGAACGAGCAGGGAAACAGGGGTGTGCCATCTCCTGAGGTGCCTCATCTTGATGGAGGCTACCTTGGGATGCCACCTGAGTGGGGAGTATGTTGATACGAGGAGTAACCAACCACTTAGCAGATGACCTGTCACGCACGGGGTAATGTTATGTCTTTCCTTTCGAAGGTCTCAATGGCCGACCGATGCCCTACACCACCATCCCAGCCACTGCCCCACACCACCATCCCAGCCACTGCCCCACACCACCATCCCAGCCACTGCCCCACACCACCATCCCAGCCACTGCCCCACACCACCATCCCAGCCACTGCCCCACACCACCATCCCAGCCACTGCCCCACACCACCATCCCAGCCACTGCCCCACACCACCATCCCAGCCACTGCCCCACACCACCATCCCAGCCACTGCCCCACGGCGCCTAACTATATAATAGTTAGGCGCCGCCTCCTAGACTATTAGCACTCGGGCACTACTTAAGGCCTGAGGGACCCTAAAAACAGTAGTTCACGATGGCTGCACAGCGCCTAACTAATTTAGAATGTAACGACTGTTCTTATCAATGCAATAGGAGGGACTCTAAGCGCAATCAGAGGGACACAAATTGACCCTGCCCTCAAAGCGGTGAGACTAAGTTCATAGTGTCCCTCTCTGGAAGACCTAAGCAATATAAAGTCCCTCTGTCACTAAACTTAACTACAGCATCTTAAGCTTTAATATGAATGGGTATTGAAAAACCAGAACTAGAGAAAAGTTGATTTAGAAGAAGTGTAACCAATCTTAGTGTATGGCTATTTACACTGATCATTAAATTTTCTGAAGAACTCTGTTGGGGAAACAAAATTTAGGGGGGGGGGGGGATCCCAGGACTCCAATAGTCTGTATGAAACCCTGCCATGCATGGTTTGAAGGCTTGAAAAGAATAGAATGCGCAGTCCATTTGGGGAAATATGAAAAATTGGAACTCAAATGCATTTTCTCTTTTGTGTATGTATGCACAGCGTGTGTGTTTGTGTGTGCGTATTACTGTGCTTTACTGAACTCACTGGCTAACAGAGGATTTTTTCTTTTTTTCTTTCTATACGTGGACTGCACAGTAGACACATCTAGAGAACACAAAGGAAGGGTGGGAGGCCATGAATAAAATAATTAAAATAATTATAACAGAAAAAAAGGAAAAATAAGAGAGAGAGATAAAATGGATGCAGCAGATTTTGAGCCCATACTTACCACGGTGTGTATGTGTGTATGTGTGTGTGGTGAAATTGTAAAAAATGTGAATATATGTGTGACCATGCACAGAAAAATCAGGTACAACGCGAACCCTTTTTTTTCTTCCCGTTTACACTGTTGTCAGCATTTAGTTATCAAGCTCTCCAAGTTTTATAGTTGCAGCTTCAACCATAGCTGATGTACACAACCTAACCATTTCAATCCACCAACTTCTTTAATAAATATAAACAGGTAAATCAATCTATTGCCAACGTTTACGAGCAGCACATTGCGGCTGATTCTCCTGTGCACAATCACATGTAATATTAGATATGGATCTACATGCGTGCAGTGCATTTAATAGAATAATAAAACATGATAGCCATCCAGTAAAAACTGTGAGTAACACATACAGAGATAAGTTGGTGATACATTCACTGCTACATGTTACAGTAACAAACTATAGACTTACATACTAGCTTATACCTTACCAACTTACCAGTTTTTGGACTAGATGGCACCACCTTACCAGCTGTCACATTAGATGCTGTCACATTAGATGATGTCACATTAGATGATGTCACATCAGATGATGCCACTTTACCAGATCTTGAACTTGATGATGGTGCAACCTTGCCAGGCAGAACATATTCCTCATCAGACTCCTCAGAAGTTACTTCCTTTTGCACTGCGGCTTTCTTCTTCTTTGTGATTTTCTTCTTGGCAGCTGCTTTCTTAGGTTCTGATGGAGTTGAAGGAGACCTCGCGCGAGGAACCACTGCAGACAAGCGATTGTGGGTGGGGCTTTCCTTAATTGGTTCAAGTTTAGGAGTAGCCAGAGCGCGTGAAGTAGACGGGCCTTTACCGTTGGTGATCTTCACCTTCTTTGTAGCTGGTGGACTATCATATTCTTGACTGCTTGCTAAAGTAAAGAAACTCGGGTCAACTGTCTGACCCAGTCAAATACTACTCTACAGGTATCAAGCTATAAATAGAAACGCGGGTCAACTGTCAGACCCAGTCAAATACTACTCTACGGGTATCAAGCTATAAATAGAAACTCGGGTCAACTGTCAGACCCAGTCAAATACTACTCTACGGGTATCAAGCTATAAATAGAAACTCGGGTCAACTGTCAGACCCAGTCAATACTACTCTACGGGTATCAAGCTATAAATAGAAACTCGGGTCAACTGTCAGACCCAGTCAATACTACTCTACGGGTATCAAGCTATAAATAGAAACTCGGGTCAACTGTCAGACCCAGTCAATACTACTCTACAGGTATCAAGCCATGAATAGAAACTCGGGTCAACTGTCAGACCCAGTCAATACTACTCTACGGGTATCAAGCTATAAATAGAAACTCGGGTCAACTGTCAGACCCAGTCAATACTACTCTACGGGAATCAAGCTATAAATAGAAACTCGGGTCAACTGTCAGACCCAGTCAATACTACTCTACGGGTATCAAGGTATAAATAGAAACTCGGGTCAACTGTCAGACCCAGTCAAATATTACTCTACGGGTATCAAGCTATAAATAGAAACTCGAGTCAACTGTCAGACCCAGTCAAATACTACTCTACGGGTATCAAGCTATAAATAGAAACTCGGGTCAACTGTCAGACCCTGTCAAATACTACTCTACGGGTATCAAGCTATTAATAGAATGGCTGGGACCAACAGTTTGTTGATGACATTTCTGATGGTAAAAGGTGGCCTATAATGGTGATGGCCCAGAAACAAACACACAAAATTAAAGAAAAATAACAATACAAGTCCTTAAACTCCCAAGAAAAAAGATTAAAAAAGACCTTCACGGAGACCGTCTTATTCTATGGAAATGACAAACTTTCCCTGAAAATGTACTAATGCTATATTTGACCTTCTCGAAACTTAATTTAGAAAAATGGATACAACAACAAAATAATAATAATAGTAATCTCCAAGAAAAAATTTAGAACAAAGTTAAACTCTGATGTTTATTATACCTAACAGGAGAGGAAGCTATACTGTTAACTAGCTCAACACTGGGCAGAACGATAGGTCAGTTAGGAAACTACCGAGAACTAGTCAGGCGTAGCCAGACCCTTTACCATACTGCTACGTGGAGAAAGAGTCTGCACCTTGGCTACTCTAGAATCAAGGTTATGGGTGGTGTTTAGTTAACATTTTTTTGGCTGTCTCCTAGGCAAGTCTCAGTGGAATGAGTGGGCGTCCTACCACTATTGTACATAAGAGAGCCTGTGTTCTAACACTCGTGACTACTGTGATGGCGCAAACTGAGGCTGTGTGGAGGTAACCGAGTCCCAGTAAAAAGTAATCAGGGAACCACTACCACATTCCTCTAGAACAGCCATGGTGCATGATTGTCCCCAGACCCTTTCTCTGCATAACAGTATGGCAAAGGGTCTTACTATGCAAACTAACAGAGAATACCTTATTAAAACCAGTGTTTTTTTTTGTTGTTTTTTTTGCCTACAAATTTAACATGGGGAACACAGAAAGTAGGAACAATATATCAGGTTGAAGGTTTAGCTTTAGCAAGTAAATCAGATAAAAAGTTTAAAAACTAATAACTCACTAACCCCCACGTGCCTTCCTTCCACTCGGATAAAGAACTAGATAAAACTTACCTGAGAATACGGCCTCCGACTTCCTCCTCTTTGATTTCAACTTCAAACTTCTTTCCATTTCCTACCCCTCCAGCACTCACTTACATACGAGAACAGGGACACGAGGTAGACGTAGTCTGGCGGAGCCGACCCTTTACCTTCTTTGTTGGTGGGGGCGGGGGGTCTGGTATCGTTAGCATATACGAGAGAGGCACAACTATATAGTTGCGCCCCAATCAGATTGCAGAGAATTCTGATTACATCATTATTGGCGAGCGAGCGAGACAGTATTAGGGGTAGATAATGCAAAATCGGGTATAATGTCATATATATACTAGTGGTGTGCTTGAGCACAAATGGCGAGCGAGCCTTAAACTACACTATTGTTAAATGATTGATTTTAACAACTAACACTCAAGCTACTAAAATAAAGTCGAGTTTTTAAATTACGTATGCGGTAAAGGGGATTCAATGCCATAGTAACCGCTCCCCGCAACTGTTTGAATTGAAAAAGAAGCAACAAAATCAAGTCACGTTATTTAAAGTTTTCTTTGTGACATTCTTAATAGTAGTTGTAATGCACAATACTTGCAAGTTAATGCTGTTGAGTAGGGCTTATAACTGTGACAAATAGCGACTAATTCGAATAGAAATGGAGCTCCCATAAGTTTTTGCGTTTTAACTGCACCCGCAAAACAATTCAAAGCGAAGCGTAAACAATTCAATTTCTAAGGTGATACGGGTGGTCGCTAAACCCGGATTCTGTTTTGAAGTTTGGGACGGGGGAACGCGGGCGAACACTGACCCTCCGTATTTTGTGTTCGCTCCGCGTTCGACCCCGTCCCAATGACATCCTACGTCCAACCATATATACTAGTGGTGTGCTTGAGCACAAATGGCGAGCGAGCCTAAAGACTATACTATTTTTATTGACTTCTAACACTGAAGCTACTGAAAATAAGGTCCAGTTTTTAAATTTAGCATACAGGGTAAAGGGATTTCAGTGCCATAGTAACAACTCTCTGCAACTGCTTGAATTGAAGAAAAAAAAAACAACAACAAAACAATACACGTTATTCAAAAGTTTTCTTTGTGATATTCTTTAGCTAAGTAGTGGTTGTAACACACAATGCTTTGACACAGCTGGACATGCACCTACACAGACTTACCTTCCAGTAGTCTAGTGGACAATGTATTTTCAGGTAAATACTGTGCGCACGGCTTATAACCATGACAAAGAGCGCATTGACTTACCACCGCCACTAACTCGAATAGAAATGGAAGTCCCTTAAGTTGTCAAGTTTTAACTGCACCCACAAAAGAATTCAAAACGGTAAACAATTCAATTTCTAGGGTGATACGGGTACTGATCGATAAACCAGACGATTCTGTTTAGTGCAATTTGGGACGGGGTCGACAACCGAACTAACACAAAAACGCGAGGGTCAAAGTACAAAAATGCCTTACGTACGTCCATACATATATACAAATAAACTAGTGGTGTGCTTGAGCACAAATGGCGAGCGAGCCTAAAGACTGTACTATTTTTATATGAATGATTTTGACTTCTAACACTGAAGCTACTGAATATAAGGTCTTTTAATTTACCATACAGGGTAAAGGGATTTCAGTGCCATAGTAACAACTCTCTGCAACTGCTTGGAAGGAAAACAACAACAAAACAATACACGTTATTTAAAAGTTTTTTTTGTGATATTCTTTAGCTAAGTAGTGGTTGTAACACACAATGCTTTGACACAACTGGACATGCACCTACACAGACTTACCTTCGCAGTAATCTAGTGAACAATGTATTTTCAAGTAAATACTGTTGTGCACGGCTTATAACTATAACAAAGAGCGCATTGACTTATCACCGCCACTAACTCGAATAGAAAAACTGCACCCGCAAAACAAGAAGCAACGGTAAACAATTCAATTTCTAGGGTGATACGGGTACTGATCGCTAAACCAGAGGATTCTGTTTAGTGCAATTTGGGACGGGGTCGAACGCCGAGCAAACACACAAAAATACGGAGGGTCAAAGTACAAAATGACATACGTACGTCCATATATATAAATAAACATCCCCGATTTTCGATTGTGTTACCCCTGTAAGTGTCTCGCTCGCTACGCTCGCTCGCCAATAAATAAACTAACATCCCCGATTTTTTCATTTTTACCCCTGTAAGTGTCTCGCTCGCTACGCTCGCTCGCCAAATAAATAAATAAACAAACATCCCCGATTTTCAATTGTGTTACCCCTGTAAGTGTCTCGCTCGCTACGCACGCTCGCCAATAAACAAACATCCCCGATTTTCAATTGTGTTACCCCTGTAAGTGTCTCGCTCGCTACGCACGCTCGCCAATTATGTATGTGGGATGGTACGTATGCCCTTTAAACGCGCGCGCGGGGAACTTTTTTCTTAGAAAAACACGGCTTTTTAGGCTTGACCCCAGTTTATTCTGAAACTACAGCATTAAGCAAGCCTTACTTTATACTTAAGCTCCAAAGTGTGAGAAAATTACTGCGAAAATGCTTGCTTTTCAAGAAACAAAAAGTTGATTCGACCGGTTACTATGGCATTGACGACCATTTACCAGATTTATATTCAAACCTTCGCCTTTTTTACGGCTAAGTGCGGCTTGTTAGTTGTCAAGAGCCACCTGTAGTCAGTACTAAGAGAGCTATCACTACTTCTGAAAAGCGTATGCAAGCACATAAAGTATTAATGCTAAGGAAGCTACTACTACTCAAGGGATGCTGAGGTAAGTACGTAATTCCATATTATCTTAGCTGAATATGCAAAAATAACTCTGGCCTTTCTTTTATAGCTAAGAGCTTGTTGTCAACAGCGACTGGTAAATTCAAATAGTCAGAATGACTCAAATTTGGTACTACAAAAGTTACCACTGCTCAAGAAAATGAGGTAAGAAAGTAATTTTGTATTTGTGTGCTAAAATTGATTGTCTTTTGTTTTTGTAGGTGAGAGCTTGTTGTCAAGAATTCAAGGTAATTCAGATGGTCAAAGTAACTTCAATTTGATACTACAGAAGTTATCAATACACAAGGATGAGGTAAGTAGTAATTCCATATATGTTGGCTAAAATTACAAATAATAACACTGGTTTATTTTTTATCGTAGCTGAGAGCTTGTTCAAGAGTTACTGGTGATTGAGATTATCAGAATGGTTGATGTTTGATACTACAAAAGTTACCATTAATCAGGTAAGTGAGTGATTTTGTATTTGTTTGCTGAAATAAAATGTCATAACTGTTATTATAGTTTGCATGAAGTAAGCTAAAAATAGTAACACTTTATGTTACCTAACTATCAGGCTCGCTCGCCATTTGTGCTCAAGCACACCACTAGTATATATATATGTATGTATGTATGGATGGTACGTATGCTCTTTAAACGCGCGCGCGGGAAACTTTTTTCTCCTAAAAACACGGCTATTTAGGCTTGACTCCAGTTTATTCTGAAACTACAGCATTAAGCAAATCTTACTTTATACTTAAGCTCCAAAGTATGAGAAAATTCCTGCTAAAACGCTTTTTTTCAAGACACAAAAAGTTGATTCGACAGGTTACTATGGCATTGAAGACCCTTTTCCAGACTTAATTTCAAAACTTCGCCGTTTTATGGGGGATACGGAGTGCCGGTTGTTGGTTGTCAAGAGCCGTTGGTAGTCAGAATGCCGTAGTATCAACGCTATGGAAGCTACTACTTCTCGAGGGAAGCTGAGATAAGTACGCAATTCCATATTTTGTTAGCTAAATATGCAAAATTAACTCTGGCCTTTCTTTTTTGTAGCTAAGAGCTTGTTGTCAACAGTGACTGGTAAATTCAAATAGTCAGATTGGCTCAAATTTGGTACTACAAAAGTTACCACTGCTCAAGAAAATGAGGTAAGAAAGTAATTTTGTATTTGTGTGCTAAAATTGATTGTCTTTTGTTTTTGTAGGTGAGAGCTTGTCAAGAATTCAAGGTAATTCAGATGGTCAAGTAACTTCAATTTGATACTAAAGAAGTTATCAATACTCAAGAATGAGTCAGTAGTAATTCCTAGTTTTGCTACATTACAATAATAACACTGGTTTATATTTATCGTAGCTGAGAGCTTGGTTCATTTACTGGTGATGAAGATTATCAGAATGGTTGATGTTTGATACGACAAAAATTACATTAATAAGCAAGAAGTGGATTTTGTATTTTTTTGCTGAAAATCAAATGTCCTATAACTGCTATTATAGTGTTTGCATGACGTTCATCTAAAACATAGTAACATTTTATGTTACCTAACTATCAGCTCGCTCGCTATTTGTGCTCAAGCACACCACTAGTTTCTTTAATATATGGACGTACGTATGTCATTTTGTACTTTGACCCTCCGTATTTTTGTGTTCGCTCCGCGTTCGACCCCGTCCCAAACTTCACTAAACAGAATCCTCCGGTTTAGCGACCATTACCCGTATCACCTTAGAAATTGAATTGTTTACGGCTTTGAATTGTTTTGCGGGTGCAGTTAAAACTCAAAATCTTATGGGAGCTCCATTTCTATTCGAGTTAGTGGCGGTGGTAAGTTAAGGCGCTATTTGTCACAGTTATAAGCCTACTCAACAGTATTTACTTAAAAATGCATTGTCCACTAGACGAACCACGAAGGTAAGTCTTGCGTAGGTATGTTCAGTTGTGTGAAAGTATTGTGCGTTACAACTACTATTAAGAATATCACAAAGAAAATTTTAAATAACGTGATTTGATTTTATTGCTTCTTTTTCAATTCAAACTGTTGCGGGAGCGGTTACTATGACATTGAAACCCCTTTACCTCATACGTAATTTAAAAACTCGACTTTATTTTAATAGCTTGAGTGTTAGTTGTTAAAAACAAATTTGACAATAGTGTTGGAAGGGCTACAGTATTATAACCTCTCCAGTGGCTGGTTGGCCCCCGCTAAGTCCTACTGGCGAAGTGGGTGTCAGTCTTTTCGCGTGACCTAAGCTTATAGCTGATGGCTGGTTGCGCCACAACTGAGAAGCTCAGGTCTACTACTAGGAAAGCCCAAAAGTGCACACTCCCCCCTTTTAACAACAAGTTGGGTATAGGATACTTAACGACAAAAGAATAACGATTACAGGTTACTTATATGGAATGCACAATGATATAGAATGAGTGGGTAAGAGACCTATGAATAACATTATGTGTAAAGGGTTGACATAATGATACACTCATGTATGCATGTATTGTTCTGTTCTTGGGTCTTCTTGCTAGACCTGAACATCCTCCGGGGGCAGAGTTGAATTTGTAGTTGGTGTTGGCCGGGTGGAGTCTCGACGATCCCGGCCATCCTCCGGGGGAGGGGTGGAAACCTTAACTGGAACACAGGGGATGAGTCTGTTTACTGTCCGAGTAAGTGACTTCCCATGGCACAGTAGATTGACTGTTCGGACAACGTTATCTTTGCCCTGGTAGAGTTTGGTGATCTTTGCTAGTGGCCATGCTCGGTATGGAAGAGTTTCATCTTTGATGAAGACTACATCTCCGACCTTCACGTTGGGTCTGGCAGTGTTCCATTTGGCTCTGTGATGCAGAGATTGAAGGTAGGACTTGGTCCAGCTACTCCAGAGGTCCTGGGAAATTCTATGAGTCAATCTCCAACGTCGGAGTGTGGAGATCTTGGCATTCGATGTCGGCTTGCTGATTGGAGCTTTGATGGGGCGTCCGATAAGGAAGTGGCCTGGAGTCAGGACCAAATCCTCAGAGATGTCATCAGAGTGGATGGGGGTCAAGGGTGAAGAGTTCATGATGGCCTCAGCTTCTGTGAATGTTGAGTAGATCTCATCATAGGTCATGACGTGTGGAGCCATTAACTTTCTGAGGAGAATCTTCATGCGACGAACTGCGTTTTCCCATAGTCCTCCGAAGTGAGGTGCTCGAGGTGGTATGTTATGCCACTGGGTCTGGGAGTTGGTGGCTAGTTGGCTGACGGCTTCCTGCATTGCTTTCGATTTCAGTAGCTTGGTGAGCTCCTGGCAGTCGTTCTTGGCTCCAATGAAATTCGTCCCGTTGTCACTGTAGACGTGACTAGGTGTTCCCCGACGGTTCATGAAGCGTTTGAGAGTGGCAAGAAATTCGTCAGTGGACAGTCCCTTGCAGAGATCGAAGTGAACTGCCTTGGTGGACATGCAGATGAATACTGCTATGTAGACCTTGAGTCTTGTGGCTTTCCTCAGCTTGTCTGATTTCATCTGTAGTGGCCCGGTGAAATCAATTCCAACTAGAGAGAAGGGTGGAGCAGGAGTAGTTCTGCTTGCGGGTAAGGTTCCCATCTGATATGAGAGTGTGTGAGCGTATGCCCTTTGACAGGTGGCACACGACTTGCTGATCGTCTTGGCGAAATTTCTCAATCCTGGGATAAAGAATTCCTCTGAGATAATTGCGATCAAGGCAGAAGTCCCGGGATGTCCATGCTTGATGTGGAGAGATGTGATCATCAATCTCGTGATGTGGTGTTTGATTGGCAGGAATGTGAGTTCTTTGGGCGTTCCCGATCTGTTGCGAACTCGACAGATGATTTTCAAAGTCCCTTGTTTGTCCATACGAAGTTGGAGTTTCGAGAGTTTGTGAGACTTTGGAAGATTGACTTTGGTTTTGACCGCTGACAATACCTCTGGATTCTGTTGTTGTTGAGCCATGTTGATTAACTTTGTCTTGGCTCCAGCAACATCTTCCCAGGCTAGGAAAGATGAGGTGCTGCTTGTAGAGAGAGATTTGGACGAAGCAATGTGTCCAGCAGCAGCTAACTTGCCGTTCTTCACGAATCGATAGATCCAGGCAACGATCCTGGAGAGCTTGAAGAAAGATGAAAATCGTGTGACGAACTCAGGCGTTGGAGACACGATAGAGAGACAGGTAGGCTTAGTCTCAGGAAGATTCTTAAGAGGAATTTTGAGAATCGGTGGCCATTTGACTGGAGGTAGAGTCAACCATGGAGGTCCCTCCCACCACAGCTTGGTGTTGATGAGTTCCGTTGCTGGCATTCCTCGACTCAAGAGATCTGCTGGGTTCTCCTTCGTTCTGACATGTCTCCAATGAGAAGGTGGCAGACGTCCGATGATATCAGATATTCGGTTGGAGACAAAGGTCTGCAGGCGGTGAGGGGGTGTGTTCAGCCAATGTAAGACAATGGCTGAGTCTGTCCAGGCGAAGGTCTGTGACGGCTCGATTGAGAGAAGTGATGAGACGTGTATGACCATCTTGGCGAGCAGATGGGCGGCAAGGAGCTCTGCTCTTGGGATGGTCATCTCTTTGAGAGGTAGAACTCTGGCTTTGGCCGTCACCAGAGTGATGACTGTCGAACCGTTGGCATGTACTTGCCGTAGGTAGATTGCAGCTCCATAGGCGAGCTTGGAGGCGTCCGAAAACCTGTGAAGAGCTCGAAATATGATGTCAGAATCGTGATGGCTATATCTCCGATTGATGGCAAATTCAGTGATCTTGGGAAGATGTGACATCCATTGCTCCCAAGTGGTCGCTATGTCGTCCGGAACTGGCTTGTCCCAGCTGAGTTTCCTCTTCCAGAGCGATTGCATCAATATCTTGGCTGGTATAATTGCCGGAGCAAACAGTCCAAGAATGTCGAAAACTTGAGCCGTGATGGAGGCGATCGTTTTCTTAGTGATGACTGTGGGCTTGTCTGGCGTGGGTGTGGAGACGTGGAGTCTGTCAGTTGCTGAATTCCAGTGGATACCGAGCGCTTTCTTAGAAATGTGAGGCGGTGACAATTCCAAGTCTTCCGTCTCTTTGAGTTCATCTGGAATGCGTTTGAGAAAATCTGACGAGTTGGACCTCCATTTACGCAGAGTCATGCCGGCGTTGGACAGCAGTTGAGAGAGTTGTTCTCTTCGTGTGGTGGCTTCTTCTTCGGAATCAGCTCCAGACAGTAAGTCATCCACGTAAAAATTGTGGCGAATCTGGTCAGCAGCATCAGGGTGAGAGGACTGTGAGTTGTCTGCGATCTGGCGTAGGGCTTGCGTTGCCAGGAATGGCGAACATGACACTCCAAAGGTGAGTCGAGTCATACGAAACTCTTGAAGATTTCCAGAGTCGCCCCTCATGAAAAATCTGTGTAAGTCTCTGTCCTCGGGGTGTAGCCAGATTTCCCTAAACATCTTAGAGATGTCTGCTGAGATTGCTATCCTGTGACTCCGAAACTTGATGAGGATGTCTGTCAGCAACGGGTATAGGTTGGGTCCAGTGAGCAAAGTATCATTCAGGGAGCTGCCAGAAGAGGTTCGGGCTGAGGCATCAAAGACTGCTCGACACTTAGTGGTGCTGGAGCTGTCCTTGAAAACTCCCTGGATCGGAAGATAATACTTTGTAGGAGATGAAAGTTGAGATGGTGGAATTCGTTCAGCATGTCCCAGGGCAATGTATTCCTGAAGAACTGCTTGGAACTCCTCGAGCTTGTTCTTCTTTCGAAGTGACGTCTCGTTGGCCAGGAAACGTTTGATGGCCTGTTGTCGAGATGCACCAAGGCTTGGTGCATCAGGCTTCTTGGGGAGCTTGACGATGAATCTCCCATCGATAGCTGTTTGATGAGTCGTCCTGAAGTGCTGAATAGCCTGGTCATCTTCAGGTGACATGGCTGGTGGGTGCCTCAGGAACCTTGTCGGCATTCCAGAGGGCTTGGATGGCATTGTCTAGTTCTTCGTCTCTTGTCTGGACTAGAAAGGCAGGTGGCTTCTCGGTAGTTTTCAGTGGACCCGACACAGTCCAGCCAAAGATGGTTTTTGTCAGTCCAAGTTCCAGCTCTTTGTGGTCGATGGTCTGACTGGTGACGCATTGTCGTCTGCTCTTGTTCCCGAGGATTATGTCGATTGGTCCTCCAAGGTCAGGGTCGGCTAAGGGTAGATCTTTGATGATGGGATCATTTGCTATCTGTTGCTGATTCCCCGGAATGGCAGAGGTGGGATTCTTCGACACCACAAAGCAATCAATGCTTATGGAAGTGGCAGGGTTGTTGGCTGGAGATAGGTTAACGTTCACTTTCTGAGTGCAGACAAAGTTCCCGTCAGCTCCAGAGAATGTGTTGTTGGCTGCTGATCGTTTGAGATGCAAGTGAGAGGCGAGGCATTCTGTGATGAATGATGCTCCCGAGCCGGAATCTAGCAGTACCCTGGATGTGGCATGTCTTGGGCCAGATGAAGCGAGAGCTAGGGCGGTGTCCACAAACTCCGTGTCATGGATGACCTTTGTCCCAACCACACAGGCTGATGTGGTGGCAGTGGTGGAATCTTCAGAGGATTTCTCCCTGTGGAGTATTGTATGGTGTTTCATGTGGCAGAGACGGCAGGAGAACTTCGATGGGCAGTTCTTCTGGGAGTGGCCTTCGGCTAGGCAAATGTTGCAGAGCTTCTTCTCCTTGACAAACTTGTTACGTCTGTCTATGTCCAGATCTGAGAAGGCAGGGCAACGACCCAAGGTATGGCGATCACCACAGTTAGGACACTTCAGGTTGTTTGGCTTCTTGTCCTTTTTGGCAGAGGAGACTTCTTGTTTGACAGCAGGCAGAGGTGTGGCTGAGGAGTTGTCAACAACATCCGAGGTGAGGAGCGGTTGGAGTTCGTCAACAAACTTTTGGAGGTCGTCGAGCGTTGGAAGATCACCTGAGGACTTAATATGGCGATCCCATTCTTCTCTGAGCTTGGAAGAGAATGACTTGCGGGAGAACTGCACCAAATACTGTGAGAGTGAGTCAGAAGTGATTGACCGAATGTGACGATAGGGTTTGAAGATTCTTTCGTGTAGACGAGAGAGTCCTCTAGCAGACATGTCGAATTTGTCTGGTTCGTTGATCGAGTTGACAAGTGTTGAATAAACAACATGGATACTGCCAAAGTGTTTACTGAGTGCCCGGATGGCACTGTCGAAGTCAGATCCTCCAGCGGAGTACTGATGTACGATGTCTCTTGCTTCTTTTGTGGTCATGGCGTTGACCAACAAAGTAGTTCGTTCCACTGAGGAGAGATGTTTACCCCGTTTGTCTAATACATTGTTAAACATGGATTGAAATGAGTGCCACGACAGAGGCTTCCCGTCGAACTTGGGAAGGTCTATCTTGAGAGCAGACTCGTATGAAGGTGGGTAGGTGGAAGGCGTAGGCATGGCTGCTTCCCCTGATTTCTCTTTCAGGGCATCGTAAATGTCCTTGGAGAGATCCTGTTCAGCGTCTTTGAGTCTACCCATCACAGGTATGATGCGAGCGTCTTTAGAAACGTCTGCAGCACTGACATAGAGCTTGTCAATGGCACTGCTGAACTCAGCCTTGCATCTGAGGTGGTAGCTCGAAGTGACGTCTGTACTGTTGCGCATCTCGTCCAATCGTCTGAAGAGAGTGTGGCATTGAACGTAGATGTGTCTGGCAAGAGTGGCTTGGCCTATTTCACGGCGGAGTTTGGCCTTGGCTTCCTCAAAGCGTTCCCCATCTTCCATTTCAGTTGTAAGGTCGTCGGGGTTGTCTGCTAGTAGGAATTCTATTCGAAATTGAATTGCAGATTCAATCTCGATCTGACGGAGGGCTTCCTTTTGATTATGTTCTAAATCAGCCATGTGGAGTTCGTCTAGCTCGGTGTGGAGAGAAGCTGTCACTTTCTTTTGAATCTTAGTGATCTGTCCTCTTCTAGTGGCTCTTTGCCTCTTCAGTTGTTCAACTGAATCGGTAGCCTCGATGGCACTCAATTCATCCATCTGGGAAGCAGGATGGAACACGAATGTCGGAGTTAAACTCGAAATGAAGGCGTTGGACGCACAGTGAATGTGTTGGAGCGAAGTGAAGGAGTAGAACTCGAAGTGAAGCGTTGAACGCGAAGTGGAGTAGTAGAACTCGGGGTACGACGTAGCAGTGTTGACTCTACGAAGCGATGGCTCAGAATGGGTCCGCACAGGCAATGAGCAAACTTAATCAAGGCAAACTGATTGCGGTGAAATCAGAGGTGAAATCGTATGCCAAGTCAAGAATTGCTCAGAGGAACGGATCGCCAAACTGGGAAGAGAAGTTGACTGTATGTTGTAGGCGGTGTAAGGGACCGTCGAATGTCCTGATAGCAGATCCGGCTCGAAGGACCAAAATGGAAGGGCTACAGTATTATAACCTCTCCAGTGGCTGGTTGGCCCCCGCTAAGTCCTACTGGCGAAGTGGGTGTCAGTCTTTTCGCGTGACCTAAGCTTATAGCTGATGGCTGGTTGCGCCACAACTGAGAAGCTCAGGTCTACTACTAGGAAAGCCCAAAAGCGCACACTCCCCCCTTTTAACAACAAGTTGGGTATAGGATACTTAACGACAAAAGAATAACGATTACAGGTTACTTATATGGAATGCACAATGATATAGAATGAGTGGGTAAGAGACCTATGAATAACATTATGTGTAAAGGGTTGACATAATGATACACTCATGTATGCATGTATTGTTCTGTTCTTGGGTCTTCTTGCTAGACCTGAACAAGTGTAGTTTAAGGCTCGCTCGCCATTTGTGCTCAAGCACACCACTAGTTATGATGTATTATGACATATACGTACACTGTAGCACGCGCGTCCACACTGTTAAAAGCTTACGCCGTAAATATTTCCTTTACTTGCTGGATGGCCGAAGTTCAGATCTTACTTGCTTTTGGAGAGCTTGGTTTTTCTAGTGTAAAACCGGAACAAATGAATGTAGTAAAGGGAATTCTTCGAAGGGATGTTTTTGCCATTTTACCGACTGGCTTTGGAAAGAGTGCATGCTTTCAGTGTCTTCCAATTCTGTTAGACAAGATGTTTCCAGATGATGGACCTTCAATCACACTGGTTGTTACTCCACTCACTGCAATAATAAAATACCAGGTAAGTGCTTCATAGGTAATAATTTATAGCTAAAGAATATATAGCATCTATCCAGCTAATAGTCCCGCGCAAAAAAAATAGCTCACGCATGCGTGGGAATGACGTAAGAAAAAGTGATGTAATGGAAGTGTCTGCTGCACAACTCGTATATGCTAACGATACTAAACCCTTTCCTTCCCCCGTCCACCAACAAAGAAGGTAAAGGGTCGGCTCCGCCAGACTAAGGTAGACGTTCACTTTCATATGGTAAGGGTCGCAATGAAACTGTTTGATGGTAACGCCCACTTTGTCGCTTAGAAGGTGTACATGTATATGTACGTGTCGTCTTGCTGTTCCAGCTGTTTCGAGTGATCAACACAGTATTTTGCGCACTCAACGGTAGGAGTGTAAGGGATTTGGTGTTTCCCCCCCCCCCCCCGGTATTGCCCCAATTGACCTTAGGGACTGGAAATGGTCTCCCCATGGCATCTTATCCTTGATAGTTGTTTGTTCTTCTTCGCTATAGATTGTTGAGTCAGTACTATATTTCCTGGTATCACTTTATATCCTGTAACAACATATAAGTATAGGTTTGTGGAGTTTAGTATGGGATTTACACAACCGAGGGCCAAAGGCCCCAGGATAGTGTAAATCCTGTACCAACCCAACGGATAGTCTAATGTAGCCAGACACTTTACCTAACCGCTACACGGAGAAAGGGTCTGGGGACAATCATGCACATTGACTGTTCTAGAGGAATGTGGTAGTGGTTGTCAAATTACATTTACGCGCACCCACTTTGCTAGGAGACGACCAAAAAATGTTAACTAACCACATCCCAAAATCTTGGCTCTAGAACAGCCAATGTGAATGATTGTCCCTGAATCTTCTAGTGCGCAATTAAGCGTAGCGGCTGGTTACCTAGTAGCAACACAACTCGCCCTTAAATGAACGAACACTGCACTGGGTATGTCTCTTCCTGCGCAAATGTCCGTTGTATGCTAATCCAGAGTGCAGTTAGACTACGCCCCAGACAATCAAAGGTAGATAGGTTTTAAGTTATATGAAATTGAAGAATAGTACAATGATGAGTAAACGAATAGGAAGTCGAATAATATTCAAGAAAATATGAAATGAAGAATGCGATGAATGGCTGGAAGAGTTGAACAAATGCAACAAAACTGAACAACTGCACAACTGATTGGACTGAGCTGGGTCAGTCCACTATATACTGTAGCTCAGTCCAAGGGGGGTTGTTTTCATGAAGCTAATGCGTAAATGTGTGTTTGAATGAAGTGTGAATGTATGTTTGTCCTTTCTCAATAAGGTGTAAATCATTAATTAATTGTTTATTGTTGTGCCATCTGGCCTATGTTTGTCACTTGTTTGCTTGCTCCAACATCCCGGGCCCCTAAGGCGGACTTTGTGTGGCTTTATCGCTTTCCTTTAGTAGAAGAACAAGTTTGCAGATTGGACGTCGTAACAAACTCTTGGCTGTCTTGACTAACACCACTCTTACTAGACCATCTTGTCCTGGGTAAGTCTTGACGATTCTTCCCAGAGGCCAACTGTTTTGAAAAGTTGTCCAGTCTTTGAGGAGGACGATGTCTCCAACTTGAATATCTTCATTAATTTTCCTCCACTTGTTGAGTCTGTTTAATGTACGAATGTATTCTTTCGACCATCTGTACCAGAACTCTCTGATAACCAATTGACAAAGATTCCAGCGTTTGAGCGTTGAAGGTTGCTGCAGTATATCTCCCTTGTCTGGTAAGGCTTCTAGTGGCCTTCCTACCAGGAAGTGACCTGGCATGAGGACATCGAGTCCGTCTTCATCTGTACTGTCAAATGGCACTAGTGGTCGACTGTTGAGACATGATTCAACCTGAGTGATAACCGTATAGAGTTCTTCATAGGTGAACTTATGGAGTCCCACAGTCTTCTTGAGAAGTGTCTTTGCAGATTTTACTGCTGCCTGCAGTTGTACGCTAAGTCGATCCTGGTCAAGTGAGAAATAGCGTCTTGGAATCGGCCTTTTAGCTAGTGCAGGAATCTGGTTCCTCCAGGAGAGCCAAATTGTAGCTATGCTGTCGGGAACTGGGTCATCCCATGCTAGTTGTAGTTCCCAAAGTCACTGCAGTAGCAGTTTGAGTAGCAGAATTGCGAGAGCAATCCAACCCAAGACGTCAAACGTCCTAGCGATATCCGAGGTGAGATTCCGCTTGGTGAGTTCCTCGGACGGTTTGAGAGATGAAGTAGAAATGTGAAGTGAGTCTCTACACGTATCCCAATGGATTCCCAGTACTTTGTGAAGCTCATTGGGAGTCAGAAGTTCCTGTACCACTTCTTGTTCACGTAGATCTTCTGGGACACTGTCAATGACACTCCTAGAGCTCGAGCGCCACTTTCTCAGCTGCATGTTCCATTGTCCCAGTAAACCATTGAGTTGTGCTCTTAGCTCTGTAGCCTCTGTAACAGATTCTGCACCAGTGAGACAATTGTCCACGTAGAAATTCTTTTGTACGACCTCGGCTGCTTGTGGGTAAAGTTCGGCATTATCCGATGCAATGCGTTGAAGTGTTTGAGCAGCAATGAAAGGTGAAGAAGTGATGCCGAAGGTCAAGCGTGTCATTCTGCAGTCAACCATATGGCTGTCTGTTGTCCATAAGAATCGATGTAGGTCTCGGTCTATAGGGTGAAGCTCAATCATGCGGAACATTTTTGAAACGTCGGCTGTTAATCCAATCTTATGAAGACGAAATCGAAGTAGAATATCTGGCAGTGGAGAATAAATATTAGGACCCGGGAGCAAAATATCATTCAGTGATACACCGGTGGACGTAGCAGCGGAAGCATCAAACACTGCTCTTAGCTTAGTGGAGGTACTAGACTGTTTCGTTACTCCATGCATTGGAAGATAAAATACACTCGACGCTGGTTTCTTCAGGTCTTCATTGGGAACTAGTTCAGCATGTCCACTAGTGAAGTAGTCGTTGATGACTTCTCGAAAGCAGTCCCATTTTTCTTTCCTTTTCAGTGACAGTTCTGTTGAGGCAAGTCTTCGCTCCGCTTGTTTACATGAGTCTCCCAAAACTGGCGTGTCAGGACGTCTAGGAAGCTTTACCTGATACAATCCGTCACGTGTTTTGGTGGTCGTCTTCTCATAGTGAACCAATGCAAGTTGCTCTTCATTAGTGTAGGAATCTTTAGGAGTGTGAACTTCTTCCACCTCCCAGAGAGCTCTCAGCAATTGATTGCTTGTGTCTTCTGATACAGAATGTAATGTCAGATACGCTGTAACATTTGCTCCACTATCGGCTTGACCATACAGTAGCCATCCAAAAATAGTATATTGTGCTGTGATGAAAGAAGAAACCTTGAGAATTTTGGGAAAGACTATGCTCTGATATACATCCATTCCTAGAAGAATATCAATCTTACCAGGATGATTGAAGCGGGGATCAGCCAATTGCTATGTTTTTAAGATCGGAATATCGTCCGTAAAGGCAGGTTGAGTAGGTAGATCGATAGTGATTTTGTCCACGATAGCAGGAGAGAGAGTTATTCCATCGGCCTTCTTTACTGATGGAACTAAATGAAGTGTTGTGCGATGAGTGCTACTTGGAGCTTCCGTTCCTTGTATTCCTGCTATCCTCGTCGAACTAGGAAATTTCTTTGCATGAAGAACGTTAGAGAGTTTCGTAGTGATGAATGAAGTGGATGATCCAGTATCAAGAAGTGCTCGTGCCATGGCAACGTGTCCATCTGGTGTCTGCACCTTGATTTGGCATGTCATGAATAGAGTAGTAGAATTTGAAAACTGTCGATTGTGAGTGCAAGCAGGTTCAGGAAATGCTACCATGGATGCAGCCGGAGTGTTATTACTTGAAGCAGCAATAGTAGTAGGTAGCTTGGGCAATGCTACATTCGATGCCACTGGAGGATTATTACCTATGGTAGTAGGTGGGTTGGGCAATGCTAAGTTGGATGTCCCTGGAGGATTATTGCTTGAAGCAGCAGCAGTAGTAGTAGGTGGTGGTGAATCATCCCTATGAAGAAGAGTGTGATGCTTGCCCTTGCATTTCTTGCAGTAATAAGTACTTCTGCAAGATCTGAGCGCATGTCCATAACCGAGACAGTTACGGCAAAGTTTGAATTTTTTAACGTGAGCTTGTCGTTGTTCAACGGTCATATCGATGAATTTTGAACAAAGATATGGAGGATGATAAGTACGATCGCAAAGTTCACAGTTGCGCGTGGTCTCTGCAACGTACACTGGCACCTTGCTGTGCTTCTTCGGCCTTTGCTTAGAACCTTTGCTTGAAGTTTTACTCACAGATTCGTCCATATGCATCCATGAGCTAAGAGTGATATCCATGAATTCCAATACATTTGTGAAGATTAGCTCTTTGCTATGTTCACTGGAATAAATTTGCCAGCGATCTAGAAGTTTGGGTTCGAATTGATTAATTATGAGTGAAGCCAGCAAATGTTCGATGTCTAATTGTTCAAGTCGTTTCAATCCAGCGATGTGCTTGTCGATTTCGATTCTCATATCCAACAATCCTTTGTAAGTTGATGAAGAGAATGTGTCGAGACTAGCTAGCGATTGCATATGTTTGCGATGAATAAGGGGTTTGCGCTCGTATTGCTTTTTTAGCTTGTCCACGACAAATCTGTACGTAGCCGTGTAACCTGTTGAAGGCGATGCAATCTTGATTGCCGTCTCATCTTTCAGAGCAGAAAGTAGATAAGACAGCTTGCTAGATTCAGGCAATTCGGTAACATTGTGTACTGCAGATGAGAATTCCTCCCAAAATGAAGGCCAGTCTAAAGGGTTTCCGTTGAATGGAGTTAATTTAAGTTCTGGTAGTTTGACTCTTCTCACAGACAACGACGATGACGAACTTGGGGTTGGTGAGGCAGAATCTATGGATGGCTTCATAGCATCCATCTCGATTAGCTTAAGTGAACGGAACTCTTCGCTATAGTCACGCAACTTCGTCTTCAATTCTGAATTTGTTTTGGCGACTGGTTTAGTCAGAAGCCGCGTTAGCCTCTTGATTTCTTCGTTGAGATCCTGAAGTGTGGTTCCACATGTCTTCGCTTTGTCTCTACCAGATGCTTTGAGTTGGTCGATTAGTTCCTTGATATAATCCGCGATTTCGTTGGCTTCATATAAATGTAGTAACCCTTGCAGGCGATTTTTCTTAGATCCGTACTCTTCGTGATGGCGATCCAAGATTTCTTGTTCGGGTTCCTTTTCATCCCCGTCCAATTTGTTGATGAGTTTCTCCTGTACGTCGATCAATGACGTACTTGTAGTCTGCAATATTTCCAATTGCTTCTTGAGACAAACTGCATCTAAATCCACCGGTGGGAGATGAAGATAATTTTGAATGTTGGATTCAATTTTAGTGAGTGTGACTTGAAGAGCGCTTTGTGACTTACGCAGAGTAGTTAATTCTTCCATGTTGATGAAATCTGCCGTTTTCTTCTGATCCGGCTCGAAGGACCATGAATCTTCTAGTGCGCACTTAAGCGAGCGGCTGGTTACCTAGTAGCAACACAACTCGCCCTTAAATGAACGAACACTGCACTGGGTATGTCTCTTCCTGCGCAAATGTCCGTTGTATGCTAATCCAGAGTGCAATTAGACTACGCCCCAGACAATCAAAGGTAGATAGGTTTTAAGTTATATGAAATTGAAGAATAGTACAATGATGAGTAAACGAATAGGAAGTCGAATAATATTCAAGAAAATATGAAATGAAGAATGCGATGAATGGCTAGAAGAGTTGAACAAATGCAACAAAACTGAACAACTGCACAACTGATTGGACTGAGCTGGGTCAGTCCACTATATTATACTGTAGCTCAGTCGAAGGGGGGTTGTTTTCATGAAGCTAATGCGTAAATGTGTGTTTGAATGAAGTGTGAATGTATGTTTGTCCTTTCTCAATAAGGTGTAAATCATTAATTAATTGTTTATTGTTGTGCCATCTGGCCTATGTTTGTCACTTGTTTGCTTGCTCCAACAGTCCCCAGACCCTTTCTCTGTGTAGCGGTTAGGTAAAGGGTCTGGCTATGCCAGACTACTGAACGGAGAGGTACAACTGACTTGTTCCATGGCTCTAGGCTATAGGTAACTCACAGAACTAATTTTGATTGGATGGTTTACTTATTCACCTCCTAGGAGGTGGGCGTGAAATATATTCACCGCGAATAGAGCAATCAGATTGGACAATTTGAACGTACCATGGTACAGATTCAAGTAACATGCTTTATAATAGCACATTTTCTCGTTCTAACAGCCAATCTTATGTTAATTAAAACTTAATCCGACGTTTCGACTTCTTGGCCAAGTCCTCTTCAGCGGTCAACTTATAATTATTTCAGCCGAGATTAGCTGAATATTTTAGTAGTCTAGCTGTCTTAACAACTGTGCATGGAAGGAAGGGGTCTGTTGTTAGGAGGCATGTCAAAACTATTTTTGAAAAATTAACATAATTGTAATGCCAGGGATGACATTAATGTTTCTGGGAATTATTTCAACTGAGGCTTCAAATAATGTTTAGCTTAGTTTGGAAATATGAAGAATGAAGATACTGTCTATTTTAATATGAAAATTAAAGCCCTGTTTCTGCCACATAAAAGGTACATGCCCTGTCCTTTAAAGTAGAGGGTGTGTGTGAAAATGTTAGTGTCATAATGGCGTTAATTTTACCAAAGACTGTTGGGACATGCCCCTTAGTGTCACTTAGTTTAGACAAGGTAATTCTTACCGCAACTAGTTCCAGGGCTGATCTTTTCATCTGGTGTATCTTACGTTAGGAAAGTTTCTATTGCAGGAGGTGTGGTTCTTTCAGCAACTATAAGTATGCCTGCTCTAATCCTGTGGTTAACACACGTGAACTTTATTGGTTGCTGAAAAGCCACATCAGTGATTTCCTCACTCTGTAAGACTGAAGTTGTCCACACTAAGCCATAGCTAGATAATTACCCGGCTAGCTAAAGTTAAAATTATATTCATAAATAACGCAAAACTATTTTTTTTTAATTTAAAAACTTTTTTCTATTCAGCAGTAGTGACTTCTTTAGCAAATTACTGAACAAACTAACTTGCACTGAGTGTTTGCACTCTTAGTGCTCTAGTTCCACCGTGTGTACTAATAACAGTAATGCATCAATGTGTTCCAAGGGCACATGGAGTCAACACACTATCTCACTCTGATGACAGCTACCACTTAACTCCAGTATCCTTTTACTAGATACTCCACACAAGCATTACCATATTTAGACTACTTACTCACTGGAGTACCCATACCTGTGTGTATGTGTAAGACTGAAATAATAGTTTCTAAACCAATGCAACATGGATGAAATCATGTGTAGGTTAAAGCCAGAATACATTAAATTTAGTACCAGTTAGTCTTAACAACTATCTATTAATTTGCAGATCATTTGACAAAATGAATTATAGCTTTCATTGAATCACATTCGGCTTTTTTTTTGTATGTGTGTATGGACAGGAAAACTAAGCATATTAGCACTAAGTTTAGTTGGATATGGACCTATTTTATATTACTTGATCATTATCGTTGTATATTAATGGTCACCTTTACTGATGTGCACCATTATGAAGCAATCCAATAGAGATCAATTCTTTTTTTTACTTTTGCAGATTTACTAAATAAACTGTCATGGCTGAAGGAGTCCAAGTCGAGAACAAGAGTCTTGAGGAGCTGGAGAGTGAGATCACATGTGGCATCTGCCAGGAATACTGCACTGAGCCTAAGATACTCCCTTGCCTCCACTACTACTGCAAGCAATGCATCAGCAAACTTGCCCAAAGGTCAGCTACTGGTAATCCATTTCATTGTCCTGAATGTCGCTGTGCAGCCACTCTCCCTGAGGGAGGTGTGGACCAACTCAGAACTACCTTCTTTATCAATCGTCTCAAGTCTAAAGTCACTACCATAAAGAAAGTCCATGGCAAAGTGGAGGTGAAGTGTGAGCTGTGCATGGACTCTACATCTAATGCAGAAGCTTTCTGTCGACAATGTGCCAGGTTTATCTGCAAAGACTGTGTAGAGATTCATACCAAAATACAAACATTTGAAACACATGAAGTTGCTCCACTTGATGATCTAAAGCAAGGTTGAGCTAAACCTATCATGGAGCAGGAATCTCCCCCTGTAAAGTGAGGTTCATGAAGAACCTTTAAGACTGTTTTGTTTTGACTGCAGTCATCTCATCTGTCGTGACTGCACAGTGAAGGATCACAAAGATCACAACTTTGAGTTCACCAAGAAGGCAGCTCCAGAAATCAAAACAAAACTGTTGAATGACTTGGAACCATTGAAACAACTACATGCTAAATTCAATAGTGCAGCAGTGAACATCTGCACCACCAAGTATGAAATATGTACTCAAAAAGAATCGGTAGTTGAAGTCATCCATACCTCCTTTAAAGAAGCATACAACTTGCTACAGAAACATGAGAAGGAATTGGTTGAAGAAGCTAACAGGCTGTCTCAACAAAGGATAGAAAAGCTTTCTGTACAGGAAAAGAATTTGTCATTAAATTGCTCGACCCAGCCAAGAGTACTGTAGATCTACCAGACTGTATTGAGGTAGGCAAACTATCCACAATAACTCTCACCACTAGACTCAGTAATAACAATCAAGCTAAGAGGGATTGTAAGATATTTTCTCAACTCAAGTCTCTTTACAACGAAAACATCAACCGGTTTCTATCAATGAGATTGGGTCAGGCAAGTATTATATCCAGTGCACACCCACTGTCCGTGGACGCCATGAATTGACTGTATTAATAGATGGGAAGCATGTGGTAGGCAGTCCTTTACCTGTGTATGTTACCATTCACCCTATGCAACTGGGAAAGCCTGTCAAGATATGGAAAGACTTGTCAAAACCAGTTAGCATTACTGCTAATTCTAGAGGAGAGATTACAGTCACAGAAAAGCATAATAACATTCTAAAATTTGCATCAGCATCGGATGGTTACATAGCAACAGTTGATGAATTGCAAGTATTACGTCGCACGGCTTGTGACAGAGATGATAATATCTACTGCATTGACCAAGATACTAATAATATATTCGTATGTAATAAACAAGGAGAAAATAAAGTAATTAATATAGAAGTGAAGGGCGTCCCAGGACGATCAGCATTGTTGATTCTTAACAATGAAGTCATAATATGTGAACGCTTCCTTGTAAACACTCTGAGAGTATATGACCTAAAGCTTCAGCATGTACGAGACCTTCATCACAAACAAATACATTATGTCAATGATCTGTCAAGTGATGCTCAGGAAAATATTTATGTTGCTGACTGCAATGACAACCGTATTCATGTTGTCAGCAAGGATGGTAACTATTTACACTCTATTGGAAGATACCAGAATAGGTTGCTGAATCCATGGGGTGTTTGTGTGTCTGGTCAGTATGTGTATGTAACAGATGTTTGTAGTCACTGTGTGTTTGTGTTCACTACTAATGGTGATAATGTCACTTCATTTGGTTGTCATGGTGTCAAAGAAAGAATTTAATTGTCCTACTTATTTATATATATAGCTTACCCAATGAGACATAGTTCAAGCTGTTGAAGCCGTTTCCAAGTTTTGTGCTCAACCGATTGAGGCTCATCTCACTGCTGTAAAGAGAGTGCTACGTTGTTTGAGTGGTGCTAAGAATTTGGCTCTTCATTATTACAAATATTCTTACAGCTGGTTACTCTAATTCTGATTGGGCCGGTGAGTGATCGTGATGATAGACACTCCAGATCTGGTAGTTTCTTCATGTTTATAGCCATTGAGAGAATACACTTTTCTGGTATCCAGATACCTTTGTCTTGAACTACAGAAACTTCCAGGTAGTAATGCAGAGGCCCCATAATAATTCATCTTGAAACTTCCAGAGAGAACTTTCTTAACTGTATCCAACATTTCCAAGGAAGAAGACATTACCCCAAGGTCATCAACACTGCAACATTTGTCATGACCTCATTTTCATCATGGATGAATACGCAAGGATCTGCACTACTTTGACTCAGCCCAACTTTAGTTATGAATTCTTGGAAAGACTTATTTCAGTATTGTGAGGATTGCTCGAGTCCATACAGAGACCTATTCAGCTTGCAAACTAGCTTCTCTTTTCCAGGAACCTCATAGCCCAGTGGTTACTGCATACATAATTCTTCTTGTATTCTCCATTTAATAATGTTGTGACAATATCTGATGCATTACCATGTAACTGCCTACAGCAAATACCAACAATGTATGAAACAAACAACAGGGGAAAATGCTTCCTCAAAGTCAATTCCATACATGTATGTCTGGAATAGCCTTTAGCCACTAAACGACCTTTGAACCTTTCAATCTTGTCGATCTTGCCACAGCTGCCATATTTGACTTTAAATACTCATCTGAAACTGATTGTTTCTCTTCCTTCTCGGAGCTCAACTATCACAAAAGTGTCATTTTCAAAAAGATTGGTATTCTGAGTCTGCAGCTTCCTTCACTATTTACAGTGTGAGCCAGAGAGTGCTTCATCTATGGTTTTGGGTTCACAAAGTGCTCATAAATGGCCGTGTAGCTAATCCAGCTATCAAAATGATTCAGTTTGTATGCAAAACCTCCCAGTATAATTACAATCACTGAGAAATGGTTAGTTCCGTTTCAAACAACGAGATAATTCTAGCTGGTTATCAATTTTTTGTTTTGCATAGACAGAATAAATGGTACAGTATTGGAGGTTGTTACCTTTTAGCCTTCTCTAACTCCTTGCCAAATCACTCTTACATCTGTAGTCAAACCTCAGAATTTCTCCTAAACAAAAAGGCCTCCCCTCCCCCCTTCTTGGTGGTTGTGCTTATACTCCCCCTCAAAGCCATCATTCTTTGTACCATGATATTTTTATTATACCACTCTCCTCTTTACAATGAAAATTCAATACTTCTACTTGGTGACTTTAACCAACTTGATATATCATGGAACACTCCGTCCTCATCATAATCTCACACAGGTTATATCAGAATCTACATGTAGGCATGGTAGTCTTCTAGATTTAGTTATCACAAATATACTTGATGCCATACAAAAACTACATCATCACTTTGACATAAACTTCACACACAATTCTTCTAATGTTAGCCAATTAATAACAAAAAAGCTAGCATTTTCCTTTCCTTGTTAATTGATTGGAGTGCCCTCATTCGTTTATTTGTGAAAGTATTACTTCTTAAGAAGCAATTCATTAGCTAGACTGTCACACTCTTGAGGTATAATGAGCTCTGACTTCAAGGATAAAATTTGAAGGCCATTATAAAATAATCCAAGAATTCCTTCTGTACAAAATGTAACTAGGTTGCTCACTCGCCAATAAAATGTGATGTTTCAGGTCAAAGGTCATACAAATATTTTGGGGGTGAGTCTGAATGCGTACTGTGCGCAACACATACTGTGCACTACACATACTGTGTGCAACACATCTCTGCGCAACACATACTCAACACGTTGCACTGGTGTAGTTACTGCTTCGGCTTCCTTCGGATCCTAGCATCTAGGACTTGTGACTGCTTCAGCACGGGTGTGTGCCGGGAGGTGCCAAAGGTCGGGCTCGCCACTGTGTCCTGAGATGCAGAGGTTTGCAGTTACATTGGCCCTTTGCCTGCCCAATTACTTCTTATTTTTGCCCCATAATAATTCATCTTGAAACTTCCAGAGAGAACTTTCTTAACTGTATCCAACATTTCCAAGGAAGAAGACATTACCCCAAGGTCATCAACACTGCAACATTTGTCATGACCTCATTTTCATCATGGATGAATACGCAAGGATCTGCACTACTTTGACTCAGCCCAACTTTAGTTACGAATTCTTGGAAAGACTTATTTCAGTATTGTGAGGATTGCTCGAGTCCATACAGAGACCTATTCAGCTTGCAAACTAGCTTCTCTTTTCCGGAACCTCATAGCCCAGTGGTTACTGCATACATAATTCTTCTTGTATTCTCCATTTAATAATGTTGTGACAATATCTGATGCATGAACGACCATATCATACCATCTTCTCCTAGAGAAATTTCGCTTGACCTCTAATTCTAAAATAACAAACAAAAACAAAAATAAAAAATACACCAACAAATAATCATGTGTTTATAGTTGTCTGGTTTTAATATAGAGTAGATGGAAACTTAACCCCTTCCCTTCCCCCCCCCCCTCCCCCCTGACCTGAAATCTCCCTTCCTCATTTTGAAAGTAATTATATTAAAGTGAGTTGTAAAACATGCATGTGATTGATTAAACACTAATTTGATACAGAAGGATGGATGGGGAAACTGAAATTTCACTCTCAAATTGAGTTCTTCGGAAGAACTCAATTTGAGAGTGAAATTCCCCCCCCCCCCCCATTACAGTCATCCTTCTTCAGTGTTGGACACAGGAACAGGAATCGGCCAAGGGGAAGGAGGGGTGTCTGTGTTTGAGGGTGGTGCTACACAGATTTAGATGTGTACCCATGCTGCAAATACAAACGGATTAACAAAAAAACATCATATCAAATTGACTCATAAATCATAGATCTTATTTTCTCTTTCTGGAGTGTGTGTGTATATGTGGAGGGGGGGAGGGGGGAAGGGGAATTGAGAGAGAAATGGGGGGAAGACATGTGCATCAAAGTATTACTGTGCTTCAAGAACGACACATGGGAAAAATTGGCACTATGGGAGAATATTGAATGCTCATGTGATTCAGACATTTTTATACTCAGTAGTTACCAGGGCTTCATACAGAGGGAGGGTGGCCGTGGAATTCCCCTTCCCCAAGAAATCTAAATTCTTAATTATAATTATAAATGGTAACTCAGAGCAAAATTAAACCAAAGCACAATTCTTCTACTTTTTTGTTTGAAAATCTCTAGAACTTATCAAAGTTTACAGCCGAAAGTTCAGGGCCTCAATGGCAATTCTTACGAGCTGACGAAGGTTTTAGTCAGTGATACTGCTGCGTATACAGGTCTTAATGAGCTTCATATGTAGCTGAAAGATCTTTCAACTGATGCTGTTCCAAGGAAGGACGAGGAGTATGTTCAAAAGTTTAAATGTTTCTGAAAAAATCCCCGTATACCTCTGAAGTTTAACAGTGGACAATGCAGCTCATAATAGGATTACCCCCCTTGAAATATTTTAAACTTTCGTAAACAAATAGCAAACTTAAAATGTGAATGATGAAGATTGCAAACGATTAAATCGGAAACCCCTTACCATCTTAATTATGTACAAAAGTTGTAACCCCCTATGATAGTGAAAGCACAGTCTTGCCTTCCCCCCCCCCCCCCCCTAGATTAATTCCTAAATGAACCCCTGGGTAAGGGGATGAGAGGTGGAGGACAAAAGTTAAACCAACAAACACATCCATCTCTATATGGTCGTGGTAGCCAGTAGCAATCACTATGAACAGCAAAGTCAACAACTAGGCAGCTGTAAGGATACCCAGCCCACTATGGTTGGAACAACCAACCTCTCTGTATAATTCTAATGTGTTTATATACAATTACAATATATATATTTGAGTTCAATCAGTTACGGTGTAGATTGTGTAATGAAGTGCTTTAATTAGAGAAAATATCAAATCACAAAATTGTCAGTTCACAGTCACACATATCTTAGTGAAATTCTGTGAGATAGCTACTCCATGCAGAATATTTTTCATTCTTATTCCTTTAAACCTTTTTACTAATAAGCTTCCATGATGATAACCAACTTTACATCAAGCGAGTGTGTGAAGTTAAAACTCCCTGTAAATGCATTTATAAATGAGATCAAACAAAGTATATATTAGATATGATATATGGCTTACAATTAGATTGTGCAATAAAGTGTTTTTAGTTCAGTGGCATAATGAAGCACCCTAAGTGCGAACCCTCAGCGCCACTATACACTAGCAAGCTATTTACAAAATCATCTCAGGACCAAAAGAATGATTTATTGGCTATTCTAATTAGGTATCAATATATAGCTTAAGCAACGAAAATGGTATATGTAAAAGCTGTCTTCATAAGCAAAGAAGCTAAAAGGCCAGAGACATTTACCAGTATCCATTTTCAACGTGAACTCCAATTTCAGCACTCATTAACTTAAAGCCAAACCACGGTATGGACAGCAAAAAATTATTTACTCACGTAATAATGATGTGATGATAGGGGGAAAACCCCACAAAAGCTAGTACTGATGCAGAGCTGACAGCTTCGTTTTTCTCAGCCCAGAATTTAATAAAAGTTCCGTGAGATATAGTAGTAACTCCATACCGAATATTGTTCATTCAAACTCCTTAAAATATTGTACTAGCTGTTCAAGCGAGCTATTAGGGGTGTGGTTGGGAGGGGGGGGAACGGGGGGGGGGGGGGGGGGGGGGGGGGGGGGGGAGGACGGAAGTTATTTAATAATCAAGTGAGCAAGTCAAGAGGTTAAATTCTTGTGATAGCGATAAACTGATACAAGTGAATTCATGATGTGTGATAGCATCGAAGGAGATGTGGGACATGCCCTCTCTCTCTACCCCCCCCCCCCTCCCCACACACACACACACTCTGAGTGTACCACTCATATGACTACAACAACAACATGATAAATCAATCCCACTAATTCCATCCCCAAGCAGAAAGCGGATTATGAAGGATATAGTCTGTGTGGGCTGGGTTGAGGAATCTGGACGAGTCACAGTCCTCAACTCTAGCTCGCACCTGGAGACAGCAAAGTTAGTTGCTGCCACCAGAGTCAAGGCTTGCTTCTCTAACTCCCAGCTTGCTGTAACCCACCCTTGGGTTGAGTTGAAAGAGTTAAATTAAATATTAATTTAAAAACTTGAGAAAGCACACACAACGAATTGAATGGACAACCAAGACTGAAGCACATGGCACAAAACTCAACTATATATACAACACAAAAACCACACCTACAAGTCACACGAAAGGCTGCAAAGTTCCTGCTCTGCCACAGACAAGCTAACACACAAACATTTACAACACCAATTAACTCGTGACTTACACAACTCAGACAAACAATTTGTAACATGATACAGCATATAACACAACCACACATACATACATAGATGTTCTCTTGCCCTTCATTCTTCATGTGGGCACTTCTTCATGTGGGCTGGCCCACAGTCTGTGAGAATGTGTGAGAGACACTGAAATCCACACTTATTGTAAATAGAAAATATTGTTGTTGTTCTTTATGTCTGTCTACGCATGGGTGAATGATTATTACGTCAATATTTTCTGGTACGTGTGTTTCATACAGTGTCCATCTGACATTCCCACTTATCCATTATCAGAAAAAATTACTTTCAGATAAATGGAAATTAGGGATAATCAAGGTTTATTAATGAGTTACTGCACCTAATTGCATAATATTGTTATTAATTGTATAATGGATGGTGGCTTATAAATGGTGTGAACAGGGTTATTGTTTGTTTGTTGTTGATTTTCACTTTACTGCCAATTATACCTTTAGCCATCTAATCCTACTAACAATTAGTGTTGCAGTGATATGGGAACTATAGAAGGATCGATACTAGCCAAGTGCATTTATAGCAGAATGCTGAACTTGACAGAAAAAAATTTAAATAAAAAGTTGGTGTAGAGCAAGTCCCAGTCAACAACAACAACATCAAAGCATAATGTTTTTCCCTCACTGGGCAGGCAAAACTTGTCTAATGACCAACCACAAGCAAATTGTCACTGCTAGTTATAATAATGAATATACTTTATGTATTATTTTGTGTGTGCGTTTGTGAGTGTGAACGTGGTATGAGCAGGAATAGTTCTAATTGACCAACAAAGCTAAACTATAGCTCTGACATCACCAAAGGGTGAAATCTGCTACTCAGACTCACTGTATTGGACCACAAGGTTAAGGTTGATTATCACTCACCAAAATGATTACATATAGCTGTTTGTGAGTTTGGGCACTCATTTTAAACATGGTATGAATTGAATTGAAAGGATAGTGAGTTATAATGGAGGTTCTCTTTGCATGGCTACTTTTTTTAAATTTGAATAGAAGGTGCTAGAGGTCAAAGGGCATGCCGGGATTCTTCTTTTTATACTCAGACCTCTGGAAAGAGTTCAGAATGTGGTAAACGAGGCCACAGATTTGGCGTACGGAGAATAGCATTGAATTATAAACACGACCTCTATGTTAACATAATTTATATGACTGTTGAATTACAACCAAAAACATAAAAAAGTAAACAACAACAAACCTCCTGACATCTGATTAACTAAGACCAACCATATGCAAGGACCACATTAGGAGGTGTTAGGGGAGGGGGGGGAAGGGCAAAATTATAATGAAATTTAATACTTTAGGCTGAGAAACGCCTCCTGGCGGTTACATTGCGTGTGGTGTTTTAGTCACATGTGTAGTTTCACAAATGAGGCCCTTTCACAGTCAGATTTATGGAGACCGTCCCATGGGATCGTGGGACATTCCAGGGATGTCCACCTTTCGTGTGTGCCCCACTATCCATCCCATCCCATGATCTCATGGGACATTCCACAAGATGTCCACCTGTCCCTCTTACGGATGCATGTGTATCTATTGTCTATCCCACCCCACGATCCCACTCTGGACAGCAATCAGCTTTTGGATCCTGAGCTTCAAAGCCCCACATTGGGGTTGACAGATAATTGATTGGTAAGCATTTCAGCAGCCATATTAAAAAAAAGTTTTAAAAATACCAGTGCTCTCATTTCGATTTTTTTTTTTTTAAATGGGAATGTTCCTTAGATAATCAATTTATTAACAAGACAATGAAAAGGTTAATTTAATTTTATACATCCCGTAGGACTCTTCTATTGGTCCGACCTTAATCCTATAAGACAACTGATAGTAGTACTGGACAGTGAAATAGACAAACTAGCAGTACAGTTCAATATCCTATAACAATGTAGATTTTAACAAACAAGTAAACACCGATCATGGACCAGGAGTAACATAAAGTGTACCAAACATTTATAATTAGGTGCAGACTAACATATTAGGGCACTTGTGCACGTTCTGAATTAACTGACCAGTTAATTGATATATAAACCAACTACCCTATATAATGCAACATAGGATGATAATACAACTACAGATAATTAGAATACATATCAAATCTTGAACTGAAAAAGTAAATGTTAGTTACTTATTATTGGTTATGTGATCATATTTAGCACTTCAACATTATATTGACTTTCAACACAAACATGCACCATGGGCAGTAGTGGTGGGTGGGGGTACTTCCAAAAGGTGCACACCACAGTCCACCTTCAATGAAAAAATAAATAAACAAATAGACAATTTTAATGAATCAACAAGTTCTATCTGGGGTACCTAAGACAAGTTGTGCTTGTACAACATACTCAGTGTGCATAATTCGGCGAGCGAGCATAATTCGGCGAGCGAGCGTAGCGAGCGAGACACTTACAGGGGTAACACAATCGAAAATCGGGGATGTTTGTTTATTTATTGGCGAGCGAGCGTAGCGAGCGAAACACTTGCAAGGGTAACACAATCGAAAATCGGGGATGTTAGTTTATTTATTGGCGAGCGAGCGTAGCGAGCGAGACACTTACAGGGGTAACACAATCGAAAATCGGGGATGTTTGTTTTGTATATATGTATGGACGTACGTAAGGCATTTTTGTACTTTGACCCTCGCGTTTTTGTGTTAGTTCGGTTGTCGACCCCGTCCCAAACTTCACTAAACAGAATCCACTGTTTGTCGATCAGTACCCGTATCACCCTAGAAATTGAATTGTTTACCTTTTTGAATTATTTTGCGGGTGCAGTTAAAACTTGAAAACTTAAGGGACTTCCATTTCTATTCGAGTTAGTGGCGGTGGTAAGTCAATGCGCTCTTTGTCATGGTTATAAGCCGTGCGCAACAGCATTTACTTGAAAATACATTGTCCACTAGACTACTGCGAAGGTAAGTCTGTGTAGGTGCATGTCCAGTTGTGTCAAAGCATTGTGTGTCACCACTACTTAGCTAAAGAATATCACAAATAAAACTTTTAAATAACGTGTATTGTTTTGTTGTTAGTTTTTCCTTCAATTCAAGCAGTTGCAGAGAGTTAGTTGTTACTATGGCACTGAAATCCCTTTACCCTATATGCTAAATAAACAAACTGGACCTTATTTTCAGTAGCTTTATTGTTATAAGTCAAAATCATTCATATAAAAATATTATAGTCTTTAGGCTCGCTCGCCCTTTGTGCTCAAGCACATCACTAGTTTATTTATTTATTGGCGAGCGAGCGAAGCGAGCGAGACACTCTCAGGGGTAACGAAATCGAGATTTCGCTATATTTATTTATTGGCGAGCGAGTGTAGCGAGCGAGACACTTACAGGGGTAAAAATGAAAAAATCGGGGATGTTTGTTTATTTGTATATATGTATGGACGTACGTAAGGCATTTTTGTACTTTGACCCTCGCGTTTTTGTGTTAGTTATGTGGTCGACCCCGTCCCAAATTGCACTAAACAAAATCCTCTGGTTTATCGATCAGTACCCGTATCACCCTAGAAATTGAATTGTTTACCATTTTGAATTCTTTTGCGGGTGCAGTTAAAACTTGAAAACTAAAAGGACTTCCATTTCTATTCGAGTTAGTGGCGGTGGTAAGTCAATGCGCTCTTTGTCATGGTTATAAGCCGTGCGCAACAGTATTTACTTGAAAATACATTGTCCACTAGACTACCGCGAAGGTGAGTCTGTGTAGGTGCATGTCCAGTTGTGTCAAAGCATTGTGTGTTACAACCCCTACTTAGCTAAAGAATATCACAAAGAAAACTTTTAAATAACGTGTATTGTTGTTTTGTTGTTGTTTTTTCCCTTCAATTAAAGCAGTTGCAGAGAGTTATTTGTTACTATGGCACTGAAATCTCTTTACCCTGTATGCTAAATAAACAAACTGGACCTTATTGTCAAGAAGTCAAAATCATTCATATAAAAGTAGTATAGTCTTTAGGCTCGCTCGCCATTTGTGCTCAAGCACATCACTAGTTTATTTATTTATCTGTTTATGGGGTACATGAGACCTCTGTTTTCGCCCGCGCTTCTAATTACGTAAGTTAGGTAAAGCGTTCACAGTTCCAGTATTTTTCAATTAACGAGCTCTGAGAATCCTTAGTGGCGGTGGTAAGTCAATGCGCTCTTTGTCATGGTTATAAGCCGTGCGCAACAACATTTACTTGAAAATACATTGTCCACTAGACTACTGCGAAGGTAAGTCTGTGTAGGTGCATGTCCAGTTGTGTCAAAGCATTGTGTGTTACAACCACTACTTAGCTAAAGAATATCACAAAGAAAACTTTTAAATAACGTGTATTGTTTTGTTGTTGTTTTTTTCCTTCCAAGCAGTTGAGAGAGTTGTTACTATGGCACTGAAATCCCTTTACCCTGTATGCTAAATTTAAAAACTGGACCTTATTTTCAGTAGCTTCAGTGTTAGAAGTCAAAATCATAAAAATAGTATAGTCTTTAGGCTCGCTCGCCATTTGTGCTCAAGCACATCACTAGTTTATTTGTATATATGTATGGACGTACGTAAGGCATTTTTGTACTTTGACCCTCGCGTTTTTGTGTTAGTTCGGTTGCCGACCCCGTCCCAAATTGCACTAAACAGAATCCTCTGGTTTATCGATCAGTACCCGTATCTCCCTAGAAATTGAATTGTTTACCTTTTTGAATTCTTTTGCGGGTGCAGTTAAAACGTGAAAAGTTACGGGACTTCCATTTCCATTCGAGTTTGTGGCGGTGGTAAGTCAATGCGCTCTTTGGCATGGTTATAAGCCATGGTTGAAAATGCATTGTCCACTAGAGACTAACCGCGAAGGTAAGTCTTGTGTAGGTGTATGTCCAGTTGTGTCAAAGCATTGTGCTTTACAGCTACTATTTAGCTAAAGAATATCACAAAGAAAACGTTTAAATAGCGTGTATTGTTTTGTTGTTGTTGTTTTCCTTCAATTCAAACAGTTGCAGCGAGTTGTTACTATGGTACTGAAATCCCTTTACAGTGTATGCGTAATTTAAAAACTCGACCTTATTTTCAGTAGCTTCAGTGTTAGAAGTCAAAATCATTCATATAAAAATAATATAG
>WLWD01002265.1_pt1 | contig 123776 bp, 107 predicted proteins | sample 6712731 | NCBI WGS metagenome assembly WLWD01 (sample SAMN12718690, study PRJNA576275) | sponge metagenome | isolation source: marine sponge | host: Mycale hentscheli | place: New Zealand: South Island, Marlborough, Capsize Point | collected 2014-11-01 | reverse complement strand
ATCAAGAAAACGTCGATATTGTGCGGTAGTCGAACTAAGAATTCTCTGCTGCGAGACAACTTCGAATAGGATGGCTTCAATGTTTTTAACTCGAAAAGCTTTGCCTCAGGAGCCTGTAAACAAAATATCGGAACGTTTTATTGGATAAACAATTTGGTGGACGAGAAAGATTAAAACGGTGACGTGGTCAAACGGAATAACCTTTTTTTACCAAACGGCGTACCGTTTTTCTCCCATTTTTTAATCGTGCAACGGCCATTCTACAGAACGGAATTCGAAACTTTATTTTGTCTTCTACTGTACATACCTGCAATTATTGGTGCATGTGGAAAGTGTGAGATAGGGGGAACAAAGTTACTCTGTGGCTTGTTCTTCGACCTATCACTACTGAATATTTCTCTTCTTGGTGTGCTTCTGTGCATTTATATTGTGTTCTGTTATATTACGGATTAAAGTAACAATTTTTTTTGTGTATTTAGTTGTACAGTGACAGCTCTCCCATCACTTTCCGTAAGTAATTATGCACGCACACACACATATACATACATGCACACACCCACATACACATACATGCACACACACACATACACACTCACACACTCACACCATACATACACACACTCCCACAACTAAACTGAGTTGCTAGTGGATGTGTTGATTTTGCTTTACTTTTTATGTATATAAAATGATTTTTTCCCTCCCTCCTTTCTTCTTTTATAGGTACTGGGGGTGGAACTAATGTGGTTGCCATAGTAGTTCCGATAGTAATAATCTACATTCTGCTCATGGTAGTCCTAATTGTGCTTGGAGTATTGGCTTACATGTAAGTCCAGCAGAGACTGTCATGTGTGTGTGTGTGTGTGTAACACTTGATACTTGTCTCTCTCATTGCAGCTATGTGGGGAAGGCGTACAAGCTTCGCAAACGGTATCACAAGAGGAAAGCAGAACGTGAGAGGAGAGAGAAGCAAGTAGCTGCCGAGAATTTAGGTAAAGAAAATAAAAATGAGCAAAGGGTCGAGTTCAGATGAATGTGTACATTAAAATGCCAGTTATCCAAACATTTGGGAGAGAGAGGTGTTTGGATAATTGATATGTTCAGATAAATGAAACAATAGAAAATGTATTGAAAAATAAACACTAATGAAGAGGCGTGGTCAAGTAGTTATTTGTGTGTGCACGTGCTACTATTTGATTTAGAAGGTTCGGTTAACTAGAGAATTGAGGGTTGGATGACCGACATTCTAATTTAGTTGTTAGTGGATAAAAGGATGCACAATGACTAAGAAGGGGGAGTGGTGAGGAGTAAGTTAATGTGACTCAATGCTAGGAAAAGGTAATAAAGAACTATAAAGAAAACAAAACATTATAAGCTACTGGTCTTAAATTTTTGTTTCATATTATAGTCAGTGGAGAAGAAGGCAAAGAAGGATCCACCTCACCAACACCCAAGGCTGATGATGTTCAAATAGAAGTTGATTTGGAGAGTGAGAAAGTAGCATATACACCGGAAGGAGGAACGGACTTCTAAGCTTCAATTCTTTCTATATGAAATATCTAAATGTTATTAGGAATTACTACTGCTACATATGTGTAGAATCCCTTTCTAACAGAATGCTTAGCTATTGTTTATTTCTTCTGCCAATGTTTTTTTAACTGTACATTTTCTTTCTCTGTATTTCTCATCGTTGTTTTTTCTTTTCTCTCTTTGAAGTCATGGATGAATGAATTTTTGATTTGAATAAATTCAGTTTGATTTCTTGGGATGACACTGTACCAATTATTTCATGGAAATGCTTACTTGAATTGGCACACCAAGTTTAGGTAGTGATGATGTGGTCTCATGGGCCAGACCCTTTACCCAACTGTAAGGGGTTCAGCTTGCGGGACTAAATAATGATGATGATCGAGAGAGGTGTGGTCACAAATTTTTAGTTCCACTTCGATATTAACGATTATTAATAGAGTTATAGTAGAAGGTACACTAGCTACTATGTCACTATTTTAAAGATCTATAATAGTGGCCCCAACCTATAGCTATCATTCCACATCAATTTACTTAGAGCATGTGAAAGCTTATGATCGAAGAAGGGTGTGAAGTTACAAATTCTGTGTTTTTATATTTTTAGTTACTCTATAATACATTAGCTCAAAAACAATGCATGAAGGATATACACTCATTATTAGCTACAGTAAACCTAGTACAGTATATAGCAGAAGAACCACTTACATGGGCAAAATACATTTTTAATTGCAAATTGGTTTACCATGGCACTAGATTTAATTGTAGCTCATTTTATTTAACTATTACATCATATGACACTGAAATTTCAGGAAAAGTGAAGGGCAACTGCAAAATAGCTTGCCCTCTCCTCACTTCAGGAAATTCCACTTATAGCACGTTAGCTAGGACACACAAACTCCACTCGAACTCCCGTTAGCTCGTACACTCAAACTCCCGTTAGCTCGTACACTCAAACTCCCGTTAGCTCGTACACTCAAACTCCACTCGAACTCCCGTTAGCTCGTACACTCAAACTCCCGTTAGCTCGTACACTCAAACTCCCGTTATAGCTAGTACACTCAAACTCCCGTTATAGCTAGTACACTCAAACTCCCGTTATAGCTAGTACACTCAAACTCCCGTTATAGCTAGTACACTCAAACTCCCGTTATAGCTAGTACACTCAAACTCCCGTTAGCTCGTACACTCAAACTCCCGTTAGCTAGTACACTCAAACTCCCGTTAGCTAGTACACTCAAACTCCCGTTAGCTCGTACACTCAAACTCCCGTTAGCTAGTACACTCAAACTCCCGTTAGCTAGTACACTCAAACTCCTGTTATAGCTAGTACACTCAAACTCCCGTTAGCTAGTACACTTAAACTCCCGTTAGCTAGTACACTCAAACTCCCGTTATAGCTAGTACACTCAAACTCCCGTTATAGCTAGTACACTCAAACTCCCGTTATAGCTAGTACACTCAAACTCCCGTTAGCTAGTACACTCAAACTCCCGTTATAGCTAGTACACTCAAACTCCTGTTATAGCTAGTACACTCAAACTCCCGCTATAGCTAGGTACACTCAAACTCCCGTTAGCTAGTACACTCAAACTCCCGTTATAGCTAGTACACTCAAACTCCCGTTATAGCTAGTACACTCAAACTCCCGTTAGCTAGGTACACTCAAACTCCCATTAGACTCGAACTTTCGCTCCTACACTCAAATTCCTGTTAGCTAGTACACTCAAACTCCCCTAATACGGGAAGCTAGAGACTGGGCACTGCCAGTAACTCAGAAATATCCATATCTGAAGACAATTATATTTGCACTTGTATTTTAATATAATAATATAGGAATTGTAATAACTTAATTATTTATAATTACAATTATACAATACTTCGAGGAATAGCTTCTTGTATCTAAGGGCAGCACAACCTTTATTCCAGTTTAGATGGAAATGATTTGCTATTGCTTTACTTAGTAGATGTAGACATTTTTGATTGGGGTGAACAGGGTGCGAGCCCAGCTCTGGGAAGATAATCCAGCTGCTATAAATTTACTGTATCCTATTTTACTAAAAATCCAGCAGCAGTAAGTTGATTCTACAACTCTCAGTACATACACACACTGCATGTTGTATAGTTGACAGACCAGCTGATCCTTACCACACCTATAATGCAGTATTTGGGTGCCCCCAGTAGAGGGAAGTGCCCTGAACTGGGGAGTCCTCCTGTAAGGGGAGTTTGAGTGTACATCTAAAATTATCAATATTATAAACTGAATGTTCATAGATAGCTAATACATGCAAACATTTTATCATAGTGATGCAATAGTTAAATAAAACTAATAACTACAATTAATAATAGAAATAGGTGCCATGGTAACCAGTTGCATTTCAAAATGTATTTGGCCTGTAAGTGATTCTTCCTAAACTTCTGATTATAATAGGTTTACTTTAGCTAATAATGTAGCTATAACTACTCAAAATACAGAAATGTAGGAACTAGCTTGTTATAGCTACTACTGTGTTTCTCTCTCTGTAAGATTAGCCAACAATAGTAAAATCCAAAGTAGCAAGAAGCTAAGGGACTTTAAGCCTCCATTTATATATACTTTTGTCTATAATTAACTGCAACTAGCTATTGTATAGCTATTATAGCTTCAATTCTCTCTCTCTTTTTTTTTTTTTTTTTTTTGGTGAATGTGCCTCAAATTCTAACAGATAGTGATGATTCATTTGTTTAGCTTCAGCACATTATGTGTTTTAGGACTTCCCACAATGATACGTATCTAGTGTAGCTAGCTACTAGCCAAACTCTACGTTGAGCTAGTCCAGTGCCTAGTTTCAAGTTTTTCTTCTTAATGGACATCACTGCAATAGCTAGCTAGTTAGCTACTTGGCTTTTTTTTTGCTGAAGGTTTCAACATAGCAAATAAAATCACTATTATATGCTAGATATCTTCACAACAGGTTTGTGACTCATGAATCTCACCTTAGCTAACTATCTCCCATGACTAACAATATCTCACTAGCTTTTTTCTCACGTTATTGCGCACACACTCGTTAATCACATAGCTATAGCTAGCTACAATGGTAGTTGTTAATATCAACTATCCAGATGGCTGAGGTACTAAAACTAGTAGACCTTGATGAAGAGTAAATACAGCAGTTTAAAACTTGTAGCTAGCTAATATATTTGATAAACCACTGACTAGTTACACTCATCATCAGTGAGTGATATGGCCAGATATTTTACTCTAATGAAGTAACTAGCCGGCTTATGAAATATCTCGCTATCTGTATCACACTGACTTATGTTAAAATTATTATTTGAAACACAACATTAACAAACTTCTAGCTATATCTCAAGCTGCAGCCTCAGTTAGTTCCTCAGTGTCATTATCTTTGTTACTAACATCATATGTCTTTCCAGGGTGATTGGCTTCAATCATGAGCCAGTAAAATGCAGCTGCAATGGCAGCCCCAAACATTGGAGCTGTTACTGGTATCCACCAATAGTGAGTAATGGAACATTGGGAGCAACTAAAGAATACAAGAAGGAATGTATGCTTATTATTTTACAATGTTCTTTAGAATAAAGTAAAGTTAAATAATTGTCTGCATTATTTTATAACATCATAAATACTACTATAAGCTACTAAAATAGCTATAGCAATGATTGTAATGCCACCGTTGCATTATGCTGTCGATTTTGTTCATGCTTTACAGGTTACAATTTAAACCCAAGGCTTTTATGAATGTATTGTATTCACCTTTCAATTAGATAATCTTCGTCAATTACTTAAATCTAGATACCTAGTGGTTAACTGGATTTAAATTAAATCATTTTGAAGGTAAATAGCTATACACACAATTCTTGAACTTTATACTCTTATCTACAATGGAAACAATCATGTACTATAACTACTTACACAAAGACATCCTTTCCCCATCCAGCTATTGCAGAAAATATCCTTGGTGCCAAGTCTCTAGCAGGATTTAGGGCATAACCGGTATTAATACCAAAAGATGCTCCAACTCCCCAAAAGGTAAGACCTATCATAAATGGCTTGAGACCTGACTTCACTTCAGAATTTCCCGTATCAATGATCCCGAAGATTCCAATTGTGAGTAAGAAAGTGCCAAGTAACTAGGAAATATATCAATCATAACTCAACTTTGTGGCAAAATATATAAAATTGCTTTGAATGCTCTTTATAGCTAGCTAGCTACCTGCAAAAAATATAGATTTAGCCAAATTCCAGATATACAAGTGATCATTGATATAAACTGCACAAAACGTAAATAATGATGCGTACTTTTGACTTTTCACAATTCATTGTTTGCCTAGTAACTGGTCAAGTGTGTTTTTTTTTAAACAAACGTCAATAGAACCGTAACAGAAAAAAATGTGCCTTTTTATTACACATTTATCTAAAAGTAGAATGGCAAAGAAAGATGAATTTAATTTTGAAAGCAAGTACAAAAGCTAACTAAATATAATCACTTGTAAAATGCTTGATTTTCATCAGGAATCTTTCTTAATGCCATTTGGTCTACACATTAACTTTCAACTAATTGGTTTGTTAAGAGAGCTTATAGTGAATATTATGGTATAATTCAGAAGTATATATATTATAAAAGGGGTTTGTAGAAAGAACCTTATTTTTCTGATGCATTTGGTTGGTTGTAAACTTCAAACACCATGGCATATCATACCAGAATCATTGAGTTTAAAGGTTATTTTACCTCGTTAAAAAATCCAGACCCAGTCTGCAAATCCGAATTAGGGTAAGTGGCAAAAATTCCACCGGTACACAGAGGCATTTTTGGTGTTACACTTCCGTTAGTCAAACAGTATGGATTGAAAAATCCATTTGGGAGACGTCCATCAAATTTGTTGATCAAATCTGTAATTTGATTGAGTCATTATTTTTGTCCAGGACTGGAGAAAACATCACTTACCTACATAAGCTCCATACACTACAGCTGAACCCAAAAATGCACCCAACAATTGGGCAATCCAATAGGGAACCACCTACAGAAATGCATGTATGTGTACATTAATATGCATCATGTTATATATTTTTATATAACACCAGAACAATGAGATAAAATCTCATATACTACATAATGTATATGTATATGGGTTATTTTATTCCTTACAGAACAACCTACACTATAAATTAAATGCTTTGTTGACACACTGATGTTTTTCTTTATATCATCATTTTCAAGAAGGTTCTTGTTGGCTTGTCTTGAGGCACTTATATACATTAGACATTTTATTATTAGTGACTGGCTTCACCTGATGATTAACTGATTTAATAATTAATATTTTAGTTTAGCGGCCCGAAATTTATAATTAAATCACAACACATTATCAGCTATGTGGTAAATACAAGTGACTGTACCAGAAATGCACAAAGTCAGTAAATACGCAGACACTAAAGTTTTGACAGGAATAGAATTGAGCTTGAGGGAGGACTTTGTCTAAATTTCAAGCTGTAGCTAGTAGACTCCAGCATGTGCATGTAAAAAAGTACCAGTAATCCCTAACATTTGTGACACACATACTTCATTCTTTGTCTAGATTTGTACCAGTTTCTCTTAACATGACAGTATTGCAAATCCAAACAATTCATACTGCATGCAACCAACTCCTTCATTTTTTTTCATTGATACATGCAGTAGTTGAAGATAGAAAAAATTGCTTTGAACTTTAAAGTGGGCTGCAAATTTTCTTGATTTTCTCACGAATGTCAGGTAACGAAAAAACCAAACATTTGACTCCTCTTGACAAAATTCACAAGATCAACTCTAGCTACCTGGATTTCATTCCTGTCAAAAACTTTAGAGTCATTGTACCTGTTAGTTATGAACATGGCCACTGCGTTGTTTTTATAATAAATTTGAGGCTACAAAGTTACTTACTAAAGACGTTACTCAATGTAGACAATGACAAACCATGATATTAAAGATTAACTTACTTTGATCCATTTTGTTTTACCACGCAGTGCCATTGCCAAGGTTACTGCAGGGTTCATGTGACCTCCAGTAACCCCACCAGCCATATAGGCGCCCACCATAAGCCCAATAGCATAGCCGGCATTGACAGAAATGAATGAGAGGTTTCCTCGGCTAAATATGAACTGAGCTACAGCACCATCTCCAATTGTCTGCTCAAACATTACAAAAAAATGAAGAAACTTCATAGACATTCGTTCTTTCCTATTTATCATAACTTTCCAAAAAATAGAACTCATTTATACAACTTCTGTAGCATCTGTTAATCTACTAAAAATAATACCATCCTGAACAGCAGTATACCACACTATATTATCACGATATTGCAGGTACAATAACAAATATTAATTCATTATCACTGCCATTCTATGTATCAATAAATATATATCTATGAACAAAGTCTAGTGCAACAACAATTGTCTGCTCAAACTCAGCTGAAATAATTATAATAGCTAATAGTGAGCAAATTTTCTCGTTCTAATAGCCAATATTATGTTAATTAAAACTTAATCCTGAGTATTAATTAATATAATATTTGGCAGTTGGTGGAATGAGAAAATTTGTTAACATAACAATATAATAATCATAAAGAACTAATACAGTACATAATAAAAAATGTTCAGAATTATTTTTTATATCACACAAAGAGAACTGTCTTGTGAATATTATGTTGTACAAAATTCTAAGCCTAAATGATCATCCTATTTTCTTAATTTACCCTTCTATTGTTTTATACAATTGGCTGCTTCTGAATAAATAAAATGCTAATTGTCAACACCAGAGTCCCTGAAGTAACTATCAGGCTCATATAGCAGCATGTGCACAAATTTCTCACTATCCAGAACTCCTCTAGGAGTAGAAGTTTCGTGAACCAGCAATTCCTGATTCACGCGACGAGAGTTGTACATAACAGAACGTAGCTACAGATTCAAGTGGCATATTCTATTAAGATACAAATCTCTTACCACCAATATAAAAGAAGCTAAAACTATCAGGCTCATATAGCAGCATGTGCACAAATTTCTCACTATCCAGAACTCCTCTAGGAGTAGAAGTTTCATGAACCAGCAATTCCTGATTCACGCGACGAGAGTTGTACATAACAGAAAGTAGCTACAGATTAAAGTGGCATATTCTATTAAGATACAAATCTCTTACCACCAATATAAAAGTAGCTAAACATTCTGCCAAAAAGTCTCTCCCGTGTATGAGCCTGATTAACTTGGCGTACAGTCCTTTCACCAAATTAGCCTTGGCGTTCACTTTTTCTTTTATTGTGGCAACTTTCTCCGATATTGGAGCCATTCTTTACAGTTGGCTATGTTGAGCTTCCTAGAGTTCAGACACGCCCACAAACAATTTGCCACATCCATAAATGAATATTATTAACCCAGGTATTTTTATAGCTATGAATTTTTTTTGTTTTCTTGATCAGCGTGAAGTAGCTACATACGGGATTATTATCCACCATTCAGGGATCTGAAACTGATCAAGAAAATTAGAAAAGTAGGTAGAAATAAAATAGCTTAAGTTAAATTTATTCATTAGAACCTCAGTTGGCCATTTATTTATTTTAGCTTTCTATTGTAATGTTGAGCTAGCCTGCTTGTCTCCCTAGGAATACCCTTTAACAAATCTGGTCTGGCTAGTTACTACTCTCATGAATCTTGGACTTGCACCAGAGTGTAATGTAGGAGTAACATTTTAATGGGAGGGAGGAGGCACAACATGACAAGACACAAGATATACTTGAGGGGCTCTATTCTCATGCAAACATATTTGTGCTAGTTATAAGATTATAATGTATAACAAAAAATTAAATGCAATGTCCATACTTAATTGTTCTGTGTTCAGTCTTTTACTGCAGTTGTACTGTATTAATGCAAGGCTGAGCAATTCTGACAATAAAAACAAGAAAGGTTCGAAATAAAAAGGGGGGGGGGGGGGGGGGGGGGGGGGGGAGGGAAAAGGGCGTTCTCACCAAGATATGCATACGTTTGGATTATTGTGTAAAGAATCAATAAAAGAAGCATTGAATGCTATATCCGATCTGCCCAGTTAGACATTTCTCTTGGTATGCATTTTCTTTTCTTATTCTGGAAAAATCTTTTGTCAAGACAAATTATTGAAAACTCAGCTGATTGGCTGTAACACTGTATTTTAGTAAATCTCTCATAGAAGACACCTATAGCAACTACTAATTTAATCAGTAAATTGGGGAAAGAAAGAGTATGGGAACCCAGTTCTTCCTGGTAAGAAGTCAGGCTAAGCCAAGCTGTCTTCTTGATAGCAGCCACAAGTTAAAATTGAGGCATTTTAGTCTTTTCTAGTTGTTTCTGTATTAGCTATCTTGAATCAGTTTTTAGGACTAGCCATTTTATGTTAACTATTAATTTATCGGACAGAGCCTCCAATCTTATAGACTTATGTAATTTATTTGTAAGCAAGGATGCAGTGAGTGTGTATTTAAAAATTTTCTTATTACGTATGTGCATGTGTGCAGAAAAGTCCTGCACTATCTATAGTCTACTCATACTGAATGTACTATAAAGCTGCTGTTATTTATTTTTTGCATAAACAAACTGCATGTCAAATTTTATAACCCTGGAGAATAATTTTTCTTGTTGACTCTTCCCAGGATATATATATATATATAAATAATGCAATTAATTTATGGGGAATTAACTAATAAATGTAAAGAAGCAGACTATGTTAAGATGTATTAAAGGAATCTCTAGCATATTATTTCAAGTGTGTTCATAGAAATAAATGAGATATCAAACAGATGAAAGTATAGCAGAACCAGAACCTATAAAATAAAGATTTTATAAAGATTAATATACGATTCAGGATTGTTAGGTAGTCAAATTCCATTAATTTTCTCAGCATTAAACCCATTGGCAGAACTTGCAATATTTTATATGTTTCATATTTTCATCCTTATGTAATTTTACAGGTCACGTAATTGTTCACTAAAACAATTTAATGATATGAAATGACAATGCTATGCTACAGAACAACTATAAATAGCTATAATGAACACATCAATGTATAAAAAATATAACTAAGTGAAACAATTAGGAGTTCATGACATTATATTCTACAAAATTTTACAAAAAGTTGGAGTAGTCCTCAAAAGAATCTAAGAATGCAAGAAGAGCTCCAAAAAGGGTCTTGTACTGCTCCTATATTGGTAACACATACAACAATATTTGTGTACAGCTTATATGTAAACTTTATTTTACAACAATGCAAGCAAAATATTATAATCTAAAGCAACAAACAGCAAATTTTCCAAAAGTTCGTCTTAAATATTATGCATGGACTTTTCATTTTATGTAGAACACCTTGAAATACAATGTTAAGAAAATCTTCAAGGAACTAAATTTTTTTTATCAAGTTGTAAATATAATATACAGTCAGAACTCAAATCACCTTTTACTATGTACCTAAAATACAACAACAGCAACAAGAACATAAAATGACAATTTCTTGTATGTCTACAGGTAAATTTTTTAACTGATTTTTTCACGAGGTAATATATGTTATCATAGTTAGCTAACACCCGAATTTTGAAAAAAAAAGAGGCAATAGTTAATGTTATCAAATCACAATCACTATTTGACATATTTTGATAAATTTTAATGCCTTTAAGGGTGCCGGCACACCGGATACGCGCTCCGCCCACACAAATCAATTAAGGTTAATTGGCTGTTGCTATGGAAAATAACTCCGATTCTATACCTCGAAGGTTCACGCAGCCAAGCGGATATCTACGAGACATGCTGGCAAAATGTGGACTTACCAAGAATGACTGTCACACGCACTGAACCAAAGCCTCAAAGCCCCAAAATAAACAGAACTTATTAGAGATAGTGGAGGACGCACAGAAGCCAGAATTTCGTCCACTGCTTCTTCAGCTCATTGTTTACAATATTGTCGTTTTTGTTTTGTTCAATTCTATTTTGCTTTATATTTATTCAGATGATTTTTTTCTTGTTGCTTCACAAATGTATACTGTATTGAAAAACAAAAACGACTACTTTTATTACCTTGTTAAGTTACGCCGCTGTACCAAAATTGAAACACTAATCATCCGCCTTTCTGTACTTGGAGTTACAAAATAGATTCCAATTGTCTCGCACTTTTTGCCACTGTGCAATTTTCTAGCCCCGCCCTCCGTAAGCCGAGTTAACTATACGCGTATAAGGCGGGGGGGGGGGGGGGGGGGGGGGGGGGGGGTGCAGTACCTCTTTTAGAGTGGCTGAGTAATTTTTTTTATCTGTTGCAGCCATCAGCTGCTGCTTTTCTTGGCTGCAAGCCTCCTTCCCATACTTTCCCACAATACAACTGTTACCTCGTGAACTTACCACAGTCTGCCAGGAAGCTCTTATCTATGCGCGGGTATTTAAGGTCTGCCCTCTACCTCTACAACTCGGTGGTGGTTTCGTGGTTTATTGCTCAATTAAGCCGCCCACGAGCGTTGCTATGTGCCAGCACCCTTAAAGTGCATTTAAGTGTAGTCTAATCTTGGAATTTACTTGATCAAGAAAAATTATAACAACTAATGTTGGTCTTATGTACTGTTATACAGAGAGAATAAACATCAGCACAGAATACCCTCCTGCTAAAGGAGGACACTTTCTGGTTGTGCCTCATAATATTGTGTTCTGAATTTCAAGAGTATATTCTCATTGTAGTCTGGTGGTCATGGTACTCACCACTGTCTGGATAGCACCTGGTCTGTGCATCCTGAGAGACTTGACAGTCTGGAATATGTCGACCACACCCTCTAGCTTACACCTCTCAATAGTGTTGTAGATGGAACAGAACATAGCACTGCGAGTCACTGTGTCACTGATTGAACAACAAAAATATAAACATTAATAACAAACAATAAATAAGCATGAAACTACTAATGTTACACAACACTAAAAAATTACCACTTTCTATCATGCTATTAAAATCCTATTAATGTAAATGGCAGGAATGTAGCTAATTACTGCTTAATGCCCCCAAAAAGACGCTCTAGTCTTATATAGTTGAGTAAGTGTGCATGCATGAATTCCATAGCAAGTATTCTATGCAGGATTAAATAGTATGAATAAACAGTAAATAATTGTGGTTAGGTAAACAATAATTCCCACCCCAATATATTGAAGGTAATATGGTTCTTGCTTATTGCAGATTAGTTAAGCGTATTAAGCTAACAAAGCCAAAAATAAAAAAACCCACTATATAACTGGATGAAGTATAAAAAACAAAAACAAAACAACAACAAAAACTATCAACAACAACTAAAATACTGCTCCAATTAACATACTTGCATAGCACCATGATGGGATGGTTGCCAGTTTTGTGCTGTAGTTTAGTCAATTCATTCATTACGAATAAAACAGATTCCATGTTGGAGCAATCTCCATCCTCCTTCCAGCAAGTTACATGATACTGAATCACTTGGTGTATTCTTGGTGACTACAATATTGTAGAGTATGGCATAACAAACATATAATCTACTGATAGATGAAAATATTGTAATGTTAGTGTAGATTATCTTTATAATCATATATAAAATATTTACTTATAATTTGCTTTCGGTCAATTCTGACAAAAAATAGTTTTAATTCCATTTGATATTATTTCTTTCTTAGACATTGTCAATTTATTCAAGAGGACACGTTTAGAACAAACACTGTTTAAGTGAAGGTATTACATCACTGCAACTCTGAAGCTACAAATTATTTGATGTTGTTTTATTTAAAGTTTGGACTGATTTGTAGCTATACAGGCATTGCAACAAATGGCAAATCCAAATATAATATAAGTAGATGACATGTTTATATATAAATAGATCACTGTTTAGCTTGAGCTATGAAAAATAAGCAGCCTTTTAAGAATATTCTACTATAAATGAGAATTCAATTTTCCAAAATGGAGGTCCAGTTCTTCAAAATAGATGAAGTCTATTCACAAGATTCCACTAATCAATTTCCGTAAAGGAATGCATGAAAAATGCTTCAGCAGTGCACTTAAAGTTTATGGGAACTTCTGAGATGTTCTGCTGGCTGTACTATATTATAATTTCTCTTACATTGTAATAAGAGAAATGTAATTTCAATCAGCAAACATTTTCTATGTGCTTGGACGGTTTGGTTCCAAAACAATTCTTATAAAAAATTATTATGAAAAATACTAACAAAACTTTTCAAAATTTTTGTCTTTCTCAATTGTAAAACTTATTACTTTTTTCAATTATTTTTCATGTATTCATTATCTACAAAACATTTGGTGTACCCATTGTTCTATTATATTTAATTATTTCATTTATTCTATTCAGTATTTATATTATACAATGCTATCAATTCAGTTGGAAGTTACACCTGAGTTTAAAGATGTTACGCATGACTCACAACTTTGGAGCCAACCTCACTCATCCTCCCTTACATGAAGTTCAGGCTTTAACAACTCATCAAAATACTAACAAATTGATGCATACCTTCTGCTCGAGCACACTTAAAATCCTGACATTGTATCCATTGTGTTCTTGTTGGCTAACAAAATCCACAGTATACTCTTTCCATTGCTGCTTATCCCCTTGTCTGGCCGGCCAATACTGTGCACACACCTCCTTGTCATTCTCTTTCAGATCAGTGAGCTGAATGATGGCTGCCACTTCTGAGTCGTAAATAACTTTCCACAAGTTCCGGATGGTAATCGCCATTGGAGTCTGGGCAATAATGAAGGCTTTATGCTGATTGTAGCCATTCACATATGTGGCATGAAGATAGAAGTTGTATTCCTTGCTTAAATATAATCTCCAACGATCAACTAATTAATACAACAAAAATTAGATGTACTCTCTCTTTTACAAGCTTTTTTAAAACAATACAGAAATAAAAATATTTGGTTGCCACTGGGAATCAAACCCAGGACCGCTTACATAACGCACAAACGCTCTGCCACTGAGCTATGACAACCAGCCGGCAAACAAACACTCCAATTCCGTATTTATACTGTTAAGGGGTACTGCCATGCTACAGTCTCACTCTCAACGGACCAACAAAAATTATCTTTATTCAAAGATTAACAAAAATATGCTGATAATTCCTACAAAAAACAAAATGGTTAAACATAAGTATTTAGTTGTCACCAAAATCGATTTCAGGAAGTACCTTTTATTCTTGTTGTATTATTTCATTAATTTTTTACACTAATAATAAATAGACAATAACATCTACAGCAGTACTATATATAATAGAAAATTACTAGTGCTTCTCAAGCATAATATATATTCAAATATTATATGCTTACAGCTTTCATCTCAGCAGTCCCCAAAGGGCAGACGCACATCTGTCTATTCTGATCTACATTATTTGCCACACCTTACCTGAAAGGTATGTTGAAATCAAGCCACCAAAGTTTTCAGTTTGAGTAACACTGAGTAAGTTTATTATATCACTCCAGTAAGCAGTTGCCTTAACATTCATTGAGTAAATATTTTGGACTGTGCAGACTACATGTTGAGTAACATGTTCGCAAATTGCCAACATATAATACGACAGACTAGCAAGTAAACCCACCACACAGTGGTGCTTAGTGTAACAACTGTTGAACATTATATGAATGCATTAGCATAAGGCCGCCTATGCATTCATTCCATTCTTACTATCCTTTATATCTACTCTCTCCTGCTCTCTTTCCATCTCTGTTTGTCTATCTCTCCTGCTCTTCAGGCTTTCTGTCCTTCTATTAATGATTGTTGGCTTAGGCTTTGAGAAGCTATTGCCTTCTGTCCGTTCTTCACTGATTTCACTTACATTTAGTTACATTGGTCAACATTTTTAATCACCTTCGTGTCCTTATTCCACAGAATGAAATGACACTTTACCCATTTATTTCAAGACTACACTTTGCCATAAAAAAAACCAAACACTGCCGTTGTCGGTCGTCATGATCCTACTGGCACGCAAGCATATTACTAGCTATATAGATTCAGACACAATATTTTCTTTATAAATACTTTATAGGTAAGTAGTATATATATTACATTCATTCATTAATTACAAACCTGGCAGATAGTCCATGTTTCTGTTGAGCTGAGGGAACTTCTGTGCCCAGCTACACAGAGCCTCTTGCACACTAGGACTCACCTGCTCCAGAACCTTAAATATGGTAACATCCATTCATATAAAACACAAAGAACAGCAGCAACAATAAATTAGTTCACTTTAAATTCCTGTTCAAAGCCAGTAGTTTTTGACGATGGATTGCTATCACCTAATTTTTTCACAGCAGTATAGAGGTTGTTGGCTTGTATTTGAGTATTTCCACAGATGAGAAATTCCAAGACTGCATCATGAAGCAACATGTACTGCTCCTAATAATGACATAAAACATAAAGAATGATCCAATCAGTTAGTAAAACAAAAATATATATTCAAAAGTCCTACTTAATAGATTCCATATTGGTTTAATTAATTGTAGGTGGCTACTGGATAAAAAAGTCAATGAGGAAAAGGTTGATAGTTACCAATAATACATGGCACTCTATTGTTGTAATGGTCTAGTCTTATTTATCTTGCCCAGCTGTTACGAAACATTTTTTACAATTACCACTGTTTGAACCATATGCATCCTCTGCTGGCGCATCTTCTTAATAGTGCCCATCACATCAATAACACCCTCCTGCAATGCTTGCTCCAGAATGATGTTTAATCCTATCAATGTCCCAGTTCTTCCCACACCAGCACTGCAATATGATAAAAGCATTTCAACTATTGAGTTTCATGTGGGACTATTATTTCAGAAATTGCAAAGCATGATGACCTTAAATGTTCAACATAGTGACAGGACAGTATGAATCATCCACAGTAGATATCCCAATTTATTTATAAGTACTATGAGTAATTGTTTTCAATATAAGTTGAAGGGAGCAAATGTAAAGTGCTTTTAAATCTGCTCATTAAGCTATAACACCAATGAAGTGCTTCAGCCCAAATGGCAAGCATGAGCAGAAGTAATGTTACACAAAGGAAGTTCAATATACACTTAAAGAGTACAGTGTAGATGATTAGGAATGAAATGAACAATGTTTCACTTCAGCTCACCCGCATATCATAAATATACACACATAGAGTCACATAGTATTTGAAAAAAATAGATAATCTACCACTTGTGATATTTATTTGCTTTTAGATTACTGTGGCATTCGTTTTTTACTTTGCAGTAGCTGTAAACATGCAACACTTTTTTCACACACATTGTTTCATGGGTAAAAGTTCAAAAAATTTAAGTATACGTAGGTTGCTTTGTTTCTCATTATTCATATGTTTCTAATTCCTTTGAAGGAACAAGGAGGTTTCATTGTAAGTCAAACATAAAAATTTCTGGGTGAACTTGGGGATAGTGTGAACTTGTATTATATGAAAGCCACGGGAAAGCTATGTCACACCATCACACGCAAACATACCTGCAGTGGCACACCATTGGCCCTTTATTGGTTGGATGTTCACTGCATACCCGGCGATAGAAACTGAGCAGTGGGGATGCATAATCTGGAACTCCATGATCGGGCCAACTGGTGAAGTGAAACTGTCGAACCTTGAGTTGCTTACTAAGGGATTCTTTATGTTGCTGGTCATATTAAGTAATAATATAAAGTTTATGAGAGAGAATAATTAAATATTACCTCAGAATACAATTGTAACAATTGTGCTTTATATGATACGATTGTTATGTGTGATATGTGGTAAATAATAATTACCAGATAGGCTTGCCTCCATATTTCCTGATACTATAGTTACAGGAAACAGTGTTGCTTATACCTTCTGTCAATATACTTACCTCCAGTAAAAATGACCTGATGGTGTAGTCGGCCAGAATATGTTGCTGTGTGATGGTGACTGATAAAGAGCCTATGTTCATTGTACCTTGGACAGGCCAGTATTTAGCGCACTTTTCCCGGCCTCCTTCAACCAGATTAGTTACCACGACAATGATTCGTGACTGCTCTTGCCAAACCATCTTCCAGAATTCCAACACTGTATTGGGCAATGGTCCTATAAAAGAAAAATTATAATAGAAATTTGACATGTAAATAGGACAGCATTTTAACAAAAAAATTTCAATTATTATCTATTACTCAAAAGTGTCAGCATAACAAGAACCAATTTAACAAATTAGCCAAATAATTATTTTTGTTGTGTTGATGCATAAGTTCTTCAAAGAAAGATTAAGAGTGAACAAACAAACAGTCTCACCTTGAGAGGCAATAAATTTTTTTGGAGCAGAAAAACCCTAACAAATATAGTAGGAACAATGATCAAATAGCCTGTGGCATGAACCCAAATTATTTAATAGTCAAGAAAATACACTAGAGTTCAGCGTGTGTGTGTATGTATGTGTGTGTGTCAGCAAACATGGTTTGTGCTATTGGTATCACAAGTAAATTTTAGCAACTTACATCTATGTAGGATGCATTGATATAATCTCCATGAGAATCACTTTGATCCGGGTCGATTTGTAATACTACCCTGTTATCATCATCTGCAGACAAATAAATACTACTATGCAGACTTTACTTTTTATTAGTACAACCCTTTTTTCTACATAATGTTATATAAAACACTACCTAAACTGTATTTTAACAATGGCACACTTTATGCCGCTGATTTTGCTTTTTGATAGATATATATCATGTGAGTAAACTTGATTTTACTAAACCATCATCCTTTTATTACATTTAAGGATGCAATTTAGAGTAAATAATAACACTTTTGTGCCTCTAGTATAACTATAACTCACAAATGCAAGCAGGATTTTACTCCTCTTATACAGCTCAAATGTGTTCATTCACCAATTAAAAATCATTTTGTCCATGTTATTATCTAATTAGTTGCTCTAGTTTATTATTACAACATTGTGTGTTCTTTTTTAGATCATGTGTTTTAATCAACCTAGGTAGCAATAGTCAGGTTACCAGACCCAGCCTATTGTTCAGAATTGATTGATTTAGTCTGTACCTGGTTATTAATTTAAAAATTTCTATGTAATTATTCTACTCACAGACAAGGATGTTGCGGAATCTGTTACTTGAAGCATTGGATGGAGAGCTAGATACCTTACAAGTGTCGTTGCTGCTTGTACTCAGAGCCTATGAAACAAAGAGATTATAGGGACTTATTTGCCACACTTAATACAAAATATTGAGTATATTATAAAATGGGTATTATAATTTATGGCAACGTGAGTATACAGGGTATAATTAAGTGGGAGAATGATTCACATGAGAAATGTGCAAGTGCTATATATAATCATTTGCTCACTGTGAATTGGGATTTGAATAATTTGTTATCATTAGAATGAAGACGAGCCACGTAGTCTCCGAACTCCTTCACAGGTACAGGTTCCTGAATGATGACAGTGTCACTGCTTGTTTGAAGGTCTTCGTCCTCCTCCTTGCGAACAGTGAGCAGGACAAGTCTTTGTGTGCTTCCAGATGAGTTGGTGACAGTCATAGAGTATGTGCCAGTTTGAGACAACTCACAAGAAGGAAACACTATACTGCCTACAAATATCATTACATTCATGTATAACTAAATAATATAAAGAATTAGCTACAAGTAAAATTAATATACATAAATTCAAGTAAATTTGCACTAGTAATAAAAAAGTAGATCATGCATACATAATAACAGCAATTCACTTGTGAGATTAAAATTGGTACTATGCAAAGCAGAATGACCTTCACCCCTGTTAGTTGATTCCCTTACCTGAGTCTTCTATATTCCTGGAAAAGTCAGATGATATAGGTTGCTGGTTGAGGGTCCAAGTGATGTCGGGCTTAGGAGTGCCACTCACTTGCACCTCAAAGACCACCTCCTTCCCTTCCACCACACTCACCGACTCTGGAAACTTCTCTATTATTGGAGCTAAGGACAACACAGAAGAATATTTTATCACTTCTACAATATAGCTACTTATAATTTTTACTCAGCAAATTAGTAGACAAAATTAATAAATCAGAAGTATTATATTATTATACCAAATTAAGGATGATGTTTATCAGAAGAATTTTATTGAGTACTTTCTATAATCCACAAAGAATTAAAATACCAACCAAAACAACACCTAAATGTTAGTTATCAAGATAATTAAAAAAAATTCCTCTAGTCTAACTTTCAAAAATGACCTTCTGAAAAAAAAAGTTTAATATGGGAAATACAAATACTTTTTTTGCAGGAATCATAGCTATGCAAGTTACAAAGCTCACCAGAAAGAGTCTGGATTAGAGAAACTTGAGTGTCAGTGACTAAGAGCTCAGACTTAGATGGAGATTGTGGAATAACTGAAACATGTTGCATGACTTCACTTCCTTCGTTGTAGATCACGTATTCATTTGGCTCTATTTCCTTAGTCTTCAATTTCTTCCTATATCCAAACCAGCACACAATATCTTTTATATAACAATTTAATAAGCACTTTCTGGCCAGGAAAAAATATAATGTCTCTTACATTAATATTATAAGAAAGGATATTCTAAATTTCTGTAGGTAGCTATTATCCCAGAAAAGGATTTAGATTAGCTATAGGATAGCTAAATACACATGAAGAAAGAATGAGTAGAGTGATAGGAAAATCCAGAATGGTTGAAACAAGAAAAAAAAAAAAGGGAGATGCATAAGAAAATGATGCAGAGGCTGCCATACTGACACTATGTAAAGAGAGATATATGAGCATAATAATAGTATTAAAGTCCTACCTCCAAATAATGACCACCATGACTACTATAGCACCACTGAGGAGGAATATGAAAGCGAATATAATAGATATTGCCACTTTTACGCTGTTGTTACTGGTGGTTGAGTCATCAGGTCCTTCAACTTTCACTAGTGGCAAAGTTGTACGATTAGATAGTATGGAAGATATACAACTAGTTCCTGAAGTTTGAAGACAATTTGTAATATATTCAGGGCTAGAAGTTGACATGAAATTAGGACCAGAAGATCTCATGGTATCTTTGGGTGGGTAATTAGGACTGAATTTTTGAGAATTCTTGTCTGTTAGTAAATCCATTGGTGTCTGCGTACTGATGAAAGGAGGTGGAGAACCAGAATAAGTGGATTCATACTGGGCTAATGTACACACACATTAATGTATCACATTTTTAACAGTAATTGTAAGGGATTCAGTCTCTCTCTATACTAATAATGAAATAATTCCAGTCTTAAACTATAATTGTAATCATTTCACATTTCTGAATAATAAATGTTATGATTTGCAAACTGTGATTTGGCAAGAAAGAAAAAAAAAGACACTAAGCAAAGCAAAAGCAAACAAACAAACTTAGCTAATGTAGTCAAGTGGCAGTTATATTGCTTGTGTACACTGAATTTCATGATTTTCTTTTGTTCATGCACTTAGAAATACTGCCTGAAAAGTGTCCATTGACAACCCAAACAAAATCGTAAATTAGTGTATAGTGTTTGTTAACCTCTACAGCTTGTAAATTTTTAGTTAACAATAATAATTACCAAGACAGTTTATGGATCATGCTTTGGTTGTAAATGGACTCTTTCAACTCTGTGAAAATAGTTCCTTTTGAGAGAGTACTATTCTATGTATAGAGGATATTTCTTCAACATTTTTATGCAATAGAATTGCGTATCACAATAAAATAAAATAAAACAAGAATATCTTTTAGTAAAATAGGACCATCCATGCAGTGGTCTGCTTAATTTAAGTATACAAACCACATGCTCACGTGCACATATGAATATCACAAAAAAGAGTACACTGTGTAAATAGAGAGGTGGGTACTTTAATATAGTGGAATTTATTGGTATAGCTAAGCCTTAGTTGAAATACCTCTCCAAAGAGCATGTAATAATAATTTAGACTCATGCCAATGCAATAATCATTGCATGAAAAGTGTCCGTTGACAACCATAACAAAATCGTAAATTAGTGTATAATCAGTTGATAACTAGCTTGGTAACCTCTACAGCCTTGTCAACATTTTGTCAACTCTAATTGTCACACAGTTTACGGATTTTGTTATCGTTGTCAATAGACTCTTTTCAGGCAGTGAAGTCTACACCATGACTACGACAATGATAGCAATGTGAAGTACTTCAAGGGATTCTTGTCAAGCTTCAGAATCTGTGGGAAGAATGTGGTGCAGACAAAACTTAGATTTGATGAAAATTTCGCACCTGTGATCATGATGGATCTTCTTACTATTGACTTGTTGGGTAGCTGCACCACACATTTATATAGTCCGGTAGGACCACTCGCATTTGGTCTACGTGACAGATGAATTTCATTATTTCCAGGAGTACTGCTGAAGTTTCTGATGTGCTGCTCAAGCAACCTCGTTGTTGGAACTCTGTTCCCATTGGGGTATGTCCAATATGCTTCATTATTTAAACAGCAACGCCTACTCACTCCTGATGTTACGCAAACTAATTGATTTCTCCCATATCCAATGTCAGTGATAGGTATTCTGGTAGTTGTCTCAGATATTGGAACTCCCTTAAGCTTGAACACAAGTCTCCTTTCTGATTTACCTAATAAAATAATGAATTTAGCTTGTAATAAAAAAGGCTGATAAAAGCTTTCAATTGTCAAAAGTATCATCGCATTGTGTTTGCTAACATTCATATTATACCGTCTATTTTGCCAACTTACACTGATGATTAAAACCTACCTCTAGGAATGCTCAATGTTCCACAAAGAAAAAATCCGTACAAAAGTAACCATTGTACGGGATTCATCTTATGGTCTAAGTAGTCAGCTTTAGGAATTGAGACCGCCAGCAATTGGCCCGAGGGTTGTACCGTAGAAAGCTATACTCCCCTGTATCCGTAACTCCTGCGCGCGCACACCTCTTACAAAATGTAATAAAATAGTGCAGTTTCAGGCGGTTTTTATAGCACTATACCTATCGTTTTCTCTTGTCTTAGTGTTGCAAGTGATTTTAGTTTGCAGGGTTTAACTACTTTGTGTGTGTAGCTATACAAGGGAGAATAGAGAAATTACTGATGATAGTTTTGAATTGTCTGAAAGAAAAAAGTTTGTAGAAAGGGCTTGTCTGAACTGTATCATTTGAAGCTTCATCTAGATAGGAGTTCCAGAAAAAAGAAATAGTTTTACGGTAGCTATGAAATCTTGAAAAAGAGGTTTCAACCTGTTGACATAGAGAAGTTATGTGGTTTGAAACTTCACCACAAGATGCAATGGTAGCAGTCTATCTGTTGTAAGGTATTTCCATTCATGACAGGGAAAGAGTTAATCAGTTGCTGAAGGGCTGGTTTTGTTTCCAGGCAGCCTTGCATGTGAAATTAATGGCACAGGAAGCTTGGTGCACCTAAGCCAGATGAAACTTTTCACATGCAAGGTTAGTCTGGCGGAGCCGACCCTTTACCTTCTTTGTTGGTGGGCGGGGGAAGGAAAGGGTCTGGTATCGTTAGCATATACGAGTTGTGCAGCAGACACTTCCATTACATCACTTTTTCTTACGTCATTCCCACGCATGCGTGAGCTATTTTTTTGCGCGGGACTATTAGCTGGATAGATGCTATATAGTCTTTAGCTTCAATGGCTTCTTCATCTTCAATGGCTTCTTCATCTTCAATGGATTCTTCATCTTCGACTTTATTGTCCGTTGCTGCTTCTCTTTCCAAAAAGCAGGTAAGATCTGAACTTCGGCCATCTCTCAGCAAATAGCAAATATTTACGGCGTAAGCTTTTGACAGGTGTGGACGCGCGTGCTACAGTGTACGTAGATGTCATAATGCATCATTATTATGATGTAATCAGAATTCTCTGCAATCTGATTGGGGCGCAACTATAGTTGTGCCTGCACAACTCGTATATGCTAATGATACCAGACCCTTTCCTTCCCCCGCCCACCAACAAAGAAGGTAAAGGGTCGGCTCCGCCAGACTAATGCAAGGTGGGGACAATAACCATACCCCCGTAATCTTGACCACACCCCCAGGAATTTTGACCACACCCCCTAAGTATTAACTGCCCCCTCAGAGTTTTGACTGTGTACATAATAAGTATATATTCCATTAAAAAAGTGTTACACACAAGTTCAGATGGGCCAACCTCTGTTTCCCTTTTATAGGTATAGCTTTCTTGCACTTAGTCAGAATATCACCACTGAAGGTGGATTCACAGCCGCTGAAATAACTACAATTAATGCAGTCAAGGTGCTGTTAACACTAGTCCAGCTGTATCACTGCTAACTGACTAATTCACAGCATGTTAATGATGCAATGATGATAATGGCAGCACCATCAGCAGCATAGACAGTGATTACTACATATTGAGTCAGTTGAGATATGGTCACTTCCATTAGCTCAGCTGAGTCAATGTACAAAGTAAAATCAACAAAGTAAAAAAACAACAACATGTCAAATAAAATTAATATTTCTACAAGCTGTGAAAACGGGATAAAAATTTAAAATTCTTTAAAGTTAACAGGGACAGGTGGACAACACTCCAAAAAATGGGGACTAGCTGACCTCAGTTGGAATTCTCCTGATCTAATTGATGCTGAGCAAGAACCCATTCTAGTTACTCAGTATAGACATAGTGATTGATAGTTCAACCCAATAGCACTCTATTGCTTCTTGATGAGGCTAACCTTTCCCCTATGCTTCCCGTATCTTGAATCAGCATAAGAAAGACTACGGCATCTCAGAGCTCGAAACCCTAGCTGTTATTTTCAACCTTATTTGAGTTATTCTTGCACTGTGTGCACAGAACATTTGGCTTGTCTGTCAATACTCAACTCCCTGGGGCTCGGTAGGCATTAAATGTGCAAGAGTTTGACCTGACATTGAAGCATTGACCTGGCAAGAATAATACAGACATAGACACTCTGTATCATAATCCAGTGTCTAATGGAGAAGTAGCCACAATTATTAAGTGGGTTGGACTCGTATATGTTATAGAGTTTCAAAGTATATGGTATTAGATGGTGTTTCACAGTTTGAAAAATTCTTGATCTGGTAACATGTGTGTTGTACCTAAGCCATTACAGCAAGACATTTTGTTCATGTTTTTGTGGTCGTTTATCTGAAGGAATTATCTATAGTTGATTGAAGAAATAGGTTTGGTGGCGTTGGATGAAGAAAGAATCACAAAGTTTCATAGACGATGCTTGGAGTGTGCTTCAGGAAGGGTACTCATCAAACTTTTAAGTTGCCATTCCAGCCAAGACCAATCTCCCTCAGGAGGTGAGATGTCCACAAAATTCTCGAATGTATGAGACCAATATTATCACTCCTTTGCAGCCATGCTGGAGCTTGGGTCCATGTCCAGCTTTTCGGGTCAGAAGTAGTGTTCCATGACAAGTTGATATGTTGTAATCACTAAAATGTTGTCATTGCAAAATTTGGCTTTATCAAATTGCAATTCATTCATCATACGTACTGTGGTGGGATCAGGTCACTGTTAGTCTAAGAGACACAGTTGCGCTGCCACCAGATTTTCAGGATAGCACCCAGCAAGCTAAGTCACACAGCAAAGCTAGGCTCTTGAATTCTCCAACCCAGGATTTAGCTAGCAAGTCCTAACCCCAGTTTCTCGATGTGGTCAGAGTTTTAAGGAGATCTTTCAAGTTTTGCTAAAACTGAGAACTGAGGAAAAAAAGGAAGTGAATGATATAATGTATAGGTGAATGGTGAGTGGTGTGTATTTAGTCTATACATAGCATGAGAAGATGTAGTGTGAATAAGTTAATTTTGTATACAGCAATAGGTAAATAGGTGTAGCTAATTGTACAGAAAGTAAATGACTATAACCAGCTAGATAGTTGGCTGGTTCAGGCAGAGGCATCTTAGGTAGTTACACTTGTGCAGAGTTGATCTTTTTACTACACAATTAAATATTCTGTTTTTGCATTAGCTTAAGTTAATAATTACCATGTGAGTATTTGTGTGTGTGCTTTTATAAGACCAATACAAAATTTGTTATCTATATAGCTGCCAGTTCAATCCAAATGCTGCCACAGATATCAGTTACATAACAATCAAACATATTGAGATACAATCAATCATTCTTAGTAGTTAATATACATGTAATAACACATATAAGTAGCCATTATGCCGCCAGTACTGCATATAAATTCTGACTGAGTTCAAAATACTATATTTAATGTGGCGATGACAACTACAGGAAGTTGGAGTAGTCTTCGAAAGAATTGAGGAAAATCTGTAGTGCTTTGAATAAAATCTTATACTGATCCTGTAAAATAATAAAATGCCAGTGAGAAGTGAAACTTTGCTATTCACAATAAGTAACAATAAGCCCTTAATTATATAATTTAAGAATAAAATATTCTGCCTTACCTATCACATCAAACTTATAAATTATAAAACAGTTATTGGTGTCCCATTTTTTTAAACTCACCACAGTCTGGATAGCACCTGGTCTGTGTATCCTGAGAGATTTGACAGTCTGGAATATGTCGACCACACCCTCTAGCTTACACCTCTCAATAGTGTTGTAGATGGAACAGAACATAGCACTGCGAGTCACTGTGTCACTAATAAATAATAGCAACAACAACAACAGCTATAATACCAGCACAATGTAAATGTATTCTCAACATAGAATGATCACATTTTAGGTAACCATTCACTTATAGCTGCTCAAGGTTATTCTGCATTCTATTAGCAACAGGGAGTGTGTTAGCATGATGTCTGTCATTATGTGATATGTATAGAAAATAATAGTATTACGTGAATCAACACACGGTGAAAAGTGTCCATTTACAACCATAACAAAATCCGTAAACTGTCTTGATAATTAGAGTTAATTTAAGATTTTGTTATGGTTGTCAACGGACACTTTTCAGGCAGTGCAAATGTCAGTATTTATAATAAAGAGTCAAAATAGACCGCTAAACTTCATGGATAGTAGGTGAACACTAAAGACATTGTAATATTTGTAAAAAAAAAACTGGGTTATAAGTGTCATCGCAACGTTTATATTAATGTTTCAGAACTAAGAGATAAAGTATTGATTCATTATTCTTTCTTGAATTTAAATTAAAAAATCAGGAATGAACTATTTTGGTAGGTTGCTGCTTAGCAATTACATGATCTCATCTTAGAGAGAATTCTATTTTGAGTCTACAATATCTTTCACCAGAGAAACGGTTTAAAGAATTGTTAGATAATTATAAATAAAAGTCTTAAACTTGTCACTTCTGTAGCTAGTTTTACAGGTGTAGCTGAGTACTTGAGTAATTTGTGTAGTAGCCTTTAATACAACATTAAGTCATGGTCTTGATATTAATAAACAATTTGAAGTACTTGTGTAATAAATGTAGTAGCTAATCGATTAGCTTTGCTGGCTTGCCTAATTAAATTTATCATTCCCAGACTTATACCACAGCCATACTTATTTGATTCACAGCATTTACATACTTGCACATTACTAGGATGGGATGGTTACGTGTTCGCTGCTGTAACTTGGTCATTTTATCCATTACAGCCAATACTGCTTCTAAGTTGGAGCAATTTCCGTTCCTATTCCAGCAACTGACATGAAACTGGGTTACAGAATGAGCCTTCTGTGACTACAAGACAAAAATAAATTGAGAAAGTGGAAATACATTATGTCAGCATAGCACATAATGAGGAAATTGTGTCATAGTGAGACCCATCTTGTAATCTTGTATTGGTACAAAGCTTGCTCTTATTGGCCAAATGTCTTTTCCAATGAACTGGCAAACTTTGAAGTGCTTATAGTGTTTATTTAGCTATTAGAGCAGATGGTTGTCCTTATAGTTATTGATTGATGAGAAAGACTGTTTGTTCATTCTATTGGCTTTGATGAATACACAAAACATCCATCTGACAAAGGGTATGTATAACAGTTAGAGCATAAATTGGTATTCTATTTAAAGCACATGTACTAACTATTAAAGTTACAGGAATATTTTGACGATAAATATAGCATGCTTTGAAACCAATAAAAGGAGTAATATAAATAGTCATGATAATATTGGTCTTATACCCTATAATGTTATGGCAATTAACTACAATTTGTATAGGAAATTAAGTCACTTACAGATTGCTCGAACACACTTAGTGTCCTGACTATGTATCCAGGGTGTTCCTGTTGGTTAACTAAGTCCACACTATACTCCTTCCATTGTTGCACTTCTCCTTTTCTGGATGGCCAATACTGTGCACACACTTCCTCACCATTTTCTCTCATGTCAGTGAGCTGAATGATGACTGCCACTTCAGAGTCATAGATGACCTTCCACAAGTTCCTGATGGTGGGAGCCATTGGAGTCTGAGCAATAAGGAAGACTTTCTTGTCCTTGTAGCCATTTACATGTATTGCATGGAGATAAGAGTTGTATTCCTTTCTTAGATTGACGCGCCAACGATCAGCTATTATGTGAATACAATACCTTGTCATGTGACTATAATGCATACTGGTACATATTTGTTGTGGTGTGATCTGAAAAAAGTATAATTATAATTCATTAACCCTCAACATGCATGTGCGAGAGGGTTACAGGACCCAGTTTGTCTGCAGTCAGTCATTCTGTCACACAACAGATAGAGAATCTTGAAGACGGAAACTTCCGTAAGATTAATACAGACATTAAAATGTTGTACTGGACCATAAGTCCCTTGAATGTGCCAGAATTTTTTGTTTGAATTTATTTTTCACAAAGGTTAGCTCTACATATATAGTGAATGTATTTTGCCAATATTTCAGTTGACATTTCAGTCATCTGCTATCTGTCTAATTAATTGTAACTCTTCTCCTAATTATATAATGGAAGTTTATAATTAATGAACTATTCCGACATTGCTTACGTGGCAGATATTTCATGTTTCTGTTGAACTGTGGGAACTTCTGTGCCCAGCTACACAGAGTCTCTTTCACACTAGGACTCACCTGCTCCAGAACCTGAACATATCAAACAATTGCTTATAATACTTTACCCAACCTCTAAGAAAATAATTCTCTCACTTTGAATTCATGCTCGTAGCCTGTGGCCAGTAATGTTGGCTGAACCTTACCCAATCTGTTCATAGCAATGATTAGGTTGCTGGCTGATATTTGTGTATCACCACATGTGAGAGACTCCAAGACTGCATCATGAAGCAACATGTACTGATCCTATCACACATGAATTGACAAACATACCTGATTGATTTCTCACTAGTTTACTAAATGACATATTTTGGTACAGACATGTTGTTTACAAAATTAAAGTCCCAAATAACTTTGCCAATTTTCAAAATTTTTGTACAATAGCCATGCTGTCAACTTTTAATCATTTAGACACCTGTAGCATAATTATATATATCGTATATAGCTACATATAAATTATGTATATTATTGCACACTTTACTCGGTTGTCAAAAATTTTTATTTTATAGTTTTCATTATTTTCTTACCACTGCTTGAACCATGTACACTCTTTGCTGGCGCATTTTCTTTATAGTGCCAATTACGTCAACCACTCCCTCCTTTGTTGCTTGTTGAAGGATCATGTCAAGTCCAATGAAAGTTCCAGTTCGGCCCACACCAGCACTATGATATATAACTGGCTTGAATATATGCTGTTATAATTGTCCAGTTTGTTTAAATAATATAATCATGTACTAGTGTACGCATAAGCTGTCAATTATTAATCACAGTCCATGGGAGTATAAAACATAATAAAAACAAATGTTATAGTTGATGCCCTTTTTTCAATTTTCTAGTGCCACTCAAGTACATTTTAACTGTACACTTGATCATACTTATTGCAACAAATACAATAATACTAATGTACTAGAGATAAAATCTGATAAAGAGTCCCTTAAACCACACCCTAATCCCAGTATTGCTTTGAGAATATTTGAAATCAAGTTAGGAAAAGCTAATTCACATCTATTGTATTTTTACTTGACACTATACCTGCAGTGAACTATCATGGGTCCTTTGTTGCTTGGGTGCTCTTTACATGTCCGGCGATAGAAGGTGAGAAGAGGAGAGGCATAGTCAGGGACACCATGGTCTGGCCAACTGGTAAAATGAAACTGTTGAACCTTGAGCTGTCGATGTGGAGATGTTCCATTGAGCTGAAGAAAGAAGATACGAATAGTAATATTTTGTGGAAAATTACAAAAAAATTGCTATTGTATTTTTGTTATAATTACTTCATTGAGGATGTTTTCTATTTAGAGAAAATTTAGTTAATGGTAATTTTATACAGCTTGGTATGTGAACTTTAATTACTAATTATCAGATTTCATCTAGCAGTAAGTGAAAATGATCAAATATATGAAAATTACACATATCGCAACTTAAATAGCTAATTAGGCTCAACAAGGCTTTCTGCAGACTTGACCATGTCACACCCACCTTTAAAATAAGCGATCGTATGGTATAATCAGCCAAAATCTGCTGACTGGTAATGGTAACTGAAAAAGGGCCCACGGTCATGGTATCCTGTATCGGCCAGTAGTTGCTGCACTTATCTTTACCTCCTTCAACAACATTGGTCAGCATAACTATAGTAGGTGACTTAACCTGCCACACCATCTTCCAAAATGGCAATACTGTGTTAGGCAAGGGTCCTGTAAAAAAATACAGTATTATCTGCTGTCAAAAATAGAATATGTGATAAATTCTATACTTCAAATCCTTACAGGAATATACACTTAACATTCTCAACAGTCTCACTTGTATTCGTTTTATTCACTTGTATTTTTTTTGTTATCATTAACATAGTATGAAGCATAACAAAATTGCTAGTCCTACTTCACTATTAACGTGATTAAAATGTTGCTACTTTTGAATTAATTTTAACCACAAGGGAATTATAAATAATTTATTTGCAAACCTTGAGTAGCAATGAATTTCTTTGTGGTAGAATAACCCTAGAAAACGTAAAAGAAATGTGCCAAGTAATGGTGAATTAATTAATTAGACAAACTGTGAAGTGTGCCACATGTCCCTTATAAATATGTACCTGTCAAGAAAAATACTACAGAGTGTAGCTATGTTAGGGTAAACTATACTACTATGAAGATAGTAAGAAATAACTATTTTAGGAATGCAGAGCTGAAGCACCATTAAAATCGTCAAAAATTGAAAAATACTAATTGTGATATAACTACCTGATGTGTAGTTGGCAAGCGAGAAAAGTGAATGAGACACTAACTGTTATGGGACTCAATTCAGTCTTAAAAAACTTACCAAAAATCATTTTTTATTAGAATTAGAAGTGGTGGTATGATATTTGGTTATTGCTCTGTTTGTTTGTTATAGCTATAAATCCTACGCAGAAGTATTGTTGTCTCACTAAAAAGTTCTTTCAATAATCATATCAAGAAGAGAATACAAGGCAAGTCTTGCGTTCATATACAGTGCTTTTTATCAGTTCTTTTTGCTTTCCAACTCCTCCCCCCCCAGTTTCTCCTATAGTAGGCAAGTGGCTTAATTTCGTATGAATGCTTATTTTTTCAGTCACAAAATTTATGGAGTGGTTACTATGGCACTGAACCCTGTACCATACATAATTTTTTTAAATTGACCGTAACTGAATGTATTTTTCAGGAGCTACTGGCCATACAGATAGTTGGAGTGGCTTAATTAAAGCTACCATTACTTGGGAAGATTGAGATAAGAAAATAGTCAGTAAAACTGATGGTTTAACTTGGTTGCGCAACCTTGTAATGGCAAAATATACTTTTATCAGATATAAAACTTCTGTTGTGAGCTGATGAAGGAATTCGAGTACGAAACATTCTCTTATTGTTTCAAAAGTCAACTATGTTAAATAATTGCTCAATAAAAGTATTCTATATAATTATCATTAAATGTTTATATGTGAGTATTTGTGCACACACACATGACTAGTTTTCTCTAAGTCAAATTTGTACAAACAGTGTGTCCCACTCTAATTTATATGAAACTCACATCAATGTATGAAGCATTAATGTAGTCTCCAGGGCAGCCAGTTAGCTCTGGGCTAGCCTTCAGCACTACTCTATTCTCATCATCTAAGAGAAACATTGGCAGTAGTTATTTGAGTCAATCTTGGCAATATGATTGTACATAGTTATATTGTAGTTATAAAAGTATTACAAGCCAAGTAGTATTATTGTGCTACATATACTTACTACAAAGTTAACACATATAATCAAAGAAGTCTAATCAATATTACTTTTGGTTGAATAATCTATATAATAGCTAATACAACCTCCTGTAGTTTAATTATGCACTTTATCACATATAAACTGACTATCTAAAAATGGATAGACTTGATAGTAAACTACCAAAAAAGTCTTCTTTAGAGTTTTCCAACCTTTATATATGTGCATAGTTTTTACAAGAGAACAAAACCACAGTTGTTTTACAAAAAATCTATTTGGTTATACTCACAAACTAAGATGTTGCCAAATCTGTTGCTAGCCATGTTGCCTGGAGAACGAGATACTTCGCATGCTCTGCCACTTCCACCATCTATGGCCTAATAAAACAGTGAAACTTCATATAAATGGCTGTCTATGGTGAAACGGAAACATAATGTCACACAAATGAGCAAACATATCGTAAATACAAAACTTTTTTGCACACCACTATTATCTACTTACAAAGAACTGGGACTTGAATAGTTTGTTATTGTTTCCATGGAGACAAGCAACATAATCTCCAAACTCCTTCACAGGTACAGGTTCCTGAATGGTGACAGTGTCACTGCTTTCTTGAAGGTCTTCGTCCTCCTCCTTGCGAACAGTGAGCAGGACAAGTCTGTGCGTGCTTCCAGATGAGTTGGTGGCAGTCATAGAGTATGTGCCAGTTTGAGACAACTCACAAGAAGGAAACACTATACTACCTATAATAAATAATATTTACAATACACACTTATTCCTTCTTTGTTCAAAGTATTATAGTATTACTTACCGGAGTCATTTATATTTCGGGAGTAATCAGATGATATAGGTTGCTGGTTGAGAGTCCAAGTGATGTGAGGTTTAGGAGTGCCACTAACTTGCACTTCAAACACGACCTCCTCCCCCTCCACCACATTCATTGACTCTGGAAACTTTCTTATTACAGGTGCTAATGAAAACAGGTGCATGCTAAAAATTCATTAGAAGTAATCTGATGGTCCATTAATGTGATAGTTATGTATTGGATATAGTGAACTATTTTAAGGTTGACAAACAGATCAATAATGCAACCAAACAAAAATCTGGTGGCATTTTATCAGTGTTTTGTCAAAACAAATTATTATTACCATTTCTATACATAGCTAAAATAGAGTTAGCAACATAGATACTGTAATGCCAAATTTTGAATTCTTCATTCACTATAAAGTTTGTTCTGGTTAGCTGCCAATTACAAATTTTGCAGGTTAAATGAACGAAAGGAACACTCCAACTGGGATGCTGTAAGGAAATGAGTGTATTGTAGCACTCACATCTAAAGTACTATAATTACATAATATTATACCTGATAGGTTTATTGACGGTGCTGGGACTACCAGAGGGTTAGTGGATGATAATTGGGGTGAGCGAAGTCTATCAGGTCTGGAAGTGTCTTTTATAACTGAAGTACTTCCATCAAAATAGACATACTCATTGGGCTCAAATCCACGGTTCTTGGGTCTGTACCTTTTATATCTACAATAAGAGCACTGATATAAAACAATGTGCAAGTATGAAATCTTTGATTGTCACATACACATCATTTCACTTCTGTATAACAATACTTGAAATTTTAACAACTATTTACTCACTTCCAAATGATTCTGGCTGCAATAATGATGGTTACAATGATTATTATAATTCCAATAGATAAGAACACCACCACCACAGCAATGTAGATTGCTATTCTATTTGATGTAATGTGCTGGTTATTCATTGGGCTGGAAGTGATGGGCATTCCTTCATTGAAAACTTGTGTGAATTCCACTGGTGGAAGAGGTACTGTTGTAGAAAGTAGCTCAGAGTTTGGGCTTAAATTTGCGTTTGAATCAGAACTAGGAGTAGGCGTGGACATTGGATTGGGAGTTGGCATCGGGTTGTGACTTAGAAACATGGACGTTTGCAGAATGCTTGATGAGGATGGAGGAGAAGTGGATGTAGGGAGATATATTGAGGAAGTGATGGGAAGATATGTTGAAGAAGTTGGTTCAATGGAATCTGAAGTGCATAAATTAATTAAATGCACTGAACCTAGATAAAGTCTTACAAAACTAATTAGTTATGTCAGTAACATAGCATACTATTCCACTTTCATCTCTATTTTATCAAGCAGAGATAGATGACTTATTTATGAATACTCTAATTACTTTCGATTGTTACCTGTTCTATTTTAAAATGTCTACTACTTAATGATAGTAGCTATTGACTATCCTAGACATCTTTATTTATACACCCTTTTTGAACCTGTTATTAAAACATTTGCTGCAATAATGTTGTCATTGGGAAGCATTACAACACACTGATAGACTCCAGTAGGACCAGATGCAGTCGCTCGTCGTAACAGACGAATTTCCCCATTACCCAGATGACTGGTGAAGTTATTGCCTTCTAGTTCGTTTAATGTTGCTACTCTGCTATTATTGGGATATCTCCAATGCGCTCGATTGTTATTGCAGCAGTTGTTGAGGACATTTGAGGTTACGCAGATCAGCTGGCTATCCAAATCTTCTCCAATATCAGTTATGGCCACGCTCGGAGTGTTGCTTGAAGGTAACCGTGTTCCGTTGAATTTAAAATAAAGACTCCTATCTACAAGTTATACAACAATAACACCATAGCGTATAGTGAAGGTGTTTAGCCCAAACCAGATTAGAAAAAAAAATACCTCCAGTTGCGCTAATCGCTTTGTGCAGAAGAACAACCAGGCACAGAAATAGTAACTTCTTCATTTCACAACCACTTTTCTGAACCACTCTAGTACTCTACTACACAACCGCTCCAGCACACTGCCACTCCAGCACACTGCCACTCCCGCACACTGCCACTCCCGCTTTGACGAAGGTAACGCAAACGATGCTCATTTCCTAAAGTGGGTAAAGGGTTCCCGGACATATGATTTTAGATAAGTGCCACGAGACCCCTTTGATGATTCACGCTTAGCCATACAAACTTTCTTTTTAGTCAGTGAATCCAACGTATATTTTATTAAGCTCCTTACCATACCAATAGCCGGCTAACAAACATTCAAATTCTGTATTTATACTGTTAAGGGGTACTGATATGCTAAAGTCTCACTCTAAAACAGACCAACGGTAATTATCTTTTTTCAAATATTCTTTTATCCGTTGAATTTTTTTACTCTGCTAATCTAATGAGTAAAAGAAGGCTGAGAAAGTAATTGTGAAGTGATAAATTAGCGATAACTATAAGTACAGAATTGGAGTGTTTGTTTGTTGGCTATAGCTGTCCTAAATTTTTATGAATGTGAGAAGTAAATCACCGTGAAGTATGAAATTCATTACTGTTTTAACCAATTTAATGTTAGCTATTGCCATAGCAAATTAATAATATAGACTGATTTATAATTATCACATGTTTTATTTAATATCTGTTGTGAGCTGCTACTAATGTTGTTTTAGTTAACTAAAACTAAAACCAAAACCAGTTAGTTTTGGGTTATTTTACTTTGGTAAGAATAACTAACTAGCCATTGTGCACAAGTACTTCACACAAGGTATAATATGATATTAATTACAAATTAATATTTTTTGCAAAAGTAGCAATAAGGTTGCATTCCATTAGTTTGCCCGAAGTAATGTCTTAAATCCAGTTCACCTAGTTTTAGAAGGTCATTCAGTCTATTTAATCTTTAAAGTAGCTACATGTAGCTATGTAGCCATTGACTATCATAGTGATAGCTTCATCTAAAGTACCTGTGTTCCAGGCAAAAAGCACTCCAGTTACTAAAAAATGGCCGAATTTTTAAATGACATATGATAAAGGGACTAAATGCCATAGTAATTCATTCTTCACAACTATTTTACTTGAAAAAAAATAAATAGAACAAACAAAAGACAACATGCATTTCTAAGGAACTACTGCACAGTTTATAGTCTTACCCTAAATGGTGACTTGCTTACTACAGCAGTAGACAAAGAAGTTGTGTAAAGGAAGCAAATGTTTTTATTTGGTAGTTGTTTACATTGTGCTGCTATTATTTATTAGTGATAGCCAAATTGATGTAATTAGTGATTATAAAACAATTAATGACTACTCCATCCTATGTATTGCAAATTTGAGAGAAACATGATGGTGGTGTGCAGCTTAGACCTATTAGAATTTAATACCACTTTCTGCAGGAGCAGAAAGTGGTATTAAATTCTAATTTCCATCCTCTCTGTGGTTATGTGGTACCCAACTTTGGGTATTCACATTTCTGTTTCACATGCTCAACACATAATAGCTATTTTATTCCTTATAGCTATAGTCTAGTTTTCTCAGTTGTCCTATTGAGTGCTGCAAGAATGAAGCACCAAAGGTGTGAACCCTCAGCGCTATTAAGCATGACCTAGACATTGCAATATAATCTCTTTTCAAAAGAACAAGCAATCTGTTAGCTAGCTTATAAAAAGAATTGTTGTGCCTTATATGTAAACTGTAAATTTGCTCTTAAGAGAAATTAAATATCTAAGATGTACTCATTGACCAAAGGCTGAAAATGTATTACCTATACATTCAATGTGAGACTTAAATTAGACAATAAGTTTAAATATGAGGATTATGGAACTGCGAAATTTCTAGTATATTGTTTCTAATATCTTTTACCTATAAATTTGAGAATTAAAGTTTAGCTTGAATGAGTTATTTACAGAGCATAGACACCAGCTCATACTTTCCCCTTTCCCATCTAGCTATATCAAATAATGTGTAGTTATCAGTTAGCCTATTAATGTACTTTCACAATATTCAAATACAGCCAATGTAAGTTATGTAAAAACTTAAACAAAGTATAATATAATAAAGTAGAAACATGATAAAATGATGTGTGTAATCATGCAAGTAGCCAAAGTTCAATTAATAAAACATTATAGTACGAAGTATTTGCATAGAGGCTCAGTTTAGGTGAAAGTATCTACATCATAATAAATCCAGTATATTTTATTTAGATTTCAAACGTATAATTTGACCAAAATAACAGTAATGCTTTGGTATAATAAACACTTACTTAGTAAAGTCAATAATATACTTAAGTTGGCCCTTGTTTTTTATTTCTACTATTTCAACTTGTAAACATGCTTTTTTAAGTAAAAAACTTATGCCTATAAACATGTTTAAAGTCACCAAAACTTATGTCTGTAAACATGTTTTATTTTTAAAGTCAGAATAACATTGACTGTGTTGACATTGTTTTGTGATGACTTACAACAATGGCAACATGAATCTTATGTTGTATTATATGCAAGATGTTTGTTTGCTGGCTGGTTGACGTAGCTCAGTGGCAGAGTGCTTGTGCATAGCAAGTTGTCCTGTCTCGATTTACAGCGGCGATCAAATAGTTTAATTCTGTATTATTAAACTTTCAATATTTAATTAGTGAGGCCTCTTCCAGAGTAATCACCTTTGATTGACTGGATGACTAATATAACCCCCTCACGCATGCCCTGAGGGTTAATTATTAAACTTTCAATATCTTACTGGTGAGACCTCTTCCAGATTAATCACTTTTGGTTGAGGAAGGCATAGTAATTCCTTGCATGGTCCAGCACATTAAGCACCTGTAGGATTGATCATCATAAAACTTGAAGCCCAAGCGGCTCTGTGGCAGTAACCTACCCTTGGCTGTCTCATTTACATGCCCCATCACACCACAGTCATAATTTGTGGTTAATTGCTTATTGATTCTCATACTCAGTCTTTTATTGACTAGGTATTGCAAATTAACAACAAATCATCATCTATTATTCTTCTCAGATATTAAACCTATTTAGTTATTAACTCATTCATCCAAAAATATTAGAATTTTAAAATGGTAATTTTAATTATTTCAGAATTGATAGTTGAACATAGCTATAGCTACAAACTAAATAAAAATTCTTGAAATTGCTTCAGACGGAAGCTAGTAAAGCAACAGGTTAAAAGTAACCTTCTCACATTGCATTACAATTTCCTTTTGTACCAAACTGATTTAATAAAACAAAACAGAATGTCACAACAAACAATTAGTCCAATGAGTATGCCTATTATTCCGAGTTTTTCTTCACCGACTACATAGAAACTGGAATATCTCTAAATAGCTACACAATTCTCATGTTTGCTGATGTATTACTGTATCTCCATGCATGAGACTAGCTCATTAATGAAGATGTATTGAACCGATATACAGAGCCTGTACTTTTTTTAACTTGTCAAACAATGATACTAAAATTATATATATATGAGTATTATTTTATGTTTAGGTTTGAGTTTGCTGAAGAGCATGACAGATGTCAAATTATGTTTACAAGATCAGTCAGGGCTTATATCCACTGTTTATTTTGAAAGCTATGTTAAAGCTTATTATCAACAATGCTATAGCAGTATTAATAGTACTTTATATAATATTAGTATGTATATTATATGAATGACGCATATACAATTTAGAATAATAGCAAGTTATGGCTCATCTAAAATGACAACAACATCAATAGTTATGCTCTATAATATTTCATATAAGACAGTATATGTACAACAAACATGTAATTATTTTAGTAGGCTTCATAGCTATGTGCACTCACAAATACTATTATGTCATAAGTATTTTTATAAATGCATAAACATTTGTAACAATATAATATTTAAATAATGTGAATGGTTACATATGCTGGTAAAAGGGAAAGGTACAACAATTAATGTTTATATCTTTTACAAGGATAAACTTCTATTAATTTTCTGATATTGCACAAAATGGGAAAGTGAGCTGTATCTATCTATCTTTCTAGTAGCTAACACATTATATATTAAATCTATGAGATTGCGGATGTATTTTATTCCAAATGATTTTACTCTTAGTTGCAAGTAGTTTCATAGTTCACAATATATGAGATTGAAAATGTAATTTTTTTCACTTTTCAAAAATTGTTTTGTGTAATGATGAAAGATATTATATGTACTAAAAAGTTCAAATTATATGGATTTTACTACTTGCTATTGATCATAGGGATATTTTTTCAGTACTTTTTATTTACTGCAGATTCAAAATCATTTCATTTATTTTGTCAAGTAAAATGGCATGTTTTATTGTTTTTTGTCCAGCTCATTTTGTTCTCAGAATTGTTCAATTCTCTTATGACAACCCATAATAGCACAAATTTTGCTATATAAGCAAATGTTATCAAGGCCTACAGATAGTTTGTCTTTTTAAATCTTTTACTGTTCACGTGAAGTTTCTGTGTGCATGCGTGCGTGTGGCCCAATTTCAGTATAAACATCTTGGTGAAGACAGCCGTAAATATTGATAGAAAATTTAAACTGTTGTTTACACTATGAACAAGCCAGGTGAGAGCCTGCACTTATGTGTTTTTTTTTGTGGTAACTACAGCAGTATTAGAACTCTTTGGTACAGATATTAGTATCTGTGCAATGTTAAGTCAAATCTTGTTTACAAGAATTTCCAAGAATAATGAGAAATTAAAAAGTTTGCTTTTGGTAAGTATACATTTTAAACTAACCCACACCTAATAAACAATGTGTTTTTAGAGTAGCATAAACTACTTAGCAAATTGAACATTGCCATTAACAATAGAAAGTAGATATTGCTTTGCAAACAATATGCTCAGACCATACTTTCGTTACAACTTGCAATAGTATAAAAATTTTGGGTCCAATGATTTGGTTGATGATTTTGTATTACTAATGTATTCAGTAAATGGCAAAATTACTAACAAAATAGACAGAAATACTAGAATAACATTAAATGCTTAACTTAATTAACCATTTAATCACTACACATGACATTTTCTTTTTTAACTTTACTATGTAGTTTTTTTCTGTCTAAGCTTTTTAGTCTCAGATAGGCTGGCAATATGGCTTTAAAGGCTTGGAACTATGGCTTTATAGGCTGAGACTATGCTATTTATGCTTGAACCATGGCTTTTTGGGCTGGAAAACTACAGATCTTTAGGCTTGAGCTTTTCAAGCTGGGACTATGGACTCTTACAGTAAGAGTGATTCTGGTAGCCCTAGCTGTGCAGGGAGTAATTTCAACAGCCATATCAATTTAGAAAGCTTGACTTTCTAGTACTAGTCATTTATTCATTTTTTTTTTAGTTCAAGCCTAAAAAGCATAGTTCCAACATAAAAAACATTAGTCCCAGCATAAAAGCCATTGTCCCAGCCTAAAAAAAGTCATAGTTCCAGCATATCTAAGCTTAAAAGCCTACACAGCAAACCTTTTTTTTTTGTCATCATGAAGCTCTGCCCACAACAGAAAGTAAATTTTAAGGAAGCTAAATATATGATAGCTTCAAAGGATGGTGCTACTAGAAGCATCCACTTAGTTTTGAGTTAATGTTTATACATGGTAAGAGAGTACTTTTAATGGTATTTGCAGTAAATGTTGTTTTTCACCACAGTTGCCCTATTACAGTTTACTTCCTGTCAATTTGCATGCTCATAGAATAAATGGGACGTGTTGTGGAGTTTCTTTTATAGCAGGAGCCATTTAAGAAAAGATGACATCTATACTTTTTTTATCAAATTTACTGATCGTGGCTCATGGAGGTTAGTAATAGCTTCATAGGCATTAATGATATCATGTAAGAGTATAACATTATATGAAATCAGTTTTTAGTCATGAATATCATAAGTAGATTTGTAGTATCATTTATAACCCATATGAATGATTGTATAATAATATAATAAATGTATAGTTTGCTCATGCGCTTGTTGTTGTAAAAAAAATCAATTATAAGCCATTTGAGATTTCATACTGGTTTTGTATAGCCTGGCATGGTTTTACTTCATTTTTTTATAAGTAGTTTCATGTAACTACTACTGTAATTACATTTGTGCAAGAGCAAACATATTGCTATCTCATAAACTAATAGTAAATGTTTCGAACAATGAAGAACTTAATGCAATCAAGAACTCCACTACTTCTGTATCAAAGCAAACATTGCATTGTTTAGATACAAAAGTGGTGGAAATTCTCCATTGCATTAAGTTCTTCATTGTAATAAACCTTTACTATCTACAAGATCATCAATCATTGTATTCTGTATTGAAACGTTGTAAAGACAGCCAAATAAGTTGTACAAAAAAACTTGTCTGTAGCCATTTGAAACATAAGGCTCCAAGATTTTCAGCAAATCTTCACGGACACAAATATCTATTGAATTATTATGACCTAAATTAAAATCCATATGAAAATTCTATCATTAGCTATATGTAGGTTGGTGAGTCTAATAAAAGATGATTATAAATTTTTTGACATTACTGTCATATTAATTATTTGACAGTCTGACTTTCAAAAATAATTTAGTATTCTTACAAGTAGTTAGGAAGTATTGATGATAAATACAGTAATAGCAGCATGATGTGAATCAATGCAATGCAAAATTTTAAACATTGATATTAAATGTGGCTTACTTTCAATACATACAGTTAGTACTCTAGGGATTAAGGACAAAGTAAAGAAGATTTTTGTCGAAGTTTGGGCTTTATGTTTCAATCATGTTTTCCATCATTTAGTTCATTTTATCTAATGACATTCTACAAGGAACATTATAGTGTTCAATTACAACTATAGGCAGCAGGAGTTCCAGGTGAAACTTCTCATGGAGAGTGATACCTTGTCGTTCCTCACGTCCTTGTATATCTTCGAGTTCACAACGTCTTCAATCCTCTCTTCATTCCTTCTGAAATACTTAAGCATAATCAACCCGTGATGACTGATGATTTAGGATTGGGAGCGGAGACCGGCGGTTGGTGAGGGGGAGGAGGGGGGGGGGGGGGAGGGGGGGCGTCCGCGGACCGGTGGAAACCCCTACCGCGATAGATTCCTCAGTGCCTGAAACAGTGTCAGAGAGTTTGTTTTGATCGCCCTCCTTACTAGGGGTAACTTCGCTTGGAACAACATGCTGCTTAGTTTTGGAAGATCGCAGTCATCGGGCTGATTTGGTGGCTAACATACAAGGATAAAAAAGACACAAACAATGGTTGACAAAAAAATGAAGTAAAGCCACCACAGTCTCATTCACAGGTGAGCAGACGAATATTAATTTTGTAAAGGTAGGTAAAATATTACAAAAACAATTACTTATCACAATAATAGCAATTTTTTTCTCTTTCTAACAGCCAATGTATTAAACTTAACCCACCGTTTCAACTTCTTGCTGAAGCCCTCTTGGTGGGGGTCAACTGAGAGCACTTAGGCAAGAAGTCGAAATGTCAGGTTAAGTTTAAGGTACATATAATAGGCTGTAGAAAGAGAAAAATTTGCTATTATATTATAATTATTTCAGCTGAGAATGACTCAACTTATCGAAATGAGATGAATTCTTTGAAGTCAGCGGAGCGAGACAAGGGGCTGGGCAAAAAGAAAAGCTGTAGCTATATTTTAAGTTAGCTATGTAGCTTTGATATTTTTTTTTTATTATACAAGTATAGTTCTCCAAACTAAGAACAAAAAAATATTATTATTGGTAACATTGCTAAAATGTATAAATGTGACCGTCTACAGGAAAATCGGGCACAACGCGGCCCCGACGAAAAATTTTTTTTTTTGCACTTACACACTCCTCGGCAAGCAGATATTAAGCTCTCCAAGTTTTATCGCCGTAGCTTTAGCCATTCCCGCTATATATCACCTAACCGTTCCCTTCGTTAGGCTTATTTAATACAATTTTAAGAACTAAATCGATCTTTTTGCGACGTCTACGCATGCCGCGTTGTGCCCGATTTTCCCATAGACGGTCACAAATAGAGACCAATGGTAAAATGTATTTTAGTATTTAATGTTTTATTAATTTGTAGGGCTATTCTTCAGAATTGGATCAAGAACTCTCAGTGATGGAGATTCTGTATATATCATTGATATAGGAGGTCAACCTCCTAATCGTGAAGATCCTGGAAACACATTAATATGCGACACTAGTAATGTCAATGTGGATTGTTGTAGAAATTCAGAGACAGGAATGGGAGCTATTGGGAACTGGTATTCTCCTACAGGACCTCCTGTTATTACTTTAAACAATTTAGGACAGCATACAGATTCATTATACAGAGTAGTTGCTGCTCAACAAGTTCGTCTGGCAAGTAGAGGAGCTCCAGTTGGACCACTGGGAAGATATACATGTTCAGTACCTGATTATAATGGAATTCTTGTCAATGCAACTGTTAATATCATCAATATATTATCTGGTAAATAGTGTAGCTAGATTATTTTTGTTTTGTTTTGTTAGTCTCTGCTTAAAATTTTGAGTGTCATTTGTACATATCATCAAATTTAGAAGGGACTAGGACTACACAGAAAAAAAACTTCCAACTACAAAATGTTTACAATGATAAAAACAATCAATACCAGTGTATTTTACCTGTTTAAATTGATAGTACAAACACTGACAATTGATCAAATTCTTCCAAATGGGAATCTTGTGAACATTCATTGTAAACAGGGGGAAACACAGAATTTGAGTCTAATGATGGCGCTATATAACTTCATTCTGCATAATTTTTCTAGCTGTCTGTTCTCTTATCATGTTTGCTCTAGTCGTGTGATTAGTCTTTAGTACAGTTGAACTGATAAGTGTTATTCTTACAAATTTTAGTAAGTTTTAGTAATAAATGTTAAGTGCATTTATTATACAAAAAAGTAGTTCTCCAAACTAATGTATTTTTTGTTTTATTAACTAGCAGAATTATTGTTTAGAATTGGATCAAGAACACTTGGTGATGGAGATTCTGTAAATATTACTGATATAGGAGATCAACCGTCTAATCGTGAAGATCCTGGAAATACATTAATATGTGACACTAGTTATGTCAATGTGGAGTGTTGTAGAAATGCAGACTCTGGAATGGGAGCTATTGGGAACTGGTATTCTCCTACTGGACCTGTTATTAACTTAAAAAAATTAGGACAGACAACGGACATATTATACAGAATAGTTGGTGCTCAACAAGTTCGTTTGGCAAGTATTGGAGCTCCAGTTGGACCACTGGGAATATATACATGTTCTGTACCAAATACTAATGGAACTCTTATCAATGCTACTATTAATATCATCAATATATTATCTGGTACTTAGTGTAAGCAGATAATTTTTGTTTTGATTTGCATTTTTTGTTTTTATTTTGATGATGCAAATTTCACTCTAGCAAATTTGCTGATGTCTTGTAAAGTGGCTCTAAAAGGGTTAAACAAAGTTGAGTATGATATAGCGAATTGAATATAACAATATAAGCATAATAATATTCAAATTTATCAGATCACTAACTGTCACTGTATCAGTTCTTTGCTGTTATCAATAATACTTTAACTGGCATAGCATAAATGCTATCTGATTCACAATGCAACATTCTTGAATTTCATTAAATTCTGAAATTTCTAGTTAGTTCATACATGTAAGATGCACTATAAAGTAAAATAGAATATTGAAAATTTTATTGAAACAATTAATTAAAGGGAAGTCATCAGACAACATTTTATAATAGTGTGTAACTCTACAATATCAACTAAGCAATCAAATCGAACTGATGTTTACTCCATTAATGTTTGTAGTCAGTTCTGTCTCAATATCTCCTATCAACCCAGAAGGTGTAGCTGGAGAGTCTCTTACACTAACATGTACTGCTACTATAACTGGTAGAGGTGGTACACCATCATTACTTGGACTGGTCAAGTATCTCGTGGTCCACTGCAAGGTCAGGCTGTTCGAGGAAGTACAAACACATTCACAGATATGTTGAGAATAGAGAGAGTGAGCCAACACAGTCCATCTGTACAATGTATGGCTTCAATCAGCAGTTCTACTCTAACAACTTTAGTCACTTTATCAGTGTCAGGTAATTCTATCAATGTATTAATATTATTTTATAGTATACAATGTTACACAGTTCCCCAAACATCAGCCATGATTACAGAGAGTAGAGTGCCAAAAGTTTCATTCAATTACATGCTCACTTGTGATGTGAATATTCCATCAACATTAATGATAGTATCATATTCATGGATGGAGGGAAATACTCTATTGACAGGACAGAATAATCATCAGTTAGACTTGAGTCCACTACAATTAACTCAGAATACAACACAATATACCTGTCACTATACTGCTACATCTACATATCTTGTGAATCCTGTTATTGGAATGAGTCTGCCACATGAAGTATTAATAATTGGTAAGTATAACAGAACCATGTAGATAATGTACAGTGGTGTAGGAAGATGTTTTGGTTAAGGTGCTCCAAGGGCATGTTTCTTTGTAATTTATAAGTGTTCATGTGAGAAATCACCTTATTAGATTGTGCCCCAAAAGTATGGGGGCACCAGCCCCACGAACCCCCTACCTGTGAAGCTACTTATTATATGGTTGTGTACTAAACATAGCTGGAAGCAATTAGCAAGGTCATAGACAGAAGGGATTTAAGTGTGTTGAAGTAAACTTCCTACTTGGAGAGTCTAACTCGCAGCTTGTACATATTGCTATATTTGGTTCTCTATATAGTTAATGCTTACTCTCATTCACATACTGAGTCATGGACAAGTAGAAGGTATCAATTCAAATGTTGTGATAAAACTGGTGGATGTTTTAAAAATTTGGAAAAGGGTTGTTGTATTGAACTTTAGAACAAATCAGTAGTCTCCTATCCATTAGAAATAATCAGTATTTTCTGTGCACACATTTTTGAAATGTAATGTATAAAGTACTAAGCATAAGCAAAGCAATTTTTTTGACTTCATATTGTTTATGATGTTCATTGTTTGTTTTCTATCTCTTTTAGTTTGACTGGCTAGTTTGCCAGATAGTTTGATCTGGCATACATCTACATGGTCTGATTCAATTAGAGTTATTAGAGCCTCCTGTATTAGATAAATAAAAAAAATGACAATAATGATTGAAATACTGAGATTTGACTAACAAATATGTCAAGTTTAGAGTAATGGTCACATTGACCTGTTTTGTAAGTAGGATCACCAAATTGAATAGGAGAAAGTCATTAGGAAATTTACATAAGTGCTTACCTCTTTCAGCTCAAAATATACAAAAATTACCACCTTTACTCAATTTCTTAATTGGCACGACTTACGGACACAAACATTTTAGAGGGTTGAGCTTTTTTTTAGCAAAAGATGATGAGCAGCGAATTCAAATATCGTCAGTTGTGAGCTGGTCTTGCAGTTTTGATTTAGGTATCATTGGGTTTTAAGAGGTTGGTTAGTTTTAAAATAGAAATCTCTGGCTATTTGAAGTGAGCAGCCACATCTTAGTAAAAAGTGACTATTGTAAAGACACTCCAACTAGTCAGTTTGCTAACAATTTTCATACTGAGTTTTCGATTGGTCAGTTAAATCTTCATCTCAGAACAATTTATCCTGAAAATTGTGCACAATTGAAAAAGTAGAATTTCTTATACATTAAATTCTTTGTGTTTGATCTTCTTACCTTAGCTCTTCTTTATTATGTGGACAATCAGCAACTTCAAACATAAAATAAAACACTTGAATATTATAAATCATCATTACTTTCTTCACGACTCTTTAAAACAACACCTAACATGAAACTGGAAATATTGCATTGTAATTAATTATTAGGCATGAAAATGTCTCTGAGTGGGTATGGCTTCAATCATAAGGAATTCGTTTCCATAATTTCTAAATTTTTCCCAGCAAACCGCTCTCAAAATTAAATACATATCACTAAATAAGTAATATACAATCAATGATAAGGTATCCAAATAATAATACAAAATTAAAGTATATACTTAAATATTATTTTGTACAGTTACAGTCAACTCTGTCACTATAACTCCACCCAACCCTGGAACTCTATCAGGACCTGCTATAGCTAGATTTGAATGGACAGGACAAATGATGCATACTCCACCACTGGCTACAGCTCCATATAGTATGGTGATGGATTCATTAGTACTAACTCGAGTTAGACAATCCTATGCTGGAACTTATACATGTACTGTAACTATTGGAGCATCTAGTATGAGTAGATCTGTAGCATTAGCAGTTACAGGTGAGTTTGTCATTTTAATGTGTGAGATATATTTCATGCTGCTATACATATTTAGCTCCAACTATACCAATCTCTATAATGGAGAACCAGTCACCTGTTGCTCTTCGTGATTACACCCTCACCTGTGTAGCCACACCTCCTCCTTCTTTGGAAGTGACTTCACCATCATATCAGTGGAGAAGAAATGGACAAGTTGTACCAAATCAGATAAATAGAGAATTGAACTTGAGTTCTCTGCCACTGAGTGAAGATGGTGCACAATATACTTGTCAGTACACAGCCTCTTCAGTATATGTCAACAATGTGGATGTTACCAGTAGTACACATACAATAGAACTTACATGTAAGTAATAGGAGTAGTAATACTAGTATTAGTATTGGTACACTTTTCTTGCATATGTCAACATTATCATTGTCAATTAATTATAGACTGCACTTTATGATTGAATATAATCTGTAATTAAGTGCAACTGGAAATGCACCTACATACAATATTTTATGTCTTTAGTAAGCACAGTCCTAAAACATACAAGGAACAATTCAATACACTTTAGTGATGCTCAAACAAAAAAATTAAATATATTACATGCTGACATTGCTAAAGTTAAATGAAGAAATGTTATCTGGTATTTACTGTTTTATTAATTAGCAGCCTTATTCTTTAGAATTGGAACAAGAACACTTGGTGACGGAGATTCTGTAAACATTACTGATATAGGAGGTCAACCTCTTGATGATCGTATTGATCCTGGAAATACATTAATATGTAACACTAGTAAAGTCAATATGGCATGTTGCAGAAATTCAGAGACTGGAATGGGAGCTATTGGGAACTGGTATCCTCCTACAGGACCTCCTCTTATTAGGTTATACAATTTAGGACAGACTACAGATACATTATACGGAGTAGCGCATGCTCAACAAGTTCGTCTTGCAAGTATTGGAGCTCCAGTTGGACCACTGGGAATTTATACATGTTCAGTACCAAATAGTAATGGAATTCTTATCAATGCAACTATTAATATCATCAATATATTATCTGGTAAATAGTGTAGCTAGATTATTTTTGTTTTGTTTTGTTATATTTTATATTTTGATGATGCAAACTTCACTCCAGCAAAATTGCTGCTGAAATTAATGCAAAGAGCTGAATTGCTTATAATCTATTCCCATGCTCTATAATACTGTCATGGTCACCATGTCTAGCAAAGTGACTCTCTAGCAAATAAAATAATCAAATATTTTATTATGTCAGATCACTTCCATCATTTTACCAGTTCTTTGCAGTTAGTAGAAATGACACTTTAATTTGTTGCATAACATAAACTTCTGAGTGACAATGCAACATTCTTGAGTGTCATTAAAGACTGAAATTTACTAGTTGGTATATTCATGTAAGATGAACTATAAAGTAGTGTAGAATATTTGAAAATTTTATTGATACAATTAAAGAGATGTCTTTATGCGACATTGTGTGTAACTCAATATAAAAAAAACATTCAATTAAACTGATTTTACTTCATTAATTTTTGTAGTAAGATCTGTCTCAATATCTCCTATCAACCCAGAAGTTGAAGCTGGAGAGTCTCTAACATTAACATGTACTGCTACTACAACTGGTAGAGGAACTCCATCATTTATTTGGGCTGGTCAAGTATCTCGTGGTCCACTGCAAGGTCAGACTGTTCAAGGAAGTACAAACACATTCACAGATATGTTGAGAATAGAGAGAGTGAGCCAACACAATCCATCTGTACATTGTATGGCTTCATTTAGCAGTTCTACTCTAACAACTTCAGTTACTTTATCAGTGTCAGGTATTTTATTATAACTGTATAAATACTATTTCATAGTTTTCAATGTTACACAGTTCCCGAAACACCAGCCAGCATTACAGAGAGTAGAGTGCCAAAAGTTTCATTCAATTACATGCTCACTTGTAATGTGAATATTCCATCGACATTAATGATAATATCATATTCATGGATGGAGGGAAATACTCTATTGACAGGACAGAATACTCATCAGTTAGACTTGAGTCCATTACAATTAACTCGGAATACAACACAATATACCTGTCACTATACTGTTACATCTCCATATCTTTTGTATTCTGTAATGGGAACAAGTTTCCAACATGAAATACTAATCATTGGTAAGTACAACACAACTGTATAGATAATGTATAATTGACAGAGGATGACAAAGCTAATTGTGAAGCTATTACAGTAGTGTATGTATAACATAGCCAGATCAAATTAGCAAGGTCATAGGCAGAATGGGTTCGAGGGTATTAAAGTTTCCCACTTGGAGAATCTAACTCATAGCTTCCACATTTTTCTGTAATTGTCTCTTTATAGTTAATGCTTACACTAATTCTCAAACTGAGACCTGGACAAGTAGAAGGGTATCAATTCAAATGTAATGATAAAAACTAGTGGATGTTTTCAAAATTTTTAAAAATTAAATACATATTACTAAATAAATATTGACAATCAATGATAAGGTATACAGATAATAATCATAAATAATAGTTTATACTTCATTTTATTTTGTACAGTTACAGTCACCTCTGTCACTACAACTCCACCCAACCCTAGTGGAGTAGCTGGTGTAGATGATGTTACTCTCACATGTACTGGAACTCTATCAGGACCTGCTATAGCTAGAGTTGAATGGACAGGACAAATGATGCGTACTCCACCACAGGCAGCAGCTCCATCTAATACGATCAGTGATTCATTAGTACTAACTCAAGTTAGACAATCCTATGCAGGAACTTACACATGTACTGTAACTATTGGAGCATCTAGTATGAGTAGATCTGTATCATTAGCAGTTACAGGTGAGTTTGTCATTTTAATATGTGAGATTAATTTCATGCTGCTGTACATACTTAGCTCCGACTATATCAATATATATAATGGATAGCCAGTCACCTGTTGCTCTTCGTGATTACACCCTCACCTGTGTAGCCACACCTCCTCCTTCTTTGAAAGTGACTTTACCATCATATCAGTGGAGAAGAAATGGACAAGTTGTATCAAATCAGAATAATAGACAATTGAACTTGAGTTCTCTGCCACTGAGTGAAGATGGTGCACAATATACTTGTCAGTACACTGCCTCTTCAGTATATGTCAACAATGTGGATGTTACCAGTAGTACACATACAATAGTACTTACACGTACGGAGTTATAGTAGTAGTAGTAGTAGTACAAGTTTTTTGCTTCAGTCAGTATGTATCATAGTCAGCTAACTATAGACTGCACTTTATGATAGAATGTAATTTGTAATTTAATTGCAAATAGCTATATTTTAATTTTAATTTTTATTCAACTTGAAATACACCTCAATATACCTATACTTTTATGTATATTAGTTGTATTATTAGCCGTCATGTTCATCTAGTTTTAAAAGTCATCTTGCAGTCTCTTTAGACCTCAAAGTAGCTATGTAGCTTTTGACTATAGCTTCATCCAAATGACCTGTTTTCCAGACAAAAAACACTCGAGCTACTTAAAAAATGGTGGAGCTTTTAAATGACTTATGGTAAGGGACTACATTGCCATAGCAACCACTCTCCACAACTATTTAGACTTGAAAAAAACTACGAACAAATAGACAGAACATTGCTTTTCTAAGAGTTACAGCATAGTTTGGTAGTGTTTTTACGCTATGCTATTCTTAAACAGTAGCTGTAACACTCCACTTTTTCACACAAACTTGTTCACTGGATATACCAACAAACTTACTTTCGTGACTTGACTATAGGACAATGGGTTTTCAAGTAAGAACAATACTGTTGCTAGGGCTATAGCTATGACAAACAGTGCATTAGCCAAGATAACTTATCACCGCTGCTGAACTGCATCCTCAAAGCATCAAGTACGTTGTACACAACGGAGTTCATATGGGTAAAAAATTGATGGTAAGGGTAAAGATTGCTAACCAAAGGATTCCATTCAGTGGAATGTGGGGGCAGGGTTGCCACCAAGCAAACACCACATTCAAGTGTCAAAGTACAAAATGACGTATGTATGTCCACAGATATAAACAAATATCCCTGATTATCAATTTGACACCACTATATAGTGTCTCACTCGCTTCGCTCTCTTACATAAAGCTACAGTATTGTGATAATTTTTAACTTCAAATACTCTTACAACAAAAATCGGTCAAGTTTTTTATAATTAGGTACATTATGATAAAGGTGTTTCAATGCCATATTAACCACTCACCGGAACTGTTTGACTTAAAAACAAAACAAATAAAAACAACCGGCATTTCTGAGGAGTTACTGCACAGGTTAGAATCTAACCTATTATGCTCACTGCCATAGTATTTGCCGAAAAAGCTATTTAAAGGAAGCTAATATATTTATTTGCTACTAAAATGATTACATTGTGCTTTTCTTTAGGGAAGCAGTAAATATAATTCACAGCACTTTCACACATTAATGTTTACTGAACAGACCAACACAAGACTTACCTTTTGTGCAAATAAATTTTCAGGTAAGGAAACACACTTTCTTGGCTAAATGCACAGTTTGTCATAGTTATAGCCCTACCAACAGTATTGTTCTTATTTAAAAATTTATTGTCCCATAGTAAAGTCACCAAAAGTAAGTCTTGTGTAGATATATCCAGTAAACAAGTGTGTATGAAAGTATAGAGTGTTACAGCCTCTAATTAGCTATTAATGAATACCACTATGTATACAACTACCAAATAAACACATTAGCCACAGCTTCATTGGCTACTGCTGTAGTAAGCAAGTCACCACTTAGGGTAAAACTATAAACTGTGCTGTAATTCACTGAGAAATGCATTTTTTGGTTTGTTTGTTTTTCAAGTCAAATATTGCAGAGAGTGGCTACCATGCCATTAATACTTTCCATAATATGTCGTCATTTAAAAACAAGGCCATTTTTACATAGCTGGAGTGCGTTTTGTCAGAAACACAGATCATTTAAATGAAGCTATCACTATTATAGTCAAAGTCTACATAGCTACTTGTAGTTACTTTTAGGACTAAATAGACTGAATGTTGCCTTCTTGAACTACTTCAACAGGATCAAAGACAATGTAGCCTTATTATTATTTTTGTATAATTTTATCATATTCTACCTAGTAAAATTGCATGTTTTGCTTTTTTCAAGCTCATTTTGCACTCAGAATTGCTTCATTCTCTTATGACAACCCATATAGCTCAAATTTTGCTATATAAGCACATATTATCAAGGCCTACTGATAACTTGTCTATTTAAAGCTTTATGCTGTTCACAGTGAAGCTTCTTTATGTATGCGTGTGTGAGCCCCAATAGTCAACTGTTTTAGGAAAGTATTCATTAAAATGTCCAAATTGCGACAAAAATACCAGTAAATGCTTAACTTAATTAACCAATTAATTACTACACATGATTTTTTATAACTTTATCTATAATGCTGTAGTTTTCCGGCCTAAGCTTTTTAGGTTTAACTAGATAGGCTGGAATTATGGCTTATAAGGCGTGGACTATGGCTATTAGGCTTGAACTACGTTTTTTTAGGCTTGAGCAATGGCTGTTTAAACTTGGACGGATTCTGGCAGTAAGAGTGATTATGGTAGCAATAGCCGCGCAGTGGTAATTTCAACAGCCATGACTATTCAGAAACCTTAACTTTCTAAAGCACTAGTCATCTATTCTTCCTAAAAGCCTAGACAGAAACCCTTTTCTTTGTCTCTATGAAGCTTTGCCCACTACCAGGAAGTAAATCTTAAGGAAGCTAAATATATAATAGCTTAGTTTTAAGTTAATGGTTTTATCCATGTTTATACTACAATAATGTTGCTTTTTCACCACAGTTGCCCTATTACAGTTTACGTCCTGTCAATTTGCATGCTCATAAAATAAAAGGAACATGTTGTAGAGTTTCTTTTGTAGTAGGGGCCATATAAGAAAGAATGACATTTATACTGTTTTTATCAAATTTACTGATAGTGGCTCATGGAGGTTAGTGATAGCTTCATAGGTATTAATGATATCATGTATACGCATAACATAATGTAAAATTAATTGTTAGTCATTGATATCATTTTAATATTAAGGTGTGATGTGCACACCTCAATTTTGGTGTGAAGTACACATCATATTCAGTGTGAGTTTTTACATTGTACTGCAAAGACTTCTGTCAGGATCTACTCAAATATCAGTTACAACTAATGTCACTATTAACAAAACATTTACTGTCAGTTCTTTAACTCGAGCTACATCTTACACATTTCAAGAAGCATATACACAAATAGCCCTTAGCTACATTGATGATACCACTTCTGAATATAGTCGCACATTATAAATTAACTGTAATCAAAATATTATACACTCTTTCCATTAAACAAGAAGTATGCTGTAGTACACAAGTAATAAGCAGCTGTGACTCTCTAATTTCAAAGTGGGGGGAGGGAGAACCTAGAAGTAAGTCAGTACCTATATTTTTTATATCTTTAGTAAGCAGTCCTACAAACATGCAAGGAACAGTTCAACAAACTTCAGTGATGCTCAAACTAAAAAATTAAAAGTATTAATATGCGGACATTGCTAAAGTTAATGTTATCTGGTATTATCTCATTATCTCCTATCAACCCAGAAGTTGTAGCTGGAGAGTCTCTTACACTAACATGTACTGCTGCTATAAATGGTAAATGTTGTACACCATCATTTACTTGGACTGCTAAGGCGGCTCTGTGGCAGTACCTACCTTTGGCGGTCTCACATACATGCTTCATCACACCACAGTCATGAGGTTAAATGCCCATTGATTCTCATACTCACTCTTATTGCAAATTAACAACAAATCATCATCTATTATTCTTCTCAGATGTTGAACCTAATAGTTATTAACTCATTAATTCATAAATATAAGAATTTTAAAATGGAATTTTCACTATTTAAGAATTGATAGTTGAACATAGCTAGAGCTACGAATTAAAAAACATTTTTTGAAATTGCTTCAGACGGAAGCTGCAGGTTAAAATTGACCTTCTCACATTGCATTACAATTGTCTTTTGTACCAGCTGATTTAATTAAAAAAAAGAAATGAGTTTCACAACAATTTAGTCCAATGATTGTGCCTATTATTCTGAGTTTTTCTCCATGGAATACATAGAAACTGGAATATTACTAAATAGCTACAAACAATGATACTAAAAATATATTTATGAATATTATTTAGTGTTTAGGCTTGAGTTTGCTAAAGAGCAAGACAGATGTCAAAACATGTTTACAAGTTCATGCAGTCAGGGCTTATATCCACTGTTTATTTTGAAAGCTATGTTAAAGCTTATTAACAAGCAATGCTAATATCAATATGTATATTATATGAATGATGCATGTACAGTTATATACCTCTTAGAATAATAGCAAGTCAAAATATTGGCTCCTATAAAACAACAACAGCATCAATAGTTATGTTCTATAATACTTCATGTAAGACAGTATACATTGTACAACGAACATGTTTTGATACAAAATTGAAATAATTGTTGTATTCACTTTAAACAAGCCAGGTGAGAGCCGCTTAGTGTTTTTTCAGGCAAATGACTGACTTGTTGAGGTTGGTATCGCTATATATGTACCTTACTATATTATGAGCTGCAGTTCAATTGGCAGTTTTATGGTGGTGTACAACACTACATAGAACTCCAGCAGTATTATAACTCTTTGGTACAGATATTAGTATCTGTGCAATGTTAAGTCAAATTTGTTTATAAGGATTTCAAAAAATTATGAGAATTTACAAAGTTTGCTTTTGATAAGCATACATTTAAAACTAACCAATTAGAGTAGTAGCATAAACTACTTAGCAAATTGAACATTGCCATTGACAATACACACCTTGGTTATTGTAAAAAAAGAACAAATTTTGAGCTCAAATAATCTAAAGTAGGTATAGGTTTGCAAACAAAATAATGTTGTTTTTCACTGCAGTTACCCAGTTAGCATGCTCATAGAATAAAAAGGGACATGTTGTGGAGTTTCTTTTATAGCAGAAGCACATTTAAAAAAGAATGACATCTATACTGTTGTTATTAAATTTACTGATAGTGGCTCATGGAGGTTAGTGATAGCTTCATAGACATTAAAGATATCATGTATACGCATAACACTATGTATAATAAGCTTTTAGTCAAAGATATCGTAAGCAGATTTGTAGCAATGTTTGTAACCTATAATATGACTAGATTATATAATATAAAAATGTATATAAACTGTGGCTGTAGATAGCTACATAAATCTTGAGAATAGCTTTAGCTTTTCTTAGAGAACTTGTACATCTTCTATATAAAGTCACCCACCAACCTATATATATTATAGTTAACGATAGATTTTCATGCGGATTTTAATTAAGGTCATAATAAATTAATAGTTATTTGAGTCCCTGAAGTTTTGCTGAAAATCTTGGAGCCACAGTAGCCTCACCCCCCTCCCCACCTCCTCATTTGAAATAATGCTTGCAAAAGAAAAAAAAGTGGCAAAGAGCTACAGAGACGGAATGGGAGAGACGTTCGAAGTTAGGTCTTCCAAAGTTGGCGAGTTCATTAATTTTTTTAGCGGCGTTGGTAGTTATCTTTGTCAATGCACTGTTCATCATAGCTATACACCTTATGTAACAGATTTGCTTTTACTTGAAATCCAAAAGTCCAATATAGTCACGTCACTAAGAGAATACAACGTAATGCTATATCTACTAGAGCTCTGGTACAATCGAGCATTATGAACGGAGTTTACTTTAATCCAAATGGGACTCTTGTGAACATTTTATTGTAAGCAGGAAGAAAACACAGCATTTGAGTCTAATGATTGCACTAATGTAACTTCATTCTGCATAATTTTACTAGCTGTCATGTTATCTTAATTATGTTTACACTAGTTGTGTGAAATAGTCTTCTCACCGTTTAAATGATTAGTGCTATTGTCACATGATTTAGTAAGTTTTAGTTGCAATAAATTATAGGTGCCTTTATTATACAAAAATTGTTCTCCAGACTAAAAATTATAAGTATTTATAATAATACGCTGACATTGATGAAGTTATAAAGAGAGACAATTTGAAAATGTTTTCTAGTATTTATTGTTTTATTAATTTGCAGAGTTATTCTTTAGAATTGGATCAAGAACTCTTAGTGATGGAGATTCTGTAAATATCACTGATATAGGATGTCAACCTCCTGATCGTGAAGATCCTGGAAATACATTAATATGTGACACTACTAATGTCAATGTGAATTGTTGTAGAAATTCAGAGAGTGGAATGGGAGCTATCGGGAACTGGTATCCTCCTACAGGACCTCCTGTTATTACCTTAAATAAATTAAGACAGACTACAGATACATTATACAGAGTAGTGTATACTCAACAAGTTCGTTTGGCAAGTATTGGAATACCATTTGGACCATTGGGAATATATACATGTTTTGTACCAGATAATAATGGAATTCTTTTCAATGCAACAGTTAATATCATCAATATATTATCTGGTAAATAGTGTATTTAAAAATGTTAAGCACAAGTTGAGTATTATCTAGCAAATTTAATATAATAATATAGTGTGTAACTCTACAAACTAGACAATCGAATTAAACTAATTTTTTACTCCATTAATTTTTGTAGTTAGTTCTATCTCAATATCTCCTATCAACTCAGATATTGTAGCTGGAGAGTCCGTTGTATTGACATGTACTGCTACTATAACTGGTAGAGGTAGTACACCATCATTTACTTGGACTGGTCAAGTATCTCGTGGTCCACACTTAGGTCAAATTGTTCAAGAATGTACAAATACATTCACAGATGTGTTGAGAATAGAGAGAGTGAGCCAACACAATCCATCTGTACAATGTATGGCTTCAATTAGCACTTCTACTCTAATGACTTCAGTCACTTTATCAGTATCAGGTAATTATATTATCAATCTATAAATAATATTTCATATTTTTCAATGTTACACAGTTCCCCAAACATCAGCCAGCATTACAGAGAGTAGAGTGCCAACAGTTTTAATCAATTACACACTCACTTGTAATGTGAATATTCCATCAACATTAATGATAGTATCATATTCATGGATGGAGGGAAATACTCTATTGACAGGACAGAATACTCATCAGTTAGACTTGAGTCCACTACAATTAACTCAGAATACAACACTGTATACCTGTCACTATACTGCTACATCTCCATATCTGTTGAATCCTGTCGTGGGAATGAGTCTCTTCCATGAAATACTAATAATTGGTAAGTATAACAGTTTGTGTAAATAATGTATAACTGACTGAGATTACCACAAAATTAATTGTGAAGCTATTTGATGTACAGTATTGTGTAAACATAGCTAAACCCTGCAAGGAAGAGCATAGACAGAAGGGGTTCGAGGGTGTCGAAATAAATTCCCACTTGGAGTGTTTAACTCACGTACAGTATAAGTGTTTCTCTATATAGTTAATGCTTACTCTCATTCACAAACTGAGTCCTGGACAAGTATAAGGGTATCGTTTCATATTAAGTGATATAAACTAGCAGATGTTTTCAAAATTCTGAAAAGAACTGTTGTATTGAAGTTGAAACAAATCAGTAGTCTCCTCTCCATTCGGAATAATCCGTATATTCTGTGCTCACATTTTGAATTTAAGTACTAAGCTTGAGCTCAGCTAATGTTTTTTAATTCATATTTTTTTTTTATGTTCATTGCTTGTTTTATTTGTTTATTAGTTTTACTAGCTTGTTTTTGGATAGTTTGCTCTGGCATGCATCTACATGGTCTGATTCAATTAAAGTGATTTATGCTTTCCTGTATTAGATATAAAATAAATGACAATTAGGAGTAAAATACTGAGATTTGACTGAAAGTGTCAAAAATAAGTTAAGTTTTGAGCCATAATGCATGGCCACTGTTTTGTAAGTAGGATCACCAAACTGACTAGGAGAAAAGTCATTAGGAATTGGTGTAAATGCTTGTAGATGAGTTATATTGCATTCATATCCAGACCGACTTTGGATTCTAAGTTATTGAGATAATTATAATAATAACTTAAGATGAAATCCCCTCTTTTGGCTCAGAACATACATAAATTACCACATTTACTCAATTTCTGAACTTGCACAATTTGCTGACAAACAGCAATTTTAGAGGGTTGAATATTCTTTTAATGCATAAATTGAGGATCAGATAATTCAAATATTGTAAGTTGTGAGCTGATTGTGTGTTTCTAAGATTCTATTTTAAGTACCGCTGGGTTTTAAGAGGTTTGAGTAGATTTACAGTAGAAATATTTTTGGCTATTGAAATTATCTCTGGCTGAGAGCTGCCATGTCTTAGTGAAAGTTTACTTCATGCAGTTTTTAAATGTTAGTGTACAGTTAGTATTTCCACTGGCGTACTCTTAGGTTCACCCATAACAATCTAACTGCTGGTTAAATATCAACAATACCAAAAACCACAGTAATAGTAATAAAAATATACTGCAAGTACAGTTAAGGAACTCCAACTGGTCAGTTTGCTCGCAATTTTCATGCAACCTTTAGAAAGGGCAGTTAAATCTTCACCTTAAAATAATTTATACAGAAAAATGTATACGAATTTAAAAGGTAGAATTTCTTATACACTTACTGCACCGTGTTTGGTATATCCATTAATTGCAAAAAACATTTTGGAGAGGATCGATTCTTTGTTTCTGATCTTGTCACCCAAGTTCTACCTGAATTAAATGGACAATCAGCAACTTCACAAATAAAAAAACACAATTAACAATAGTAAAATTATTAATTTTCTTTCTTAATGATTCTTTAAGACAATATTAACTAGAAATATTACGTTGTAACTACATTCAGGTATGAAAATGTCTGAGCGGGTTTTGCTTAATTTATAATAAGGAACCCCTTTCCATAATTCCCAGATTTTCCCGTGTAACCCACTCTTAAAATTATATCAATAAATACACAGTAACAATCAATGATAAGGTATACAAATAATAGTCATACAAGTTTGTGCTTCAAATCTATTTGTACAGTTACAGTCACCTCTGTCACTATAACTCCACCCAACCCTAGTGGAGTAGCTGGTGTAGATGATGTTACTCTCACATGTACTGGGACTCTATCAGGACCTGCTATAGCTAGAGTTCAATGGACAGGACAAATGATGCGTACTCCACCACTGGCTACAGCTCCATCTACTACAGTCAGGGATTCATTAGTACTAGCTCGAGTTAGACAATCCTATGCTGGAACTTATACATGTACTGTAACTATTGGAGCATCTAGTATGAGTAGATCTGTATCATTAACAGTTACAGGTGAGTTTGTCATATTTATATGTGAGATTTATTTCATGCTGCTGTACATATTTAGCTCCAGCTATACCTATCTCTATAATGGAGAGCCAGTCACCTGTTGCTCTTCGTAACTACACTCTCACCTGTGTAGCCACACCTCCTTCTTCTTTGGAAGTGACTTCACCATCATATCAGTGGAGTAGAAATGGACAAGTTGTACCAAATCAAAATAATAGAGAATTGAACTTGAGACGTCTGCCACTGAGTGAAGATGGTGCAAATTATACTTGTCAGTACACAGCCTCTTCAGTATATTATGTCAACAATGTGAATGTTACCAGTCCTACACATACAATAGATCTTATTTGTAAGTATTATCAGTAGTAGTACTAGTAGTAGTATTAGTATAGTTTACTTGCATATGTCAGCATTATTATTGTCAATTAATTATGAATAAAAGTTATAAAGAGAGAAAAATGAAAAAAAAATTATCTGGTATTTATTGCTTATTAATTTGCAGCCTTATTCTTTAGAATTGGATCAAGAATACTCAGTGATGGAGATTCTGTAAATATTACTGATATAGGTGGTCAATCTTTTTATCGTAATGATCCTGGAAATACATTAATATGTGACACTAGTAAAGTCAATATGGAGTGTTGTAGAAATTTTGAGAGTGGAATGGGAGCTATTGGGAACTGGTACACTCCTACAGGACCTCCTGTTATTACCTTAAATAATTTAGGACTGACTATTGACACATTATACAGAGTAGTACATGCTCAACAAGTTCGTCTGGCAAGTAGAGGAGCTCCAGGTGGACCACTGGGAAGATATACATGTTCTGTACCAAATAATAATGGAATTCTTTTCAATGCCACTATTAATATCATCAATACATTATCTGGTAAATAGAGTAGCTAGATTATTTTGTTTTGTTTCATATTTTGATGATGCAAACTTTACTACAGCCTAATGTAAAGAGCTGCATTGCTGATCATCCATTCCCATGCTCTATACTTCTGTCATGGTCACACATAATCATGTCTGGCAAATTTACTCTCTAGCAAATTAAATATTCAATTATATCAGATCACTTCCATCATTTTACCAGTTCTTTGCAGTTGGTAGAAATAATACTTAGACTTGCATAACATAAACTATCAGAGTCACAATGCAGCATTCTTGAATGTCATCCTTAGTTCATTCATGTAAGATGCACTATAAAGTAAAGTAAAATTTTAAATTTTATTGAAACAACTAACGAGAAGTTCTTAGGCACAATTTCACAATGGTGTGTAACTCTAAAATATCAACTAAACAATCAAATGGAACTGTTTACTTCATTTAATAATGTTTGTAGTTTGTTCTATCTCAATTTCTCCTATCAACCCAAAAGTTGTAGCTGGAGAGTCTCTTACATTAACATGTACTGCTACTATAACTGGTAGAGGTGGTACACCATTATTTACTTGGACTGGCCAAGTATCTCGTGGTCCACTGCAAAGTCAGGCTGTTCAAGGAAGTACAAACATATTCACAGATATGTTGAGAATAGAGAGAGTGAGCCAACACAATGCATCTGTACAATTTATGGCTTCAATTGGCAGTTCTACTCTAACAACTTCAGTCACTTTATCAGTGTCAGGTAATTCTATTATCAATGTATAAATATTATTTCATAGCATTCAATGTTACACAGTTCCCCAAACATCAGCCAGCATTACAGAGAGTAGAGTGCCAACAGTTTCACTCAATTACATACTCACTTGTAATGTGAATATTCCATCAACATTAATGATAGTATCATATTCATGGATGGAGGGAAATACTCTATTGACAGGACAGAATACTCATCAGTTAGACTTGAGTCCACTACAATTAACTCAGAATACAACACAATATACTTGTCACTTTACAGCTACATCTATATATCTTTTGAATTCTGTAATGGTAACAAGTCCCCCACATGAAATACTAATTATTGGTAAGTATAACAGAACCGTGTATAATATATAATTGTGGTGCTATTTGTTATACAGTAGTGTATTAAACATAGCCCAATGCAATTAGTAAAGGCATAGGCAAAAGTAGTTATAGGGTATTAGAGTAAACTTCCCACTTGTAGTAGAGTGTAACTCACAGATTGTTTTTCTGTCTGTAAGTGTCTTCCTAAGTTAATGCTTACTCTCATTAGCAGATTTAGTCCTGTACAATTCGAGAAGGGTATCATTTTAGTGTAGTGATCTTTACTTAGTAAAAACTAGCAGATGTTTTCAAAATTCTAAAAAGGGCTGTACTGTTGAAATTTGAAACAAAATCAGTAGTCTTTTTTCCATTTGGAGAAATCAGTATTTTCTGTATACACACAATTTTGAGATATTAGGTATAGCATAAGTAGAGATATTTTATTTTACTTTTCCATTTGGAGAAATGCGTGTTTTCTATGTGCACACATATTAGAAATGTAATTTATAGAATGCCAAGCATAAGAAGAGTGAATTTTTTTGACTTCTTGTTTTTTATGTTCTTTGTTCATTTAGTTTGAGTGGCTTTATAGTTTGCCATATAGTTTGCTCTGGAATGCAACTACATGATCTCATTCAATTAGAGTGATTTAAGCCTGCTGTGTTAGATAACTTATGACAATTAAAAGTGAAATACTGAGATTAATTACCTATCTACTTAGAGCTATTCCTAACCTGCCTAACTTATCTGGTACTACAGCTAATACTACAGCTAATCCTAACCTAACTAACTTCCTACAAGCAAGAAATGCCTCCTATGCATGTACTACCCTAACTACTACTACTACAGCTAATACACCTATAACCTCTCTTAGAATCAATTCAATTTTTGCATTATTCTGATACTATACAATAACTGTGCTATGTTAATGCATAAACAATTTGGAGAGCATCAATTTTTTGTGCCTGATCTTAGTACCTTAGCTCTTTATTATGTGGACAATCAGCAACTTCAAACATAAACAAACACTTAACACTTTCTTCGTGATTCTTTAAGACAACTCCAAACATGTATAGAAATATTACATTGTAACGTCATTAGGCATGAAAATATCTGAGTGGGTGTGGTCTAAATTAAAATAAGGAATTTGTTTCCATAATTTCTAAATCTTTCCGTGTAACCCACTCTCAAAATATCACTACATGTACAATGAAAAACAATGGTATACCTATCTTTGAGCCAGGCACCTGTTGCTCTTCGTGACTACATCCTCACCTGTGTAGCCATACTTCTTTCTTCTTTGGAAATGACTTCACCATCATATCACTGGAGAAGAAATGGACAAGTTGTACAAAATCAGAATAATAGACAATTAAATTTGAGTCCTCTGCCACTGACTAAAGATGATGCACAATATTATACTTGCCAGTATACAACCTCTAACAATGTCAATATTAACAGTAATACACATACCTTAACTCTTACATGTAAGTAATAAGAGTAGTAATAGTAGTAGTAGTATAAGTGTCTCACTTCAGTTAGCATGTATCATTGTCAACTAACTATAGACTGCATTTTATGATAGAATATAATTTGTAATTAAAGTGCATGTAAATTCTATCATACTTTAAATGTGCCTCAACATACCTAATTTTTTCACGTATTTAGTTGAGTTATTAAGTAGTCCTCCATCAAGCATACAAGGAACAGTTCAACAAACTTCAGTGATGCTCACATGGACACAGCCAGATATTGATGCAGTGCAAAAGTACATCATAAGTTACACTAGAACTGCAGGATGTTCTGATGCTCCAAGTGGGATCCAAACAATCTCAGGATCCATGAGGATGTATACTCTATCTGGTTTACAAGAAAACATAACATATGGCATCACTATAACAGCAATGAATACTAGAAATAGATTATCAGCTACAAAATCCTTCACTACTCTAACAGCATGTATGTTGTGCTTAATATATATTATAATACATACACATTTTCACCAATATATTTACAAATTGTGGAAGTATATTTTAATAAAAAATTTATAAAAATTAGTGAATGCAACAAAAAACAAGTTATATACTTTAATATTCTTATCTAAAAAAATGTTTCTGTATAATCATACCTTTGTAGTTCCAAGTGGAACAGTTCAAGAAATATTATTGGAAGACATCAACTTTACTAGTATCACTATTTCATGGCAGCCAGTGGCTTGTCTTCAACAGAATTCTCCAGTTACAAGCTACAAAATTCGTTATAATGAAACTTCTATTACTACAGGACGAATAACAACTACTGACACATCATTTGTAGCTACTTCATTATTCCCTGGCACTTCCTACACCTTTGAAATAGCAGCTGTTAACAAAGATGGTGTCGGGCCATATCAACAATTCATAGCATCAACTGATCAACATGCAGGTATACTTGTATATGTTTCCAAAAATATCTTTTAACAAAAAGTTTTCTTGCCTTAGGTGTCTTATTATTCAATGGTCATTCTATTTCTAACAACAGTATTATAAGTATTAATGATATTGGAGAAGATAGTGAAGCACTGTACTGTTTCACTGATGAGTCTCGATGCTGTAGGAGTCAAGATAATTTTCTCCCAGGCATTAGAGATTGGTACTTTCCTGATGGAAATCCTGTAGGGAATGAAATGGCCAACACTATATCTAGAACTAGAGGACCTCGATCAGTCATACTGCATCGTGATAATGTACTTGCACCAACTGGGATATACAGATGTCAGATATATGATGAAAATACTTATGTAGGCGTCTACTCTGACAATGAAGGTATGAAATGGATTAATATTTAACATGAAAGGCTTAATTCCACATTTTTAAGATTACATCTAGATTGAAAGAGTTATGTTATGAAACATACATTTGATGATGATTTATTAATAACGAATGAATATTAAACACTATTCTATCAAACTTTGCAATTAGGTAATACTTTTTGCAATTATACTAAAAACAGTTAAAAGTGATATAATGTGTATGGTTTCTGAAACTTATTAAATTAATGAAAGTACGTAAAGTCCTTTTTGCAATAATCATAGATACATACTTGGTGCAATTACAGTAATGTTCTAGTGTTATCTAGCTTTATTACATGTGTGGCTAACTGTTTTATTAAATAATTATTGCAATTTTGTATTTAATTAGTCTTATATTTTAATCAATAATAATGGATATTTAGGATTACTAAAAATTCTGTCTCTACCATATAACACTACAAGTGGTATTTTGACCTGTATATCTACTGGAGGACCTGTCACTAATCTAACGTGGAATAGAAGTGGAGGATCCTACTCACAGAGCAAAATAATAGTGGATACTGTCAGTGCCACTTATCACAACCTTTTATACATATCTAGTAATACACTATCAGATTACACTGGGATCTTCACCTGCATTGTTGAAAATGATAAAAGTAAGGTTTTCATGACTACTCAGGAATTTAAAAGTAAGCATAATTTTCAATACTCATGCCCATTTGAAATTTGTTGTTCATATTTAAAGCTATAGGATTGACTGAGAATAAACATACGCATGACTCTGAATTAAAAACAAATGTGATTTGTTTTACAAACTTCACTGTGCTCTCTATGCGATGGTTGAATATTTCCAACATTTATTTCACTACAAAACAAATTAAAGACAATGAGTTAATGTTACAGTTATATTATCCTGTTTCTGATGAATCAAGTGGTACTTTGTTTATTTGTGAAGTAGTTAATCAATTACCATCTGGAAATGTAAAGACAAGTACAATGGAACTGGTTATCAGAGCATCAGAAGAAAGTAAGCTTTCATTTCACAATATTTTATGACATAATTTCTCTTAACTATGTGCTTCAGCACAAATGGAGGGCAAGCCATTGTGCACGGGGTCAGATAAAAGCTGATTACAAAATTTGTGTACAAAAGTAACAATATAACTACATTCTTTAGTTAACATGAAATTATTGTCTTAGATCCTGTTCACCTACTTTAGAAGGTATCATTCAGTCTATTTAGTCCTCAAAGTATCTATGTAGCCATTGAATATAGCTTCATCCAAATGACTTGTGTTCCTAACAAAAAGCACTCTAGCTATATAAAAATGGTGAAGTTTTAAATTAGCCACTATCCACAACTATTAGACTTTGAAATAAACAAACGGACAAAAATACTTTTCTGAGAATTATAGCACCATTATTTGGTAGTTGTTTACATTGTGCTATTTTTAAGTAGTAGCTGTAACACTCCACTTTTTAACACACGTTGGTTCACTGGATATACCAACAGACTTACTTTCGTGACGACTTGGCAATAAATTTTCAAGTAAGAACAATACTGTTGCTAGGACTATAACTGTGACAAACAGCGCATTTGCCAAGATAATTTATCATTGCTGCTAATTCAAACTGAAAAAGGATTCCTAAGTTGATACGACATTACTGCATCTGCAAATAATCAGGTACGCCGTACACAACCTCATTCAAAGGGGTAAACAACATTGATGAATAGTAATTCAATATTTTTAGCTTAGCTAGCTAATTTTGATGACAATGGTAAAGATCGCTAAACCAAAGGATTCCGTTCTATGGAATGTTAGGACAGCAGTGACTGCCAGGTAAACACCAAAATGCAAGGGTCGCAGTACAGAATAAGATACATATGTCAACATATAAATGTAAACAAATATCCCCAAATCTTAATTTGACATCATACTGTATAGTGTGTCGCTTGCTTCAATCGCTTGCCAATTAATATTTATATATGAACTTCTGCAGAAATTGTGATGTATTAAAACAATAGCAGTAGGTTTAATATAAGTAGTGGTGTGCTGGAGCAAAATGGCTAGTGAATCTCCCTAGTTACATTACATATTACATTACATAAAACTACAGTATTGTGATTATTTTTAACTTCAAACACTCCCATGACTAACTTTTTATCAGATTCTACCTCATGAAAATTATTTGTGCACAATGGCTTGCTTGCTATTTGTGCCGTAGCATTATTATTACTAGCTAATTTATACAAGTTTAACACACCTATTCATGAATTGTATATATAAAATTATTTAGCATCGACAAGTTCTTCTAGTGTAAACGTCTTGGCTGTGGTGGTGTCAACTTTTGCAGGCATTATTGTGGTTTTCATAGTCATTCTTGTTATTATATTATCCCTGAAGTACAAGAAAGGATCAATATCGTGAGTTGTAGTTACTAATACATGACCGGGCTGCCAAGGCACTAGGTGTTTATAGACTAACATGTCGTAAATCTGTCACTTGCTCTTGGATTTATGTGATTAAATTCGGTCTTTAACCAACTAATCCTTCACCATTGTTGATCCAAATAGATACTAGTTCTTATACTCATAATAAATATGATATAGATGACAACAACAAAATCGTAGAATAAAGACTAGAGTCAAAGAATGCTGTGGATATAGAAATATCTTAAAGTAAGCCTCAGGGTTTGCCAAGAACGATATAAAAATAGTGCATGTTTATAATAAATATAGCAAAATACATGAAAATGTGTGTAGTTAGCTGTTTGAACATTGTCTCTTTAGCTTTAGTTGGCTCCAGTACCCTTTGTAGTATCTCTAAGGAAGGGAAGAAAACTGGAGTAGTCTACAAGGTTCCCTGTTAAGATATTGATCATGCATTGCGGGTGAGACTGGTAGAGTACTGAAGAAAAGACTGACAGACAGCTGCAAGAATATGTGATGTTTAAATTGGCATTGCCACACACACTCACCAACACAACTACCACATAGACTGGGAAGGTGTCAGGGTAGCTAATAGGGGAGTACAGTCACTTCAACAAAAGCTAGACCATACCAATTATTATCCTGCTTACAATTATTAAAGGAATGTGAGTAATATTGAACCTGATTGACTGAGTGTGAAAAAAAGCACTAAACTTTACAAAGCCTTTCAATATTGCCTGTTACTAAAAGTATACAGCAGCAATTATCTTATGTCATTGTTTTATGTTTAAACTGCACTGCATATACCTCTAAATATGAAATAATATTATGTCCAACATTGTCATAGGTTAATTAAGATATCAAACATGAATAAAATGACAGAAGTAAATATTGAATTATTGTTCTTTGATGTCACTTATGGAGACACTCTCCATCAAATCTTTATGCATGTACTTTTCTGTGCCACTTTTCTTGGGACCAAAGTCCGCCACAACCTGGCCTTCTCCATGCAGCTGCCACTTAGTAGTTAGACGGCCTTATATATTGACAGGACCACAGACCTGCCCGTGCTAATCCCCACCTCGGCTCCAAGGCCAAGCCTGTAGCCGCCAGCGAACCTAGTACTGGCATTATGGAACACACAGGCACTGTCTACCAAGGTCAGGAACTTATCTGCTGCTTCCACTGGAAAATTACAAGATTATGAGATGGACAATAATGAGTGTGTTTAGAGTGTGAAAGATATAACGAATTCAATCAGTTTAATAATCCAACGTAAAAATTAATGCACTATCACAACATCAAAAGTTGTTGTTGAAGTATCTGTTATACAGAGAACTTCAGCACAGGTAGCACAAGCTCTTCTAACAGTGCAGAATTGCTTCAACATAGTATTTCTTCTCTACTCTCTCCTAGAGTAATGCATCAATTATAGTCACAGAAACGATCTGATAATTTCAAAATAATTCTTAGACTTGATGTCGCACTGTTCCCTTATTAGGAAGTTGTTGAGGTAAACTAAATTCATAGCTGCTTCCCGGTATTCTTCATTTGCAACATTAGCTGCTTTATTACTACTTTCATGGCATCACCATTCAAGAATAGGCAGAAGTTACTGTAATTTGGTAAGGGGTTTAATGAGACTAAACCTTCATCATGCTGGAGTGAACTCTAGGTTTCCCGAGGGAACTGAATTAAAGACACTCGTATTCTACAATCTTCATCACTTCATTGTATACTTTCACAGCAAAAAGATATTATGAGTGTTTTTGCATAGATACTAGCTACTTTTGTTTGCTGCTGTTTGTTGGATGCAGATAATCCAAATTGAGTATTTTGTCTGAAAAGTTATTATTCCATTATCTTCATTATTTTCAACCTCGGCAATTAGTACAAGTTCAAATAAGTTCTCACTCACCTTCATTATTATTAGTATGTGTTATCATAATTCTAGACATCACAATAAGCCATAAGAGTGCAACCTTTTGCTAGGAAATGAAATGCAGTTTACTGTGCGATATAAAATTTACTATAACGAGTTTAGTATTTGAACACAACTTATTATTGTTTCAATTGCTATATGTGATAGTCTCAATAACTAATCACTCTCTCACTGAAAGGGGCAAAGCCGAGAGTAGGTAGTGAGATCATGCAAATATCAAATGTTGAAAAACTGTTGCTTATTAGTCTGTTTTATCCAAATGAGATATGATATAAGACCACAATAGGTAAAGAATAATAGATGACCTCAAACAAAATACATGCAGCTAGCTTGCTATTTAAAATAACTAGTGGTGCGCTCGAATAGCGCAAATGCATGGCGAGCGAGTAAATATATGAGTATAGGTAAAGATAATTTGTGAAGGAAATCGCTAAATAATAGCAATGATTAGGCATGAAGAGTTAACAATAACAGAATTACCTAATAAACTTCGAACGCAGTGGCAAAGAAGCGCAGCTTGACAATTTGCCATTCAGTCTTTCGCCAAGAAGAGAGTAGCTATAAACTTTTTGGTTGAAACTTAGTTGATTCTCCGTGCTCGTTAATTGAAAAATACCGGAACTGTAAACGCTTTACCTAACTTACGTAATTAGAAGCGCGGGCGAAATTTTTTGACGTACGCATACATACCTACATATATATATATATATATCTGAAATCTCAATTGAACACGACTGATAGTCAGCTTCGCTCGCTTCGCTCGCTCGCTGAATTAGACTTTTGTCTCTTTTGTCTTTAAATGCCACTACTTCCACCTGTAGTATCTCTACATATATCTTGTGATTCTGGTAACGAGGTGGCTGGGTCTGATAGACTTGAGGCGACAGAGTTCTGTTCCATTCTTCCACCTGTAGTATCTCTACATGTATCTTGTGATTCTGGTAACGAGGTGGCTGGGTCTGATCGACTTGAGGCGACTGAGCTCTGTTCCATTCTTCCACCTGTAGTATCTCTACATATATCTTGTGATTCTGGTAACGAGGTGGCTGGGTCTAATAGACTTGAGGCGACTGAGCTCTGTTCCATTCTTCCACCTGTAGTATCTCTACATGTATCTTGTGATTCTGGTAACGAGGTGGCTGGGTCTAATAGACTTGAGGCAACTGAGCTCTGTTCCATTCTTCCACCTGTAGTATCTCTACATATATCTTGTGATTCTGGTAACGAGGTGGCTGGGTCTAATAGACTTGAGGCGACTGAGCTCTGTTCCATTCTTCCACCTGTAGTATCTCTACATATATCTTGTGATTCTGGTAACGAGGTGGCTGGGTCTAATAGACTTGAGGCGACTGAGCTCTGTTCCATTCTTCCACCTGTAGTATCTCTACATATATCTAGTGATTCTGGTACGAGGTGGCTGGGTCAATAGACTTGAGGCGACTGAGCTCTGTTCCATTCTTCCACCTGTAGTATCTCTACATGTATCTTGTGATTCTGGTAACGAGGTGGCTGGGTCTGATCGACTTGAGGCGACTGAGCTCTGTTCCATTCTTCCACCTGTAGTATCTCTACATATATCTTGTGATTCTGGTAACGAGGTGGCTGGGTCTAATAGACTTGAGGCGACTGAGCTCTGTTCCATTCTTCCACCTGTAGTATCTCTATATCTTGTGCTTCTGGTAACGAGGTGGCTTGGTCTGATCGACTTGAGGCGACTGAGCTCTGTTCCATTCTTCCACCTGTAGTATCTCTACACATATCTTGTGATTCTGGTAACGAGGTGGCTGGGTCTGATAGACTTGAGGCGACTGAGCTCTGTTCCATTCTTCCACCTGTAGTATCTCTACATATATCTTGTGATTCTGGTAACGAGGTGGCTGGGTCTAATAGACTTGAGGCAACTGAGCTCTGTTCCATTCTTCCACCTGTAGTATCTCTACATGTATCTTGTGATTCTGGTAACGAGGTGGCTTGGTCTGATCGACTTGAGGTGATAGAGTTCTGTTCCATTCTTCCACCTGTAGTATCTCTACATACATCTTGTGCTTCTGGTAACGAGGTGGCTTGGTCTGATCGACTTGAGGCGACTGAGCTCTGTTCCATTCTTCCACCTGTAGTATCTCTACATATATCTAGTGATTCTGGTAACGAGGTGGCTGGGTCTGATCGACTTGAGGCGACTGAGCTCTGTTCCATTCTTCCACCTGTAGTATCTGTACATATATCTAGTGATTCTGGTAACGAGGTGGCTTGGTCTGATCGACTTGAGGCAACTGAGCTCTGTTCCATTCTTCCACCTGTAGTATCTGTACATATATCTAGTGATTCTGGTAACGAGGTGGCTGGGTCTGATCGACTTGAGGCGACAGAGCTCTGTTCCATTCTTCCACCTGTAGTATCTCTACATATATCTTGTGATTCTGGTAACGAGGTGGCTGGGTCTGATAGACTTGAGGCGACAGAGCTCTGTTCCATTAAAGGGCATAGTGGAAAAACAAGTAATCGAGTAGGCAAATTCATTTGATAAGGAAGTTGAAGGATGGTTGTGGTATAGAAGTGTCCAGATGAGGAAGTGAAAAGGATGGTTGTGGAATAGTTGAGAAGGAAGTTAAGAAGATGATGGCGATAAATTAGAAGATATCAGTAGAGGCAGAAGTGGAGAAGGTGGTGGTGGAATGGAAGAGCCCAGTGGAGAAAATGTAGAACTTGGAAACATTGAGTGAGTTACATTCTGGGAGTGAGTGCGGAATTTGTAGGCGTTGACAAAGTGTGGTTTTGGACACATCTCCGTTTTCCCACCTCCTGGTATGTTGCTTCATCATTTTCAGGTCAGGATTTTTGTATTGAATCATTATGGCAATGAAAGTGGTCTCTTCAAGTGGAAATGATAGCCGACTATTAGTGTGTGTTTGAATGTGTGGTACTATAACAATTTCCACATGATACTTGTGCCTAGGATGTAGCTGAATCTGTGATATAGAAACACAATAATATTATAACACTGTAACATAAGATATTAGTCCTAAGTCCTCAGAAACAATGGAGTAGTAGAAATTGTAAAGGTCAGCAGGATTTAAACCAGAAATTGTAACCATGACATTAGGTATTAATCTCCTAAGTACATTAAAATACCATAACTGTATGAAAGTTATCTATGCCTAAAGTAAGTTGTTGAGAATATTTCAAAGATGGCTCTGCTTACCTTCCTCTATTTGCCATATAAGTATGAATTCAATGGTAATAAATGGGAAAAGAATTGTGAATCCACACAGAAACGGAATGAGGTAAAGCAAACTGGTCGATTCTTGATGAGTGGATCAATGAGCTTCAAAAAAATTGTGATCAGTCATTATGATGTTGCCTCACACATTGTAAGTATTTAAGATTACTATGAGTGAACACCATTATCATCTCATTGCCTACATCGTTGAATTTCTTGGTCTACCACTATAGGCTGGCTACTTGCAGCCATCTCAGGAGAGCACCTATATTCACTTATTGTGGTAGATTAGAATCAGTAGCATGGAGAATTGCCTTATTGCAAGCCTGTACAACTTCTGATTCCTGAAAGGAATGTGTCTTTTTATACACTAATCCTATTTAAAGTTGCTACTTGTGATATCCTTGGCACTCACTGTTTTATGCTCATGTAATAAGTACAAAATGCCTTACGTACGTCCATACATATATACAAATAAACAAACATCCCCGATTTTTTCATTTTTACCCCTGTAAGTGTCTCGCTCGCTACGCTCGCTCGCCAATAAATAAATATAGCGAAATCTCGATTGAGTTACCCCTGATAGTGTCTAGCTCGCTTCGCTCGCTCGCCAATAACATATACCCGATTTTGCATTATCCACCCCTAATACTGTCTCGCTCGCTACGCTCGCTCGCCAATAAACATCCCCGATTTTTTCATTTTTACCCCTGTAAGTGTCTCGCTCGCTACGCTCGCTTGCCAATTACAAGATAAGATATTATGCTTCCTTAATTAAGAATGAAAATCATGAATATGCTCATAATTACCACTTGATTATGTTTCCTTTTGAGATGCTGGAAGATTTTGATTGAATTATGTAAGACATTGTGTTCATTTCTGCAGGGACTGTGGAAGCAATTATTGTATAATAATAACATCATCCTCTAGCTCATTAGCTAAGTCACAAATGCAGAATCACTTCAAAGATCCCAAATAAGCTTTTAATGCTTAAACTGCAAAACACTTAATCATAAATTTCAGAAAACACAGTCCGTAGTTTGTAATAATGAAGTGAAGATCAGAGATTGTCTGATACCGTAGTTGCTGGAAGTGGACAATATAGTATGAATCGAAATTCTACCACAAGTTGGCCAGGTCGACGTGAGTGATCTCTGCAAGTTTCTGCTTGGCATGTTAACTTAAACTAATTGTTCATGTCCACGACAATATACTTTACAAATAAAAACTGCACAAAAATTGGTCCAGCTCAAGTCGAACTGGTTGGACTATCGATAACGCCCCTGTTCAATGGTCAAAAGCGTATTTATTATTTTTCTGGCTATTTTGTTTAATCTATAATTTATCTGGCTAACAATTACCTTATACCAGTATTTACAATATCAAGTATATAGTTATTATTCATCATTGCTTAACAGACATGAAAAAGTAGCTGTTTATTACTGAATGATTACTTATCTCTCACAAAGATCTTATCCAAATTTCTTTTTGTCTTTTTTAAAATAAATATATCGCTGTGTTTTTTGTTTTAGTAAACTAAAACCAAACCCCATTACTTTTGGGGTACTATATAAGCTGTAGAGTACACAAAAAGCTATTTTAGATGACAGAAAATTAGATTAAAATTGTTATTGTAGCAAATTAACCGTAAATCATGCAATTGATAAGTAACGATGTATAATTTAACATGAAATAATTTCTAAATTATGTAAAAGTATAGTACTATATTTATGTACCCCATTTTTTTCATAATAATAAGTTATTTTTGAAGTTGTAGAATTTGAAAAGTGACCCAAGTTTACCAATAGCATGTCAAATTATTTAAAAAACAACAACACTGGTTTACTCTGTTAATTTTTTCGGAAAAGTGTTCCTTACATGGGTTGGGGGTGTGGCAGTAAACCATTACTGTCAACCTAATTGTTGAGAGTACAATGAAAACTATAATACAATTAGCAGAAACAATATGAATCTTTTAAACCAAGTTTACATTCCAAAATGTTGCATACTGATTAGATAGTGAAGTGATATAATCGTTGTGAAGTATAACTCATTATAAGTGAATATGATATTGCTTACTATGTCAACAGTGTTTTGATAGAAACTTTATCCAATAAAATTATGAAGATTTTTCAAATCATAAGCATATCATACACTTTCTATTTTCCAGGGAAATTGAGACCAACAAAAATGATCATAATTACAAAGACATCAAACCAATAAAAGATAAAAGCAATTCTAAGCCTGAAGATATGTCGATGACAAGTTGTGCCGCATATGGTGAAATTTCTGCTACTGGCAAGCTAAAAATAGAAGATAACATCACTTCTGGAGATTATGAAACAATTGCTGTGTGACATTTATTCAATATTTAAGACTGTACTGCCATTGCTAGTTAATTTTCATGTATCTGTAGCTCTCTGTTTTGATGACTTTTAACATATTATTGATACCATAATTTCAAGCATAAAACATAGAAATCTATTGCAATCTGATGGGGGTAAACTCAATTAAATATGCCATAATCCAAAAGGCCTTAGCACTGAGTATAGAAGAATGTGGTATGCAGAAAAGTCAGATAGAAAGTAGGCATATACAATGCATTCACCTGATATGTATGTATGTATGGATGGATGGATGGACGGATTTAAAAGTAAGGAAAAACTATGAAGTCAACCATTGTACATATAATGTAATTAATGTTCCATTCCTGCCCACACCAGCACTACAGAGCACCATGAGGTTAGTGTTGCTATAAGGGTGGGACTTGCGCACATGTCTAATGAAGTTAATCATAGAGATGCATTGGCTGAAACTGCTCTATCTTGAAGCGTCTAGGTACCTGTGATTGTAGCTATTGACTATCCTAGACATCTTTACTAATACACTCTTATTGAACCTGTTATTAAAACATTTGCCACAATAAAGTTGTCATTGGAAAGTTTTACAACACACTGATAGACTCCAGGGCCAGATGCAGTCGCTCGACCCGACAGACGAATTTCATCACACCCGGATGACTTGTGAAGTTATAGCCTAAGTTAAGTCCATTTAATGTTGATACTCGGCTACCATCGGGGTATCTCCAATGCACTCGATTGTTATTGCAGCAGTTGTTGGGACATTTGAGGTTACCAGATCAGCTGGCTATTCAAATATTCTCCAATATCAGTTATGGCCACACTAGGAGTGCTGCTTAAAGGTAATTGTGTTTCATTGAATTTAAAATAAAGTCTCCTATCTACAAGTTATACAACAATACCACCATAGCGAATAGTGAAGGTATTCAGTTCAACCAATTTAGAAAACAAAATACCTCCAGTTGCGCTAATCGCTTTGTGCAGAAGAACAAACAGACACAGAAATAGTAACTTCTTCATTTCACAACCACTTCCAGTGTTGTAGGAAGATTTTTCCATAGGGGGGGGGCTCCATAACAAAGAAATCAGGCATGTGTTTTGTGGTTTAAGGGTGTTCATGTGAGAAAAATCACATCTTCCTAGGGCAGTTTCAGTGTGGCAGTGGGCTATTATTATGTCTTTAATTTACTATGCCTATGTGTATTCAGTAAAATTTGCTTAGATGATGCTGATGGCGATCACAGGCCACCGAGAATCTTGATTGGCTAGATCTTGATTGGCTAGATCGTAAAGGCTATAAGCCTGAAGGTAAGTCGCCAGAGGTAGAGGAGAAGTTATGGAACAGCACTTACTCATACGCTCTGGTGACCTGCTGCCACCAGAGTTCGCCCTCCCACACCCGTTTGACAGAGTATTAATCCGTAACTACGAAATGGGAAGATATGGGGAACTGAGGATACGCATGCGTGTCCTGGCTTATATGTCAGAAGACACGCATGCTCACAAATAATGTGGGGTGTGGTTACGGAACATCCGGACACAAAATAAGCACAACACGACATACGCATACACTAAAGATTACAAACACGCACTGCGATTCACTATGCTAATAAATAACTAGTGGTGCACTCGAATAGCGCAAATGCATGGCGAGCGAGCAGACTCTTTTTACAGAAAAATAGGACAGAAATTACATCTAACTGTAGTGCACAGTGTAACCCTTTCCATTCTCAGTTACCATCAGAGAATCTAAAGTCTCTGATCCCAGACTAAACTAACAGAATTACCTGAATAAACTTCGAAAGCAGTGGCAAAGAAGCGCAGCTTGACGAAGACTTCACAATTGTTTCAAGAAGAGAGTAGCTATAAACTTTTTGGTTGAAACAAGGATTCTCCGCACCAGTTAATTGAAAAATACTGGAACTGTGAACGCTTTACCTAACTTACGTAATTAGAAGCGCGGGCGAAATGTTTTGACGTACGTATACATACATATATATATATATCTGAAATCTCAATTGAACACGACTGAGAGTCAGCTTCGCTCGCTTCGCTCGCTCGCTGAATTACACACACAACTGTCTTTCAATGACACAACATCAATGTTCATGCATTCCTCTTCTCTTTGTTCTTCTTCTTTGACTTCATCTCTTTCTCATTCTCTCTCGTCTCTGTCTCTGTCTCCAGCATTCTATCCTCTCCGCCCACAGAACTCTTTAGCTATTTGGGAGAGATCTAAATCTTCAGTTCTGGTTGGATGAATATATAAAATAAACGGATTGTTCAGTCTTGACTGAGTCATTGAATTTCTCAAAAATGTTTTTATCAGAAAGATTTTCTAGTAATCTTCAAGCCAAAGATACCACAATCCAGGATACCACAATCCAGGAAGCCATTCTTTTCAAGGTTGAGAACGATCGTTCAGCTATTGCAGTGGTCACTGGAAATGTGAAATAGAGTTTCAAAACTTTGTGTACTTCCCCAAGCATTCCTTTAAACATTTCACTTTGACTCATACCTTCAGTTATTGTTCTAACATTAGTTACAGACTTAATAGGATGATTCTGAAAGGCATTGTTTATCATATCTGTAATCATATGCCACTGAATAGTAAATTTCTCCGTGTCTATGTTACGCTCCAAGTATGCAAGTAAGGACTGCTCGGTCTTCAATACCTCTCCATTAGCTGCTTTTAGTTATATATTCTCTAAGGACTGCATGATTCGAAAGTCTGCTTGATCAAATCTACTTTCAATTTCTCCATATACTAATTCTAGTCTTGATAGTTATGTGGATGCTCTCCGTCATCTAATCTTCTAGGTCTTCTACGATACCTTGGAAGACAAGGTTCTTCAGTCAATCCAACACACTGTTCAAGAACATCAGCATAAAATGCATCAAATTTGGACTCTGCACGCACTGACTCTTACAATGAGAAACTAAAAGGTTTGCTCCTCGAGTGGCTTCCTGGATTGTGGATTCTTTGGCTTGAAGATTACTAGAAAATCTTTCTGAAAATGAAATATGACAATTTCAGCCCAAAAAAAAAAATCAAAACATTCCATTTTCACCATTAAACCTTTAGCCTTTGCAACATACTCATCATTTCCTTTGCTCACTTCATCAAGAGTCTTGAGAAGTTATTTATAATTCAGTAATACACTGTAGATAGACGTATTTCTAACTGTCCATCTAGTTGGGCACAGACTTCTTAGTGATGGTGGAACAATTTCACTGCTCATTGCTATATCAGTTCTAATACTTTCAAACAGGTAAGTCTTTTTGTTGAATATTATTGATAAGTTGGAGCAGTTCGTATAAAAATACCATGGTGGTTCTTATCAACTCGCAATTTTTAGCATTGTCCCAACGAAAGTGAGCACCTAAATAAGAACATCTTTAAGCAAACCAAAAATGAGTATCAGGCAGTTGAACCAAACCAAGACACTCCTCATAGATTTGATAGTTGTCATCAGTCCATCTGATAGACAATGACATTTGTTCATTTCTAGAATGTCAGTTGCTTCATCAGCAATAATAGAAAACCAGGAATTACTCTGAATATCTGACACTATACTTCTAAGCACAGTATTACCCATCAGAGCTAATAATTTCATTAACAATTTCAGGTGAGGTGTACTCCTTGCGATAAATCCAAGTTTTCATCTCTGGGCAGTCTTCAGCTCGAAGTAAAAGAAGCTTATATGAATTACTATCTAAAGAAACAAGATCTTCATGACGTCCACGCAATGGCATGCCCTGAGAAGCCAAAAATCGAATGCTAGAAATTAGTTTCAACAGCATGCGTTGATGTAAATTCTGAGCCTACTAACATTAGTGCTACTATTATGTGCAACTTGCTTTAATACAGCTTCCTTATGCATATCACTTCTTTCATGTTCCAGGAATTTCTCCAAAGCTTTTCTCCAATTACAAAATCCATCCTCTACAAAACAATTTAATTGACGTTTAGAAAAAGTGAGGAGACCTTTTTTCCTTGAATAGTAACAGGAGTGACAGAAAATTTAATACTTGGTGGTATATACAAGGGTGTTTCTTATACCAACTTGGCTGAATAGATCTACTATAAGACTTTTTCTTAGCAGTATGCTGGCTCTTATGCGAATAAAATAACAGAATTATGTAGCAGATATTCCAGTTTCTATGTAGTAGGTGTTACATGCCCCATCACACCACAGTCATAATTTGTGGTTAATTGCTTATTGATTCTCATACTCGCTCTTTTATTGACTAGGTATTGCAAATTAACAACAAATCGTCATCCTTTATTCTTCTCAGATATTAAACCTATTTAGTTATTAACTCATTCATCCAAAAATTTTAGAATTTTAAAATGGTAATTTTAATTATTTCAGAATTGATCATAGCTATAGCTACAAACTAAAAAAATAATCTTGACATTGCTTCAGATGGAAGCTAGTAAAGCAACAGGTTAGAATCAACCTTCTCACATTGCATTACAATTTCCTTTTGTACCAAACTGATTTAATAAGACAAAACAGAAGTGTCACAACAATTAGTCCAATGAGCATGCCTATATTATTCCGATTGCTATTGATGATAGGGATATTTCTTCAGTACTTTTTATTTACTGCAGATTCAAAATCATTTCATTTATTTTGTCAAGTAAAATGGCATGTTTTATTGTTTTTTTTTGTCCAGCTCATTTTGTTCTCAGAATTGTTCAATTCTCTTATGACAACCCATAATAGCACAAATTTTGCTATATAAGCAAATGTTATCAAGGCCTACAGATAGTTTGTCTTTTTAAGCTTTTACTGTTCACGTGAAGTTTCTGTGTGCATGCGTGGGTGAGGCCCAATTTCAGTATAAAAATCTTGGTGAAGACAGCCAGTAAATATTGATAGAAAATTTAAACTGTTGTTTACACTTTGAACAAGCCAGATGAGAGCCTGCACTTATGTGTGTTTATTGTGGTAACTACAGCAGTATTAGAACTCTTTGGTACAGATATTAGTATCTGTGCAATGTTAAGTCAAATCTTGTTTACAAGGATTTCCAAGAATAATGAGAAATTAAAACGTTTGCTTTTGGTAAGTATACATTTTAAACTAACCCACACCTAATAAACAATGTGTTTTTAGAGTAGCATAAACTACTTAGCAAATTGAACATATGCCATTAACAAAAGAAAGTAGATATTGCTTTGCAAACAATATGCTCAGACCATACTTTCGTTACAACTTGCAATAGTATAAAAATTTTGGGTCCAATGATTTGGTTGATGATTTTGTATTACCGATGTATTCAGTAAATGGCAAAATTACTAACGAAATAGACAGAAATACTAGCATAACATTAAATGCTTAACTTATTTAACCATTTAATCACTACACATGACATTTTCTTTTTCAACTTTACTATGTAGTTCTAAGCTTTTTAGTCTCAGATAGGCTGTCAATATGGCTTAAAGGCTTGTAACTATGGCTTTATAGGCTGAGACTATGCTATTTGTGCTTGAATCATGGCTTTTTGGGCTGGAACTACAGTTTTTTAGGCTTGAGCTTTTCAAGCTGGGACTATGGACTCTTACAGTAAGAGTGATTCTGGTAGCTATAGCTGTGCAGGGAGTAATTTCAACAGCCATATCAATTTAGAAAGCTTGACTTTCCAAAGTATTAGTCATTTATTATTTATTTTTTTAGTTCAAGCCTAAAAAGCATAGTTCCAACATAAAAAAAAACATTAGTCCCAGCATAAAAGCCATTGTCCCAGCCTAAAAAGTCATGGTTCCAGCATATCTAAGCTTAAAAGCCTACACAGGAAACCTTTTTTTTTTGTCATCATGAAACTCGGCCCACAACAGGAAGAAAATTTTTAGGAAGATTATGATAGCTTTAAAGGATGGTGCATATAGAAGCATCCACTTAGTTTTGAGTTAATGTTTATACATTATATGAGAGTACTTTTAATAGTATTTGCAGTAAATGTTGTTTTTCACCACAGTTGCCCTATTACAGTTTACTTCCTGTCAATTTGCATGCTCATAGAATAAAAGGAACATGTTGTGGAGTTTCTTTTATAGCAGGAGCCATTTAAGAAAGGATGACATCTATACTTTTTTTATCAAATTTACTGATCGTAGCTCATGGAGGTTAGTAATAGCTTCATAGGCATTAATGATATCATTTAAGAGCATAACATTATATAAAATAAGTTCTTAGTCATAAATATCATAAGTAGATTTGTAGTATCATTTATAACCCATATGAATGATTATATAATATAATAAATGTATAGGTTTGCTCATGTGCTTGTTGTTGTAAAAAAATTGGCCCAATTCTGAGCCATTTGAGATTTCATACTGGTTTTGTATAGCCTGGCATGGTTTTTATTTCATTTTTTAAAAGTAGTTTCATATTATTATAACTACTACTGTAATTATATTTGTGCAAGAGCAAAAATTTTGCTATCTCGTCAATAGTAAATGTTTCGAACAATGAAGAACTTAATGCAATCAAGAACTCCACCACTTCTGTATCAAAGCTGGAAATTCTCCATTGCATTAAGTTCTTCATTGTTAGAAACATTTACTATCTACAAGATCATCAACCATTGTATTCTCTATTGAAACATTGTAAAGACAGCCAAAGAAGTTGTACGAAAAAACTTGTCTGTAGCCATTTGAAACATAAGGATCCAAGATTTTCAGCAAATCCTCACGGACACAATTATCTATTTAATTATTATGACCTAAATTAAAATCCATACAAAAATACTATATTTGTCATGGTAAACTGTTACAATTACAACATATCAAATTAGATCTAAAAGCAATGATGGTTGTCATATTCCTGATGTTTCAAACATGTATAAATGTATGCTTTTGATGAAAAGTGTTATCCCATGGCAGACCTCTATTACAATGTTAATTTATCATCATTATAATAGTTCTGGCCTTCCCCTGAATAGGAGCAGAACTTAATATTCATTTAGTTTAACCTAATTAGCTACTTAATTTATCACCCTTATTATTGTACTGCCTTCCCCCCCCCCCCCCCCCATTTTCTCTTTTTCTATTATCTTTGTTTCATAGTGTGATTGGCGCACATCTTTCATCCCTTTTCTAATTATACGTGCGTTATCACACACTTTGTTCAGTTACTCGTAAAGATTGAATTGTGGAGTTTGAGTGTGGGGAGAGTAACTGTAGTCCTTCGACATTAGCTAGTCTAGAAACCTGCTAAGCCTGTGGATTTACACCCCACAGTCAATAACTATAAAGTTAAAAGGTTCTCAGCACTCCTTCCAAACATTTGAGGGGATCAGCTAGCTCCTCCAACTCCAATACACTCAAACTTCTATGCAAGCTAGTAGTAATGCATTAGAGGCCTTGACGTTCCTCACGTCCATATATATGTTCGAGCTCACGATGTATTTCATCCTCCTTCTTCATTCCTCCTAAAAGAGCCATAATCAACCCGTGATTGACTGATTGATTTGGGATCGGGAGCGAGAGCGCGAGGCCCGTGGCGAGGGGAACGTCCGCGGACAGGTGGGACACCCTCTGCCGGGGTAGATTCCTCAGCACCTAAAACAGTGTTAGAGAGTTTGCCTTGATCGCCCTCTTAATTAGAGGTAACTTCGCTTGGAACAGCATGCTGCTTAATTTTGGAAGATCGCAGTTGTCTGGCTGATTGAATATCCATATCTGTTGGCTAACATACTAGAAAAACAAAAGACAAAAAGTGGGTGACAAAAAAATGAAGTAAAGCTACATCAGTGTCATTCACAGGTGAGCTGACGAATATTTAAGATAGGTAAAATATTACAAACACAATAACTTATCACAATAATAGCAAATTTTTGTCGTTCTAACAACTAATATGTTTATTTAACTTGACGTTTCAAATTATTGACCAAGACCTCTTGGTGGAGTCAACTGAGAGCACTTTGGCAAGAAGTCGAAGGTCAGGTTAAAGTTTTTATTTACATATTTAGGCTGTAGAAAGAGAAAAAATTGCTATTTATAATTATTTGATCCAATGAGATGAATTCTTTGAAGTCAATGGAGCGATAAGGAGCTGGGTAAAAAGAAAAGCTATAGCTGTAGAATATTTTTAAGTTAGCTAATGTAGCTTTTCTATTTTTTTGATTATACGTAATAGTTAGAGCATACACGCTTAGGTACTGGTGGATTTAGTGCACTAAATCCACCAGTACTTAAGCGCAACTATTTTAGAACCCGTTTACCCAAAGCCCGGCCCAGTTTCCACTAGCAACTAGCTTGGTTTATCAGCATTTTCGCACAAATGGCGGTTTCAGGGGCCTTTAAAATTCAATTGGAGCACACCTGGCAAGTTTACTTTAGCATTGTAGCTGCCAGCTGTTATCTCCAGATCTAACTCTACCCTGGGCTGCTCTGCTCTGTGGGTAAACAGTTAAGCAGCTAGCTTTGGTAAATTCCTGAGGTATGAGTGGCAGCAGGAGAGTTATCCGAACTAGGGCTGGTACCATATAGGTGGATATGAGAGGGTAGTAGACCCTCACATGGGCCTCACATATCATATCTGGGCCTCACACCACTTTGTCCAGCCTATTCTATTAAACTAAAACTTAAAAATAGCAATACCCCAAGGGTGGTTAGTATGCACAGTTTATATACCTAAAGGCAAAAAATAGTGCACACTTACCAAGTTAGTACACCTAGTAACAATATAGCAACAGGTTCTAAAATAATATAGTTCTCCAAACTAAAAACAAAAAAAATATTAAAAAAATATTATGGTGACACTGCTAAATGTATAAAGAGAGACAAATGGTAAAATGTATTCTAGTATTTATTGTTTCATTAATTGCAGAGTTATTCTTTAGAATTGGATCAAGAACTCTCAGTGATGGAGATTCTATAAATATTACTGATATAGGAGGTCAACCTACTAATCGTGAAGATCCTGGAAATACATTAATATGTGACACCAGTAATGTCAATGTCAATTGTTGTAGAAATTCAGACAGTGGAATGGGAGCTATTGGGAACTGGTACACTCCCTCAGGTTATGATGTTATTAATTTAGCTATTTTAGGACATGCTACAGATACATTATATAGATTAGTATACACTCAACAAGTTCGTCTGGCAAGTATTGGAGTTCCAGTTGGACCACTGGGAGTATATACATGTTCAGTACCTAATAATAATGGAACTCTAGTCAATGCAACTATTAATATCATCGATACATTATCTGGTAAATAGTGTAGCTAGATTATTTCTGTTTTTTTTTATGCTTTGATGATGCAAACTTCACTCTGTTAAATTTACTGTTGAAATTAATGTAAAAGAGCTAATTTCTTATCATTTATATATTACCATGCTCTGTAGTATGTCATGGTAATATATGTAATCATGTCTGGCAAAGTGACTCCCAAGCTAGTTAAATTATCAAATATTCAATTATATGAGATCACTTTCATCATTTTACCAGTTCCCTTCAGTTGGTAGAAATGATACTTTATCTTGCATAACAAACTCTCTGGATCACAATGCAATATTCTTGAATTTCATTAAATTCTTCAATTTCTAGTTAGTTCATTCATGTAAGATGCACTATAAAGTAAAGTAGAATATTTGAAAATTTTATTGAAACAATTAATTAAAAGGAAGTCATAAGACAAAATTTTACAACTCTACAATATCAAATAAGCAATCAAATTGAACTGATGTTTACTCCATTAATGTTTGTAGTTAGTTCTATCTCAATATCTCCTATCAACCCAGAAGATGTAGCTGGAGAGTCTCTTACATTAACATGTACTGCTACTATAACTGGTAGAGGTGGTACACCTTCATTTACTTGGACTGGTCAAGTGTCTCGTGGTCCACTGCAAGGTCAGATTGTTCAAGGAAGTACAAACACATTCACAGATATGTTGAGAATAGAAAGAGTGAGCCAACACAATCCATCTGTACAATGTATGGCTTCAATTAGCAGTTCTACTCTAACAACTTCAGTCACTTTATCAGTGTCAGGTAATTTTATTATCAATCTATAAATATTATTTCATAGTTTTCAATGTTACACAGTTCCCCAATCATCAGCCACCATTACAGAGAGTAGAGTGCCAAAAATTGCATTCAATTACACGCTCACTTGTAATGTGAATATTCCATTAACATTAATGATAGTATCATATTCATGGATGGAGGGGAATACTCTATTGACAGGACAGAATAGCTATCAGTTAAATTTGAGTCCACTACAATTATCTCAGAATACATCACAATATACCTGTCACTATACAGCTACATCTACATATCTTTTGAATTCTGTTATGGGAACAAGTCCCCTACATGAAGTACTAATTATTGGTAAGTATAACAGAATAGTTAAATAATGTATAATTGACTGAGAATGTTTCAGAGCTAATTGTGAAGCCATTTGATGTACAGTGGTGTAACTCACCACTGGTGCATATTGCTGTAAGTGTCTCTCTATAGTTAATGCTCACTCTCATTCAGACTGGTAGATATCTTCAAAATTATGAAAAGGGTTATTGCGTTGAAGTTTTAAACAAATCAGTAGTCTACTTAGAATTTGCTGAAATCAACATTTTCTGTGCACACATTTTTGAAATGTAATACATAGAGTACTAAGCATAAGCAGAGCTACTGTTATATTTGTTTATGTTTATTGTTTTGTTTTGTATGTTTATTACTGTAGTCTGGTCCAATCAGCAGCTTCAATCATATCTTAACAATAGTAAAAGCAATCATTTCTTTCTTCATGATTCTTTAAGACGACAACACCAAACATGAAACTAGAAATATTACATTAGGAATGAACATGTCTGAGTGGGTGTGGCTTAAATTAAAATATGGATTTTGTTTCCATAATTTCTAGATTTTTCCCAGTAACCCACTCTCAAAATTAAATACATATCATTACACAAATAATGACAATCAATGATTAAAGTATACACATAATAACCATTAATTAAAGTTTATACTTCAATCTATTTTGTATAGTGACAGTTACCTCTGTCACTATAACTCCACCCAACCCTAGTGGAGTAGCTGGTGAAGATGATGTTACTCTCACATGTACTGGAACTCTATCTGGACCTGCTATAGCTAGAGTTCAATGGACAGGACAAATGATGCTTACTCCACCACAGGCTACAGCTCCATATACTACAGTCAGAAATTCATTAGTACTAACTCGAGTTAGACAATCCTATGCTGGAACTTACACATGTACTGTAACTATTGGAGCATCTAGTATGAGTAGATCTGTATCATTAGCAGTTACAGGTGAGTTTGTCATTTTAATGTATGAGATTTATTTCATGCTGCTATACATATTTAGCTCCAGCTATAACTATCTCTATAATGGAGAGCCAGTCACCAGTTGCTCTTCGTGACTACATACTCACCTGTATAGCCATACCTCCTTCTTCTTTGAAAGTGACTTCACCATCATATCAGTGGAGAAGAAATGGACAAGTTGTACCAAATCAGAATAATAGAGAATTGAACTTGAGTCCTTTGCCACTGACTGAAGATGGAGCACAATATACTTGTCAGTACACAGCCTCTTCAGTATATGTTAACAATGTGGATGTTACCAGTCCCACACATACAATAGAACTTACATGTAAGTAATAGTAGTAGTAGTAGCAATACAGTTTCTTGCTTCAGTCAGTATGGATCATTGTCAGCTAACTATATAAGACAACACTTTATGATTGAATGCAGTTTGTAATTTAATTGCAAATAGCTATATTTTAATTTTAATTTTTATTCAACTTGAAATATACCTCAACATACCTATACTTTTATGTATATTAGTTGCATTATTAAGCAGTCCTCCTACAAACATACGAGGAACAGTTCAACAAACTTCAGTGATGCTCACATGGACACAGTCAGATATTGATGCAGTGCAAAATTACATCATAAGTTACACTAGAACTGCAGGATGTTCTGATGCTCCCAGTAGAAGCCAAACAATCTCAGGATCCATGAGCATGTATACTCTATCTGGTTTACAAGAAAACACAACATATGACATCACTATAACAGCAATGAATACTAGAAATAGATTATCAGCTACTGAATCCTTCACTACTCTAACAGCAAGTATGTTGTACTTACTACATACACATTTTCACCAATATATTTACAAATTGTGGATGTATACTTTATTTAAATATTTATAAGAATTAGTGAATGCAACAAAAAACAAGTTATAATTATACTTTAATATTTGAAACTAAAAAATTGTTTCTGTATAATCATATCTTTGTAGTTCCAAGTGGAACAGTTCAAGAAATATTATTGGAAGACAACAACTTCACTAGTATCACTATTTCATGGCAGCCAGTGGTTTGTCTTCAACAGAATTCTCCAGTTACAAGCTATAAAGTTCGTTATACTGAAACTTCTATTACTACTGGACCACTATCAACTACTGACACATCATTTGTAGCTACTTCATTATTTTATGGCACTTCCTACACCTTTGAAATAGCAGCTGTTAACAAAGATGGTGTCGGGCCATATCAACAATTCATAGCATCAACTGATCATCATGCAGGTATATTTTTATAATGTTTCCAAAAATATCTTTTAACAAAAAGTGTTCTTGCCTTAGGTGTCTTATTAGTCAATGGTCATTCTATTCCTAACAACAGTATTATAAGTATTAATGATATTGGAGAAGATAGTGAAGCACTGTACTGTTTCACTGATGAGTCTCGCTGCTGTAGAAGTCGAGATATGGTCCTCCCAGGATTTCGAGATTGGTACTATCCTAACAACAATTTAGTAGGGAGCAGAATGGAAAATACTATATCTAGAACTAGAGGACCTGGATCAGTCATACTGCATCGTGATAATGTACTTGCACCAACAGGGATATACAGATGTCAGATATATGATGAAAATACTTATGTAGGAGTCTACTCTGATAATGAAGGTATGAATCTTGAATTAATATTTAGCATGAAAGGCTTAATTCTATTTTAATACATTTTTAAGATTACATCTTAATTGAAAAAGTTATGTTATGAAACATACATTTGATAAATAAGAGTGAATATTAAACACTACTCTAAAAAACTTCGCAAGTAGGTAGCATTTTCTGCAATTATACTAAAAACATAATTAATAGTGATATAATAATGTATAGTATCTGAAACTTAGTAATTAATGAAAATAAAGGTCTTTTTGCAATAATCAAAGATAATACTTGGTGCAATTACAGTAGTGTTCTAGTGTTAACTAGCTTTATTACATGTGTGGCTAACTGTTTTATTACCATAATTATTGCATTTTTTATGCAATTTTATATTATTATCGATAATGATGGATATTTAGGATTACTAGAAATTCAGTCTCTATCATATGACACTGCAAGTGGTATTTTGACTTGTATATCCACTGGAGGTCCTGTCACTAATCTAACTTGGAATAGAAGTGGAGGATCTTACTCACAGAGTAAAATAATAGTGGATACTGCCAATGGCACTTACCACAACCTTCTATACATATCTAGTAATACACTATCAGACTACACTGGGATCTTCAGCTGCATTGTTGAAAATGATAAAAGTAGGGTTTTCATGACTACTCAGGAATTTAAAAGTAAGCATAATTTTCAATATTTATGCCCATCTGAAATTTGTTGTTCATATTCAAAGCTATAGGATTGACTGAGAATAAACATACACATGACTCTGAATTTAAAACAAATGTGATTTGTTTTACAAACTTCACTGTGCTCTCTATGCGATGGTTGAATATTTCCAACATTTACTTCACTACAAACCAAATTAAAGACAATGAGTTAATGTTACAGTTATACTATCCCGTTTCTGATGAATCAAGTGGTACTTTGTTCATTTGTGAAGTAGTTAATCAATTACCATCTGGAAATATAAAGACAAGTACAATGGAACTGGTTATCAAAGCATCAGAAGAAAGTAAGCTTTCATTTCACAATATTTTATGACATAATCTTTCTTAACTATTGATCTGATTCAGCACAAATGGAGGACAAGCCATTGTGCACAAGGTCAGATAAAAGCTGATTACGAAATCTGTGTACAAAAGTAGCAATACAGCTACATTTTTTTAGTTAGCCTCAAATTCTTGTCTTAGATCCTGTTCACCTACTTTAGAAGGCATCATTCAGTCTATTAAGTCCTCAAATTAGCTATGTAGCCATTGAATATAGCTTCATCCAAATGACCTGTGTTCCTGACAAAAAGAACTCTAGCTCATAAAAACAGTCAAGTTTTTAAATGACATAATGATAAGAGACTACATTGCCATGTTAGCCACTCTCCGCAACTATTAGACATTGAATAAACAGACAAACAAGCAGACAAAAATACTTTCTGGAAGTTTTTTTACGTTGTGCTATTTTTAAGTAGTCGCTATAACACTCCACTTTTTCACACACATTTGTTCATTGAATATACCAACAGACTTACTTTAGTGACTTGACTATAGGACAATGAATTTTCCAGTATGAACAATACTATTGCTAGGACTATAACTATGACAAACATCGCATTAGCCAAGATAATTTAATTATCACCGCCGCTAATTCAAACAGAAAAGAACTCCTAAATTGGTCGATAAAACTGCATCCGCAAATAATCAAGTACGTCGTACACAACCTCATTCAAAGTGGTAAACAATATTGATGATAAAGGTAAAGATCGCTAAACCAAAGGATTCCGTTCTGTGGAATGTTAGGACAGCAGTGACTGCCAGGTAAACACCAAAACACAAGGGTCACAGTACAAAATAAGATACATACATATTATGTCAATAAACAAATATCCCCAAATCTTAATTTGACATCATACTGTATAGTGTGTCGCTTGCTTCACTCGCTCGCCAATTAATATTTATTGAATTTTTGCAGAAATTGTGATGTATTAAAACAGTAACAGTAGATTTGATATAAGTAGTGGTGTGATTGAGCACAAATGGCTAGTGAACCTCCCTAGTTATACATTACATAATACGTTACATAAAACTACAGTAAAGTCATTATTTTTAACTTCAAACACTCCCACTACTAAAGAGTCGGTTAAGTTTTAAATTACATACGTATGGTAAAGGTATATCATTGCCATAGTAACCACTCACCAGAATCATTCAACTTTTAAAAACAAAACAAAAACACAACAACAACAGGCATTTCTGAGGAGTTACCGCACACGTTTGAATCTAACCTATTAAGACAATATGCTTACTGCCATAGTAGTTGCCTAAAAAGCTATGTAAAGGCAGATAATATATTTATTTGCTTGTACAATGTTTACGTTGTGTTATTATTTAGCCAAGCAGCAGATTTAACACACAACACTTGCAACAAACATCCATGATTTTCAATTGTGTTACCCCTGTAAGTGTCTCACTCGCTTAGCTCGCCAAGTTAGTCACACAAACACAATGTAGCAATAAACCCTACAGATACCTACTCTGACTTAGAATCACTAGCTTGACATGTAAGTGTAACATAATAATACAAGTTTAACACACCTTTTCATGAATTGTATATAAATTATTTAGCATCGACAAGTTCTTCTGGTGTAAATGTCTTGGCTGTGGTGGTGTCAACTTTTGCAGGCATTATTGTGGTTTTCATAGTCATTCTTGTTATTATATTATCCCTGAAGTACAAGAAAGGATCAATATCGTAAGTTGTAGTTACTAATACTTGGAAAAAAAACAAGCAAATAAATAAACAAAAAAAGCTTTTCTCTAATAAATTACTGCTCAGTTTATAGTCTTACCCTAAAATGGTTACTTGCTTACTACAGCAGTGGTTGAAGAAGCTGTGTAAAGGCAGCTAATGTGTTCATTTAGTACTGCAGTTGTTTACGTAGTGCTATTCATTAGTAACTATTAGTACCTGTAATACTCTATACTTTCATATTTTGTAACCATGACTTTAGGTATTAATCTCCTAAGTACATTAAAACACCATAACTGTATGAAAGTTATCTACGCCTAAAGTAAGTTGTTGAGAACATTTCAAAGATGGCTCTGCTTACTTTCCTCTATTTGCCACCATTATCATCTCATTGTCTACATCATTGAATTTCTTCCACAATAGTTTATCTTCAAGGTCTACCACTATAGGCTGGCTACTTGCAGCCATCTCAGGAGAGTACCTCTATTCACTTATTGTGGTAGATTAGAATCAGTGGTAGCATGGAGAGTTGCCTTATTGCAAGCCTGTACAACTTCTGATTCCTGAAAGGAATGTGTCCTTTTATACACTAATCCTATGTAAAGTTGCCACTTGTGATATCCTTGGCATGAATATGCTCATAATTACCACTTGATTATGTTTCCTTTTGAGATGCTGGAAGATTTTGATTGAATTATGTAAGACATTGTGTTCATTTCTGCAGGGACTGTGGAAGCAATTATTGTATAATAATAACATCATCCTCTAGCTCATTAGCTAAGTCACAAATGCAGAGTCACTTCAAAGATCCCAAATAAGCTTTTAATGCTTAAACTGCAAAGCACTTAATCATAAATTTCAGAAAACACAGTCCGTAGTTCGTAATAATGAAGTGAGGATCAGAGATTGTCTGATACCGTAGTGGCTGGAAGTGGACAATTGAATCGAAATTCGACCACAAGTTGACCAGGTCGACTTGAGTGATCTCTGCAAGTTTCTGCTTGGCATGTTAACTTAAACTAACTGTTCATGTCCACGGCAATATACTTTACAAATAAAAACTGCACAAAAATTGGTCCAGCTCAAGTTGAACCGGTTGGACTATCGATAACGCCCCTGTTCAATGGTCAAAAGCGTATTTATTATTTTTCTGGCTATTTTGTTTAATCTTTAATTTATCTGGCTAACAATTACCTTATACCAGTATTTACAATATCAAGTATATAGTTATTATTCATCATTGCTTAACAGACATGAAAAAGTAGCTGTTTATTACTGAATGATTACTTATCTCCCACAAAGATCTTATCCAAATTTTTTTTTGTCATTTATTATGTAAATATATCGCTGTGTTTTTTGTTTTAGTAAACTAAAACCAAACCCCCTTAGTTTTGGGGTACTATACTAAGCTGTAGAGTACACAAAAAGCTATTTTAGATGACAGAAAATTAGATTAAAACTACAGGTAGAAAGGATGACAAAACCAAAGTTAAATTATTGTTATTGTAGCAAATTAACCGTAAATCATGCAATTGATAAGTAACGAAGTAAAATTTAACATGAAATAATTTCTAAATTATGTAAAAAGTATAGTACTATATTTATGTACCCCATTTTTTTCATAATAATAAGTTATTTTTGAAGTTGTAAAATTTGAAAAGTGACCCAAGTTTACCAATACTATGTCAAATTATTAAAAAAAAAACAACACTGGTTTACTCTGTTATTTTTTTCGGAAAAGTGTTCCTTTTGTAGGTAGGGGGTGTGGCAGTAGTAACCATTACTGCCAACCTAATTGTTGAGAGTACTGTTAAAACTATAATACAATTAGCAAAAACAATATGAATCTTTAAACCACTTTTATATTCCAAAATGTAACATACTGATTAGATAGTTAAGTGATAATCGTTGTGAAGTAAAACTTATTAATTATAAGTGAATATGATATTGCTTATTATGTCAACAGATTTTTGATAGAAACTTATCCAATAAAATTATAAAGATTTTGCAAATCATAAGCATATCATATACACTTTCTATTTTACAGAGAAATTGAGAAAAACAAAAAAGATCATAATTACGAAGACATCAAACCAATAAAAGATAAAAGCAATTCTAAGCTTGAAGATATGCAGTTGACAAGTTGTGCAGCATATGGTGAAATTTCTGCTACTGGCAAGCTAAAAATAGAAGATAACACCATTTCGGGAGATTATGAAACAATTGCTGTGTGACATTTATTCAATATTTAAGACTGTACTGCCATTGCTAGTTATTTTCATGTATCTGTAACTCTCTGTTTTGATGACTTTTAACATAATATTAATACCATAATTTCAAGCATAAACATAGTAATCTATTGCAATCTGATGGGGGTATAAACACAATTATAAATGCCATAATCTGACAGGCCTTAGCACTGAGTATAGAAGAATGTGATATGCAGAAAAGTCAGACAGAAAGTAAGCTTATCCAATGCATTCAGCTGATATGTATGTATGGATGGATGGATCGATTGATGGATGGATGGACGGATTTAAAAGTAAGGAAAAACTATGAAGTCAATCATTATACATCTAATGTAATTAATGTTCCAGTCCTGCCCACACCAGCACTACAGTAGAGCACCATGAGGTCTGTGTTGTTATAAGGGTGGGACTTGCGCACACGTCTAATGAAGTTAATCATAGAGATGGCATTGGCTGGAACTCCGTGGTCAGGCCAGCCAAGGTAGTGGATCCCAGTACCATATTGAATAGGAGATCCTGGACTATCAGTCTGAATAATCTAATATGCACATTAAGAATTTTTGGGGGGAATTGTAATATGATGAGAATGACATCAAAGATAAATGCCTTCATCAACCAAAATGTCTAACAATAATTCAATTCATTCAATACTACAATAAGTAAAAAATAATTAATTACTATGTTCATTTTAACATAGTGATAATAAAAATGTAAGTGTTGAGGTCATAGCAAAATGAATTTATTCAGTATAATGGCAACTGCAGGTACTATACATTGGAATACATATTATCAATACTTATAAATGAATTGAATCTAGCTATATTTAAGAATATGCTAAGACCAATTAACTATTATTCTACTCCCATAATAGTAATTATGAATGGATATTTAAAATGCTACGGAGGTAAACTTACCAATAAAAATCACCCCCAAAATGTTTGATTATAATATAAATACATGTATTTTGCTCTGTGAATTTAACCTTTCTGTATTAGAAATTAATTTTTTCATACTTATGATAGGAATGGGAAGAGCAATGTTAATTTTCAATTTGATACTCTATTAATAGAGTGCTATACTATTTTAATATAATTATGCAGTATTGAGTACCTGTACAAAAATACTTATTTATACCTAAAGTTTCATTCCAGTGGAGGTTTCTGATAGCATTATCATTTCAGAGGAAACAGTATACTTTTGCAAATTATATGTGCCATAATGTTTTGTGAAATAAGTATTTTTTTAATGTGTAAAAGAAAAAATCCATTAATATTTAGTAATCCAGTCACCTTTACAAGTTTGCATTGTTCATTCCAAACACTTGGATATCTGAAGCTCTTCAGTCCTCATTCTGAATTTGAGTTGTGAAAAAGAAATCTAATTTTCTTCACTTTTTTCATTCTTTTAATGAATTATAACTATTTATAAACTTAATGAGAATAAATACTGACTAGATAATAGTTTCTAAGCTATTTGAGAATAGGTGAGAGCTACATTACAAATAGTTCCACTAATGATATCAATGTGTCTTCGTAATTTCTATCTTGATCTCTGCAAACTCTCATTTCTATGTTGTCTGTTGTGGAGTAAGGTAACTCCTTGTAAAAGGTACTATTCCAATGAATCTTTTGACATAGCAGAATACTACACGAGTGTATTATTGAGCATGTGTAATGATTTGAATCTACAAATTTTGGTCTATTACAGGCACACTTAAGGCACTTTGCACTCCACAGATTGTCCAATGCTAAGAAAGTCCAGATATGTCTTCTAGAACTACTTTCTCCGTGAGTCAAACTCACTCCATCCACATACATGTAGTCTATATTAACATAAGAAAATCTCAAGCTGTCACCTGAAGTAGACAAAAGTCCATCTGGATGACCATATTGAAAGGAAATAATTCTTCCACAAACTCGTGAGTAAGCTATTCTGTAATTAGCAAAGACAACTGACGAGCATCCAGGGGAAATTAATGGACTTATACATGACCGAGGATGCAACTTTAGTTGCAGCTCTCCTGGACAAACAGAGGTGTTATGAGTTATGTCATAGTAGGCGAGTCTTCGCCACTTTCCAGACATACCGTTGCAGGTGGAGAACATAATCGGATTCATTTTGGAACTCTTGTTGAGGCACATTAATGGAAGAGCTGCTTATTTGAGAATCATTGAATGGTATTGTTATTGGATTAGTAGAGACATTTTCCACTTCAGAAATAATTTCAGTTGAGCTGAAATGGGTGGAATTTTGGAATTTTTTTATTGTGGCTGGTAATATTGTTGCTATTGTTGATTGGGGATATACGTATTTCGGAATAAAACAAAGTTACTGCCACGTTAAAGGCCATTCCCAATGTCAAGCACAGTAATCCTGTTGCAGTTAAGGCTGTTGCAATGAAACAAGCATTTCTATATTTTTGTTTAGATGAATTGTAATGACTTCTTGTAATACTTGAATCTTCTTCGGTTATTGTGTGACCGATTTGGTGTGATAGCTCTATTTTCTTCTGAAAGGTTTGATAGATGTTGGCAGAATTACATAACTGCAGTTCTTCATAATTTGATTCCATTTGCGTACTCTCTGTAGTTGTGATTGGATTCATAGTGACATAGTCATCTATATGCTCCATATCTTGAAGAGTAGACATTTTAACACAAAGCTATTGTAATAAGCTCTTTTGCCTCTCAGGAACATACAAAGACAAACATTTCAAATATGAATATACTCCATGGGAATAGATTGTGCACACTAAATATTTCTCACAGTGATTTTGGGAAACTTTGTCATAAAAAATTCAAACCTTTTTGAATACATACAATTAGTAACATGAATCAGCTTCCAAGCTTGAATTCTACCGGTCTAAATTCACAATAAGCTAAAAGAAAAAAAAAGATAGGGAGGGAATGTTTTGCTGAGAATCTTTATATCTGGAATAAGTTTAATAAATAGTTGATTAGTATCTGTGTTAATTACAAAAAGATAGTTCTTTTCAATGCATACATTTAATTCATACATGGAGCCTCCTACAGTTTTACAAAAACATTGATCAAGTGCTAACTATTATGACAAAAATTATGAAATCATAATTGCTATGCTATAAGAGGTGCTATGCACAATTTAGCAAATGAACAATATTAAGAACTATGATCCTGCCATCTTTGATGTGTCTATAAGAAATCATAAATTACAAATAATTATGTATTATCTTAAAATAAGAAAAGCAGTATTTTCAATACAATAAATTATCTAGCTAACTAATATTACTAAAAAATGTCATACTATTTTGATAACAAAAACAGTCTGCTTTATCTACAATCAAAATATCTTTAATAAAAACAGCACACTGTTCAATGAAATTTTATAAGACATATATTTCTACACTTCTAAGTAGAATGTCTTCATTTGATCTATCTTCATCTCGGCAGACCCTCATTTCTATATCATCTGTAGTAGAATGGGGTAGCTCTCTTACAAAATTGTTGTTCCAGTAAGTCTTGTGGCATGTCGACTGAGAGCAGGATTCAACGAATGAGCAAGTATATTGTCGACTTTTGATAAACTTTGGCCTTTTGCAGGCACATTTATTACATTGCTCATCATAAAACAGATAAACATTCAATGCTAAGAAAGTCCAAATGTGTTTCCTCGAATATTTTTTTCCATGTGTTAAGCTCACACCATCAACGTAATTGTCATTGAGTGTAGCAGTTTTAGCATTTCTGACGTCAGAAGAAAATGACATAAAACCATCTGGACGGCCATACTGCATTGATACAATTCTTCCACAAACATGAGTGTAAGGTCTATCATGAGTTGCATACACTACTGAAGAGCATCCTGGAGAAAAGGTTGATCTTACACAAGACAATGGATATTTTTTTAATTGCAAGTTTTCTGGGCATGTGGTTGAAGAGTCATGAGCAAAGTCAAAGTAAGCCACTCTTCTCCATTTTCCCTTCACCGTATTGCTACATAGGGTTCTTGTAATAGATTTGTTTATGGTTATATCAGATTTGTTTATGGATGCATGTTTTCTTACATCTATGCTTGAGTAATTGGAATTAACGTATGACACATTCAACAGCTTTTGATCAGTAATTTCCATATCAAATTTTGCTGTAATATTATTGCAGTGATGATCATTGCTACCAAACATATACGTTATTCCAACGTACATAATGACCATTCCCATTACCAGACATAAGAATCCTGTTATAGAAATAACTGTGATAAACCCAATGATATACTTGAATTTGCTACTGCTACATATATACTGAGCCCGATCCAGATTAGGATTGTCTGAATCTGCCTTAACATCATGGCTTGCTTTAAATTGCTTGACTTTCTTCTGAAGGGTTTGATAAATATTGTCAGAATTACGCTTTTGCAATTCTTCATATGCTGATTCGCTATAATCATCTCCTGATGTTTCTGATTGAGCAACAACATTTACGCTGACGTAATCTTCACCACCTGAATATCGCAATTCCTCTTCTACTGTTGCCATTTCAGTCAACAAATTGGTGATGACTCAATATTAGCTAAGTGCTGTATTATATCCATATTCACCATTTCCTGTCAGAAATTTCATTTCTAAGTGCTGCTTTAAATCCTATTTCCTGTCCATGAGCTGCATATCTTAATGCAATTGGCAAACGTGATATTATTCTTAGGCTAAACTTTATTCAAGAAATATCATGTATCGGTCAGTTTAAAAAGTAAAGGTGTGCCTACGTTTAGCATGCCATGCTTATTTACAGCGTATGTATGTTCCAATACAAAAATAGTATAAAAAACTTGAATTATTAGAAAGAAATAGCAGCTGTATTATATTAGCTATTTATAATATCGTGGGATTTTGGTATCACTATGCACAGACCCTACTTTCTCACAGAATTTTAGATGAAACCTTACCTTGGAATTACAAGATTCAAAATTCTTGTATGTTGAACTCAAGCAGTAGTACACACGAACTAATTCTTTAGCTTTACTGGCATTTTCTCCACTTCGTTCAATTTGAGTGCCCCAATAAAAAAGATACACAATTTTCTTCTATGCAATCATTTGGTGTAATTCTCTAGAATCCAGAAACTTTTCTCCCTATGGCAGTGCAATGTGGAAATGCTGTGGCCATTTTGGCTGTTCACAACATTAGTCCCTTCATATTTAATTTTTGTGTCTATTTCTTTGTTGATTTGCTTAAATTTTATTACTGTTATGTCCTTGATGCATCTTCATTGTTGTCTACACTGTACCAGCCCTCATTTATTTATTTTTATATATCTACTTATTTGCTTCTGTATTTGTTTATTCATTATAATTTGTATTACATAAAATATATCTATTTGTACATATAAATTGTCATATGAAATGCAACTTCCTTACCTGTGTCAGATGAGGCATACATATTAACTGTGTCAATACAGGTAGCTATAGGTTATTGTTGTTGTTTTTTCTATCCAAAAAATCTCTCTCAAATTCTCCAAAATGTACTTTTCAACCATTTTTTATATTGTACCTATTATTTGCTAATAAAATTAATGTAATTAAACTGAGCAATTGAGGAAGACTCAGTAAAAGTCATTGAACTACTTTTATACTATTGATAGTATCTTATCTTTCCAAAAGACTAAGCTTAATCTCAGATTTGATATATACACATAATTAGCTAGATTGCTCTTAAATTGTGGCCTACATTTCTATCACATTTCTCAATGCATTGAGGAACCTACAATAATTTCTCAAAAAAAATGCCAGCGATATTTAACTTGCCTATCAAAATGAAGTTAGCTAAAATACTAGGGTATAAAAATACATGTAAACAATTCACTATGACAATTTGTGATATTAGTACATAGGAATTCATGCTTTATTCAACTTGATGAGTTTGTTCAATAACAATGCATATCTAATAATATAATATGACAGATCACTCAATAATATTTGTATAAATGGTATAGCTTTAACTTAACTATTTGCTATAATGTTTTTGCTATGCTACTATATACTACATATTGAAGTTCCAAAGTAAAATGTTAAGAGTCAAGAAAAATTATTATATAATTTCTTTGAAGTTGGCATAAGTGTCAAATCCATCCAAGAAGTCTGCCAGTACTTGATGACAAAACTCATACTGCTCCTAACCCTTTCGTTCCCAAATTGTTTGGACGCGCGCGGAAAAATCTAATCTTCTACCGCGGAATAGTGCATTACCGTTTTATTTTTTTAACTCGATGCTGGCTGGGAAAACCCCATAGCAACCATATATCACTAAATAGACCAAGAGTTTGGGATTCCCCTCATTTTTTGATTGAGAAAATTGAATAATATTTAGGCCCCCTACTATTACTTAAAAAAAAAAAAAAAAATTCCCAAAAAAATTCCACTTTTCTCATCCATAATAAAAAAAAAAAAATAGAAATAATATTGTTTGATGTACTTTATACCAATATTTTATTAGTTCAACAATAAAATATGTTGTTTGTTGTGTTTGGTAGTGATTGTGATCATGTAGGAGACATCTATGAGTGTCCAATAGGAACATATGCCATCGGACGTCGAGCTCCACTACAAAACAATTTCATATACACAAAAACACAAACAACAAAGATATTTGTAATACAAACAACAAATTGTTCATGATCCTATATAATTGCAACTTTATGATGTATTGTATGGGGTTTCATACAGGATTTTTGTTTGGGAGGGTGGGGGGGGGTGGGGCTCCGAGTGTACTTCGCCAGGTCCGTCATCTTCTCCTTCATCACTGGAAGACTCTGCTCCTGTTGCCTCATCTGAGTCCTCTTCACAATCCCTCTTCACAATCGGTCGGTGACTGCATACACATCTGGTCCTAGTAGTACATTCTGGCAAAAAAAATTAAATTTTTTTTGAAAATTTGAAATTGATCAACAAACCACAACCCACTTTCAAATCTCAAAACTCAATGAAATATATATATATTATAGCTAAACAGCTTTCTCTATCTCAATATAGCTATAAATAAGTCCTTTCCACAACAGAAGCTAGCTAGTTTTCAAGAGAAAGACAAGAGAAAGACAAGCTTACATCGATCATCTTCTTGACTTCCATTGTCAGTGTCAGAGTTGACGGGGTCTGGTCCCCAACCCTGATACAGGGCCTCCTATAGCCCTAGATGTCGTCTCCCTCTTCTCCGCTTGATGCTGAGTCGCTAGAGTCAGTATCAAGCAAGTCTAAAACTTCCACAGCATTGTAACTGGTAGACGCCATTTTTCCAAATTGACTTTGAAAAAAAATTTTTTTTTGCATAGTTACCTGGATCACACGACACGCTCACTTTTTTCCTATGATGTAATAAGCATTACCTAAGACTGTACGTAATGGGGAGGCCCCCAGTTGAACTGGCGATTTTATAAAAAAAAAAGAAGACAGTAAGTCAAACCGCAAAGTCTTGGTCGGCAAAGAAGCGGTTGTTTCAATGTGTTATGGAAGGCTACTGGGCTCAAGCAATTTTTCGCTGCTTCTACAAAGCTCTGGAGATGACTGGATCCATAAATGAAGTTGCTGTGAAGAAGGTAACTTTTTTTAAAATTCGACGGAGAACCGATGTTTTTTTTTTTTGCCGAGGAAGAAATAAACGCAACTGCTGTGAGGTACTGTCGAAGCAGCCCTGGCTGAAAGCTATTTTACATGCTTCTCCAATGCATTGGGCACTTGTGTATGCAATCTGAAGGTTCTAGCTATAAAGTAACTATTTTTTAAAATTCGGAGAAGTCAACCGGTCTTCACCCGCTTTTAAGCGGGATTGGGAACGAAAGGTTCTCAAAAAAAATGCCAGCGATATTTAACTTGCCTATCAAAATGAAGTTAGCTAAAATACTAGGGTATAAAAATACATGTAAACAATTCACTATGACAATTTGTGATATTAGTACATAGGAATTCATGCTTTATTCAACTTGATGAGTTTGTTCAATAACAATGCATATCTAATAATATAATATGACAGATCACTCAATAATATTTGTATAAATGGTATAGCTTTAACTTAACTATTTGCTATAATGTTTTTGCTATGCTACTATATACTACATATTGAAGTTCCAAAGTAAAATGTTAAGAGTCAAGAAAAATTATTATATAATTTCTTTGAAGTTGGCATAAGTGTCAAATCCATCCAAGAAGTCTGCCAGTACTTGATGACAAAACTCATACTGCTCCTAATGAAGAAAAACGCAAAAACAAACTGGATAAAAAAAACAACAATAAGCATTCCAAATAAATGAAAATAGTAAGTACGAAAAGCAACTTTAATACTTTCATTGTATTGCAGTAAATGTTATCGAAAAACTGAATAATTTAATTTCTTTTTTTATAGCAAATAATTATGTGAACAATAGACAGTATAGAAATATTCTGTATTGTTAAAAGAAAATCAACAAGAAGGACTGGTGATAGACAGAAAATACATCTAAAGAGTAAAAGAAGGCTGAGAAAGAAAATGTGCAGTGATAAATTTAGCATTAAATGTTTAATATCCGGATTGTGAACCCTGTGTTGTCTGACAAAATTTTCCTCCATGTCTAATAATTCTTGATTTGTAAATTAACTAACCTCATTGGCCACTAAGCCAGCTCTCTGGAAGCGTACTGACTTGATGAACTGGAAGATATCAATAACTCCCTCAGACTTCATCCTCTCCATCTGAGCATGTATTGTGATGAATGTGCCACTCCTACCCACTCCATCACTACATATTACATCAAATACATGAAGAGTTGTATGAACTATTTCTAAACTTGGTACTGATCACTCACTTGCACATGATAACAATAGGTTTGTTTCCAGTACTCATTTGCACCTTCTGTACCAGATTGGCAATCTCCAATATGGCAGAAGTAGTGTTAGGTACAGCATTCTCCTGCCACTTCAGGAACTGGAACTGAGTTATGCTGAATCCTGTGGGTGTAACCGATTGGCGTCCTTGATTTTCTGTAATCTCCAACTTTCTCAGAACGAAGTCATCGAAGACTTTCTGGTCTGACATCTTAACAGATAGCTTACCATATTCTTCAGAGCTTCCTTGGGCTTCAGGCCAGTAGCGATGACACACAACCTACATTATAAAATAGCAAAATACTGTGCATTTTACAAATTTAAAAGTATGTTAATGATTAAATAAAGAGCCTGTATATGTAAGCTTAGATCAGCTTACCAGTCAGCTGTGCTTTTACATCTACCTCCCTCTAGTGAAGCCTACCCTACCAGGTTAGAGCAGCTGCTAAAAATATTCACCATGGTACGTTCAGACTGTCCACACAGATTGCTCAATTCGAGGTTAATACCAACCTCCTAGGAGGTGAATAAGTAAACCATCCCATCAAAATTGGTTTTTGTGCATTTCTTGTAGCCTAGAGCCATGGTACAAGTCAATTGCACCCATCCATTTGGTCAGTATAGGATTTACAAATACACAGAATTAACGCTGGCCAATAATCCTATGAATTAACTGCTCATAGCTACATACAATATTGAACTGCTATTTAGGAAGCCAGTTAACATTGGTAAAATTAAAAGGAATAATAAATAGTCATTATGAGATAGATTACGTATAAATGAATGCAATGGCTGCAGAAATACAACATAATTTGGGACAACATTAGCAGAAATACATGTAACCAGGCAATCCTACAGCATTAGTTAAAGTTTATTCTGTTCATGCATAGAGACATTATATTCTCATACCTTTCCATCTTCCTCCATGTTGCAAAGCATTACGATACATCTACACTGTTGTTCAGAGATCATCCTCCAAAATTCCGTGACAGTATGAGGGAGTGGTCCTTGAGTAGCAATATATGCCCCTTTCTGACGGTAGCCCTAACATTTCACCAGCCCATAACATTCAGAGTAATTACAATAATGTATACTAAGTATTAAGATATATAATATGTATCACTGATGCAATAGTGTTAATATCCAGAACCACATTAACTGTCACCAAAAATGCTGGTAGCAAAATCTTCATCTATATAAAATGTGTAAAAACGTTACATTAACACTACATACCTCTACAAAGCTGGCATTTATGTAATCAGAACCATGGCCACAAGTAGGTCGTAAAATCACTCGAGTGTGGTTGACTGTAAAAATAAATACAGATTTAATGAAAGCAAAGCAATTTATAATTTTTTTTTAATGAGCAAGCAACACATCTCATTATATAATTGTTAACTTTTTCACGGGCAGATAAATTGAGTGAATTCTATTTATCTGGCAAGTGAGTGAAGCAAGCGAGACACTATACAATCGTGTCAAACTGAGAATTGTGAGACACTATTAGTGGTGGATAAAGTTCAGAATTTCTCGCTATGGAAGCTACCACTACCAGGGGAAATCTGAAGAGTAAATATTTAGTTTCATGTTTTGCTTGCTAAAATTACAAAAATAACTCTTGTCTTTTGTTTTTGGAGAGAAGAGCTTATTGTCAAGTGTTACTGGTAATGCAGAAAGTTAGAATTGCTTTAATTTAATACTACAGCAGTTACCACTACTCAAGAAATTGAGGTATGAAATAAATTTTTGTGTTTGCTTAAATTAATGGCCATTTTCTACATACAAAATTCACTTCGGTCATCATGGAAATACAAGTTTCTTCAGATAAAATACATTCATAACAATATTGTAGTTTTATGTAACCTAAATAGGCACGCTAGCTCAATATTTGTGCACAAGCACACCACTAGTTTATATATATGTGTGGACATACATATGTCATTTTTGTACTTAAACACTGGAATTTTTTTATTATTTCTGTGGTCGACCCTGTCCCAAACTTCACTAAGCAAAATCCTCTGGTTTATCAATCATTGCCCATATCATCCTAGAAAATGGATTGTTAACTGCTTCGAATTCTTTCGCAGATGCTATTAAAACCTAAAAACTTACCAGAGTCTCATTTTTATTCAAGTTAGTGGCGGTGGTAAGTTAATGCACTATTCTTGTCGCACTTATAAGCCCTACACAAAAGTATTTACTTTAAATTGCATTGGCCATTAGACTAACCATGAAAATAGGTCTTGTGTAGGCATGTCCAGTTGTGTGAAAGTTTTGTGTATTAGAGCTACTAAATATAACGTTTGGATAACGTGACTTATTTTGTTTTTTGTAGTTGCTTTTTTTCTAACAGTTGTGGTGAGTGGATACTATGACATTGAAACCCTTTTACCATATGTACGTAATTTAAAACTCAATTTTTTCAGTAGATATGAGTGTTAGAAGTTAAAAAGTTAAAATTAATCATTTAGCATAGTGTAATCTTAGGCTCGCTCACCATTTATACTCAAGCACATCACTAGTTATATATTAATAATGTTGTTTGAGTAAAATAGCATGGTTGACCAGGCTATTTGGATTTATAGTATGACTGACACGATTGAAATAGCCTGAGGCGAAGCCGACTTATGACTCCTCCAAATTTGTTGAACTAATTCAGTCTAATATGAAGGAAACTTCTGTACTAAGGAGTCTCGAACTTGAATATACTAATTTTCAAGACTAGAGTGGCACATATACACACTTACTTATACTATTTCACTTAGATACCATGATATTTCACGTTTCCTGTGCTATTTCAAGTGTACAGCAATTCCCCTTACATTTTTGAATGGGGGATTTTAGTGCTGTTTCATAGAAAATCAATGTAATAGAACCATAGATTAGCCCTACTGGACAAAGCTTTAGGATTTTTCATTAAGGGGGAAATTATATCATTGCTGTGGACTTATGTTTAATAGCTATTAGGTTGTACTATTATTGTGGACTTAATTTTAGCAGCTATTATTGGTCTGTGTTATTGCTGTGGACTTATATTTAGGGCTAATGGTTTGTATTATTGTTGTGAATATATATTCGCAGCTATTGCTTTGTATTGTTGCTGGACTTACAGCTAATTGCTTGTATTATTGCTGGACAGCTATTGCTTTGTATTATTGTTGTGGACTTATAAATAGTAGCTATTATTTGTATTATTGCTGGACTTATATTTAGCAGCTATTGCTTTATATTAATGCTATGGACTCATACACTTTCTGATATTCATACCTAACACATATAATATGTGCACTTACAAGGAATCTTGTCTTCATAGCGATTCTTGTCACAATTGGATTCATCAACAGACTGACTGAAGTCAGCACTATGTAATTCACCTGTCAACTGCTTAAGATTCTACTTGTTGTACACACACAAAGGCAATGTGTTTAAAAGTACAAAGTCAAAAATAATAGGTGACCACAATCTGTACCTCATACTGTTTTTGAAATCCTGTTATTTCGGTCCTTTCCTCAATTGGTCTACTCAGTCTTCCAATGGCAATCCTCATATTAGCAGCAGCTACTTCAGTATCTCCACAAGTTAACAACTCCAACAGGGCATTGTGGATGAACATGTACTGAACCTATTTCATAAAGATTGATTATTTCCTGTTCTATACAACCACTTTAATCATCATCTCATAGTATCATCAAGCTGAAGAGTAAAAATTGCAGGCCTATTCTTTCTCCAAATAGTATGGCATTCATTAGAATAGATGCGAATGATATAATTGAGGAGTGACCAGGTAATTACCACCTTTAATAGATATGTCATCGGAGTATAACAACATTATAAATCACTGAACTAACATAAAAACGTATACTGGTTCTTGTTTTATGTATTAACAGTAAAGACAAATTATTGCAATTGCTATTATGAAATAGTGTTAAAGCTTACAGGAGTTACGTTAAAACAATGGACTATACTATAGGATCAAATTAAAGCAGATTGTTATAATACATATTATATATGCATTGCCAATCTAGTAAATGTAAGTTAAGAGTTATACCACTCTTTAGCTTTCAAATCATTTCTTAAAAATTACAAAATATATAATTGGACAATAGCAAAGGTAAAATCTATTTAACTAGTGGTGTGCTTGAGCACAAATGGCGAGTGAGCCTAAAACTACACTATTGTTAAATGATTGATTTTAACTTCTATCATTCAAGCTACTAAAAAAAGTCGAGTTTTTTAATTACGTATATATATGGTAAATGGGATTCAATGCCATAGTAACCGCCCCCGCAACTGTTTGAATTGAAAAAGAAGCATCAAGATCAAGTCACGTTATTTAAACTTTTTCTTTGTGATATTCTTAGAAGTAGTTGTAATTTACCTTCGTGGTTAGTCTAGTGGACAATGAATTTTCAAGTAAATACTGTTGCGTAGGGGTTATAACTGTGACAAATGGCGTATTAACTTACCACAGCCACTCACTCGAATAGAAATGGAGCTCACATAAGTTTTTTAGTTTTAACAACACCCGCAAAACTAATTCAAAGCGGTAAAAATTTTAATTTCTAGGGTGATATGGGTAATGATCGCTAAACCGGGAAATTCTGTTTAGTTAAGTTTGGGACAGGGTCGAACGCGGAGCGAACACAAAAATACGCGAGGGGGGTCAAAGTACAAAATGACATACGTACGTCCACACATATATATAAACAAACAAATAAATCCCCGATTATCAATTGTGTTACCCCTGAGAGTGTCTCGCTCGCTTCACACGCTCGCCAATAATACGCTTGTGTGTCAGTAACAATGACGACAACCGATGACGACGACTGACAGTGTGTGTAGTCATGAATAATTCTTGAGCTTTGTATGGTTCGGTAAATCATAATTCCTTTGTGGTAGGTAAAGTGTCATCAAAATCAGTAGAACGTGCTGGTTACTTCTAAAAAGCGGGTGCAATTGACGATAGAAGGTGGCGTAGGTCTCAAAAAGGAAGGCGAAAGTATGAAAGAGAAGGTAAAAGGCGATTAATCATAACTGAAAAGAAAATCGAATCGGCAAGGTAAGGCAGTATAGGTTTTAAATGGAAGGAAAGAGAAGGTAAAAAGGCGAGCGATTAATTATAACTAAGAAGCGGGTGGAATCGACGAGTAAAGGCGGGAGTTAGTTTTCAAAAGAAAGGCTAAAGTTCGAAATAAAACAAAAGTTTCTCAAAAGGACAGAAATTCAGAAGCAGGAGAGATAGACAAAGTATAAGGGGGCTCCATGACTCAAGAAAAAGAGCTGAAGTTAGGAGAGGTGGGGTAGAAGAAAAGCTCAGATAGTTCAGAAAAAAGACAGTAGGAGAGGGAAACTTATGTAACCTTAACCAATGGTAGAGAATGATAACTGAGTAAGAAAACTTGTGCTACTGCATTCGTCAAGCGCCACTATGTGGTAGGGTACTTGTAGACTAAATTTCTGCTCAAATATATTCAATGCCTGTATAAAGTGTGTGTGTGTACAATGTACTTAGCTAATTCGTCACTGTCTTATACTTACCAGAGTCTGCACCATCAGTACTCTCTGTTTCCTCAGTCCTGTGACAAACTCATGTATATTGATTGACTTCTCAGTCTTGATTCTCTCCAGCATGTAGTCCAGAGTGATAAATGTTCCCGTCCTGCCCACACCAGCACTACAGTGGACCACCATGAGGTCTGTGTTGCAGATGACAACCTCATGATCTCATTATTAGATACTTCACGTTGTTCAGTATGGCTCAACAAGCAAGTTCTTACTCGGCAAGTTATTGAACTTACCCGCAGTTTTCCATCATTCAGGTAATTTGTTGCCAGGCAACATACTAAACTTGCCCACATATTATAAATTTGACGTGGGTTCAATTTCTGTATGACATGTGTGGAAAGTCAAAAAAATAAGAGGAAAATGTGGCTGTTTAAGCTCGTGCTTGGACCTTAAATAAAAGTGTTAAGCACTCAAATTTGGTGTCAGTACAGTCAAAAGATAGAAGATGCTATTGGGTCAATTATTCTATAAAATAAGCCTAACAATGACTTTTCAAGTAAGAAGTCTTTTGTTGCATAGGGTGTATATAGAACTGTGACAAACAGAAAATTGGTCAAGAACCAATATAGGAAATAAATGCCGGCAAGTTGTCCTCCGACATTCAGATCATGTCAGAGAAAACTAATTTAAAATGGTAAACTATTAAACTTCCTTAGATGAAGGTAAGGATTGCTACACCTAAGGATTTTGTGTGGATTATGGGATAGGGTAAAAATATGAGAATCAAAGTACAAAAATGACCTATGCATGTCCAAAAATGCACAATAAAATCATGCTTTCAATTGTGTTACCCCTTTTATAATGTCTTGCTCTCTCGCAAATTCACCTGTAAACCTGACTTTTCAAATTCTTAGTAAAGAATACCTGCTATTATTTCTGCATGTTGAATTGTACGCACAATTTATAACATTCTAGTAATTGTTACAAAGGAGTAACTGATATTGACTATAAACTTTAATATTGTTATTCCTTATAGCATGATAGCTAGTTTATTTAATTATTAATCATGATTTGTCATCCTGTTACTCACATACTACAGATTTTCATTCCTACTCTAGTCAATTTCCTTATCTATTACAACATTCTATTAAATACCTTAGTAATAGTCATCTTTTTGACTACAAACTCTGGAAATGGCAGTGAAGACTTCAACTCAATGACAAATGAACTTTCTGAACATGGCACAAATGGCTCAGATGTGCTCTGTGGCCAGTACGCCTCACATTTTTTCTACAAGCATAAAAAATAGAGCATTGTAGTTTCAAAATTATGATAGAAAAAATTCTCAATTTAGTGAGAGCAGACATATTTGTCACTCATTACAGCTTCAATGTGTGTCCTTTTCATAGCAAACAAGCTGAATGCTCATTGAAAGATTTCTATCTGATAGCACTTTTAACACAATTACAAGTAGGGATTGGTAAAGAGTTAGCTACATAGTATCGCTTCTAAATTGATTGTAGAACTATACACTTTTTGAGATATTTCTAACAACTATAACAATATTAGATGAAAACAAACAAAAAAAGGCCTGTAACTAAATTGTTAATTGGATTATGTTGTGAACTTTATTATTTACTTTTTACATTATTACTGAGGTAACAATACAATGTCCTAAAATTTGTTATACAAACCTTTCCTTCAAATACTTTTGTGAGCATGACAATAGTAGGAGACTTTTGCTCCCAAATCATACGCCAGAAATCATCCAATGAATTCTCTGTTGGGCCTAACAATGAAAACGTATACCACTGATAGTAATATACTTCAATAGCATAAATATGCAAGTTGTTGTATTTACCTGTAAGCTTACAGTTATATCATACTTAACCCTATTAAAAAGTTTTTGCTAGTTTGAAGAGCAACACAGTTAATATTAATTAATATTGGTGATTCATTCAACTCTACATAATGACACAATATATAATAATAGCATTGTACAATATGTATATTATGTGTATATCTATAGCTACAATAAAGCCTTGTATGTCTGTAACAACAAACGATAACATCCCACGATGGATGACAGTGTGTATTCATGAATAATTCATGATCTGAACATGGTTAGTAAAGCATCATTGGTGATAGTATTTAGTTAACAGGTTAACAATGTTAAGTTGTCTAAGATCATTCTAGCTAGTTACTCATAAATCACATATATAGAAGACAAAATATTAACAACAATGCTTATTTTATATTAAGGAGATGTATTCAATGTGCAGAAATAGATCATACCTTGTGCTGCAATATACACTTTCTCCCGGCAATAACCCTACAAATATACAGAGATTAAACTCAAATGCCACCAAAATTACTACATAGTTTGGAAGCCATCAGCAATCCAATCATTACAAATAATTATGATAATTCAAAATTATGACCAACTGAGTAAAATTCATAATTTTCCAAGATAAGTGTTTATCTCTATCACAAATATCATGTTTCTCATTCTTTTTTTCTACCCTACATACTTTGCAAAATTGTAATTGTAGTATACTAAATTGTGAGGTACACAAATACATATAGGTAAATGTCAATGTTGAGTTATCACAGCATTTCATGTGTCAGGAGGATGAAAATCATTAAGATGTGATTGCAATAATGCAAATTGACAATAAATAATATTAATTTGCATGTGAAATTGTATCCTAAATATGAACTTAAGTTTGATTATTTTAAAATATGTATAAAAATAGAAATACTGGAATGTAAATTTAGATTTAAAATTGTAAATGAACACTACTTACATCCACATAGCTGGCATTAATGTAGTCTGAGTTATCTACATTTGGTACAGTACTAAGTACTATACGATTGAAGTCATCTGTACACATATGACATATTTGTTGAATTATAAAGATATGAATATTTAATAATATTGCATTAAAATTATTGAAACGTAGTGAATTAAAAGTCGTGCAGCTATTTGAGACTACCATAATTGCTGAAATTTGTAGTAATAACTGAGATGCTTACATGGATAAATGTTTCCAAATCTGTTCCTCGCTCGATTATCTGGAATTAGTGCAATTCTGTGATCCACTTCAGCTGACTTTTCTATTGACTATATGATATAGTAAAATTGTAAATAGTAAACTACCATAAACTCACTCAAAATAATCCTGCATTTAGACAATCAGGAAAAAATCAGCAGTACTAGTAATCAATACAGTTAATTTTTCTTCTACTCAATCTCATTTTATTATAGTTGAGTATGTTATACTGGGCTCTCAACTTGCTAGTTGAGATATGGACCAAGCTGAACAGGAAATGTTCATTTAACATTTTTGACTGTATCAGAGTATTTTCACAGAGCTGTTGGATCTTACATGCATAAATATAAATAAATATACAATGATTTATTTGCTTAGCTGATGCAATCTATGTGCGGATAGTTTTCATATCATATCAGTGTCAAATAAACACGCATGATCCAAGTTAATTGTATTAATCATTTCCAGGACAAACTCTTACTTCTCGTTTTATTATACCGAAAATTATTTAAATTATTTCTTACTTTGTACTCTAGTTCAAATAGATTGTCACGATCTGCATGCATTTGACTGATATGAAGTCCAAATTCTTCAATTGGCACTGACTTTAAGTTTTCTTTCGCTACAACATATAAGACTATTGCATTATTGATCTGCTAAAAATTAACTTGACTAATTACCTAACATTGCGGTATTCATATATGTTTGATCACCAGTATCCTTGAAGCTGTTTTGTGGCTCTACAAGAATGTTGTCTCTATCATGTGATGGTGATTTTGGCACAGGCGACATCTTGCAACTTCCCAAAGAGTGCAAAATCATGTCATTGCTAGAACATTTGTATCTTCTTTTCTGGCTATTTCTAAATAACATAAACTTAATAACTATTATTATCTTGAATATAATAGTAATTGTTACCTCTTGACTACTACAATGATAATAATTATTGCTGATACAGTAATGATGAAGATTACTATGACTATTACAATACTTATAATTGTAGTTGGGAAACCAGTAGAAGAATTTGGATCTGAATCTGCAAAAAAAAATTTTTATAGCTGGTAGATAATTGTAAAAACAGAATATCTTTCATAGGTTTGTATAAATCTGTGTTTTCTAGCAGTTACGAATTACATAGGGCATGACATGAGATACTTACCACAGTTTTATTCTAATAAATTACAAATATGAATGGTATGGTATGCTTAGGACGTGAAATGCTATTAGCCTCAGCATGCATATACTATTGAAGGTTGGTGATCAGAAGTAACGCTAAAACTACAAAATACATGAAAGATAGTTTCTTTAAAAATTATGAGCTTACATTCATCCAAAATTGATATAGTAAAAGTAGTATTGCTAGCAGTTACATCACCTGAAGATAATAGATTTGAGACTTCACAAATTATCATTACGCCATTATTATCTTGAGTAATGTTATTTATCATTATAAGCATCTCATTCATTTTTATCATTTTTGTTGAATAAGAAATATTTGAAGATGCGATCCATTTGATAGAGGTCACTGTAAAGTTACTATAGCAAATCACTGCAGCTGTCGATCCTGCACCATAAGTGTTTTGGTTTCCAGTCAATCCTATGGCTAATATAAAAAATAAATCATTCACATTGCCCTTATGCTCACTTACACAGAGCATGCTCATAATAATGTAGGTAAATATTTGTACATTTAAACTCATCTGATGTCTTAAGTATTTGTACATTTAAACTCATCTGATGTCTTGAATGCACTGCCTCTGCTATTACTAACAGTACAAGTGAAGATCCCAGTGTAATCTGACAGTGTATTACTAGATATGTATAGAAGGTTGTGGTAAGTGGCACTGACAGTATCCACTATTATTTTACTCTGTGAGTAAGATCCTCCTCTTTTATTCCAAGTTAGATTAGTGACAGGACCTCCAGTAGATATACAAGTCACAACACCAGTTGTAGTGTTGTAGGATAGAGAGCGTACTGTAGGTAAACCTTATAAAAAAGAAGAAAAAATGAATTATATTGCTAGTCCTTACTGGCAATGTAATTATGCGAACAAACTTAATATTGCGCACACGAGCATATTATGAAATATTCACATACACATAATATCTAAGCAGCTTTCAGATTGTTATTCCTTACAACTTTACAGTTTATTTATCAATTATATTTACATCAAAATATTTTTAAGTAGCTAGCTGTGTAGATTCTTCGCAATAACATCTGCGTGCTTGGTTTCTCAATTCACTTTACTTCTCATAGGTAAACATTTGTTACTCTATTTCATTATCTCAGATTGTTGTATTTACAATTTTTTTGAATACACATTCAATATTGATTTCAACATACCATAAACACATTAATGAAAGAATTTGTTTAAATTTGAAGCATTCACATTGACTTATTTCCTGATATACAGAAAAAAGTTAAAAAACAATTACGAATATATAGAATCTCTATAACATAAAAAAACAGTTAGAAAAAAATGGTATTTGTAGAGTTATTGAGAGAAAAAAAGTAAATAAATGACACCAGCTTCATCAATTTTTCACGTTTTGCTTACTGCTTTTTAAGGCAAAGTAACCAGTAGCTGCTATAGCTCATTTTTAATATACTTCTAGCTCATTAGTAGATTGGAAACTTGGTATTTCCTGTGAGATTTAATTTGAAAAAATTAAACTGTCAGAAAACTGATAATTTAAAGAATAGAATTTTTGGATACTATAAAAACGTTTTTTCTTGCTTTAAAAATTCTTCTCATGCTAATTGTCTACAGGAAGAGAGTAAAAAATTAAAATATCATGAAATATTAAGTTACCATACTGGTCTTCATAAACTTGCCAGTGAAAAGGGTTAAATATTCAGCCATTGACAATACAAAGTAAAGCATACCAGGGGTGACTTGAGGCCTGGCAATTATTCATATTTCAACACGTCTAGAAACAATCCAGTAAGTTGACACTAAAGTCCTGGGCTCAGATTGGTATACTATAATTGACTAACATAGTGAGGGGAAAATAACTTGACTTCACTTTAGTAATTGAAAGATAAACTTGCATACTAAAAATGGAGTAATCATGACATAGATTATGTCATCATCATTAATATTTGATCAGTGCTTCTTATTGTCTGTAAGCAAACAGAATGGCAATGTATTGATTCATCTTTACAATAATATATATATGTATGTATGTATGTATGTTTATTCCACCATAGACATCTTCACAATGCTATGTTTAGGTACATGACCCCCACCCCTGGTTTTTACAGCTACCTTCCTCTGGTGTAGCCTACCCAATTGTGTTAGAGAAGCTGAAAAAATAACACTTAGGGATTTGGGGAACCCCTACAGCCAACTTTACAGTGTGAGTTAAGGTCCTAGTACAAACTATAGTAGTGAACATATCTAGGCTAAAAAACACTTATTAGAGTGATATGGCAAGATATTTCACTCTCAAGCTTTATTTTCACTTGCCTCTGGCTCCTGAAAATAAATTAGAATGCTCATGAAATATTTCGCCATATCATACTGTGACTCATGTAGTAAGTACTGTATATAATAGACTAAAAGCAACAAGTCTCAAATAAACAAGTTGGAGACATTATCCAGGTTATTATTATACGGTAGAACCTCTCTTATCTAGGAACCTTGCTTTTTTTTGTGTGTTGTTATGGGAGGTGGGGAGGAATGGGTTCCTGCAACTTAGAATTGCCATATCTCAAACTAATCAATGAAACACCACAACATCTATTACAAAAAAAAAAAAATACATTATAATACTTACATGTAATATTTAAATCAACTAGATCAGTTTTTGCTAAGGCTGTAATAAATAATTGGCAAGCAAGCGAAGCAAGCGAGACATTCTCAGGGGTTACACAATTGAAAATCGGGGATAATTGTTTGTTTATATGAATGTCATTTTGTACTTTGACCCTCACATATTTGTGTTTACTTCGTGGTCTACCCCTTCCCATATTTCTACTAAACAGAATCTTTTGTTTAGCTATCCCGTAACATTAAAATAAATTTACCCCTTCGTAATAGGTTGCTTCTGAATGCCACAAGATGCACTTGAGCCATAAAAACTTACTTTTATGCTCAATACTGTGCAATAATTCTTTAGATCTTCTTGTTTTTTATTCAAGTCGCAAAATGTTATGGCGAATGGTTACTATGGTATTGAAACCCTTTACAAGATGTAATTTTAAAAGCTTGGTCTCTTTTAGCTGAGTAGTTGTTGTCAAAAAATACTGATAATTCAGATAGTCAGAATGACATAAGAGTACCAGTAATAAGGTAATTGAGGTAAGAGAGTGGTTTTGTATTAGTATATAACGGTCACAACAGTTACGTACTTAGCTATACTATTAGCTGATAAATTCATTTAAAGTATTTCATTTGTGCACTGGCTCGCTCACCCTTTGTGCAAAGTACATCACTATATAGTTGAGGCCGTAAAGGTAGGGCAACTACCCCCACTTTTAACAGGTGAGTTCCAGGCTCCCACATTTTCACATTTCGTACTGTAATATGAATGTAGCCAGTGGTTTAGAAAGAAAAAAATGTTTACTGTTTACTTCAATATGAATAGGTTAAAAATTCATTTTTTAAAATTATCCACAATAAACAAAACATGATTTCCATAAATTCTTAATTAAGCAGCTGTTCAGTAGTAATGCACTATACCCTACTACTAGTGGTGTGCTTGAGCACAAATGGCGAGCGAGCCTAAAGACTATACTATTTTTATTGACTTCTAACACTGAAGCTACTGAAAATAAGGTCCAGTTTTTAAATTTAGCATACAGGGTAAAGGGATTTCAGTGCCTTAGTAACAACTCTCTGCAACTGCTTGAATTGAAGGAAAAAACAACAACAACAAAACAATTCACGTTATTTAAAAGTTTTCTTTGTGATATTCTTTAGCTAAGTAGTGGTTGTAACACACAATGCTTTGACACAGCTGGACATGCACCTACACAGACTTACCTTCGCAGTAGTCTAGTGGACAATGTATTTTCAGGTAAATACTGTGCGCAAGGCTTATAACCATGACAAAGAGCCCATTGACTTACCACTGCCACTAACTCGAATAGAATGGAAGTCCCTTAAGTTGTCAAGTTTTAACTGCACCGCAAAAGAATTCAAAACGGTAAACAATTCAATTTCTAGGGTGATACGGGTACTGATCGATAAACCAGAGGATTCTGTTTAGTGCAATTTGGGACGGGGTCGACCACATAACTACCACAAAAACGCGAGGGTCAAAGTACAAAATGACATACGTACGTCCAAACATATATACAAATAAATAAATAAATAAACATCCCCGATTTTCGATTGTGTTACCCCTGTAAGTGTCTCGCTCGCTACGCTCGCTCGCCAATAACTAATCAGCTGCCAGGATGAGGGAGGTACCAGTACCTTATCTTAGAGGCTGATAACGTAGGTTCTACTTATATAAATAACTTAGTTAATTCACTTGTATTTGATTAACAGAACATTGTGCATAGAGTAGGTCACTAAAATAATATGGAGTCATTGCTAACTTAACACTAAGAAAAAAATTTTGACACTATTTTTAAACAAAATAATATTAAAGCTCACACTAAATCTTTGATGCTAGCTAAACTGATATATAAACAATATCTTGTTAAGATTTAAGTGGAAAAAAAAAGTAGTAATTTATCACATTTATACCTTCGCTGTTAGAGTAGATTCCTACATAAGTATTTTCATCATATATCTGACATCTGTATATCCCATTTGGTACAAGTACATTATCACGATGCAGTATGACTGATCGAGGTCCTCTAGTTGCAGACAGAGTATTGGCCGTTTTATTTCTTACAGGATTTCCATCAGGAAAGTACCAATCTCTAATGCCTTGAAGAAAATTATCCTGACTCCTACAGCAGCGAGACTCATCAGTGAAACAGTACAGTGCATCACTATCTTCTCCAATATCACTGATATTTATAACACTATTGTTAGGGAAATAATGACCTTTTAGTAATAGAACACCTAAGAAAAAACACAAGTAATTATTTAAGTGAACGATTTCAATATTATCATACCTGTAGGTGACTGAGTTGATGCTGTAAATTGTTGATATGGCCCATCACCCTCTTTGTTAACAGCTGCTATTTCAAATGTGTAGGAAGTGCCAGGGAATAAAGAAGTAGCTACAAATAATGTGTCAGTAGTTGTTAGTGGTCCTGCAGTAATAGAAGTTTCAGTGTAATGAATTTTGTAGATTGTTATTGGAGAATTTTGTTGTAGACAATCCACTGGCTGCCATGAAATAGTAATACTAGTGAAGTTTCTATCTGGAGATGATATTCCCTGAACTGTGCCATTTGGAGCTACAAAGGCAATGCATTACAGAAGCAAATTTTAGTTAAGAATATTAAAGTATAATGCTATTTTTTGTTGTACAAAGTGAATTAATTTTTTTTAATGTATTTACCGTATATCAATATATATAAATATTATATATATATAGTACTTATTACATGAATCAGAGTAATATGGTGAAATATTTCATTAGCAGGCTAATGTATTTTTACTAGCCAGAAGCAAGTGAAAATAAAGCCTGAGAATGAAATATCAAGTCATATCACTCTGACTATTGTAATAAGTGGTTTATTCCACACTAGATATCTTCACTGCAGCAGTTAGTACTAGGACCAGTAGGTAACACACAGCCTAAAGTAGGTCATAAGGGCTCCGCACACCCCCAATTGATATTTTAGAAGCTGCTCTAACATGGTTGAGTAGGCTACAACAGAGGAAAGATGTAAAAACCTAGAAAACTGGTGAGCTTGGCTGGTTGTTATAACTACAAAGGAACAAGCATAAATTATCGTGATTTACTTCATGGGTCATGTACCTAATTATATTATTGTGAATATATCTAGGGTGGAATAAATATATATATTTAGCTAAACATACTTGCTGTTTGAGTAGGGAAGGATTTTGTAGCCGATAATCTATTTCTAGTATTCATTGCTGTTATAGTGATTTTATATGTTATGTTTTCTTGCAAACCAGATAGAGTATACATCCTCATGGATCCTGAGATTGTTAGGCTTCCACTAGGAGCATCAGAACATCCTGCAGTTCTAGTGTAACTTATGATGTAATTTTGCACTGCATCAATATCTGGCTGTGTCCATGTGAGCATCACTGAAGTTTGTAGAACTGTTCCTTGTATGCTTGTAGGAGGACTGCTTAATAATTCAACTAAAGACAAAGTATAGCTGTGTTGAGGGGCATTACAAGTTTGATAGAAATAAAATATAGCTATTTGCACTTTAATTACAAAATATATTCAATCATAAAATGCATTCTATAATTAATATATTGACAATGATAATGCTGAGAAAATTGTACTAATACTACTTCAAGTATTACTACTCTTATTACTTACACATAAATGTTATTGTATGTGAACTACTGGTAACATCCACATTGTTGACATATACTGAAGAGGCTGTGTACTGACAAGTATATTGTGTACCATCTTCACTCAGTGGCAGAGGACTCAAGTTCAATTGTCTATTATTCTGATTAGGTACAACTTGTCCATTTCTTCTCCACTGATATGATGGTGAAGTCACTTCCAAAGAAGAAGGAGGTGTGGCTACACAGGTGAGGATGTAGTCACGAAGAGCAACAGGTGACTGGCTCTCCATTATAGAGATAGGTATAGCTGGAGCTAAATATGTATAGCAGCATGAATTAATCTTGCATTATACTACTATAATATCAAACTCACCTGTTACTGTTAATGATACAGATCTACTCATACTAGATGCTCCAATAGTTACAGTACATGTATAAATTCCAGCATAGGATTGTCTAACTCGAGTTAGTACTAATGAATCCCTGACTGTAGTAGATGGAGCTGTAGCCAGTGGTGGAGTACGCATCATTTGTCCTGTCCATTGAACTCTAGCTATAGCAGGTTCTGATAGATTTCCAGAACATGTGAGTGTAAAATTACCTTCACCAGCTACTCTACCAGGGTTGGGTGGAGTTATAGTGACAGAGGTGACTGTAACTATATAAAATAGATTGAAGTATAAACTATTGTTCATGATTATTATGTGTATACCTTGTTATTGATTATCAAAATTTACATCGTTTTATATATTTAATTTTTGGAGTGAAATTATGGAAAGAGTTCCTTATTGTAATTAAAGTCACACCAACTCTGACATTTTAATGCCTAATGAAGTTACAATGTAGCATGTCTAGTTTCATAGTTGGGAGAACCACGAAGAAAGAATTGGTTTTTACTATTGTTACGTGTTATTTTATGTTTGAACTTGCTCGTTGCTCACATAATGAAGAAGAGCTAAGTTAAGAAAATTCAGATGCAAAGAATCGATACTTTCTCAATTGTTTCTGAATTTATTGGATATAAAAAACACAGGGCAGATATTCTACTTTTCTTTGTGCATTTTTCTGAAAATGTTCTGAGATAAATATATAATAAAACATTGCAGGAAAATAGTGAGCAAATTGACCAGTTTGAGCATCTTCACTATGGTCACTTGTCGTCGTTTTATTACCATTATGGCCATGGCTGAGCATAAAAGTATGCCAGTGGAAATACAAACTGTACTAACCTTAAAAATTAAAATGAACTTTTACTAAGCTGTGCCTGTTAAGTAAAGATGGTAATCTATGTAAGTTTTGAGCTGAACAAGGTGGGTTTAATTTAAGTCATTATTATATCTTTGATTTAGAATCCAATTATGGTTTGGATATGAATGTGATATACCACATCTACAAGCGCTTACAACAAGTTCCTAATACTTTCCTCCTATTTAATTTGGGAATGCTGCTTAAAAATATAGCTCCAAACACTATTACCTAACTTATTTTTGACACTTTCAGTCAAATCTCAGTATTTCTTTCTTGGTCATTCATTTTGAAAAGTTATCTAAAATAAGGCTTTAATCACTTCAATTAAATGAGACCATGTAGATATATGCCAGAGCAAACAATCTGGCAAACTAACCAGTGAAGCTAAAAAAATACAAAACAAAGAATAAACATAATCAAACATGAAGTAAAAATTAGCTCTGCTTATGCTTACTGTGCACATTACCTTTCAAATATGTATGCACAGAAAATACTAATTTTTCCCAATGGAATGGAGACTATCGATTTGTTACAATATTCAGTACAAGAAGCCTTTTCCGGATTTAAAAAACATCAACTAGTTAGTATCACTATTTATTTGAAATAATACCTTTTGCTCATCTATGACTCAGTATGTGAATGAGAGTAAGCATTAACTGAATAGAGATACACTTAAAGCAAGATACAGAAGCTACGAGTTTAACTCTTCAAATAGGAAGTCTTAATCCCTTCTGTCTATAACCTTGCTAATTGCTTCCAGTTATGTTTTATACACTACCATAGCTTCAAAATTATACATCAGTGGAGTAGAAAAGGAGTGCTCTGGGGGCTGCATCCCCCAATAGTATTGGGGCACAATCTAATGAGGTGATTTCTCAAATGAATACTTTTAATCCCAAAGAAACGTGCCCTTGGAGCCCCCTTTACTGAAACATTTTCCTACACCACTGTACATTATCTACATGTTTCCGTTATACTAACCAATTATTAATATTTCATGTGGGCGACTCATTCCCATAACAAGATTGACAAGATATGTAGATGTAGCTGTATAGTTACAGGTATATTGTGTTGTATTCTGAGATAATTGGAGTGGACTCAAGTGTAACTGATAAGTATTCTGTTCTGTCAATAGAGTATTTCCCTTCATCCATGAATATGATACTATCATTAATGTTGATGGAATATTCACATCACAAGTGAGTGTGTAATTGAATGAAACTGTTGGCACTCTATTCTCTGTAATGCTGGCTGATGTTGGAGGAACTGTGTAACATTGAATTCTATGAAATGATATTTATAGATTGATAATATAATTACCTGACACTGATAAAGTGACTGAAGTCATTAGAGTAGAATTGCTAATTGAAGCCACACATTGTACAGATGGATTGTGTTGGCTCACTCTCTCTATTCTCAACATATCTGTGGATGTGTTTGTACTTCCTTGAACAGTCCGACCTTGCAGTGGACCACGAGATACTTGACCAGTCCAAGTAAATGATGGAGTACCACCTCTACCAGTTATAGTAGCAGTACATGTTAATGTAAGAGATTCTCCAGCTACAACTTCTGGGTTGATAGGAGATAATGAGACAGAACTGACTACAAACATTAACGAAGTAACAATCAGTTTAATTGATTGAGTTTTTTTTTTTATATTTTGAATTACACACTACTATAAAATGTTGCATAAGGACATCTCTTTAATTGTTTCAATAAAATTTTCAAGTAATCTACACAACTTTATAGTTCATCTTACATGAATAAACTAACTAGTAAATTGCTGTCTTTAATGACACTCAAGAATGTTGCATTGTCACTCAGCAATTTCGGTTATGCAAGTTAAAGCATCATTTCTACCAACTGCAAAGAACTGGTAAAATGATGAATGAAAACAAACAGAACAAAAATAATCTATCTACACTATTTACCAGATAATATATTGATGATATTAACAGTTGCATTGACAATCTTTCCATTATTATCAGGTACTGAACATGTATATACTCCCAGTGGTCCAACTGGAGCTCCAATACTTGCCAGACGAACTTGTTGAGTATACACTACTCTGTATAATGTATCTGTAGTCTGTCCTAAATTTGCTAAGGTAATAACAGGATGTCCTGTAGGAGGATACCAGTTTCCAATAGCCCCCATTTTACTCTCCCTACCTCTACAACACTGAATATTGACATATCTAGTGTGACATATTAATGTATTTCCAGGATCATCACGATCAAGAGGTTGACCTTTGATATCAGTAATATTAACAGATTCTCCATCACCTAGAGTTCTTGATCCAATTTTAAAGAATAATGCTGCAAATAAATACAACCAAAATATGAGATAACATTGTATTTTTTTTTGTCTTTATAACTTTAGCAAGTCAGCTCATCATTTATTAATTATTTTAATTCTTAATTTGAGCATCACTTTAGTTTGTTGAACTGTTACTGGTTATGTTTGTAGGACTGTTAACTAAGAACATAAAATATAATATGGAGGTATAATTCCAGTTGCAATTTAATTACAAATTATATTCAATCATAAAGTGCAGTCTATAATGATAATGCTGACAAATGCAAGAAAATTGGACTTACTACTACTACTCTTAATACTTACACGTAATTGTTATTGTATGTGGAGGACTGGTAACATCCACATTGTTGACATATACTGAAGAGGCTGTGTACTGACAAGTATATTGTGTACCATTTTCAGTCAGTGGCAGAGGACTCAAGTTCAATTGTCTATTAATATGATTTGGTACAACTTCTCCATTTTTTATCCAGTGATATGATGGAGAAGTCACTTTCAAAGTAGGTGTAGCTACACAGGTGAGGATGTAGTTACGAAGAGCAACAGGTGACTGGCTCTCCATTATAGAGATAGGTATAGCTGGAGCTAATTATGTATAGCAACATGAAATACATTCCACATATTAAAATGACAAAAACTCACCTGTGACAGCTAATGGTTCAGATCTACTCATACTAGATGCTCCAATAGTTACAGTACATGTGTAAGTTCCAGCATAGGATTGTCTAACTCGAGTTAGTACTAATGAATCCCTGACTGTAGAAGATGGTTCTGTAGCCAGTGGTGGAGTACGCATCATTTGTCCTGTCCATTCAACTCTAGCTATAGCAGGTCCTGATAGATTTCCAATACATGTGAGAGTAACATTATCTACACCAGCTACTCCACTAGGGTTGGGTGGAATTATAGTGACAGAGGTGACTGCAACTGTACAAAATTGATTGAATTATACACTTTAATTTTTTATTATATATTGTATACCCCATATCATCGATTGTCATTAATGATATATATTTAATTTTGAGAGTGGGTTACAGGGTAAAATGTAGAAATTATCTAAATGAATTACTTATTTTAATTTAAGTCACACCCACTCAGACATTTTCATGCCTAACAAAGTTACAATATAATATTTCTAGTTTCATGTTTGTTGTTGTCTTAAAGAATCTTGAAGATAGAATTATTATTTTTTACTACTGATAAGTGTTATATTTTATGTTTGAAGTTGCTGGTTGTTCACATAATAGAGAAGAGCTAAGGTAAGAAGATCAGACACAAATAATTGATGCTCTCCAATTTGTTTCTGCAATTATTGGATGTAACAAACACAGCATACTTATTGCACAAGAAATTCTATTTTTTAAATGGCGGCCAATTTTCTGGATAAATTGCTGTGAGATAAAGATTTAATTGCCCATCTAAAACTTAATTGTGAACAAACTGACCAGTTGGAGTGCCTTAACTATGATCACTTGCAGACTCTTTAATACTATTATTTTTATCGTTCATTTTTTAAAAGCAGTTAGATTGAGTGAACATAAAACTATGTCAGCAGATAACTACACTAACCTTAAAAAAAATGAAGAAAGCTTTCACTAAGATGTGGCAGTTCTCAGCCAGATATACTTCCAATAGCCAATAATATTTATACTGTAAATCTACACAAACCTCTTTAAACCCTATAGTACTTAAATACAATCATAGAAACGCAAGATCAGCTCACAACTGACGATATTTGAATTAGCTAATTTTAATTTTTTGCACTACAAGAATATGCTACCCTCTATAATTGAAGTCATTATTATATCTTTATGACTTAGAATCAACATAATTCATCTACAAGCACTTATACCAAGTCTTTTCTCCTATTCAGTTTGGTGATCCTATTTACAACTCTGTGGCCAGTATAGCTCCAAACCTGACTTATTTTGACACTCAGTCAAATCTCAGTATTTCACTCCTAATAATTGTCATTCATTTTGATAAGTAATCTAATACAGGATGCTTAAATCACTTTCATTGAATCAGATTATGTGGATGCATGCCAGAGCTAACTATCTGGACCAAACTAATAAACATACAAAACAAAACAATCAACTTAAACAAATATTAAGTAATAAAACAGTAGCTCTGCTTATGCTTAGTACTCTATGTATTACATTTCAAAAATGTGTGCACAGAAAATGTTGATTTCAGCAAATGAAGAGTAGACTACTGATTTGTTTAAAACTTCAACATAATAGCCCTTTTCATAATTTTGAAGACATCTGCTAGTTTTTATCACTACATTTGAAATGATTCCCTACTACTTGTCCAGGACTCAGTCTGAAAATGAGAGTAAGCATTAACTATAGAGAGACACTTACAGCAATATGTACAAGCTGTGATTAACACTACTGTATATAAAATGGCTTCACGATTAGCTCTGTAACATTCTGTCAATTATACATTATCTATACAGTTCTGTTATACTTACCAATTATTAGTATTTGATGTCGGGGACTTATTCCCATTACAGCATTCAAAAGATATGTAGATGTAGCAGTATAGTGACAGATATACTGTGATATATTCCGAGATAATTGTAGTGGACTCAAGTCTAACTGATTAGTATTCTGTCCTGCCAATAGAGTATTTCCCTCCATCCATGAATATGATACTATCATTAATGTTGGTGGAATATTCACATTACAAGTGAGTATGTAATTGGATGAAACAGTTGGCACTCTACTCTCTGCAATGCTGACTGATGATTGGGGAACTGTGTAACATTGAATCTATGAAATAGCATTACAGCATGTAATGCTATTTCATGTTAATGTAAGAGATTCTCCAGCTACAACTTCTGGGTTGATAGGAGATAATGAGACAGAACTGACTACAAACATTAACGAAGTAACAATCAGTTTAATTGATTGAGTTTTTTTTTTTATATTTTGAATTACACACTACTATAAAATGTTGCATAAGGACATCTCTTTAATTGTTTCAATAAAATTTTCAAGTAATCTACACAACTTTATAGTTCATCTTACATGAATAAACTAACTAGTAAATTGCTGTCTTTAATGACACTCAAGAATGTTGCATTGTCACTCAGCAATTTCGGTTATGCAAGTTAAAGCATCATTTCTACCAACTGCAAAGAACTGGTAAAATGATGAATGAAAACAAACAGAACAAAAATAATCTATCTACACTATTTACCAGATAATATATTGATGATATTAACAGTTGCATTGACAATCTTTCCATTATTATCAGGTACTGAACATGTATATACTCCCAGTGGTCCAACTGGAGCTCCAATACTTGCCAGACGAACTTGTTGAGTATACACTACTCTGTATAATGTATCTGTAGTCTGTCCTAAATTTGCTAAGGTAATAACAGGATGTCCTGTAGGAGGATACCAGTTTCCAATAGCCCCCATTTTACTCTCCCTACCTCTACAACACTGAATATTGACATATCTAGTGTGACATATTAATGTATTTCCAGGATCATCACGATCAAGAGGTTGACCTTTGATATCAGTAATATTAACAGATTCTCCATCACCTAGAGTTCTTGATCCAATTTTAAAGAATAATGCTGCAAATAAATACAACCAAAATATGAGATAACATTGTATTTTTTTTTGTCTTTATAACTTTAGCAAGTCAGCTCATCATTTATTAATTATTTTAATTCTTAATTTGAGCATCACTTTAGTTTGTTGAA
>WLWD01005835.1_pt1 | contig 124135 bp, 53 predicted proteins | sample 6712731 | NCBI WGS metagenome assembly WLWD01 (sample SAMN12718690, study PRJNA576275) | sponge metagenome | isolation source: marine sponge | host: Mycale hentscheli | place: New Zealand: South Island, Marlborough, Capsize Point | collected 2014-11-01 | reverse complement strand
AATACAATACCCAAAAACCTACCAATAATAACTCTTGCTCTGTAATTTCATAATATTCATACCCATGAAGCAGGTACTCATGAAGTATCTCGGCTGGCTCAAGAAGGAAGATCAGTTGGAAGTTTTGTGGGACACTCCTGAAAATATTGCCCGAGCAAAGCAAAAAGTTGATGCCGTTCTGAATGGATGCAGGTGTAGAACTGGCTGCCACACAAGACGGTGCAGTTGCCGCAAGCACAACAATTGCTGTGGTCCAGGCTGCAGATGCATTGGCTGCAACAATGTGACATCCACCAGAGAGCAAACGGAGAGTGAAGGGATTGAGATGGAAGACTTTGATGGAGACACTACCTGATGAGTCCACTGATGACAGTGAAAGTGAGATTGAGGTCACTGAAGAAATAGACAATATCATGACATCAATTTTTGGTGAAGACAGTGATGATGAAACTTGCAATTGAACATATGTGTGTATTAGTTATATTGTATTAGATGTTGTGGTTTTTAGACTGAATTTGTAAAAGTAGGCCATTTACTGGAAAGTGAAGTTTTTAAAATAAAATATATATTAGGTGGTAGCCTAAACATTGTGCAATGAAATGCTTACAAAAAATATTGTGTCCCTTAAGTTAGGACATCACAGCTTGAGTTAAAGTACACGGCAACTAACAATGTAAGCCTGAATTGAAATACTCCAAGCGGTCTATAATACTAACATGAACGTTTTTCTACTAATAATAGTAAGGAAAACGTGTACTTACCTCTAGTAGATCCAAGGAAACACAAGTTACAGTCAAAAGTATACGGACACCGCCCTAAAACTCAAGAGACCTCAGATACACTGTCAGCCATATTTTCTGGTCCAACGGGATGGCGGGTAATGAGCGCGCAACAATAGGAATTACCGGAAGCTACACGTTGGCGATTAGACTGGAAAGACTCGCTTTTTCAGGAAAATGAAGTCCAAAATCAAAATTCTGGCATATTAAAGGAACTTACTTCGTGAAATACTGCGGTTTGATGCCGCTTTCATAGCCTGGCTGGTTCCTATGTACCTTCCAGAAGTGCCTGTTGACAGACAGAGTGACAGAATGAATGAATGAATGAATGAATGAATGACACTAGGACTACTGTAACCCTCTTGCGCATGCGCGCTGAGGGTTAATGAAGGCCATTCACCACTGATTGATGATTTAGATCCTATTAATCCAACCTGACCTACAGAAAGCTAATTACATAGAGTACAGTAATGTATATCTCCAGCCCATTACTATTTAAACTAGAGCACTGAAGTGCAAACCCTCAGCGCTAGTTGGCTAGTATGATAAAGAAGAGGAATGAATGAAAATAGGTAGGAAGAAAAGAAAAAGGAAGAAGAAAGAAAGAAAAACAGTACAGGAAAGAAAGAGGAAATGAAAGGAAAAGGTAGAAAAGAAATAAAAACAGTAGGAAGAGGAAAATAAGGCAAGAAGACAAAAGGAAAAAGAAAAAAAACAGGATGAAAAAAAAAGATGAACAAAAAAAATATCGTCGACGAGGATTCGAACCAGAGACTATTAGGTTAGGTACTTGCTCACTCAACGACTACGCAACGCACCACCTCACGCTGAATGCATGTAATTGTTAGCTATTTAAAAGTGATTTGCAACCTGCAAGCTGGCTCACGTGACAAGCATGTTTTTAAGGGGCGGTTCCCGCTGTAAGCCTACGATCGCACGGCTCTGGAAAGACTCACTTTTTTCTGGAAAATGAAGTCCAAAATCAAAATTCTGGCATATTAAAGGAACTTACTTCGTGAAATACTGCTGTTTGATGCCGTTTTCAGAGCCTGGCTGGTTCCTACCTTCCAGAAGTGCCTGTTGACAGACAGAGTGACAGAACGACTGACACTAGGACTACTGTAACCCTCTGGGCGCATGCGCGCTGAGGGTTAATAATACCACCACTGATGAGCAGCCATCCTTAGAGAGCTAATAGTGCCGGGTGAACCAGCCATTCTGGCAAGGAAGTATAACAGGTAGCTACTAGGCTTAGGCTACAAGCACTGAGAACAGTGGCTATCAGGACTAATGTACTTGTGCCCGGATGCCATTGCTCCACATGTGACACCCCACACGTGATCGCTTAGCCGAATGGTCGCAGTATTTGCAGGTCCTCTGCTGACCTTTACCTGGGCTCGGGTGATGTGATGGTGGGCTTAATTACTGTGGGTAAAACCACTAAGATAGTAGCAAATTTTTCTCGTTCTAACCGCCAATAATTATTTCAGCCGAGAATGACTGAATAACCACTAAGATATTTCATGGCACATGAATTATTCAACTCAGTCAGCCATATAGAAATACAACACACACAAAAAGTTAGAGCAGTCTTACGTCACAGGATATACCACCTTATTATGTCATCTATTGTTTGTGGTTTTCCCAATTAGTGAGGGGAACTGAACAAACTACTTAATGTCAGCCTACCTGCCGCATAGCAGTAGGTAAAGAGTCCAGTAAAGCGAGGTTTAATATGACGTGATCAAAATAGATCCTAAAGCCTGTCAGGAATAAATAATGTGCTTATAAACTACAAGCCAGAGACACAGATGGATAAAATTTGAAAAATTGTTCAGATGTGCCCACATTTGACTGCCATTACAAGGCTCCTCTAAAAGGTTCTAAAAGAACTAAAACGTTCCGCAGACTGGAATATTTTTAGAGATGTTCCAACTGAGGGAAACCAAGCATTCTACTTGGTACAGCTACAGCTGGTAATTTAGTGATGATATGAAACTCAATGACAAAACTGACTAACAGAACAGAACTTGTTATCCTACATATAGACTCCTTGTGTATGTAGAATACATGGAGGTATAAACTCCTAGCTAGAATTGAACTAGACACAGCTGATGCCAATGCCACTGAAGGTCATAGATTACACAAAACAAAGTTAGCTGAAATAATAGACATCTTCCAACAGAACAGCCACTGGATCATGTGTTAATGTTACTGCATTAGTCACTCCTTGTTACTGCAATAGTGTTCCCCAGGAATTAAATCAGCAATTTTTGGGAGGCACAAATTCACTAAGGGGGAAATCACAGGTTATATTGCATAAGATCAGCCTTCAGAAACTTGCCAGAGTACGGACTAGCATTCAGATCACTAAGATTATCAACATCTTGCGATAGTACTGGTCTCATATACAGTGACATCTGATTACATTACTTGACGAACATATTTACATGTACACTCAAACCTCTCTTATCCGGACAGTCTGGGATCAAGGGGTGTCCGTAACTAAGAAATGTCCGTAACTCAGAAATACTTAATTTATTCGGTGTGAACCGTGTATACAATTAATTATTTGATAATTGAATTAGTATATTACTTAAAATTAAAAAATAATACATGAATCAATTTATTTAAAATATGAAGTGATTTTAGTTTGCTTCATAGACTTCAAGCTAGGCTGAGCTGCATCGTCTCTCCAACTTTTTACCAGCATAAGATGTGCAGGGTGTGTGTTGCCTTTGGACTCCAACCACTCCAAAGCAGTATCGAAAGCAGCACAAGCTTGCAATGGAGTAACTGCATTTGAAGAAGCTTCATCTTCATTTTTGGTCTCAGATTCTTCTCTCTCTTGCAAAACATCTTCTACAATTTCTTCATCGTTCATGTCCAAATATCATTCACTGTAGATTTTGGAACACCAAACTGTCCAGACACTGCCTCACTAACTTCCCTTTCTTAACTTCTGATATTATCTCCAGCTTTCTTTCTAGAGTTAAAACGCTACGCTTGGTTTAGTTACCGCGACCTTACCTCCACCACCGCTGGTCGTTGAGTTCTTAGAAGAACTAGCAGCGCACTGCCTTTCAAAGAGTTTTGAGAAGAACTAGCAGCGACGCCGCCGGTCAACGAGTTCTGAGAAGAACTAGCGGTAGACGCACTAACTGCCTGTTGATTCCCTGCTCCATCTCCGCAAACAACGCTACGATCAAATACACTCGAAGTGCCACACGCGAAATATTTTCCCGATTTTATTCGTTTAATTTGGTAGCTTTCCGACTACACTGACGATCCGTACGCAGTCAATAATTTTAGTTGGTGTCCGGTAGACAGAGGTGTCCGTAACTTAGACAAACGGATAAGAGAGGTTCGAGTGTATATTTATTGACACAAACACACACACTTGTGTCCTAGGTGACCACAACAAGCTAGCCAGAGCCACTAGTTGCTCTGAGTGTTGGTGATACCTTCTAGCAATGTAGACCTATTGGAATCAATACTTCCTTATTACAAACACACTCTGAGAACACTCACCTTGCCATCACTTCAGCAATGTCAGGTAACTCTATGATCAAATGTTGACACTTCTTGAGCCATCATTCACAGCTAGTCTAAGTCAGAGACATCGAAAGCAGCTTCACCCACTCCACTACAAGGAAAAGCAATAGAAAAACAAAACACATTGAAGTGAATAAATGCAATCATGAAATTCAACTATACTCTGCAAGCTAATCCCACCAAGAAATTGTTAGAAACAGTTTATCAAATTCTAGCTGAGAGGTATAGTCTCTTAAAAATATTCACTAACACGGCGGTTCTGGATCTCTAGATTGGAGTCAGTTGTAACACAACAAGAGGTAGAGGCATGCATGAACACATACTGTAGTACAATGCAGAAATAGAACGGTCAAGACAGTGTGGTAAAAAACCACAACATTAATTTTAGAGGTTAGTGACAGGGAAGAAACGTCAGCTCTATATATTATAGAAGAAACATTTCTACACAGGAAACTAGTTGCACACACAGGCATACACTACTAATGAATGACAGGATTCAGTTTTGATCAATACTCATTCACTGATTAAAATTTAGGTATCACAAGTTACGACCAAGGATGAAGTGATGGTAAAATAACTTAATTAAGTATTACATAAAGATTCATTATTACTACATAAAAATATATAGTTTCATACTAAAATATATTTATTTTTAATTTCTGTAGTATCTGTAATAATAGTTCAAATGTTTCGGCTCCATGTAGCCTTCATCAGTGACTTTTTAAAAGTGATAAAATAAAATACATTTCTCTTCCCATCATATTTTAATGTATAAAGTAAGGCTACAGAAAAAAACCCAACTTTATACAGGTAAATAAAGTGGTTTCAACACAGAATAGTATGACATTCACTTCTAACATTCAAATAAACTGAATCAAACCTTCTCTTGCTTGCTTCTCTCACACTCCTAGCACTCTTTCTATCATTACAGATTCATCACCCCTTCCTACTAATACCTGTATTAGGTAGACATCTATTGCTACTGGACTTAGTACTGCTTGATTATACTGGCTTCCCTGAGGCTCCATCATTACTTTCAAAGGAAAACGGCTGCACAGGTAGCTAACTATCTGTCCTTACTTTCTTCTTCTCTAACATGGCTAAATTCGCCAGAAGCTTTTAAAGGTTGTAAAACAAGAAGCCATAAACTCCTGATCGAATGGTACAAAAAATTGGTAAAGGTTACATAGCAAAAGAAGGTTTTTGCCATTGTCAGAATGAACAGTCTTTTAGACGTCTTTTATTGTTTTTGTTCCCCATTTAACTTCAATAAATCCACCTGATATGAATTCTCACTTCAAATAAATGCTTCGACCAGAAATCTTGAGAACTAATGTGGAGTTGTTGGCTAAATGCTTCGACCAGAAATCTTGAGAACTAATGTGGAGTTGTTGGCTGCAGCTACTGTTCAGATATCAATATAGAAGCCGTTGACTTCCATCACATCATATTCATACTTGATTTAAAGTTCAAACCACTAGTCATACCTAAATGTATTTATTAATCAAACATTTTTTAGCTTGCTATTAAAAAAAAAAACACATTGAACTTTAATAATCAAGTATATTTATTGGCGAGCGAGCGTAGCAAGCGAGACACTTACAGGGGTAACACAATTAAAAATCGAGGATGTTTGTTTATTTATTTATTTATTAGTATATGTATGGACATATGAATGTCATTTTGTAGTTTGACCCTCGCGTTTTTGAGTTAGTTATGTGGTCGACCCCGTCCCAAATTGCACTAAACAGAATCCTCTGGTTTATCGATCAGTACCCGTATCACCCTAGAAATTGAATTGTTTACCGTTTTGAATTCTTTTGCGGGTGCAGTTCAAACATGAGAACTTAAGGGACTTCCATTTCTATTCGAGTTAGTGGCGGTGGTAAGTCAATGCGCTCTTTGTCGTGGTTATAAGCCGTGCGCAACAGTATTTACTTGAAAATACATTGTCCACTAGACTACCGCGAAGGTAAGTCTGTGTAGGTGCATGTCCAGTTGTGTCAAAGCATTGTGTGTTACAACCACTACTTAGCTAAAGAATATCACAAAGAAAACTTTTAAATAATGTGTATTGTTTTGTTGTTGTTTTTTTTCCTTCCAAGCAGTTGCAGAGAGTTGTTACTATGGCACTGAAATCCCTTTACCCTGTATGCTAAATTAAAAAAACTGGACCTTATTTTCAGTAGCTTCAGTGTTAGAAGTCAAAATCATTCATATAAAAATAGTATAGTCTTTAGGCTCGCTCGCCATTTGTGCTCAAGCACATCACTAGTACCTAGTCAAACAAATATTATCCAAGAAATCCCATCATATTGAACTGCTGCACACTAACCACTGTCAATACGATAAATATATCTCTGGCCAACTCTTAGACACACTTCTGAGGATCTCATGACCCATACAGATTGTAGACAAGTTCAACACCCTATTATCCCTATCATCATTAGGCTCTTCCGGCTTGTCACCCAAGGGGGAGCTAAGTTAATGGGGGAGGGGGGGGGGGGAAATCGACATTAAAGTTAATCATGCAATACACCTTATAAGATGTAATTCTGTGTCAAGACTTAGAATAAAAATTTCCCCACTCTCTTTTTTTATTTTTATATTATTTATTTTTCCTACTTAGCCTTACACCTTAGCCACTGTCATCATGTATACCACTGTTAATTAAAAATTGCCAGTACACTAATGGGAAAAAACAACAACACAATCTCACTAAAGTACTAGGGAGGTGGGGGGGGGGCATTTCATTAGTTACAGTGGCCGAGTGTTTACTGCCACTCCTGACGATGATATGGAACGTGTATATGAAGAAAAACAAAATGAAACAGGTTTTGAGTTTGTTCATGTTAATGATTTATCACACTATTCCTTGTCAGATGGCGTATTGTCACAACAATTTCTAAATTTAATAGTACGGCACGTAAATTGCCCATTCAAAAATGTGTGGGAAAATCACTCTTCAATTGAAGTCGCACAGAGAAAGTGAAATAGGGCGTTAACTAAGTGAAATAGCACGGTAACTAAGTGGAAACTAAGTGAAATACCACAGTAGCTAAGTGAAATAATACGGATAAGTGTGCACGCATGCAGTATTAACCTTGGAAACGTACAGTTGGAGAGATTCTAGTTGGAGACAATGTCATTCTGTACCACAGAAGCTCTACCCATATTAGACGGAAAATTTTCAACATTTTAAGAGGAGCCATCACTTACTTGTTATCACATAGCATAAGTGAATTCCTGCCGTTGCAGTCCTCTTCTCCTTTATCATCACTCACAGGTAGCACAAATGCAGCCTAGCCAACAACCACAGATGCAACCAACCTAACGAACCACCTCCTAAATCAATCTTGCAGGGTCACCAAGGACAACTTTCCACAAAGGTCGAAGGTGAAAGCTAGCAACAAGAGCGCGCGCAAAGACATTGCGTGAGGTCAAAGGTGAGGGTCAGCCGTTCTGCACATAAAGTCTTTCGCGGCAACGATTCCTCTCCTTAGCCGCTTCCCTGGTCTACTGATTCGTTGTACAGCTACTGGGTACTGTGAGTGTCTTATGGTGGACTGGAAGGAAGCTTTTGCTGTCTACCCTGGCTTATGCTTCTGGGTAAGTAGTTTTATGGCTAGCAGTCAGTGGGTTTTGAAGTATTTTTTCTGCATGGGGCACCCATATTGGTGTTCTCCTTGTGAAGTTGTGTTTCCTGAACAATTTTTTCTAAGGTAGCTACTGTATAGATAAATGAATGTAGGCAGCAAGGGTGACCTAGATTATGGAGTGATATTTTGTGGTCGTTTTAGCTATATTTTTATGACAAAGACTCCCCAGTTTGTTTGTTCCATAGTACTAATGAAAATTTTCATTTCTTTGTGAGAAAGTGTGGGTGCATGTTGGAATGGTTTCTAGTGACTGAATTATTCTAAAACATGCTCCACCAAAATTATCCTCACTCATAGCCTTTCCCTTGGCCACCCTAACACTTTAGTGTGGTCCTGAACAATGAGGGGGAGAAAATCATTGCATACAACTCAACATATGGTTTTACTTTGTTTTAGACACACAGTTTCATAGGATTTCCACCCTAATTTTTACCTCTTCTGAATTAATTTCAGTATAAGAGATGAAAAACATTGTAGCAATTCATTGTAGTTTGTCCAAGTTTTCATGATCATGACTTCACCATTTTCACGTGGCTAAATGGTAAAGTTTCTCTTCTCTCTCCCAGTGAATAATGCTGTATGAATTCCTGTCATTCTAGTTCTTATAATTCTGATAAACTTCAGTGAAATCATTTTACTTATCTGCTTATTCTTCATTGAGCTGTTGTTGAAGGACTTTCTCAGATTGCCAATTGCTTATTTATGGTTTAAACAGTTTACTATGCGATTATCTCTTTGTATTGTGTATCTGCAATGCAATATCAGTAAATTGGTCAGTTTCTCTAAGCTCACAATTTTCATTTCTTTGTGAGAAAGTGTGGGTGCATGTTGGAATGGTTTCCAGTGACTGAATTATTCTAAACACAGCTTCAGAAGCACAGTGTCATATTAGCTTGTATAACCAGGTTTCATGCAGAGGTGGTAGGAGCACCCTGAAATCCCCCACACCCTCCAAGCCATAGTTCCCCCCCCCCCCCCAAAATTTTAATTTAGTAAGTAGCTATAAGCTTGAATTATGTGACAAAGCACAGATCAGTGTAAGGTATACATATACACTTTCACATAGGTATGTCCATCAAAGCAGTGTGGGTTTCAAAAATGAGTCTGGCTTCGTGTAAGTATACATCAGTGTTTCCCACCCCCAGCGTTTCCCACCCCCAGCGCAGAATCCTGTATGACACCCTGATAGCTTAGTCATCATATGATTTTGCTGGAGTAAAAGTATGTTCTTTCCCCTATTTTTAAGGTCACTATGAAGCATTGCTTTTTTATATTGTGTGATTTTCAGTTGATGTTGTGAGAATAGAGAACAGGAATTTCCTTACAGTGGCCCAATATATTTGCTTGCAGTATCCAGATATACAGTGATGGGAAGGAAAAGTGGCCATTTTTTACATGCAGTTCATAGAGTAAGACTAGGACAGGTCTCAGGAGCCATGACAACCACTAAGGCCATAAGCAACTTGGTATGATACAGTATCGTATTAACGACCATTATAGTTAGGCAGGAAGCCTTCATTTTTACTCATTATTGTTACACGCTGGTCCAAAGTGTGAAATGTTTTATGTTCATTCTTTAGCATATATAAATTAATTTTAGAAGGGGTGCCATCCACAGAACCACTAAATAAGTCAGTGTGATGCTCTTCTTTCACCACTATTGCAAATGCGAAATTCGCGAAATTATTTAATTTCGCGCACCATTGCCATTGTATAGCGAAAATAAAAAACGCGAAAATATTTAGCCACATGTCTAGTGGTGTGCTATAAGTAAGTTATGGATTGGGAGTTGTGTGTTATCTGTGGTGAAGGTGGTGGGAATCTGAAGTGCCCAGCAGACAGCAACCACAATAATGGTCAGGAAGTGTACATGAGGTTCTTAGCTGCTGTGGAAGAATTTGATAGGCTCCAATCATTACCAGTTCCAGTGCACTTTAGCAGTGAAGACAATGCTGAAACTTTCATGACTTTTAGAGCGAAATGGCATAAGTCATGCCACTTAAAGTTTGCTTCGTCCAAGTTGGCTCATCTGAAGGATAAATTGAGCAAGAAAAGACAACTGGAAGGAAGTGCCAGTGATGTCCAGAGAAAATCAAAGAGAAGGTCTATGGGCACTCCTAACCAAGCATGCTGTATATTCTGCTCTCAAGTCAGTGGTAAGCTTCATGAATGTGAAACCATGAATTTTGATCGCACCTTGCGGGAAATGGCTACCGAGTTGCATGATACGAAGCTACTAGCACGAATTTCAGGGGGTGACCTGGTTGCAATAGAGGCCAAGTACCATTTTAATTGTTTGTCAACATATAAGAGTAGGTACAGGAGTGCCCAGAGAGCTAAATCTGATAGTAGTTCTAAAAATGAAGTGAGCATAATCCAAGCTCAGGTATTTGTTGAACTTCTGTCGTATATTGAGAGTAGCATGGAAGCTGGTAACTTCATTTTTAAACTCGCAGACCTCTATCATTTGTATCAAGGGAGAATAAATGATCTTGGATGTGATGTAATGACCAATAAAACTAGACTAAAGATCAAATTGCTCAATCACTTCTCTGGTGATTGTCAGGAACAAAGTGATGGGAAAAATGTATTGATTGTATTTAATGAAGGCATGAAAAAACTGCTGAAAGATGCTGTTAATTTTCATGATTATGAATCAGATGCTCTTATTATTGCACAGGCTGTAAAACTTTTGAGAAGGGAGATATTATCTTGGAAACCACTACCCTTTGAAGGGCAGTTTCCTTCAGACTGTCAAGATTCAGCTCTACCTATGACTTTGAAACATTTTGTTTCAATTTTGCTGCATGGTTCTAGCATGGAGAGTAAGCAGACTGACTTTGACAACCAGGCTTCACTTACCATTGCTCAGCTTATTTACTACAAAACTAAGATCAAGTCCTCAGTAGTTACAACCAAAACTTGGCAAAGCAAAGAACGGGAGCCACCACTTCCCCTTTATTTGGGTTTAAAATTGCATACGATAACTAGAAGTAAAGATTTGGTGAACTGCTTTCACAAGCTAGGAATCTCTGTTAGCTATAATCGTGTGTTGGAAATAAAAGGAGCTCTAGCTTCAGCAGTGTGTAAGCAGTTTGAAGAGCAGAAATTAGTTTGTCCAGCTAATCTACGGAAAGGTTTGTTCACAGTAGGAGCTTTGGATAATATTGACCACAATCCTTCCGCTACAACTGCTCTGGGGTCATTTCATGGTACTGGTATTAGTGTGTTTCAATTTCCCTCAGCGTCAAATTCAGGTACATGTAAAGAACCGCTCAGAATACAGCCAAATTCGTCATGCAAGTATTCTCTTCCAGATAGCTATGTTAATGTACCAGCTATTTCTTGCAAAATGAACAATTTAACTGTGTCTGAGTATGTTCAATCCGCTGAAGAAATAAGGGTTCTAGACAGTGGCAAAGCTGATGAAGACAAGTGGATTATACACAGTCTTCAGTTGCTTGCTCAAAATGAGAAGCTAGGGACGGAACAAAGTATATCTTGGGCAGCTTTTCATGCCTCTTTGGCACCTACTCCTGCTGATCCTCCAGTCATAAATTCACTTCTGCCACTATTTTATGAAAAGGCAGCCACTCTTTCAATGATCAAGCATGGAATGGACATCGTACAGCAAATAACTAGTCATCTCAACCCTGGCCAAATTCCAGTCACGACCTTTGATCAACCCCTTTTTGCACTGGCTAAAACGGTTCAGTGGTGTTGGCCCGAGTCTTATGGAGAGAGTAAGCACATAGTTATGTTTGGTGGCCTCCATATCGAAATGGCTCTTTGGAGCACGATAGGAGATTTGCTAGAGGGCTCAGGCTGGACCACTGCTTTATTGGAAGCTGGAATAGCTACTTCAGGAGTGGCTGAATCATTTTTGAATGCATCTCATCTTACAAGAACACGGCACAGTCACCAAGTAACTATTTTAGCACTCTCCAAGCTCCAGTATGAAGCATGGCAAGAAGTAGTCCAAAATGATGAATCTTTTGAGGCATGGAAGCAGAGGATGATAGGTGAGAGTCCCACTTTCAAATATTGGGAAATAGTGCGCCAATTTGAAATCCTTGTTTGTGTTTTTGTTCGAGCTCATCGTACAAAAAACTTCAATTTATTTGTGGAGTCCTTGGAAGCTTTGGTGCCATGGTTTTTTTCCCTGGACCACACGCATTATGCAAGATGGATTCCTGTTCATATACGGGATATGAAGTCTCTTCCAAACAGCATTAAGGAGCAGTTTCATAGCTGTTGGGTGGTACAGAAGTCTCAACGCAACTTTTCCAGTATGCCAATAGACCAAGCACACGAACAGAATAACCAATTGGTTAAATGTTCCGGTGGAGCTGTTGGCTTGACAGAAAATCCATCAGCATTTAGAAGATGGATGACAGCTGGCCCTGAGCAGGCACGACTACTCAAAGAATTTGAAGAGCAGTTTGTGGAATCTAAAAGCCACAGTGAAAAACATCATGAACAGACTCCCTCACTTCAGGAAGCTTTCAAAAAAGAAGTCAATAGTCTATCAGAGGTGATAAGAACCATGGGAAATCCTTTTTTGGATGATGGTCCGGAACTTCTGGTATTAGACACTCGGAATTGTGTGAGTGATGCTGTGATAGGCACTGTGCAGAAGATTGAGCAACTGGGCATTGAACAATACCAGAAGTATGTAAAAGACGTGCTAAAGGATCGAAGTGTGCCTATTCAGCAACCAATAAAAAGGAATTCCCTAGCGTTGTTCAAAAGGCCCTTGCAAAAAAAGACCTCCAAAAATAAGGAGGCACTGGCCACCTTGAAAAGTGACTGTAATCTTTTTGGACATTTATTCATTGCCAGTAGATTTCGTGAGGGAAGCCTTGAAGATTTTTTTTCTCATGAAAATCAGCCGTGGCCACCTGCCCTTTCTGAGCATGGGAAGTTACGACTACCAGCTAGTAAGTCTGATCTACTAAATCTAATTCAGGAGTATTCAAACACAGACCCTCCATCTTCCTTTCATGCTAAGATCTTTGATGGTCCAGCTGTTCTTCACATTCTTCCTACAAGTGAAGTGAAAACATTTGATGACTACTGTAACCAAGTATTCCTACCATGGTCTGACTCAGTGATGCAGAATTGTGATCGACTAGATATTGTTTGGGACATTTATAAACCCAACAGTCTCAAGGAAGCAACTAGAGAGAAGCGGGGGAAGGGAATCAGACGAAAAGTTAGTGGGAAAGCTAAATTACCATCCAAATTCAAGGATTTCCTCCGAGACTCCAACAATAAACAAGAACTTATTGAATTTCTTACTCAGAGACTTTCCAACAGAGAATATCCTTCTGAAAAAGAAGTTCACATTACATCAGGTAAATTCCATCATGCATTTTGATGTTGATGTATTATTGCTTTTATAATTATGTGTAGGTTCATCTGTCATTAGCAAGGGATCTAGCATGTCATCTTGTGATCACGAGGAAGCCGACACTCGTATGTGCATTCATGTACAAGATTGTCTGCAGAAAGGTGCCACAGTTATATTAGTGCGGACAGTGGATACAGATGTGATTGTGATTTTAGCTGGTATTTTCTTTCAACTCCGATCTGCATTTCCAGAAGTACAGATATGGGTGGCATTTGGTACAGGAAGATTCTTCCGATATATCTATGTTAACAAGATTTGTGAAAATCTTGGTGAATCTAAATGCCAAGCTCTACCTTTCTATCATACATTCACAGGTTGTGATACGACATCACAATTCTTTGGAAAAGGCAAGAAATCTTCTTGGGAGGCGTGGAAATCGTATTCCCAAGTTACCGAAGCATCTTCTCCAATCTTTGAGCTCTTAGAACGCTTCACTTGTGTTCTATATGACAAGACTACATCAATTTCACAAGTAAATGAGCTGAGGCAGGAGTTATTCTCCAAGAGAGCAAAGCTTATCGAAAATATTCCTCCCACTCAGGTATGTTGCCACACAAATTATAGCTATGGGAATTGTAGCATTTTCATCATCATTATAATTATTTGCAGGCTGCTCTTCTGGAACATGCTAACAGAGCACTTTATCAAGCAAGCATCTGGGCAATGAGCCTCAATAATCTGCAAAATGTTCCATCACCTGCTGAGGGATACGGTTGGGCTCTCGAGACTGAGCCTGAGGTTTGGAAGCCAGTCTGGACAAAACTTCCAGAGGTGGCTAAGGCCAGTCAGGAACTTTTGAAGTGTGGCTGCAAAGCATTGCCCTTGTGTAGCAGAAAATGCAAGTGTAAAGATGTTGGACTGTCTTGTACACCTCTTTGTCACTGTGGTGGATTGTGTGACTAATTTATAGTAACGGTTATATATCAAATTTTAATGAATTTTTTAAAAACATCAGTGTTAATCACAAAAAAGGTGCCAGAAAGTGGCACCCCTTCTAAATATGTTTCACATACCATACCCAAACCACACACCAAATTTCATGCTTTGGACCAGCCAGTAACTATCTTTCCAACTTACTCCCTAGCTATTACCAAATTCAGGTCTTATGGCCTCATAGAGGTAGTTGCAAGTCACGATATGGATTTGGAACTGGCAGTCAGTTAATTTGCTTATTTTTCTTTCAACAAACAATGTTGGTTGTTTTTGGTTTGTGTTTTGTTTCTTGTGCTTATTTAAAGCTTATCTGTACATAAATTATAGTCAGTACATAATGATTTTTGTATGGTAGTCAAGAGGTAATGTAGCTTCACTGACCATACACGCCCTTCCTTCTGCTGTAACTCAAGTACTCATACACCCACTCATATTACACAGTCCTTAGTGGATGTGATTCAATAAAAAATTGGCATATAAAGTGAAAGTGTAAAATTCATCTTTATGAAATTATCTTGCACAATTTGTTCAAGCAATTTACACTGCCAACTTTTTTTAATCAGTGTAAGAGACCCACTCGTGGCAATAAAAGCTTTTCCAAAGAATTGTTGCGCTGTATAAATCCAAAATCTATATAAGACTTGCTTACTTATAAAAGAAACAGGAAGGAACCCAAGAAGCTTAACACAAAAAGCAGCAAATACTTTATTGTTTGTTATTAGCTAGTCAGCACATGTAACACACAACACTCTCACATGTACTCGTTCACTGGATATACCAACTAGGGCTGCTCGGATTATTTCGGATTAATCGAGTAAATGGACAAATTGAAGTGGGGTGATGGGGATGCTGTCCAAAATAGATTAATTGGGAACAGATGACCCTCTGTGTAGGGCAGTAGGCAGCTGGTAGGGGGCAGCTGGTTAGCCAGCTGCCCCCTCCAGCTACTGCTAGGCTCTCTAGCTGTCCTTTTAGCTAGGCCCATCTACCTGGGTGTGGTTTGCTCTGGGCTCAGGGATCCTAGGGCTCACGTGCATGCAGTGTTTTTTGTGTATTCCTGCAACAAGTACGCCTTCTGAAAGGCTATTCTCCACAGCAGGGCAAATAATTAATTATAAAAGAGCTTGTTTGGACCTGGACAATGTTGACATGCTGTGTTTTTTAGCTGAAAACTTACCTTGATTTTTAATTACCATTACATATCATAATCAGCTGATTAATCAATTAATCATGATTCTTTACTTTATGAAAATTAATAATTGCCAATACCCAATTATAGTAATAATCGCACAGCCCTAATACCAACATTGTATACTCTTGGTGGCTTGGCATGTTGGGCAATGGATTTTCAAGTATAAACAGCAGATGACGAACAGCGCGTTAACCAAGGTAACGAGTGAACACAAAATCGTGAGTGTCATAGTACAAAAATTACATACATACGTCCAAGCATATATAATAATATATCGCTGTTTTTTTAGTGTGTTACCCCTGATAGTGTCTCGCTCACTGCTAATTATTCCATATATTATGATTACCACGGTTGAGATTTTGTGTGTGTGTGTGTGTTATTATCATATTCTATCACTACTCTGCATTTTATCACATGATGCCAGGAATGATTCTCTATAAGACTGATGCTAGCTGTGCTAACTTTAGGGATGATGTTTCAGCCTTCATTGCTTGAAGTGGCTAGACCCATCAGTTCGCTTCCTGATGACAGTTACAGTAGAAGTCAAAATAACGTGCCGGTTTTTGCACTGTAGAATGGGCGTACTACTGCCTGACAGTTTAAAAAAAAAAGCCAATAAAACCGTAAGCATCGCACCGTAGCACGGACGTAAAACGGGCAATTGTAACCATCGTCTCCCATATTTCCGCAACGGTTAAACCGTTCGTTAATTCTTCCGCGTATTGATTGTTAATGACTTCCTCGATGAATAATGTTACGTTCTCTTTCTCAGCTATTTCTTCTTTAATGAATGTTTCTTGTTAGCCACCCACACCAAGTATTACCGTCTACTTCACCTCTGACCCCCAACTCTTCAAGCTCCCTCTATAACATCACCTGCAACTACCCCAATTCTGCCCACCCCTCCTCCCATTGCTTCTCCCACCATTACAAATACACCTTCCACTGCTCTACCTATCAGATACACAAACATTTCATCTGAGGGGTCACCGACCACGGGTGAATTACTACCCATTGAAACTGTGCTGGCTATGAACAGTCATCTCAAAAGAGAGAGCAGCATTGGGAAACTGGCTTGTAAACTAGCCAGAAATGCGGTGTTTGGACCAGATGTGATGAAGATGTCGACACCATTTGGAATGAGACAATATCCGGCACTGTGTCCATAAGAATTATATCAATTGAAACAGAGTATTTTTGGATTATTCCCCCAAAACTGGGTAAACCCAGTGGACTTTGAACCATTATGGAAAACTTGTGTTGAATCTATTCAACAATGTTGCAAAAGACTTCGTTTAAATAAAAAATAAATAGTAGACTGCCTATATATTGAAAATGTACATTGTATAATTGTGAATTATTTGAGAAGTGTATACAAAAAAAAAATTAATACCCATTAGCATTTCATTTAATTCAATAATTCATGGTAAAATTTACGTAAGTGCCTGACATTTACAAAAATCTTGAAGTCCTTTGATTAATTTTTGGTAGGCTTGACTTCTCTTCAGATGTATTCCTTCATTTCATGCCAGATATTTTCTATTGGGTTGGCATCTGGGGACTCTGCAGGTGTATGCATCCAGTTGATGTGATTGTCTTGAAGGATGCTCGTGTGTGAAAGGATGTGTGTTTGGGGTCTTTATCTTGCATGAAACGATGTCCAAAAGAATATACATCATGGATGCAAGGCAGAAGTTTCTTCTCCAAGATTTCAGTATACAGGCACTTGTCCATAATACCCTCAAATATGCACAGTGCAGTTGCATCTCGACATGATATCCCTCCCCATACATGCACCTTCACTTGATGCTTGGCTCTAAAAAAATTGATTAACAAATTAAAAAACAACAACAACACATTAGTTCATTTCTTAGTGTAATTACCGTGGCTTGTTTTGTGGTAGTTCTCCGATTTTCGGCAGCAGAATCTTCTGTGACTTTTCAAGTTGCACAGTATGTACATTCATCAGTCCAGATGACATCCCTGAACCCAGTCTCTGCTTCGTGGATGTACTCAGTAGCCCAATCCAACCTCTTAACTTTATTCGCTGCCCGGATCATCTGGCAGTATGAACTTCCACTAAATGCAATCAGAATGTGTATAATTGCTATTTCATAATACATATTGGAATATTCAAAAGACTGTGTGTATGAATTGACAGAAATGTCCATCCCAGGGATTGTCTGCAGTGGAGAACTGTTCGAACTAACAGGAAGTAGCCTTTGGACGTCAACATATACCATGGAATTGGTATGCTGAGGTTTCATCATCCAGTCTCATCTGGGCCTCCATGCACTATTCCTAATACGTCGGGAGTTATCTTCGACCTTCTCCCACTTCCATGACACCTCGCAATTGATCCTAAACCAAAAGCATTAATTATTTTTATTGCAACTACATGCATACATTGAAATAAAAATTTTAATATACCTTTTTATGGTGGGATGGGGGGGGGGGGGGAGTAGAGAAGAGTTAATGAAAATTCAAATTGAATGCTAGGATTAAAAATTCATACTGACATATTGATATCTGATTGTAAAGCGATTATGTGACATATGTTTCAGTGTATTAAACGTAAAAAAAAAGAGCTATAATGTTGATAACTCTGTTTCATCGTAGACTAAGAGTGAAAATTCAAATTGAATGCTAGGATTAAAAATTCATACTGACATATTGATATCTGATTGTAAAGCGATTATGTGACATATGTTTCAGTGTATTAAACGTAAAAAAAAAGAGCTATAATGTTGATAACTCTGTTTCATCGGAACATGACTACCGTGCAACGGAATGTCGACGGTTAAAAATCTATTGGAAAACAGCAATTTTTTTAACCATTCTACAGAATATAATTCGAAACTTTTTTATGACTGCACTGTAGATCCGGTCAATAATTTATTCCCTGCCAATACCCATCATCCCCCAATACCCATCATCCCTCAATACCCATCATCCCCCAATACACATCATCCCCCAATATCCCCCAATACCCATCATCCCCCAATACCCATCATCCCCCAATACCCATCATCCACCAATACCCATCATCCACCAATACCCATCATCCCCCAATACCCTTCATCCATCAATACCCATCATCCACCAATACCCATCATCCCTCAATACTACCCAACATCCACCAATACCCATAATCCATCAATACCCATCATCCCCCAATACCCATCATCCCTCAATACTACCCAACATCCACCAATACCCATAATCCATCAATACCCATCATCCATCAATACCCATCATCCCCCAATACCCATCATCCCTCAATACTACCCAACATCCACCAATACCAATAATCCATCAATACCCATCATCCACCAATACCCATCCTCCCCCAATACCCATCATCACCCAATACCCATCATCCACCAATACCCATCATCACCCAATACCCATCATCCCCCAATACCCATCATCCACCAATACCCATCATCCCCCAATACCCATAATCCATCAATACCCATCATCCACTAATACCCATCATCCACCAACACCCATCATCCATCAATACCCATCATCCCCCAATACCCATCATCCCTCAATACTACCCAACATCCACCAATACCCATCATTCACCAATACCCATCATTCACCAATACCATCATCCACCAATACCCTCATCCACCAATACCCATCATCCACCAATACCCATCATCCCCCAATACCCATCATCCCCAATACCCTTATCCCCCAATACCCTCATCCACCAATACCCATCATCCCCCAATACCCTTCCATCAATACACAATCATCCACCACCAATACCCCTCATCCACCAATACCCATCATCCCCCAGTACCCATCCCTCTCCCTCATCCCCCATAACCCATCATCCAACCAATACCCATCTATCACCCAATACCCATCATCCACCCATACCCATCATCCCCCAATACTACCCAACATCCACCAATAACCCATTCATCAACCAATACCCATCATCAAACCCCAATACCCACATCCCCCAATACCCATATCCCACCAATACCCATCATCACCCAATACCCCATCATCCCCAATACCCATCATCCCCCCAATAACCCATCATCACCAATACCCATCATCCCCCCATCATCCCCCAATAACCATAATCCATCAATACCCATCATCCACCAATACCCATCATCCACCAATACCCATCATCACCCAATACCCATCATCCACCAATACCCATCATCACCCAATACCCATCATCCACCAATACCCATCATCACCCAATACCCATCATCCACCAATACACATCATCCACCAATACCCATCATCCCCCAATACCCATCATCCCCCAATACCCATCATCCCCCAATACCCATCATCCACCAATACCCATCATCCACCAATACCCATCACCCCCCAATACCCATCATCTCCCAATACCCGTCATCCACCAATACCCATCATCCACCAATACCCATCATCCACCAATACCCATCATCCACCAATACCCATCATCCACCAATACCCTCATCCACCAATACCCATCATCCACCAATACCCATCATCCCCCAATACCCATCATCCCCAATACCCATCATCCACCAATACCCATCATCCCCCAATACCCATCATCCATCAATACCCATCATCCACCAATACCCATCATCCACCAATACCCATCATCCCCCAATACCCATACCACCAATACCCATCATCCCCAATACCCATCATCCCCCAATAACCATCATCCACCAATACCCATCATCCACCAATACCCATCATCCACCAATACCCATCATCCATCATACTCCCTCACATCCTCCAATACCCATCATCCACCAATACCTATCCATCACTCATACCCATCATCCTACCAATACCCACATCCACCAATACCCATCAGCCCCCAATACCATCATCACCAATACCCATCAATCCACCAATACCATTCATCTACCATACCCATCATCCACAATACCCATCTCCACCAATACCCATCATCCCACCAATACCCATCATCCCCCAATACCCATCATCCACCAATACCCATCATCCACCAATACCCATCATCCCTCAATACTACCCAACATTCACCAATACCCATCATTCACCAATACCCATCATCCACCAATACCATCATCCCCCAATACCCATCATCCCTAAATACCCATCATCCACCAATACCCATCATCCACCAATACCCATCATCACCCAATACCCATCATCCACCAATACCCATCATCACCCAATACCCATCATCCACCAATACACATCATCCACCAATACCCATCATCCCCCAATACCCATCATCCCCCAATAACCATCATCCACCAATACCCATCATCCACCAATACCCATCATCCACCAATACCCATCATCCATCAATACCCATCATCCCTCAATACTACCCATCATCCACCAATACCCATCATCCACCAATACCTATCATCACCCAATACCCATCATCCACCAATACCCATCATCCACCAATACCCATCATCCCCCAATACCCATCATCCACCAATACCCATCATCCACCAATACCCATCATCCACCAATACCCATCATCCACCAATACCCATCATCCACCAATACCCATCATCCACCAATACCCATCATCCACCAATACCCATCATCCATCAATACCCATCATCCCTCAATACTACCCATCATCCACCAATACCCATCATCCACCAATACCCATCATCACTGACAGACCTCTCAACTCTCACGCATTTTGCGTGAGTCACACGCATTCCATCATTTAATCACGCTCACACGCATTGAAAGTATAGTCTCACGCAATTTTAGATTTCAATAATGTGGGCGTGGTTGAACTATTGCGCTACACGAATCGAAAATGTGAAGAGTTTAAGACCAAAATATGTGACAACCGGACACAACGCGGCGTGCGTAAAATTGAGAAAAGATCGATCGATTTCTTAAGTATTGTTTCAAGCCGATGGAAGGGAACGGTTAGGTCTATTATAGCGGGAACGACTTAAGCTACGACGATAAAACTTGGAGAGCTCGATGTCTGGACGCCGACAACTTTGTAAGTGAAAAAATTTTTTTCGAAGGGTGCCGCGTTGTGCCTGGTTTTCCTGTAGACGGTCACATAGAATAAAAGGTAAGAGAATAGTAGTAGCTTTTGCTCTATGGGATTCTTAATAATCATTTTTCTATTCTCCTACAAAGAATCGGTTCTTGAGATTCAGGTTCTCAAGTCAGATCTTTAACAAGCTGTATAACCTTCTGTGACTGTCAATACTAGCAGTGTTTACTCTAGACCTGCCAGGTATTCCATCATTGGTTGCTTACTTGAAATAAAATTAGCCCCATGCTCAACAAACCAATTTAATTCTACCATAGCAACCAAAGTGTATGGGCGTGTATCACCAAGCATGACTGTTTTCCACATCTCACTCATTTGACACTCGTCTCACTCATTTTACACTAAACTGTCACTCTTTTGTAAATATTGAGGTTGAGGTCTCTGCATCACCCAATACCCATCATCCACCAATACCCATCATCCACCAATACCCATCATCCCCCAATACCCATCATCCACCAATACCCATCATCCACCAATACCCATCATCCACCAATACCCATCATCCACCAATACCCTCATCCACCAATACCCATCATCCACCAATACCCATCATCCCCCAATACCCATCATCCCCCAATACCCATCATCCACCAATACCCATCATCCCCCAATACCCATCACCCCCCACCCATCATCCCCCAACACCCATCATCCATCAATACCCATCATCCATCAATACCCATCATCCACCAATACCCATCATCCACCAATACCCATCATCCCCCAATACCCATCATCACCTAATACCCATCATCCCTCAATACTACCCAACATCCACCAATACCCATAATCCATCAATACCCATCATCCACCAATACCCATCATCCACCAATACCCTTCATCCCCCAATACCCTTCATCCACCAATACACATCATCCACCAATACCCATCATACCCAACACCCATCATCCATCAATACCCATCATCCCTCAATATTACCCATCATCCACCAATACCCATCATCCACTAATACCCATCATCACCCAATACCCATCTTCCACCAATACCCATTGTTGGGGTGTGTCTCTCTGCCTAGTGACTAGTGTCAGCAAGTCGTGCGAGTGATGTCACTCGTTACGTCATTGACAGAGAATCACACCTTTTGATGTTAGTAACAAATGGCCTTCAGTTTGAAGGACCAGAGGGTTCCCTTGCCAGGCGCACTCTACACTGCGCAGCCGCTGGCCGTGAAGCTTGCAGCCTTGCAGAGAGAGTAGACAAAGCGCGCACAATCCTAGGTTTTAACGTGCCCGTGGACAGGTAGAGGAGAACCAACCATTATAATTCGATAGCTCGCACTTATGTAAGGCATAACATGAGTGAAATGGCTGTGGGTATGAGTAGAGTATGAATATCGTTAGTGTTGCACGGCTAGGCATGCATGTACATATAAGGAAATGTGTTGATTGGGTGACGATTAGAATTAAGTGAACATAAACATAGTTCATCGAGTGTTCTTATTGAATTCTTTCTCCCATGTCTGGTAGTCCCAGACAGACTCCCGGGCCGGCAGGAGGTGAGGGGACTTTTTCTTCTTCTTGATGGAGTGGTATCAGGAGCTGGGTTGCTCTGGTGTAAATCTTTCCCAGGCACTTCAGTTCCACAGCTCGCACTTGGCCGTCGTCGCCTGGGAATGTCCTTGTGATCCTTCCCAGTGGCCAGTTTCTCGTACGTAAGGTCTCGTCTTTTACGTAGACCAGATCGTTGACTTGCAATGGTTGCTGCGGCTTCGTCCAGCAGCTTCGTTGATGGAGAACTTGAATATACTGTTTCAGCCAGGAGCACCAGAGCTCATCCTTCAGCCTTGCTACCAATCTCCACCTCCTGAGTGTAGATAGCTTTGCAGAGGGCGGGGCTGGAGACGGCAGAGCTTTGAGGGGTCGTCCAATGAGGAAGTGGCCAGCAGTGAGTACCTGGCCTCCGGCGACTTCATCCTTCTTCAATGGTGTGAGAGGCCGAGAGTTGAGAATGCTCTCGGCTTCCGTGAGCAAAGTATACATCTCATCAAACCTCAAGTGGTGAGGTGACAAGTTCTTCCTGAGTAGAACCTTCATGGAACGCACGGCAGCCTCCCAGAGCCCACCAAAGTGTGGTGCCCTAGGAGGGATGTTGTGCCAGTTGATGCCATTCTGTTGTGAGAATCGTGATCTTCGCTCCTTGAAATCCCTGGATCCGAAAAGTGCCTCCACTGTGCGGATTTCCTCCCGGGCGCCCACGAAATTGCTGCCATTGTCCGAATAAATGTCGGTGGGGCAGCCACGTCTTGCTACAAAGCGGGTGAGCGACGCCAGGAAGTCTTCCGTCGACAGGGAAGCACATAGATCCAGGTGCACAGCCTTGGTGGCCATGCAAACAAATACAGCCACGTAGGCTTTGACGATGACTGGTTTTCGAGTGTGACCTCGCCTGAGCATCAGTGGGCCGGCAAAGTCAACACCCACCTTGGTGAAAGGCGGTGAAGGCGTGGTTCGCACCGCAGGTAGTAGTCCTAGTTGGTGCGATAGAGGCTTGGCATATGCCCGTTGGCATTGTGGGCAGAGCCTGCTGAGTTTCTTGAGAACATTTCGCAGACCTGGGACGTAGAAAGTCCGCGAGATGATGCTCTGAAGAGCAGAGACACCAGGATGTAGCATGGAGTTGTGATAAGTCGCAAGTAGAAGTTGTGTGAACAGCGACTTCTGATGGAGTGGCGTCAACAGCTGTGGTGACGAGTGAGAGTGTGATGAACGCACTCTAGACTTGAGTTGAAGTTGTTCATTGATGATCGTCGGCAGAAATTGATGAAGAGGGTGTGACTTGGGCGGTACCTTGTCATTCGCGACAAAGTCAAAGACTTCCGGAAAACTTTGATGTTGTGAAAGTGAAATCAACTTGCTTCTTGACGCTTGCAGTTCAGATGATGAGAGAGCCGTGGCAGAAATCTGTGCCTTGAATCTTGCTCTCTGATAGAACCTGAAGATCCAGGCAACGACCCGCTCCAAAGTGTGTAGAGACGAGAAACGCCGCCATAGACCATCCAGGAATTCTTGACGTGCAGAATCCATAGTGTGGACTGGAGAGATGGTGAGAATGGTCAGAGACTCCTTGGGCCTGCCAATGTGCAGGATAGGCCAGCTGTCAGGCGGTTGAGAAAGCCAGCTCGGTCCTGCCCACCATAGTGTGGACTGAACCAAGGATGAAGCTGAAACTCCCCTGCTTGCCAGGTCAGCCGGGTTGTCATGAGTCCTGACGTGCTTCCACTTGACGTGTGGAAGAAGGTCGTGGCAAGCCTGAACTCGGCTAGCAACAAACCTGTCCGACAATTGTGAGGCATCCTTAGATAGCCAATGCAACACAATGGAAGAATCTGTCCACGTGAAAAGGTTGTCATTCGAGATGTTGAGTAGACGAGCAACGTGAGAAAGAAGTTTGGCTAGGAGAAGAGCTCCCAGCAATTCTGCCCTAGGCACCGTGGTGTGTTTGATGGGCAGAACGCGAGCTTTAGCCGTGACGAGTGTCGTGTAGACGGAGCTGTCCTTGTTGACCACTCTCAGATACACCACTGCCCCGTAAGCCTTATCTGAGGCGTCGGAAAATCCATGCAATGTGGTGAACATGATTGAGGCAGCATTCTTGAAGTAGGTGCGAGAGATGGCGTAAGACTTGACATGAGGTAGGTCGGCCGTCCATGAAGCCCAAGATTCCTTCAACACCTGGGGTAGTTCCTTGTCCCAGGGGAGGTGGAGCTTCCATGTTTCTTGGAGAATCATCCTTGGAATGATGGTAGTAGGTGCAAAGAGACCCAGAATATCAAAGACCGAAGCAGAGATAGACGCAACAACTCTCTTGGTAACTTTGGAGTCAGGCTTCGGCAGTTCTGGAATGGCAATGTGAAGTGAATCATTAGCAGTGTCCCAATGAGCTCCCAGAGCCTTAGGTGACTCCTGGAGCTGGAGGGTTGTGGTTGCAACTTCCCGGAGGCAGGCAGGGGTGTGATCAAGAAACTCAGCTGAGTTCGACCTCCATTTCCTGAGTGTCATGCCAGCCTTGGAAAGGAGCTCACACAATTCATCTCGGATGTTGTCGGCGTCGTGTACGTTTGCTGCTCCCGCGACGAAGTCGTCGACGTAGAAAACCGTTTCGATTAGTCGTGCTGCTCGAGGGTAGGCCTCTCTGAACTTGTCTGCGATGAAGCGTAGTGTCTGGGTGGCCAGAAATGGTGAAGAAGCCACACCAAACGTCACTCGCTCCATGCGACAGTCCGAGATCTGGCCCTCGTTTCGTCGTAGTAGAAATCGGTGGTAGTCACGGAACGCAGGATCCAGTCGAATCTCTCTGAACATTTTACTTATGTCAGCAGAGAGACCGACCGGATGTAGGCGGAACTGAAGTAACACATCTGCGAGTTGCGGATAAAGATTGGGTCCAATCAACAGGCAGTCATTTAATGAAGTACCAGTGGAAGTCTTTGCAGAGGCGTCGAACACCGGGCGTACTTTGGTGGTGGTCGACGAGTCTTTAAAGACTCCATGTACAGGCATGTAGTACACTGGTTGCTTGGTGTCAATCTCGTGAGCAGGGATGACGTGGGCATGGCCCAGTTCAAGATATTCATTGAGTGCAAGATTGAAGTCATTAAGTTTCCCTTTCGCTCTGAGAGACCGTTCATTGTGAAAGAAACGTGAGAGAGCTTGACGTTTTGAATTGCCGAGTGGCAGAGCATCCTTCCGGAATGGCAAAGTAACTTGAACTCGGCCGTCTTGAAGAGTCGTGGTTTCCTGGAAGTTGCTCAGTGCTTGTTTGTCAGGCTCAGACATGATGGTAGTCTCTGGGACCTTATCGAGAGCCCAGAGCTTCTGTAAATCATCCTTCAGAGTCGAGTCTGACTCTGCAATAGTAAGGATGGTGGGTGCAGCCTGTAGAGGTCCAACGGCGCTGTACCCAAACCTAGTGTGAATGAATCGAAATGGACCTTGAGTGATAACTTCTCCGCACAAATCCCAGGGGTAGGCGCCCCCGAGAATAACATCAACACGCCCGCCGAGCGCGGAATCGCTCAGAGTCAAGCCTAATTCTGAGGCCCGACCCAGAACGAGATCCAGCTCAGCCGGGGGAGATGTATGCAGAGAGTGAGGGATGATTGAGAATGTGATGGGCGACGTGGCAAACGATGATGTGGTCGAGCAGAGTGAAGCATAGACCTTAAAGCGCGATCGCACCGTGCCCTTGCCAAAGCCTTTGAATAGCTTGTCCTGAGGGGACCTGGGCAATCGCAGGCTCGAGGCTAGCTCCTCTGACATGAAGCAGCTTCCACTCCCGTGGTCTAACAGCACTCTGGTTAGTTTGATGGTGTCTTCATGTTGTACCCTGGCTGTGACTGTGCAGGTAAAATAACCTGAGTCTGGGTTGGAAGTGGCTGCAGCTCCAGCTTCGGTAGAGTCCACAGCAGCAACAGTGGTCGGGGCTGCTTGAGGTGTGGAGGTGCCAGCAGACGGGTGTTGCTCTCGATGAAGCAATGAATGGTGGCGAAGATTGCAATGTCTGCAGCTGTGCTTGTTATTGCACTGCCGCACAGTGTGAGCCGGGGACAGGCAGTTCAGGCACAAGCGTTTCTCGCGTGCTAACTTGTTCCTGGCTTCGGTGTCAAGAGCTGTAAATGACTGACACCTGCCCACCCAGTGTGCTTCACCGCATGAAGCACACTTGGGGGGCGTGGCTCCTCTGGCCTTGGCTGAGGTGCCAGCAGAGTGGGAGTGGCCCGAACCGGACGACGGAGGCGTGGTCGGCTTAGCAGGCGGGGCATTCGAGTTGTGTGGTTGGAGCCATAGCAATCGTTGTTTCACAAAAGTGAATAAGTCATCGAAGGTTGGGTTATCGAATTTCTCGAACAGCAGGCGCTCCCAATCCTCACCAAACTTGCCCGCGAGATGATGGCGCAGGAAGTGAGGAAGGAACAGCCGTAAGTCGTTCTTGAGAACGGAAGTGAGTAGTTTGCAACTGTCGAGAACAGACTCCTTGAAATGCTTGAGTTCAGAGATGGTTTGGACGTTCTGCGGTGGCACGGAAATCTTCTTCACCAGCAGAGGAATGACTAACTGTGGTCGTCCAAAGTTGTGACGTAGTTCGGCGAGAAGTTTCTCAACCGTGGCACCTGTCTTGAGCAGGTCTGCTACCTGAGACTTGCCTTCTTCTGGCAGGATAGCTTGTTGAATAACAGTGAATTTGTCGGCTCTGCTAAATCCTTCTGCTCTGTCAGCGAGGACAGACTTGAGGTTTGTTTCGAACGACTCCCACCTCAGCGGGTCGCCTTTAAACTTGGGCACGTCCAAGTGCAACGGAACCGCACGAGGTCTGAAGTCTCGAGGCGGTGTTGGATCCGAAGACGAGGACTTGTCGGTAGAAGGTGGTAGGTTAGCCATCTTTTTGCGTAAGTCAGAAAACAATGTCTTGACTGTCGTGTATTGCGTCTGAAACTCAGTGTCGTCCCATAACGCCATGGCGTCATCATCAAGGATGGAGACGTCCTTGGAGACCTTAGAGTAGGCCTCCCGCTGGGAGCCAAGTGAGTCTCCCAGAGATAAGAGATCAGAGAGTTCGTCTTTGAGTCGTTTGGCATAACAGTATGCCCTTGAAGTAAGAGAGAGCTGCTCGGAGTCGAAGATCAGCTGTTCATGAATATCGTCGTGCTTGGCGCGTTCGGCGTCAGTAGTAGTGAGTGAAGGATCGGAAGCGAGCATGTCAATTTGCTCTTGAAGCTCATCGTGAAGGGTGATGAAACGTTTGATCTCTGTTGTGAGAGAATCAATAGCCTCCTTGATGACAGAGGCGGGGGGCTTCTCTGACTGATTTTGAAGTCGTCTGGCGAGTTTGGTGAGATGTCCCCGCTTGTAACCTCTCTGTGCTTTGAGATTTCGAATTTCTTCGACCGCGCAGGCCTCGGACGTAGTAGATCGAGTAGTGATGGTTGACGAGGATTCTTGTGATGCCGAAGATGCTGCGTCGTCCTCCATGATGAGTGTTGAGGATGAGTAGTAGAAGTGAAGACGACTAGCAAACAAAACTTAGCAACCAAACGAACGATAATAGACAAATAGGTAGTAGTAGTAAGCTAGCAAGCTAATCTGAGCAAAGCTAACGAACAGAGAACTTCAAATAGAGCAGTAAACTAGCTAGCTAATCTGAGCAAAGCCAACAAACTGACGAAACTGAAAGTAGTGAGCTAGCAAGATAATCTGAGCAAGGCTAACAAACTGATAGTGAGCTAAATAGAACTTGATGGTAAGCTAGAAATAGAGTAGTAGACTGTTGACAAGCTTAGTAGACTTGTGAGCCGGGTCATTTCAGGGCTCGAAGGACCAAATGTTGGGGTGTGTCTCTCTGCCTAGTGACTAGTGTCAGCAAGTCGTGCGAGTGATGTCACTCGTTACGTCATTGACAGAGAATCACACCTTTTGATGTTAGTAACAAATGGCCTTCAGTTTGAAGGACCAGAGGGTTCCCTTGCCAGGCGCACTCTACACTGCGCAGCCGCTGGCCGTGAAGCTTGCAGCCTTGCAGAGAGAGTAGACAAAGCGCGCACAATCCTAGGTTTTAACGTGCCCGTGGACAGGTAGAGGAGAACCAACCATTATAATTCGATAGCTCGCACTTATGTAAGGCATAACATGAGTGAAATGGCTGTGGGTATGAGTAGAGTATGAATATCGTTAGTGTTGCACGGCTAGGCATGCATGTACATATAAGGAAATGTGTTGATTGGGTGACGATTAGAATTAAGTGAACATAAACATAGTTCATCGAGTGTTCTTATTGAATTCTTTCTCCCATGTCTGGTAGTCCCAGACACCCATCATCCACCAATACCCATCATCCCCCAATACCCATCATCACCCAATACCCATCATCCACCAATACCCATCATCCACCAATACCCATCATCCCCCAATACCCATCATCCACCAATACCCATCATCCACCAATACCCATCATCCCCCAAGTACCCATCATCCACCAATACCTATCATCCCCCAATACCCATCATCCACCAATACACATTGTTCAGGGGGTGTAAGTCCCTGAGCTCAAGTTATTAGAAACGAAGGACCACCCTGAAGAGGGACATGCACTAGGTAGCTAGAGCACAGAGCTAGGCAGTAGCTGGAGTTCGTCTTAGATTGTTATAATTCAAACTTAGAGCAGCACTTGTTGAACAGAACCAAAGATTCAGAACATGTGCTAATAGTAGTGAGCATGCTCATGAAAATACGCACACACATACATACAAGTGAAAGGAAGTGTTAATGAGTCCAGCTCAAGTTCATAGTATGCCACTGAAGAGTGACACAACTATGCACAGTAGAGTGCATACCTCAAAGGCGGTTGTTAGGAGACCCTAACACACATCATCCACCAATACCCATCATCCCCCAATACCCATCATCCCCCAATACCCATCATCCACCAATACCCATCATCCACTAATACCCATCATCCACCAACACCCATCATCCATCAATACCCATCATCCCCCATTACCCATCATCCCTCAATACTACCCAACATCCACCAATACCCATCATTCACCAATACCCATCATCCACCAATACCCATCATCACCAATACCTATCATCCCCCAATACCCATCATCCACCAATACCCATCATCCCCCAATACCCATCATCCCCCAATACCCATCATCCACCAATACCTATCATCCCCCAATACCCATCATCCACCAATACACATTGTTCAGGGGGTGTAAGTCCCTGAGCTCAAGTTATTAGAAACGAAGGACCACCCTGAAGAGGGACATGCACTAGGTAGCTAGAGCACAGAGCTAGGCAGTAGCTGGAGTTCGTCTTAGATTGTTATAATTCAAACTTAGAGCAGCACTTGTTGAACAGAACCAAAGATTCAGAACATGTGCTAATAGTAGTGAGCATGCTCATGAAAATACGCACACACATACATACAAGTGAAAGGAAGTGTTAATGAGTCCAGCTCAAGTTAATAGTATGCCACTGAAGAGTGACACAACTATGCACAGTAGAGTGCATACCTCAAAGGCGGTTGTTAGGAGACCCTAACAGGCTGGGGGGGCGGGGCAGCAGATGATGTTGAAGATTGTTTGGAGGTGATAGTAGATAATAGAGGATGTGTTTTGATATTCCAGGAGTGGCAATTTCAGTGGTAAGCTCGCAATGGAAGCAAGTGATCAGGCGCATAAATAACCTTGGTAAAGGAGAAGTCCTGAGTGTAGGTTGTAGGTGTGGAGAGAGAAGCCCTGAAGATGTAGTGGAACAACAGCAACACAGTTGATATAGTGAGCACCCAGTCAATGGAAAGAGTGATGGCTATCGTGATCAACCGAAAGCGTGGGAAGAGTCCGCGAAGATTGATGTGAGAAGACTTCGCTGAAGTGTGAAGAATGGAAGAATTCGATGTGGGAGGAGTTCCGTGTAGAGCGGAAGACGTCCAGTTCGCGGCAAAGGCTAACTAAATTGGAGGAGATAGTGGCCAATTTCAAAGATCAACTTCCGCAAGAGGATGGATTACTTTTGAGTCCACTCCTACGCAAAAAGGCAAAACTATCCTTACAGAAAAATAGGTCACTAAATACCAGTGCAATACCTCCGCCACCAAAACGGGGCAGAAAAAAGCAATCCCACATGTACCGCAACAGAGTTGGACAAAGGGCACAGCGTCTCCGTAAGGTATGGATTGTAGAGGTGCATGCACAAGTACTGTTATATGTCAATGTTTTTTTTCACTAGAAAGCTCAAAGAACAGTGAGAGAGTATAATAATCAGAGCAGCAACTTGGTTCCAGGTATGTATATACAGTAAAACGTCTCTTATTCGGACGTCTAAGATACGGGCAATTGTATTATCTGGGCTGGTAAATCAAAGAAAATTTTAATTAAAAGAGTGGGCAGATGCAAATAATTTGTAGTTTTCAAGTTACTCCAATTAAAAAATGTATTGCTTCTGAGATACGGGCAATTCCTAGTTACGGGCACGCCTCTGTCCCAAGCCACCAGGATAAGGGACGTTTTACTGTACTGAGTGTATTGATTGTTGCATGTCTGGCCAAATACAAAGTGTGGGGATGAACAAAAGCAATTGATTTGACTACACTGTACATCAAAAGTAACAACCCATGCATACATAATTAGGTAGGAAGAGAAACATTAAGTACGTTAGGCAGGATTTGATACAGGATATTTTGCTGGGGGGGGGGGGTGGAAATTGGTATTGGACAGGACTTGATGTTTACCAGGACTTGATCTTTTCTTGTATATCACACACTAATAAACAAAGGGTTACTTGATTAGCACAAATTATGAGGGTGGGTTAAAATTTATGCTACTGCAGTTGAAAGGTAATTTGGTCATATGAAGCTGGGTCACTTCTGATATAAATGCTTACCACAACTCATGAAGATAGAATTGAGGGTCCTAAACTGAACAACAGAACAGAAAAAAATCAATTGTTGTTGGATGTTATAAGTACTGCCTATACATGGTTTCATACAGGATTTTTTGTTGGAGGGGGATAATTAGAAACTTTTACACATATAAACATCACTCGTACTTTCAGTAGAGACTGCAAATGTTGAGAGAATAGGCAAATATCATACTTGACCCTCAGAAACAAAATTGTTGATGGAGTGGCAGTGGGGTAGGGGAATGTAGTTTTGGTGTGTGGGAGGGAGGAGGGATACTTTCTTCTCTGGAGGGGGAAATATTTTTCTGGAGGGGGAAAACTTTTGCTGGGGAGGGAAAATTCCACGGCGTCCCCCCTCTGTATGAAACCCTGTCAGGAGAAATCGTCTAGATTGAGGAAGGAAGGTGGGAAGGGAGAATATTTCACTTAGAGGGGGAAGTCCCAGTGCCCCCCCCCCTTAAAAATGTCAAAAGGAAAATTGCATTCTAATTTACGTCATGCAAATCAAGAGCTTTGCATACTATTTCCTGAACAGGAAGCAGTTTTTCTGTCTGAATAATCTGTTAATGATAGCTAAGAGTTTTAGTTCACAACCAGCGCTGAGGGTTCGTACCACTGGTGCTCTTGTTAACCCTCAGCGTGCATGCGCGTGAGGGTTATACTATAGTAGTCATCCGTTCTGTCATTCATGTGTTAGATTTGCAATCCACAGAAAAGTGTAATTTTATGTACTGACATGGGGAATTTTTTTTCCAGACAATGTTACTAGTGAAGTAACCTGTACTTCAGATGGAGCTCCAACCATCAGAAGGAGAGGCTGTATGACTTGCTCTGCATGCACAAGGGAAGACTGTGGTTCGTGTGTTAATTGCAAGGACAAGACTAAATTTGGAGGCAAAGGAAGAAAAAAACAACGATGTATTTATCGAGTATGTGTTCTAATGGAAGCATCAAAAAGATCACGTACAGGTGAGACCTTGTAATTATGGCCTAAAGTGATGGCCTAAAGCATGCACTTTTTACAGTGTGTATGTATGTTGTGTGTTTACCAGGTGGTATGAATACAAAGCCACACACAACTACCATGGAACCAACACAAACTCTGAATACTACACCAGAATTATATAGCACAATCACTAGCCTGCTTTTCAAGAAACCAAAATCTTTTGCAAATCGAAAAATGGAGGTTAACCCAGTGACATCACAACTGTATGAAGGTCACATCCAGGAACTCAAAAGCAGTGGTCGAATGATTAATGTCACCACATCTGATGGCAATTGTCTCTATCGTTCTATGTGCAAAGGCCTGATTGGAACAGAACATAAACACTATACAATCAAATGTGTCCTGTTCGGCTTCATGAGTATGAATTCAGAGATTTTCTTGCCCCATATGAACGAGAAACATGGCACAACCACCGTAACGAACTATTGTACAGCAATGTCTAATGATGGAGTCTGGGGAACTGATATCGAAATATTAGCTCTCGCAACTATTTTACAAGCACCAATATATACACTTTCACGTGAAAATTCAAACCTCTACCGATGGCTACGTTACCTCCCTCTGTCACCTCCAGGTAGCCTTCAATGTGACTATGATAAAACACTTAAGAAACTACTTTACATGGACAAGCCAAAGGACTTTCATTTAGAACTATTTCATTATGAAGGCCTCCACTATGATCTCATCATATCTTCAAGTCAAAACCCCTTACCATTACCAACACTGTCAAATTTTTCTTGTCATATAACCATATCCTAACTAGTATGCTGTCTTCCATTTGTCAAGTTATATATATTGTCTAAAACTTTTATGAATCAACACTCAATCTCACCTCATACCAGAACGACAGAGAGGGTAGACAAGTGGTTCAGAGAATGTGTACACAAGTGGCAGTTTAACTCGCCTTGCGCCATCTTGCGCTTGTGGATAGCCATGGTTACGCCACCAGGTAAATGTCATAAAAGTATCACGTGACTTAGGGGCATGAAACGACGTGAAAGTAGTCAGACCCTTATTCAGCGAGCGAGCGAAGCGAGCGAAGCTGACTCTCAGTCGTGTTCAATTGAGATTTCAGATATATATATATATTTATACCATGGTTGCTGCGGTAACACCCATGGATTAAAAGTGATATTTTCCCGGTGATTTTTCCTGGGGCTATGATATTTTCCCGGTGCGGTGTCAAGCGAATTCTTCCATTTCCGGCCCAAAATTAAAATTCAATTAAAATTCAATTGAAGCACGCCAGAAAGTTTACTTTAGCAAGTTTACTTCAGCAAGTTTACTTTAGCATTGTAGCTGCCAGCTGTTATCTCCAGATCTAACTCTACCTGGGCTGCTCAGCAGTAAGCAGTAAAGCAGCTAGCTGTGGTAAATTCCTGTGGTATGAGAGCGGCAGGAGAGTTATATGTGGTAGGGCTGGTCCCATATAGGTGGATATGAGAGAGTAGTAGTAGCAGCAACTATGGTATGAAACAGTTGTGCCATGGCAACATCGGGGTTATGGAATATCACCGCCCTAATCCCTCGGCTTCGCCCTCAGGATCTGGACGGTTATATTCCATAACCCCTCGTTGGCCATGGCATAACTATTACATATGTATGTATACGTACGTCAAAATATTTCGCCCGCGCTTCTAATTACGTAAGTTAGGTAAAGCGTTCACATTTCCAGTATTTTTCAATTAACTGGTGCGGAGAATCCTTGTTTCATCAACCAAAAAGTTTATAGCTACTCTCTTCTTGAAACAATTGTGAAGTCGTCAAGCTGCGCTTCTTTGCCACTGCTTTCGAAGTTTATTCAGGTAATTCTGTTAGTTTAGTCTGGGATCAGAGACTTTAGATTCTCTGATGATGGAAAGGGTTACACTGTGCACTACAGTTAGATGTAATTTCTGTCCTATTTTTCTGTAAAAATAGTCTGTTCTCTCGCCATGCATTTGCGCTGTTCGAGCGCACCACTAGTTTATTGGCGAGCGAGCGAAGCGAGCGAGACAGTATTAGGGGTGGATAATGCAAAATCGGGTATATGTTATTCAGCGAGCGAGCGAAGCGAGCGAAGCTGACTCTCAGTCGTGTTCAATAGGGGATTTGCATGATGACATCACGTAACATCCTACCACGCCCACCGATGGTATCACTGCACACCGTGTCCCATTAAAAATGTATTAGTTTTGCTGACCGCTTGGTCTATTTTTTGCTGTAGCAACAGCACCAGGCTGCACAGAGCTTCCAAATTACAGGAATAGCTTTATTATGAAATTTACTAAGTGCTGATAGCAAAAGTTTAGGATTTTCAGCCCTGGCTATTGGAATTCCTAGGAGTGAAATTTGGTGATGGTTATCTAACCACCCTACTTCTTCTTGGAACTCACCTTGAAAACTGAGACAGCTGATTTTTCTCAGAATTCTATAGCGTGGTGGTGGCCTGCCTATTGTGCTGTGGATTTTCTTAGAAGTATCCTGATTGTGGTGAAGTTACCATCTCCATAAACTAGTCAGGAGACATAAATGCACTGACAGACTCAGACTCTGGCAGAAATACCATTTATAAAAGCAAGTAGCTATAGTTGAACATCTTGCTCTTAGTCAGCTTCATGTTGTAAAGTTGAGATAGAAAAAAGGTATGTATTTGCTAGCAAATATTGGCAACTTAAAAGAAACGTGAGCAAAATGGAAATGTAGCTAAACAACAGCCTCGCGATACTGTGACTTGTGACAAAGTAAAGAGGTCTAAGACATACTTCCTAAATTGAATATATTATATAGATCCAGATATTTGTCTTTGAGAATCAAGGTATAAACAAAAAACAAGAAAAAATATTTACCACAATTTTGCTAACTTTATTACTAGCTATCAGAAGTTTGGACATTGAATTAGCATTAACAGGATTTTCTCTTAGTCCACCAATTGATTCACTTCATAGTATTTTATCATGATCATCATCATTATCACCCGCAGTAATACATTTTCTCACAAAGCGTGTGGGACTGTTGTATATCTATGGACTGTATCAGTAATAATGTTCTGTTTGCTAGTTTTTAACTAGAATTTATATGTCCCTTCACCATTTTTTTACCTCTTCAACAGGTAGCTAGCTAATGGCATTACTTAACTCCACAGTAGGTGAGTTATTTTAGGTAGTTAATGCACGGACATTAATGTCCTGCAGAACTATTGCTTTCATGTTTTACACTGTGGTTAAATTGTAACTAAACAATCAAAGAAAATGAATACATATTGAACTAAGGGGAGAAAGAAAATTAAAATAAACATAAAAACATACTCAATCTAAATAAAGTAAACTTGATCAGTAATAAGAGGCAATATGAATTGTAGGCTTGCCAATTCTCCACTGCCGTCCCTGTAGCAATGCTTTTTGTTACAATATCCTCCACAAAGATATTCAAGAGTTCTTCCACATTGTGGAGCAAAACAGCTGATGATACAAATCCTATCTTTTTAGACATTAATCATTTCTTTCTCATCAGTTTATCCTTAGGAAAGTTATGAAATGATCATCATGTTGTTCTTTCTTCTGTTATCTTAGCATTCAGGGAACAAAGCAATCTCTTTTTCTAACTTCTCTTTTAAGACTCACCAATCCCTCCAGAGAAATTAGTATCTTCACCACAATCAGCTTCTAAGAAGCAGGCCACCCCCAGGCTATAGAATTCTGAGAAAAACCAGCCAGTCTCAGTTTTCAAGGTGAGTTCCAAGAAGAAGTAGGGTGGTTAGATAACCATCACCAAATTTCACTCCTAGGAATTCCAATAGCCAGGGCTGAAAATCCTAAACTTTTGCTATTTCATAATAAAGCTATTCCTGTAATTTGGAAGCTCTGTGCAGCCTGGCGCTGGTGCTACAGCAAAAAATAGACCAAGCGGTCAGCAAAACTAATACATTTTCAATGGTACACGGTGTGCAGTGATACCATCGGTGGGCGTGGTAGGATGTTACGTGATGTCATCATGCAAATCCCCTATTGTTCTATTAGAGTTAAACCTTAAGCAAGCAGATCGGTTTACCTGCTAGTGGCTTGTTGCTGAGAGAGGATCTACCATACGGTCATAGTATACCGTCGCCGCTCTCACACTTGCCGCGGGGCCTTAACTTGTGCGCTGCGGGCGTAAGCTTTGATAAAACCTGGTCCTTCGAGTTATAAAAGGCCACTGCGTTGCGGGATAAGTTACGCGATCCCGTACAATGGGTATTGGTGGATGATGGGTATTGGTGGATGATGGGTATTGGGGGATGATGTATTAGGGGATGATGGGTATTGGGGGATGATGGGTATTGGTGGATGATGTGTATTGGTGGATAATGGGTATTGGGTGATGATGGGTATTGGTGGATGATGGGTATTGGGTGATGATTGGTATTGGTGGATGATGGGTATTGGGTGATGATGGGTATTGGTGGATGATGGGTATTGGTGGATGATGGGTATTGGATTATGGGTATTGGGGGATGATGGGTATTGGTGGATGATGGGTATTGGGTGATGATGGGTTTTGGGGGATGATGGGTATTGGTGGATGATGGGTATTGGGGGATGATGGGTATTGGGGGATGATGGGTATTCGGTATGATGGGTATTGGTGGATGATGGGTATTGGGGGATGATCGGTATTGGGTGATGATGGGTATTGGGTGATGATGGGTATTGGGTGATGATGGGTATTGGGGGATGATGGGTATTGGTGGATGATGTGTATTGGTGGATGATGGGTATTGGGGGATGATGGGTATTGGGTATGATGGGTATTGGTGGACAATGGGTATTGTGGGATGATGGGTATTGGGGGATGATGGGTATTGGTGGATGATGGGTATTGGGGGATGATGGGTATTGGGGGATGATGGGTATTGGTGGATGATGTGTATTGGTGGACGATGGGTATTGGGGAATGATGGGTAATGGTGGATGATGGGTATTGGTGGATGATGGGTATTGATGGAATATGGGTATTGGTGGATGTTAGGTAGTATTGAGGGATGATGGGTATTGGGTGATGAGGATGATGGGTATTGGTGGATGATGGGTATTGGTGGATGATGGGTATTGATGGATGATGGGTATTGATGGATGATGGGATGTGGGTATTGGGGATGATGGGTATTGGATGATGGGTATTGATGGATGATGGGTATTGGGGGATGATGGGTATTGGGGGATGATGGGTATTGGGGATGATGGGTATTGGGGATGATGGGTGATGATGGGTATTGGATGATGGGTATTGGTGGATGATGGGTATTGGGGGATGATCGGTATTGGGGATGATGGGTATTGGGGATGATGGGTATTGGGTGATGATGGGTATTGGGGGATGATGGGTATTGGTGGATGATGTGTATTGGTGGATGATGGGTATTGGGGGATGATGGGTATTGGGTATGATGGGTGTTGGTGGACGATGGGGTATTGGGGGATGATGGGTATTGGGGGATGATGGGTATTGGTGGATGATGGGTATTGGGGGATGATGGGTATTGGGGGATGATGGGATTGGTGATGATGTGTATTGGTGGATGATGGGTATTGGGGGATGATGGGTATTGGTGGATGATGGGTATTGGTGGATGATGGGTATTGATGGATTATGGGTATTGGTGGATGTTGGGTAGTGATGTGTATTGGGTGATGATGGGTATTGGGGATGATGGATGGGATGATGTTGGTGGATGATGGGTATAGTGGATGATGGGTATTGATGATGGGTATTGATGGATGATGGGTATTGATGGATGATGGGTGTTGGGGGATGATGGGTATTGGTGGGTGATGGGTATTGGGGGATGATGGGTATTGGTGGATGATTGGTATTGGTGGATGATGGGTGTTGGTGGATGATGATGGGTATTGGTGGATGATGGGTATTGGTGGATGATGGGTATTGGGGGATGATGGGTATTGGTGGATGAGGGGTATTGGTGGATGATGGGTATTGCTGGATGATGGGTATTGGTGGATGATGGGTATTGGTGGATGATGGGTATTGGTGGATGATGGGTATTGGGGGATGATGGGTATTGGTGGATGATGGGTATTGGTGGATGATGGGTAGTATTGAGGGATGATGGGTATTGATGGATGATGGGTGTTGGGTATGATGGGTATTGGGGGATGATGGGTATTGGTGGATGATGGGTATTGGGGGATGATGGGTATTGGTGGATGATGGGTATTGGGGGATGATGGGTATTGGTGGATGATGGGTATTGGTGGATGATGGGTATTGGTGGATGATAGGATGATGGGTATTGGGTGATGATGGGTATTGGTGGATGATGGGTATTGGTGGATGTTGGGTAGTATTGAGGGATGATTGGTATTGATGGATGGTGGGTGTTGGGTATGATGGGTATTGGGGGATGATGGGTATGTGTGGATGATGGGTATTGGTGGATGATGGGTTTTGGTGGATGATGGGTATTGGGAGATGATGGGTATTGGTGGATGATGTGTATTGGTGGATGATGGGTATTGATGGATGATGGGTATTGGGGGATGATGGGTATTGGTGGATGATGGGTATTGGGTATGATGGGTATTGGGGGATGATGGGTATTCGGGGATGATGGGTATTGGTGGATGATGGGTATTGGTGGATGATGGGTATTGGGGGATGATGTATTAGGGGATGATGGGTATTGGGGGATGATGGGTATTGGTGGATGATGTGTATTGGTGGATGATGGGTATTGGGTGATGATGGGTATTGGTGGATGATGGGTATTAGGTGATGATGGGTATTGGTGGATGATGGGTATTGGGTGATGATGGGTATTGGAGGATGATGGGTATTGGTGGATGATGGGTATTGGATTATGGGTATTGGGGGATGATGGGGATTGGTGTGATGGGTATTGGGGGATGATGGGATTGGGGGATGATGGGTTATCGGATGGATGATTGTTGTTATTGGGGATGATGGGTATTGGGGCTGATGGGTTTGGGGGGTATGATGGATATGGTGGATGATGGGTATTGGGGGAATGATGGGTCTTGGGGCGTCTGATGGGTATTGGGGGATGAGGGGATTGCGTGGATGATGGGTATTGGGGGATGATGGGTTATGGGGTTGAGATGGGTTATTAGTAGATGATGGGTATTGGTGGATGATGGGTATGGATTATGGTATTGGGGGATGATGGGTAGATGATGGTATTGATGGATGATGTGTATTGGGGGATGATGGGTATTGGGGGATGATGGGTATTGGGAGATGATGGGTATTGGGTGATGATGGGTATTGAGGGATGATGGGTATTGGGGATGATGGGTATAGGGGGATGATGGGTATTGGGGGTTAATGGGTATTGGGGGATGATGTGGGGGATGATGGGTATTGGGGGATGATTGGTATTGATGGATGATGGGTGTTGGGTGATGATGGATATTGGGTGAGGATGGGTATTGGTGGATGATGGGTATTCGGGGATGATGGGTATTGGGGGATGTTGGGTATTGGTGGATGATGTGTATTGGTGGATAATGGGTATTGAGGGATGATGGGTATTGGGGGATGATGGGTATTGGTGGATGATGGGTATTGATGGATTATGGGTATTGGTGGATGTTGGGTAGTATTGGGGGGTGATGGGTATTGATGGATGATGGGTATGATGTGTGGGTTTGGTGGATGATGGGTATTAGTGGATGAGGAGTATTGAGGGATTATGGGTATTGGGGGATGATGGGTATTGTGGATGAGGCTATTGGGGGGGAGGGATGATGGGATTGGGTGAGTTGGGTATGAGGGATGATGAAGTATTGGTGGGATGATGGGTATTGATGGATGATGGTATTAGGGGCTGATGGGATGGGGGGATGCTGGGGGTATTGGGGGATGATGGGTATCTGGGGATGAGGGTATTGGGGGATGATGGGTATTGGTGGATGATGGGTATTGATGGATTATGGGCATTGGTGGATGTTGGGTAGTATTGAGGGATGATGGGTATTCGGTGATGATGGGTATGGGGGGATGATGGGTATTGGTGGATGATGGGTATTTGTGGATGATGGGTATTGATGGATGATGGGTATTGATGGATGATGGGTGTTGGGGAATGATGGGTATTGGGGGGTGATGGGTATTGGGGGATGATGGGTATTGGTGGATGATGGGTATTGGGGGATGATGGGTATTGGGGGATGATGGGGGTGATGGGTGGGGGATGATGGGTATTGGTGGATGATGGGTATTGGTGGATGATGGGTATTGGTGGTGGATGATGGGTATTGGTGGATGATGGGTATTGGTGGATGATGTGTATTGGTGAATGATGGGTATTGGGTGATGATGGGTATTGGGGGATGATGGGTATTGGGTGATGATGGGTATTGAGGGATGATGGGTATTGGGGGATGATGGGTATTGGTGGATGTTCGGTAGTATTGAGGGATGATGGGTATTGATGGATGTTGGGTGTTGGGGGATGATGGATATTGGGGGATGATGGGTATTGGGTGATGATGGGTATTGGAAGATGATGGGTATTGGGGGATGATGGGTATTGCGGGATGATGGGTATTGGGGGATGATGGGTATTGGGGGATGATGGGTATTGATGAATGATGGGTGATGGGTATTGGGTGATGATGGGTATTGGTGGATGATGGGTTTTGGGGGATGATGGGTATTGGGGGATGATGGGTATTGGTGGATGATGTGTATTGGTGGATGATGGGTATTGGGGGATGATTGGTATTGGGGGATGATGGGTATTGGTGGATGATGGGTATTGATGGATTATGGGTATTGGTGGATGTTGGGTAGTATTGGGGGATGATGGGTATTGATGGATGATGGGTATTGGGTGATGATGGGTATTGGGTGATGATGGGTATTGAGGGATGATGGGTATTGGGGGATGATGTGTATTGGGGGATGATGGGTATTGGGTGATGATGGGTATTGGGTGATGATGGGTATTGAGGGATGATGGGTATTGGGAGATGATGGGTATTGGGGGATGATGGGTATTGGGGGATGATGGGTTTTGGGGGATGATGGGTATTGGGGATGATGGGTATTGGGGGATGATGGGTATTGGGGGATGATGGGTATTGATGGATGTTGGGTATTGAGGGATGATGGGTATTGGTGGATGATGGGTATTGATGGATTATGGGTATTGGGGGATGATGGGTATTGGTGGATGATGGGTATTGGGGGATGATGGTTATTGGGGGATGATGGGTATTGGTGGATGATGTGTATTGGGGGATGATGGGTATTGGGGGATGATGGGTATTGGTCCCAGCAAAAAAATCTTATAAGATCTTACTTGTTGAATTAAGATCTTATTAGCCTATGTAAGATCTTAATAAGAATATTCAAGATCATACTAAGATCTTAATAAGATATTAAAACTAAAACATGATAAGATCTTATACACAATCTTAATAAGAAAGTTCAAGATCTTAATGAGATCTTGATAAGATATTTAAATAAGAATTTGATAAGATCTGATTTAAGATCTTAATAAGAATGATCAAGACCCTAATAAGATCTTATACTGTTTTTAATAAGAATTCATTAAGATCTTGTATAAGATCTTTAATAAGAACGTTCAAGATCTTAATAAGATCATGATAAGATATTTATATAAGAACTTGATAAGATCTGATATAAGATCTTAATAAGAATGATCAAGATCCTAATAAGATCTTATACTGTTTTTAATAAGAATTCATTAAGATCTTGTATAAGATCTTTAATAAGAACGTTCAAGATCTTAATGAGATCATGATAAGATATTTATATATGAACTTGATTAGATCTGATATAAGATCTTGATAAGAATGATCAAGATCCTAATAAGATCTTATACTGTTTTTAATAAGAATTCATTAAGATCTTGTATAAGATCTTGAATAAGAAAGTTCAAGATCTTAATGAGATCTTGATAAGATATTTATATAAGAACTTGATAAGATCCGATATAAGATCTTAATAAGAATGGTCAAGATCCTAATAAGATCTTATACTGTTTTTAAATAGAATTCATTAAGATCTTGTATAAAATCTTTAATAAGAACGTTCAAGATCTTAATAAGATCATGATAAGATATTTATATAAGAACTTGATAAGATCTGATATAAAATCTTAATAAGAATTATCAAGATCTTAATATGATTATTAAATAAGAACGTGATAAGATGTTATATAAAATTTGAATAAAAATAATCAAGATAGTAATAATTGTACGATATATTTTAAAACTTTAATCACAAACTTGAAAATATTGTGTCATAATGAAATGATAACAAAACTCAATGATGTTCATAAGGATTGGATATTGGTGTGATAAAATTATAGTTTTTTTCATGCATTGTTATGTGAATACATTTATTATGTAGTGAAGTAACAGGTATAGCATGTAGTGATTTTTGTCCGTAGACTTTGAATACACAAGGACGAGTAGATGTAAATGAATTTAATTCAACAATGTTACTCTTCATCCCATCCAATGCATTTCTTGCTATTTCATATGCATCAATGATTGCTACATGATCATTACCACTCGCACAAAACATTAAGATTGACCCGTATAAAATTGTTCCTGTCTGGATAAAAACTGGCAAAATGAGCTATCCCTTTTTAGTTCAATATTTTTTGCTGCACAATATAATACACCATTGTATTCATACTTCATGAAAACAATAAAAAATTCACTGTCATGAACAAAATCTCCCTTTCGAAGAGCTTCGACAAATTTGGCTGATATTTTTCTTTGTTTAATTTTTCCTCTTATACCATCAACATGAATGTCTGAGCGGTATTTGTTATTTAGAGTTCTCTGATGAAACCGTAAGTTCTGAACCAATTGTGGCAATACATTCCTTGTTCCGTGGCAGTGCAGTTTTAAATGGCCATTCATACTTTCAAATGCAAAACTAGAATAGCACCATAGTGGTCCGTAGTTACGCACAGTGTCACAAAGATGGATTAAACTATGTACATTCATGGTACATACTTCTTGGGGATATAATTGAACAATTGTTTTATAGAAAAGATTTAACATTTTTTCTGCTATTTCCAAGTCTGTAGAACTTATTTCAGAGTTCAAGAGTAGATGAATTGATTTGACTAACAGACTCAAGTGAAACAGGTAGTCTACATGCAATAATTCAAAAAGGGTCGGAATACAATAATACAAAAGCTATGCTTTTAACTCAGAAGCTTTCCAATATTTTCCATATTTTTCAAGGGATCTCGGAGACCTTCTGAATTCATGCGGTGGCTTTATCTTTAGAAGAAACTTGTCAATTTGTTTGACATGCTTATTTAAATAATAGCGGTGATCTTTATATTTTCCATTTAACCAAAATTTGTGAAGCAAAGTTTTAGTAACACCCTCTAGGACTCCATGCATGTAATCTATTGGTGTGTCTTTTACAATATTTAAATATGGTGTCAATACAGAAGCACCTTTGACACCAAATACAGGTCTGGCGAGGAATCTGGCATTGTGGATTTCTCAAATATAACTTTCGTTTTTTTACTGCAATAACACGTGGACAAAGTCATGAATCACTTAGTTCACCCCCCCTCCCCTCCCTTTGTTGTTTAATTAGTTAGCTATGACCACTAGCTATACATTTCAATTCATATGGTGGGCACAACTTTTACTCGGCACTTCACACCTTCATTCATGCTACCAGTTGAAATGCAGGATCAAGCACATGTACTGCTCTCTAATTTGAACAGAGATACTTAGTTCCTTCACTTTGGACTGATTTTAGGGAAAAAGTCACAAATCTATCAATTACATAGCAACCATGACTACAAGGTAATGTTGATTAATATAGTTAATTATTAAGGTACTTTCACCAAACACCATGTCTTAGAAGATCTACTTACCTATCTGTTCAGTAGATCCTGTAGATTTTGGCATAGGCACACTTGAGTCACGAAGATATAATCTTTTTTTATTTTGTGCCATGTTCTGGTTTGCACTAAATCTTCAAATCATGTGACAAAGCTTGATGTCATGTGACAATAAGCTAAAGTTGATGCTAAGCAATGCAAAGTTATGTTTTTTTTTATTAGCTAGTATTAATATTTACTTCTTTTTTTTTGCATACTTAAACAAGGACTAGTAACAGAGCCAAGAAGCCAACTGTTAAAATTATTGAGGGTGAGGAGATGTCGTCGTCATCTGATAACGCAATTCAGAGTAAATTTGGTTGTTGTTTAAAACCATCAATTTATTAGTGTGTTGTATCGTAATTGAATAGAATGGTGCACAATACTTTGCCATGAAGATGGCAAAAGTCATACAGTTCATTCTCGCTTCTTAGAGCCTGAAGATTCCGAAACTTTAAGCGTTGAGGATTTGAAAGTTGGAAACACTTTACTTTGGAGGGTAAAGGGGAATAAGTACACTACAACCTTGATTACAGTGTCAGGTAAGCAACAAACACATATTATGATAGAGTGCATGTAAATTCAATGTTTCCCGGTGTTACAGATTCAAAGTCATCTCCTAGTATTAATAAAAGGCCTTGCACAGACTCGTCAGATGTAGACACTACTGACAAAAAGGTTATTCTAAACCTTTGTATTAGTAAGCGTTTAATTTATCATTGTTCTGGTGTATAGATGAGGAAAGTTTATGAAACATTTGATTCCGAAGATGAAGTTGATGTGGTTATAGACAAAGCAGAATAAGGCATGAAGAGTGGTTCAGTTTCAAATCCACTGAAGGTACCTCTGATTTCTTTTTTCATTCAAAGGCACAGTAGCACTGTCAATTGTAAAAGATAGTTATATATTCTAAATATTATAAAAAGACAGGATTTACATTATGGATCATTAAGTGGGCTTACTTTATTTGATACATGGATCCTATAAGATGTATGTATGAAATTAATCATTTGTTCTATAGGATCAAGATCTTTTAGTTTCTACTGAAGATTGCTGGAGGGAAATTTTGAAAGTAAAAGAATCAGTAATGCTGATTCATTCTAGTTAAAAACATAGAAAAAAAATTAGATTATTTAAAAAATTGTACGCCAATAGAGAAGCCTCACTGTGCATCTTCTAAAAGTGCCGAAGTTGTAGTAAAATCTGATAAAAAATTTTATTCAGTAAGTTGTATTGTTTAATGTTAAACTAGATAACTCTTATTCTTCTCTGTTAATATTACAGGATAATGGAGTTGATTTGCTGGCAATTCGTTCTCCTAATCCTCCCAAGTACGCCTTGGCATTAATGGACGCACTTTTTTCCGATGAGGAAATGGCAAGTAAATGCTATATAGTTTTGTCGAAGAAAGGGTCTAAAACTCCTCTTTCCTCAGAAAAGAAAAAACTGATAGAAGGTAAGAATGAAACATAGGTGATAATTATTTATTATTACATTATTTTATTTAGACTGTATAAACGAGAAAGTTGGTGAAGGAGCTTATACAGCTAATTATAAAGAAATATGCCGCAAAGCAAATCAAAAATGCATCGATATTTCCTCCAAACTAAGAAAAGCTTCAGTTTCACATTAGATACGTTGACTTATTTATTTAAGTGTATATTAATATTTGCATTTTTTTGATTAATTATAAATTGTAAATTGTGTTAAACTTGCTTTTGATTTTGTAGTTTGACTAGATCTTAATCAAGACTGTGTAGGTTTTAGATCTTGCAAATTTGAGTAATATTTATACAGATCTTGCAAGTTCTAGCTAATGATTTAGATCAAATCTTGTAAATTTTAACTAGATATAAGTCAAGATCTTGCCATATCTAATGCAAGACCTTGTACGTTACAGCATGATCTTAAACAAAACCTAACAAGTTATAGTAAGATTTCAAAATCTTATAAGATGACCTTAATCAAGATCTTTTAAGTTACAGTAAGATCGTGATCAAGATCTTGTAAGTTACAGCATGATAAGATCTTGCAAGTTATAAGATCTTAATGAAAATCTTACAAGTTTGAGCAAGAGCTTAATCAAGATCTTGTAAGTTATAGCAAGATCTTAATCAAAATCTTGCATGTTTTAAGATACGTAAATCGAGATCTTGAAAGTTATAAGATCTTAGTTAAGAACTTACAAGTTTGAACAAGACTTAATCAAGATCTTGCAAGTTATAGCAAGATCTAAATCAAGATCTTAATTAAAATCTTGAATGTTTTAAGGTGACCTAAATCAAGACCTTGTAAGTTACAGCAAGATCTTAATCAAGATCTTGCAAGTTATAGAAAGATCTAAATCAAGATCTTAATTAAAATCTTGCATGTTTTAAGGTGACCTAAATCAAGACCTTGTAAGTTACAGCAAGATATTAATCAAGATCTTGATTAAATCTTATTAAAATGTACACGATCTTACAAGGTATTATTAAGATTTTAATATGATCTTAGTAATATCTTATAAGATCTTGTAAGATAATGCGTCAAATAATCTTGTAAGATCTTGCAACTTGCAAGATCTTGCAAGTTTTTTTTTGTAAGATCTTATAAGATTTTTTTTGCTGGGGTGGATGATGGGTATTGGGGGATGATGGGTATTGGGGGATGATGGGTATCGGTGGATGATGTGTATTGGGGAATGATGGGTAATGGTGGATGATGGGTATTGGTGGATGATGGGTATTGATGGAATATGGGTATTGGTGGATGTTGGGTAGTATTGAGGGATGATGGGTATTGGGTGATGAGGATGATGGGTATTGGTGGATGATGGGTATTGATGGATGATGGGTATTGATGGATGATGGGTATTGATGGATGATGGGTGTTGGGGGATGATGGGTATTGGGTGGTGATGGGTATTGGGGGATGATGGGTATTGGTGGATGATGGGTATTGGGGGATGATGGGTATTGGGGGAAGATGGGAATTGGTGGATGATGGGTATTGGTGGATGATGGGATATTGTGGATGATGGGTATTGGTGGATGATGGGTATTGGTAGATGATGCGTATTGGTGGATGATGGGTATTGGTAGATGATGGGTATTGGGGGATGATGGGTATTGGTGGATGATGGGTATTGGTGGATGATGGGTATTGGGTGATGATAGGTATTGGTGGATGATGGGTATTGGTGGATGATGGGTAGTATTGAGGGATGATGGGTTTTGATGGATGATGGGTATTGGTGGATGATGGGTATTGGTGGATGATGGGTATTGGTGGATGATGGTTATTGGGGGATGATGGGTATTGGGGATGATGGGTATTGGTGGTTGATGGGTATTGGGGGATGATGGGTATTGGTGGATGATGGGTATTGGTGGATGATGGGTATTGATGGATGATGGGTATTGGGGGATGATGGGTATTGGTGGATGATGGGTATTGGGGATGATGGGTATTGGGGGATGATGGGTATTGGTGGATGATGGGTATTGGTGGATGAGGGTATTGGTGGATGATGGGTATTGGTGGATGATGGGTATTGGTGGATGATGGGTATTGGTGGATGATGGGTATTGGGGGATGATGGGTATTGGTGGATGATGGGTATTGATGGATGATGGGTGTTGGGGGATGATGGGTATTGGGGGGTGATGGGTATTGGGGGATGATGGGTATGGTGGTGATTGTGGTATTGGTGGATGATGGGGATTGGGTGAAGGGATGGGTGTGGTGGATGATGGGTATTGGGTGATGAGGGTATTGGTGGATGATGGGTATGGGGTGATGCTGGGTATTGGTGGATAATGGGTATTGGTGGATGGATGGGATTTGATGGATTATGGGTATTGGGGGAGTGGGTATTGGTTGGATGAGGGTATTGGGGGATGATGGGTTATGGTGGGATGATGGTATTGGAGTGTGATGGGGATTGGTGGATGATGGGTTATTGGGGGGATGATGGGTATTGGGTGTGATGATCGGGTATTGGTTGATGATGGGTATTGGGTGGATGTTGGGTAGTAGTGGGGGGAGATGGGTATGGGGTGGATGATGGGGATTGGGTGATGATGGGTATTGTGGATGATGGGTTTGAGGGGATGATGGGTGGTTTACTGGGGGAGGATGATGGGTATTGGGTGATGATGGGTATTGGTGGATGATGGGTATTGGTGGATGTTGGGTAGTAATGAGGGATTATGGGTATTGGTGGATGATGGGTATTGGGGGATGATGGGTATTGGGGGATGATGGGTATTGGGGGATGATGGGTATTGGTGGATGATGGGTATTGGGGGATGATGGGTATTGGGGGATGATGGTATTGGTGGATGATGGGTATTGGTGAATGATGGGTATTGGTGGATGTTGGGTAGTATTGAGGGATGATGGGTATTGGGGGATGATGGGTATTGATGGATGATGGGTGTTGGTGGATGATGGGTATTAGTGGATGATGGGTATTGATGGATTATGGGTATTGGGGGATGATGGGTATTGGTGGATGATGGGTATTGGGGGATGATGGGTATTGGGTGATGATGGGTATTGGTGGATGATGGGTATTGGGTGATGATGGGTATTGGGGGAGGATGGGTATTGGTGGATGATGGGTATTGATGGATTATTGGTATTGGTGGATGTTGGGTAGTATTGAGGGATGATGGGTATTGGGGGATGATGGGTATTGATGGATGATGGGTATTGATGGATTATGGGTATTGGTGGATGTTGGGTAGTATTGAGGGATGATGGGTATTGGGGGATGATGGGTATTGATGGATTATGGGTATTGGTGGATGTTGGGTAGTATTGAGGGATGATGGGTATTGGGGGATGATGGGTATTGAGGGATGATGGGTATTGGTGGATGATGGGTATTGATGGATGATGGGTATTGGGGGATGATGGGTATTGGTGGATGATGGGTATTGGTGGATGATGGGTATTGGGGGATGATGGGTATTGGGGGATGATGGGTATTGGGGGATAATGGGTATTGGGGGATAATGGGTATTGGGGGATGATGTGTATTGGGGGATGATGGGTATTGAGGGATGATGGGTATTGGGGGATGATGGGTATTGGCAGGGAATAAATTATTGACCGGATCTACAGTGCAGTCATAAAAAAGTTTCGAATTATATTCTGTAGAATGGTCAAAAAAATTGCTGTTTTCCAATAGATTTTTAACCGTCGACATTCCGTTGCACGGTAGTCATGTTCCGATGAAACAGAGTTATCAACATTATAGCTCTTTTTTTTTACGTTTAATACACTGAAACATATGTCACATAATCGCTTTACAATCAGATATCAATATGTCAGTATGAATTTTTAATCCTAGCATTCAATTTGAATTTTCATTAACTCTTCTCTACTCCCCCCCCCCCCCCCCCCCATCCCACCATAAAAAGGTATATTAAAATTTTTATTTCAATGTATGCATGTAGTTGCAATAAAAATAATTTATGCTTTTGGTTTAGGATCAATTGCGAGGTGTCATGGAAGTGGGAGAAGGTCTAAGATAACTCCCGACGTATTAGGAATAGTGCATGGAGGCCCAGATGAGACTGGATGATGAAACCTCAGCATACCAATTCCATGGTATATGTTGACGTCCAAAGGCTACTCCCTGTTAGTTCGAACAGTTCTCCACTGCAGACAATCCCTGGGATGGACATTTCTGTCAATTCATACACACAGCCTTTTGAATATTCCAATATGTATTATGAAATAGCAATTATACACATTCTGATTGCATTTAGTGGAAGTTCATACTGCCAGATGATCCGGGCAGCGAATAAAGTTAAGAGGTTGGATTGGGCTACTGAGTACATCCACGAAGCAGAGACTGGGTTCAGGGATGTCATCTGGACTGATGAATGTACATACTGTGCAACTTGAAAAGTCACAGAAGATTCTGCTGCCGAAAATCGGAGAACTACCACAAAACAAGCCACGGTAATTACACTAAGAAATGAACTAATGTGTTGTTGTTGTTTTTTAATTTGTTAATCAATTTTTTTAGAGCCAAGCATCAAGTGAAGGTGCATGTATGGGGAGGGATATCATGTCGAGATGCAACTGCACTGTGCATATTTGAGGGTATTATGGACAAGTGCCTGTATACTGAAATCTTGGAGAAGAAACTTCTGCCTTGCATCCATGATGTATATTCTTTTGGACATCGTTTCATGCAAGATAAAGACCCCAAACACACATCCTTTCACACACGAGCATCCTTCAAGACAATCACATCAACTGGATGCATACACCTGCAGAGTCCCCAGATGCCAACCCAATATAAAATATCTGGCATGAAATGAAGGAATACATCTGAAGAGAAGTCAAGCCTACCAAAAATTAATCAAAGGACTTCAAGATTTTTGTAAATGTCAGGCACTTACGTAAATTTTACCATGAATTATTGAATTAAATGAAATGCTAATGGGTATTAATTTTTTTTTTGTATACACTTCTCAAATAATTCACAATTATACAATGTACATTTTCAATATATAGGCAGTCTACTATTTATTTTTTATTTAAACGAAGTCTTTTGCAACATTGTTGAATAGATTCAACACAAGTTTTCCATAATGGTTCAAAGTCCACTGGGTTTACCCAGTTTTGGGGGAATAATCCAAAAATAATTGATATAATTCTTATGGACACAGTGCCGGATATTGTCTCATTCCAAATGGTGTCGACATCTTCATCACATCTGGTCCAAACACCGCATTTCTGGCTAGTTTACAAGCCAGTTTCCCAATGCTGCTCTCTCTTTTGAGATGACTGTTCATAGCCAGCACAGTTTCAATGGGTAGTAATTCACCCGTGGTCGGTGACCCCTCAGATGAAATGTTTGTGTATCTGATAGGTAGAGCAGTGGAAGGTGTATTTGTAATGGTGGGAGAAGCAATGGGAGGAGGGGTGGGCAGAATTGGGGTAGTTGCAGGTGATGTTATAGAGGGAGCTTGAAGAGTTGGGGGTCAGAGGTGAAGTAGACGGTAATACTTGGTGTGGGTGGCTAACAAGAAACATTCATTAAAGAAGAAATAGCTGAGAAAGAGAACGTAACATTATTCATCGAGGAAGTCATTAACAATCAATACGCGGAAGAATTAACGAACGGTTTAACCGTTGCGGAAATATGGGAGACGATGGTTACAATTAGACAAAATGCCCGTTTTACGTCCGTGCTACGGTGCGATGCTTACGGTTTTATTGGCATTTTTTTTTAAACTGTCAGGCAGTAGTACGCCCATTCTACAGTGCAAAAACCGGCACGTTATTTTGACTTCTACTGTAACTGTCATCAGGAAGCGAACTGATGGGTCTAGCCACTTCAAGCAATGAAGGCTGAAACATCATCCCTAAAGTTAGCACAGCTAGCATCAGTCTTAAAGAGAATCATTCCTGGCATCATGTGATAAAATGCAGAGTAGTGATAGAATATGATAATAACACACACACACACACAAAATCTCAACCGTGGTAATCATAATATATGGAATAATTAGCAGTGAGCGAGACACTATCAGGGGTAACACACTAAAAAAACAGCGATATATTATTATATATGCTTGGACGTATGTATGTAATTTTTGTACTATGACACTCACGATTTTGTGTTCACTCGTTACCTTGGTTAACGCGCTGTTCGTCATCTGCTGTTTATACTTGAAAATCCATTGCCCAACATGCCAAGCCACCAAGAGTATACAATGTTGGTATTAGGGCTGTGCGATTATTACTATAATTGGGTATTGGCAATTATTAATTTTCATAAAGTAAAGAATCATGATTAATTGATTAATCAGCTGATTATGATATGTAATGGTAATTAAAAATCAAGGTAAGTTTTCAGCTAAAAAACACAGCATGTCAACATTGTCCAGGTCCAAACAAGCTCTTTTATAATTAATTATTTGCCCTGCTGTGGAGAATAGCCTTTCAGAAGGCGTACTTGTTGCAGGAATACACAAAAAACACTGCATGCACGTGAGCCCTAGGATCCCTGAGCCCAGAGCAAACCACACCCAGGTAGATGGGCCTAGCTAAAAGGACAGCTAGAGAGCCTAGCAGTAGCTGGAGGGGGCAGCTGGCTAACCAGCTGCCCCCTACCAGCTGCCTACTGCCCTACACAGAGGGTCATCTGTTCCCAATTAATCTATTTTGGACAGCATCCCCATCGCCCCACTTCAATTTGTCCATTTACTCGATTAATCGGAAATAATCCGAGCAGCCCTAGTTGGTATATCCAGTGAACGAGTACATGTGAGAGTGTTGTGTGTTACATGTGCTGACTAGCTAATAACAAACAATAAAGTATTTGCTGCTTTTTGTGTTAAGCTTCTTGGGTTCCTTCCTGTTTCTTTTATAAGTAAGCAAGTCTTATATAGATTTTGGATTTATACAGCGCAACAATTCTTTGGAAAAGCTTTTATTGCCACGAGTGGGTCTCTTACACTGATTAAAAAAAGTTGGCAGTGTAAATTGCTTGAACAAATTGTGCAAGATAATTTCATAAAGATGAATTTTACACTTTCACTTTATATGCCAATTTTTTATTGAATCACATCCACTAAGGACTGTGTAATATGAGTGGGTGTATGAGTACTTGAGCTACAGCAGAAGGAAGGGCGTGTATGGTCAGTGAAGCTACATTACCTCTTGACTACCATACAAAAATCATTATGTACTGACTATAATTTATGTACAGATAAGCTTTAAATAAGCACAAGAAACAAAACACAAACCAAAAACAACCAACATTGTTTGTTGAAAGAAAAATAAGCAAATTAACTGACTGCCAGTTCCAAATCCATATCGTGACTTGCAACTACCTCTATGAGGCCATAAGACCTGAATTTGGTAATGGTCGTTAATACGATACTGTATCATACCAAGTTGCTTATGGCCTTAGTGGTTGTCATGGCTCCTGAGACCTGTCCTAGTCTTACTCTATGAACTGCATGTAAAAAATGGCCACTTTTCCTTCCCATCACTGTATATCTGGATACTGGAAGCAAATATATTGGGCCACTGTAAGGAAATTCCTGTTCTCTATTCTCACAACATCAACTGAAAATCACACAATATAAAAAAGCAATGCTTCATAGTGACCTTAAAAATAGGGGAAAGAACATACTTTTACTCCAGCAAAATCATATGATGACTAAGCTATCAGGGTGTCATACAGGATTCTGCGCTGGGGGTGGGAAACGCTGGGGGTGGGAAACACTGATGTATACTTACACGAAGCCAGACTCATTTTTGAAACCCACACTGCTTTGATGGACATACCTATGTGAAAGTGTATATGTATACCTTACACTGATCTGTGCTTTGTCACATAATTCAAGCTTATAGCTACTTACTAAATTAAAATTTTGGGGGGGGGGGGGGAACTATGGCTTGGAGGGTGTGGGGGATTTCAGGGTGCTCCTACCACCTCTGCATGAAACCTGGTTATACAAGCTAATATGACACTGTGCTTCTGAAGCTGTGTTTAGAATAATTCAGTCACTGGAAACCATTCCAACATGCACCCACACTTTCTCACAAAGAAATGAAAATTGTGAGCTTAGAGAAACTGACCAATTTACTGATATTGCATTGCAGATACACAATACAAAGAGATAATCGCATAGTAAACTGTTTAAACCATAAATAAGCAATTGGCAATCTGAGAAAGTCCTTCAACAACAGCTCAATGAAGAATAAGCAGATAAGTAAAATGATTTCACTGAAGTTTATCAGAATTATAAGAACTAGAATGACAGGAATTCATACAGCATTATTCACTGGGAGAGAGAAGAGAAACTTTACCACTTAGCCACGTGAAAATGGTGAAGTCATGATCATGAAAACTTGGACAAACTACAATGAATTGCTACAATGTTTTTCATCTCTTATACTGAAATTAATTCAGAAGAGGTAAAAATTAGGGTGGAAATCCTATGAAACTGTGTGTCTAAAACAAAGTAAAACCATATGTTGAGTTGTATGCAATGATTTTCTCCCCCTCACTGTTCAGGACCACACTAAAAGTGTTAGGGTGGCCAAGGGAAAGGCTATGAGTGAGGATAATTTTGGTGGAGCATGTTTTAGAATAATTCAGTCACTAGAAACCATTCCAACATGCACCCACACTTTCTCACAAAGAAATGAAAATTTTCATTAGTACTATGGAACAAACAAACTGGGGAGTCTTTGTCATAAAAATATAGCTAAAACGACCACAAAATATCACTCCATAATCTAGGTCACCCTTGCTGCCTACATTCATTTATCTATACAGTAGCTACCTTAGAAAAAATTGTTCAGGAAACACAACTTCACAAGGAGAACACCAATATGGGTGCCCCATGCAGAAAAAATACTTCAAAACCCACTGACTGCTAGCCATAAAACTACTTATCCAGAAGCATAAGCCAGGGTAGACAGCAAAAGCTTCCTTCCAGTCCACCATAAGACACTCACAGTACCCAGTAGCTGTACAACGAATCAGTAGACCAGGGAAGCGGCTAAGGAGAGGAATCGTTGCCGCGAAAGACTTTATGTGCAGAACGGCTGACCCTCACCTTTGACCTCACGCAATGTCTTTGCGCGCGCTCTTGTTGCTAGCTTTCACCTTCGACCTTTGTGGAAAGTTGTCCTTGGTGACCCTGCAAGATTGATTTAGGAGGTGGTTCGTTAGGTTGGTTGCATCTGTGGTTGTTGGCTAGGCTGCATTTGTGCTACCTGTGAGTGATGATAAAGGAGAAGAGGACTGCAACGGCAGGAATTCACTTATGCTATGTGATAACAAGTAAGTGATGGCTCCTCTTAAAATGTTGAAAATTTTCCGTCTAATATTATGGGTAGAGCTTCTGTGGTACAGAATGACATTGTCTCCAACTAGAATCTCTCCAACTGTACGTTTCCAAGGTTAATACTGCATGCGTGCACACTTATCCGTATTATTTCACTTAGCTACTGTGGTATTTCACTTAGTTTCCACTTAGTTACCGTGCTATTTCACTTAGTTAACGCCCTACTTCACTTTCTTTGTGCGACTTCAATTGAAGAGTGATTTTCCCACACATTTTTGAATGGGCAATTTACGTGCCGTACTATTAAATTTAGAAATTGTTGTGACAATACGCCATCTGACAAGGAATAGTGTGATAAATCATTAAGATGAACAAACTCAAAGCCTGTTTCATTTTGTTTTTCTTCATATACACGTTCCATATCATCGTCAGGAGTGGCAGTAAACACTCGGCCACTGTAACTAATGAAATGCCCCCCCCCCCACCTCCCTAGTACTTTAGTGAGATTGTGTTGTTGTTTTTTCCCATTAGTGTACTGGCAATTTTTAATTAACAGTGGTATACATGATGACAGTGGCTAAGGTGTAAGGCTAAGTAGGAAAAATAAATAATATAAAATAAAAAAAAGAGAGTGGGGAAATTTTTATTCTAAGTCTTGACACAGAATTACATCTTATAAGGTGTATTGCATGATTAACTTTAATGTCGATTTCCCCCCCCCCCCCTCCCCCATTAACTTAGCTCCCCCTTGGGTGACAAGCCGGAAGAGCCTAATGATGATAGGGATAATAGGGTGTTGAACTTGTCTACAATCTGTATGGGTCATGAGATCCTCAGAAGTGTGTCTAAGAGTTGGCCAGAGATATATTTATCGTATTGACAGTGGTTAGTGTGCAGCAGTTCAATATGATGGGATTTCTTGGATAATATTTGTTTGACTAGGTACTAGTGATGTGCTTGAGCACAAATGGCGAGCGAGCCTAAAGACTATACTATTTTTATATGAATGATTTTGACTTCTAACACTGAAGCTACTGAAAATAAGGTCCAGTTTTTTTAATTTAGCATACAGGGTAAAGGGATTTCAGTGCCATAGTAACAACTCTCTGCAACTGCTTGGAAGAAAAAAAACAACAACAAAAATACACATTTATTTAAAAGTTTCTTTGTGATATTCTTTAGCTAGTTAGTGGTTGTAACACAATGCTTTGACACAACTGGACATGCACCTACACAGACTTACCTTCGCGGTAGTCTAGTGGACAATGTATTTTGTTTTACAACCTTTAAAAGCTTCTGGCGAATTTAGCCATGTTAGAGAAGAAGAAAGTAAGGACAGATAGTTAGCTACCTGTGCAGCCGTTTTCCTTTGGGTTAGAACTGTAGAAAGTAATGATGGAGCCTCAGGGAAGCCAGTATAATCAAGCAGTACTAAGTCCAGTAGCAATAGATGTCTACCTAATACAGGTATTAGTAGGAAGGGGTGATGAATCTGTAATGATAGAAAGAGTGCTAGGAGTGTGAGAGAAGCAAGCAAGAGAAGATTTGATTCAGTTTATTTGAATGTTAGAAGTGAATGTCATACTATTCTGTGTTGAAACCACTTTATTTACCTGTATAAAGTTGGGTTTTTTTCTGTAGCCTTACTTTATACATTAAAATATGATGGGAAGAGAAATGTATTTTATTTTATCACTTTTAAAAAGTCACTGATGAAGGCTACATGGAGCCGAAACATTTGAACTATTATTACAGATACTACAGAAATTAAAAATAAATATATTTTAGTATGAAACTATATATTTTTATGTAGTAATAATGAATCTTTATGTAATACTTAATTAAGTTATTTTACCATCACTTCATCCTTGGTCGTAACTTGTGATACCTAAATTTTAATCAGTGAATGAGTATTGATCAAAACTGAATCCTGTCATTCATTAGTAGTGTATGCCTGTGTGTGCAACTAGTTTCCTGTGTAGAAATGTTTCTTCTATAATATATAGAGCTTACGTTTCTTCCCTGTCACTAACCTCTAAAATTAATGTTGTGGTTTTTTACCACACTGTCTTGACCGTTCTATTTCTGCATTGTACTACAGTATGTGTTCATGCATGCCTCTACCTCTTGTTGTGTTACAACTGACTCCAATCTAGAGATCCAGAACCGCCGTGTTAGTGAATATTTTTAAGAGACTATACCTCTCAGCTAGAATTTGATAAACTGTTTCTAACAATTTCTTGGTGGGATTAGCTTGCAGAGTATAGTTGAATTTCATGATTGCATTTATTCACTTCAATGTGTTTTGTTTTTCTATTGCTTTTCCTTGTAGTGGAGTGGGTGAAGCTGCTTTCGATGTCTCTGACTTAGACTAGCTGTGAATGATGGCTCAAGAAGTGTCAACATTTGATCATAGAGTTACCTGACATTGCTGAAGTGATGGCAAGGTGAGTGTTCTCTAGAGTGTGTTTGTAATAAGGAAGTATTGATTCCAATACGTCTACATTGCTAGAAGGTATCACCAACACTCAGAGCAACTAGTGGCTCTGGCTAGCTTGTTGTGATCACCTAGGACACAAGTGTGTGTGTTTGTGTCAATAAATATACACTCGAACCTCTCTTATCCGTTCGTCTAAGTTACGGACACCTCTGTCTACCGGACACCAACTAAAATTATTGACTGCGTACGGATCGTCAGTGTAGTCGGAAAGCTACCAAATTAAACGAATAAAATCGGGAAAATATTTCGCGTGTGGCACTTCGAGTGTATTTGATCGTAGCGTTGTTTGCGGAGATGGAGCAGGGAATCAACAGGCAGTTAGTGCGTCTACCGCTAGTTCTTCTCAGAACTCGTTGACCGGCGGCGTCGCTGCTAGTTCTTCTCAAAACTCTTTGAAAGGCAGTGCGCTGCTAGTTCTTCTAAGAACTCAACGACCAGCGGTGGTGGAGGTAAGGTCGCGGTAACTAAACCAAGCGTAGCGTTTTAACTCTAGAAAGAAAGCTGGAGATAATATCAGAAGTTAAGAAAGGGAAGTTAGTGAGGCAGTGTCTGGACAGTTTGGTGTTCCAAAATCTACAGTGAATGGACAGTTTGGTGTTCCAAAATCTACAGTGAATGATATTTGGACATGAACGATGAAGAAATTGTAGAAGATGTTTTGCAAGAGAGAGAAGAATCTGAGACCAAAAATGAAGATGAAGCTTCTTCAAATGCAGTTACTCCATTGCAAGCTTGTGCTGCTTTCGATACTAAAAATGAAGATGAAGCTTCTTCAAATGCAGTTACTCCATTGCAAGCTTGTGCTGCTTTCGATACTGCTTTGGAGTGGTTGGAGTCCAAAGGCAACACACACCCTGCACATCTTATGCTGGTAAAAAGTTGGAGAGACGATGCAGCTCAGCCTAGCTTGAAGTCTATGAAGCAAACTAAAATCACTTCATATTTTAAATAAATTGATTCATGTATTATTTTTTAATTTTAAGTAATATACTAATTCAATTATCAAATAATTAATTGTATACACGGTTCACACCGAATAAATTAAGTATTTCTGAGTTACGGACATTTCTTAGTTACGGACACCCCTTGGTCCCAGACTGTCCGGATAAGAGAGGTTTGAGTGTACATGTAAATATGTTCGTCAAGTAATGTAATCAGATGTCACTGTATATGAGACCAGTACTATCGCAAGATGTTGATAATCTTAGTGATCTGAATGCTAGTCCGTACTCTGGCAAGTTTCTGAAGGCTGATCTTATGCAATATAACCTGTGATTTCCCCCTTAGTGAATTTGTGCCTCCCAAAAATTGCTGATTTAATTCCTGGGGAACACTATTGCAGTAACAAGGAGTGACTAATGCAGTAACATTAACACATGATCCAGTGGCTGTTCTGTTGGAAGATGTCTATTATTTCAGCTAACTTTGTTTTGTGTAATCTATGACCTTCAGTGGCATTGGCATCAGCTGTGTCTAGTTCAATTCTAGCTAGGAGTTTATACCTCCATGTATTCTACATACACAAGGAGTCTATATGTAGGATAACAAGTTCTGTTCTGTTAGTCAGTTTTGTCATTGAGTTTCATATCACTAAATTACCAGCTGTAGCTGTACCAAGTAGAATGCTTGGTTTCCCTGAGTTGGAACATCTCTAAAAATATTCCAGTCTGCGAAACGTTTTAGTTCTTTTAGAACCTTTTAGAGGAGCCCTGTAATGGCAGTCAAATGTGGGCACATCTGAACAATTTTTCAAATTTTATCCATCTGTGTCTCTGGCTTGTAGTTTATAAGCACATTATTTATTCCTGACAGGCTTTAGGATCTATTTTGATCACGTCATATTAAACCTCGCTTTACTGGACTCTTTACCTATTGCTATGCGGCAGGTAGGCTGACATTAAGTAGTTTGTTCAGTTCCCCTCACTAATTGGGAAAACCACAAACAATAGATGACATAATAAGGTGGTATATCCTGTGACGTAAGACTGCTCTAACTTTTTGTGTGTGTTGTATTTCTATATGGCTGACTGAGTTGAATAATTCATGTGCCATGAAATATCTTAGTGGTTATTCAGTCATTCTCGGCTGAAATAATTATTGGCTGTTAGAACGAGAAAAATTTGCTATTATCTTAGTGGTTTTACCCACAGTAATTAAGCCCACCATCACATCACCCGAGCCCAGGTAAAGGTCAGCAGAGGACCTGCAAATACTGCGACCATTCGGCTAAGCGATCACGTGTGGGGTGTCACATGTGGAGCAATGGCATCCGGGCACAAGTACATTAGTCCTGATAGCCACTGTTCTCAGTGCTTGTAGCCTAAGCCTAGTAGCTACCTGTTATACTTCCTTGCCAGAATGGCTGGTTCACCCGGCACTATTAGCTCTCTAAGGATGGCTGCTCATCAGTGGTGGTATTATTATTAACCCTCAGCGCGCATGCGCCCAGAGGGTTACAGTAGTCCTAGTGTCAGTCGTTCTGTCACTCTGTCTGTCAACAGGCACTTCTGGAAGGTAGGAACCAGCCAGGCTCTGAAAACGGCATCAAACAGCAGTATTTCACGAAGTAAGTTCCTTTAATATGCCAGAATTTTGATTTTGGACTTCATTTTCCAGAAAAAAGTGAGTCTTTCCAGAGCCGTGCGATCGTAGGCTTACAGCGGGAACCGCCCCTTAAAAACATGCTTGTCACGTGAGCCAGCTTGCAGGTTGCAAATCACTTTTAAATAGCTAACAATTACATGCATTCAGCGTGAGGTGGTGCGTTGCGTAGTCGTTGAGTGAGCAAGTACCTAACCTAATAGTCTCTGGTTCGAATCCTCGTCGACGATATTTTTTTTGTTCATCTTTTTTTTTCATCCTGTTTTTTTTCTTTTTCCTTTTGTCTTCTTGCCTTATTTTCCTCTTCCTACTGTTTTTTTTCTTTTCTACCTTTTCCTTTCATTTCCTCTTTCTTTCCTGTACTGTTTTTCTTTCTTTCTTCTTCCTTTTTCTTTTCTTCCTACCTATTTTCATTCATTCCTCTTCTTTATCATACTAGCTAACTAGCGCTGAGGGTTTGCACTTCAGTGCTCTAGTTTAAATAGTAATGGGCTGGAGATATACATTACTGTACTCTATGTAATTAGCTTTCTGTAGGTCAGGTTGGATTAATAGGATCTAAATCATCAATCAGTGGTGAATGGCCTTCATTAACCCTCAGCGCGCATGCGCAAGAGGGTTACAGTAGTCCTAGTGTCATTCATTCATTCATTCATTCATTCATTCTGTCACTCTGTCTGTCAACAGGCACTTCTGGAAGGTACATAGGAACCAGCCAGGCTATGAAAGCGGCATCAAACCGCAGTATTTCACGAAGTAAGTTCCTTTAATATGCCAGAATTTTGATTTTGGACTTCATTTTCCTGAAAAAGCGAGTCTTTCCAGTCTAATCGCCAACGTGTAGCTTCCGGTAATTCCTATTGTTGCGCGCTCATTACCCGCCATCCCGTTGGACCAGAAAATATGGCTGACAGTGTATCTGAGGTCTCTTGAGTTTTAGGGCGGTGTCCGTATACTTTTGACTGTAACTTGTGTTTCCTTGGATCTACTAGAGGTAAGTACACGTTTTCCTTACTATTATTAGTAGAAAAACGTTCATGTTAGTATTATAGACCGCTTGGAGTATTTCAATTCAGGCTTACATTGTTAGTTGCCGTGTACTTTAACTCAAGCTGTGATGTCTTAACTTAAGGGACACAATATTTTTTGTAAGCATTTCATTGCACAATGTTTAGGCTACCACCTAATATATATTTTATTTAAAAAACTTCACTTTCCAGTAAATGGCCTACTTTTACAAATTCAGTCTAAAAACCACAACATCTAATACAATATAACTAATACACACATATGTTCAATTGCAAGTTTCATCATCACTGTCTTCACCAAAAATTGATGTCATGATATTGTCTATTTCTTCAGTGACCTCAGTGGACTCATCAGGTAGTGTCTCCATCAAAGTCTTCCATCTCAATCCCTTCACTCTCCGTTTGCTCTCTGGTGGATGTCACATTGTTGCAGCCAATGCATCTGCAGCCTGGACCACAGCAATTGTTGTGCTTGCGGCAACTGCACCGTCTTGTGTGGCAGCCAGTTCTACACCTGCATCCATTCAGAACGGCATCAACTTTTTGCTTTGCTCGGGCAATATTCTCAGGAGTGTCCCACAAAACTTCCAACTGATCTTCCTTCTTGAGCCAGCCGAGATACTTCATGAGTACCTGCTTCATGGGTATGAATATTATGAAATTACAGAGCAAGAGTTATTATTGGTAGGTTTTTGGGTATTGTATTCGTATGTAATATCACAATTCATATTCATTTGAGATTGGGTAACATTCCCGTGGAGTGATCCTGGTTCTTTCACTGTTCTTCGTCTCCGTTTAGAACGATGAACTGGTATAGGGGAAGCTTGGTCTGGCTGGGGACTGATAGTCACCGTTTCTTGTGGCCCAAGTAAACATGTCTCTGGCATTGGCTGCATGACTTGAATTGATGTACCGTGCCAGCTTCGGGTGGCGTCTAAACTGGATACTACAGCATGTGGTTGTAGTATATCAATATTGTCCACCGATACTATCGTAAGTGCATTTGGTATTAATGATGGCTTTATTCCCTTAACAAGTCTAGTTTGAACGACATGTGTTGCTAACCTGTTGCTAGTATCCAGTGATGCAACAGCACCAATTCTATTCATTATTTGTACTAATACTTGGTCTCCTCCATGACATAGAATTGTTTCAGTTAGTAGTACGTGAAGGGGAGCACTGCAGGCATGATTGGCATTAAATAAGAGAACACACAAAATATAGAAATGTAAAAACCAAAATTTAATTTAATGGAATCAATTTGAGTGGCAATGAGGGCACCAGCTGCGTCCAATGTGGGATTAGAACTCTGCTCACCTAACTTTGCTTGAGCTAAGACTTTTCCCCACTGATCACATTTAAGTAGGAATTTAAGACTTCTGGCGATGAGCAATGCCTAAAATAGTTTTTCTCTACTTGCTTAGGTTAGCAATTGCAAGATTGACATGGTTGTGGGGCCTTTACTCTGGTGCGAACAAGACAGTAGTGATCCTGGCAGAGAAGTGTGCTTCCGTCACTGTCTACTGACATGCTCGTGTTTGTGACTACCTTCTCTCCGACTATTTCCTCTATTTCCTGTCTGCCAGCAATGTTGCTGTGTCTATAGACACCCTTGGTGCAGGTGAGTATACCACATAGGACTTTAGTGGTGGGTGGCTTTTCCTCCCAACGTGGGTGGAAATTAGGATTGTTTTTATTCCTTGAAGCTTGTTTGTAACAAGCATGACATATGCATGCCTCATTAGGAGTGGTTTTGGTTGCTCTAATAAGTGCTGCAACATTGCAATCAGATTTGAAAGCAAGATGTACATAATTTGTACTCTTTTTTCCGCACAAGTGGCACGGACCACATTTACCATCGTGTACGCTAATTTGTGCCATATTGCCATACACATACCATACCACAATATAGATATGAGATCAGGTGGAGAGACGACTTGGGGGAGGAGAAAGGTGCACACTTGGAACGGACACTGCAACTTCGCGAGAGGAAAAAGGCTGCTGGAAGAGATGGAAGAAGAAATCAACTCAAGCCTATGTTTTACTACATGCCTGTTATTTTTCAAAATTTGAAATTGTGTCATTAGATGTCATCATAGTTATTGTGTTGTTTATTGTTTCAGCTATTATCTCATTATTGTTTACATATTTTTGAATGAAATGTTAGCATAATTTTGGAAAAGTGGAACATGGGACACTAAAGTAAATATTACCAAGGTAAACTACAGGTATTAATCTACTGATCTTACCAGTGATGTGGCCAAAACAGATATTTCCAGGAAATGGCCCACAAAAGAACAACAGTGGATTGCCTGTACACTTAAAGATATAACTTCCGTTTGGTTGAAGCTATCAAAACCAGATTTTCACCACGACGTGTGCCTTCCAATGAATATCATTTGTTGGGATTCCTAGTAATCTATGGGTATCTAAAAGGGGTGCTAATTGCAGCAACTAAAAAACAGACTTATTCATAGTATACGGAAAACAGTAAATTATTTCAGTCGCGGTTGCAAATGGTTTTGTACGAATGGCACTATGGAACGAGAAGCTCCGTGACCTTCGACCTCGGTGGCCAGCAGCCGCAGCCACTGAACTTCAACCCTAGTTCTGACCGCACCATAATGGAGTCAGTGGGGCCTTCAATTTCTTCTGATACTGAGGTTGTGTTATTCTACTGACCGCACCATAATGGAGTCAGTGGGGCCTTCAATTTCTTCTGATACTGAGGTTGTGTTATTCTACTAACATGCTTTACATACTATTCATCTTGTGTATCAGTGATATCAGTACCATTATAAGATTTTATTTAGCTACAATAATTTATTAGCTGTAGTCTTTGTTGTTACATATCTGTCTGTAGGGCCACTTGTGTACCTTTCCTGGCTGCAACAAAAAATATTCCAGACATTATCGACTAAAAACTCATCAAAAAAATATTCATGGTATTGAAAGCGATCTACAATGTACCCGAAACTTTCAGTGCCCATTCAGCTGTGGAGATGTTAAGTTGTTTCGAACCAGTACTGAGCTTCTTCATCATTGTGAGGAGTATCATGATGATAAATTAGGCAAGCATGACACTTACATGCTTTCCACTACTAGTGTTCACTAGTAGTGGAAAGTTCGCCCGCAAGCTTGGAGGTCAAAGGTCATGGGGCTTCTCGTTCCATAACGCGATTCGTTTTGTACAGCTCGCATTGGACTTCCGGTACGTTGGCGATTAGACTGTTTCCAGAGCCGTGCGATCGTAGTTTACAGCGGGCGACACGCCCCTTAATCACACGGGGTCGCGTGAGTATATAATCATTCCGCCCGCATGTCGTGTTGCAGTTGGTAGCGTTCCAGTTCTCTCTGTACAATTATTGTGTCGTCTTCTCTCTGAGTAGAGGTCTCCCTTGCCTAGGTCAGTTCCATTCATCAACGGTAAGTTCTTTGAGTATGCCTGCTTTTCAAAAAGTGTGTCCTAAGTGTGCTAGTGTCCTCCATGTTAGAAAGTCCCGATGTCCCTGTGGTCATTGTTTTTCTACCAAGCCAAGTATTGTGAATACCAACCCAGAGAGTACCAGTATTATGAATACCAACCCAGAGAGTACCAGTATTATGAATACCAACCCAGAGTGTACCAGTATTGTGAATACCAACCCAGAGAGTACCAGTATTGTGAATAACAACCCAAACTGTACCAGTATTGTGAATACCAACCCAGGAGTACCAGTAGAATACCAACCCAGACTGTACCAGTATTGTGAATACCAACCCAGACTGTACCAGTATTGTGAATACCAACACAGAGAGTACCAGTATTGTGAATAACAACCCAAACTGTACCAGTATTGTGAATACCAACCCAGAGAGTACCAGTATTGTGAATACCAACCCAGAGTGTACCAGTATTGTGAATACCAACCCAGAGAGTACCAGTAATACCAACCCAGAGAGTACCAGTATTGTAATACCACCCATGAATACCAACCCAGACTGTACCAGTATTGTGAATACCAACCCAGAGAGTACCAGTATTGTATGTACCAGTATTGAATACCAACCCAGAGAGTACCAGTATTGTGAATACCAACCCAGAGAGTACCAGTATTATGAATACCAACCCAGACTGTACCAGTATTGTGAATGCCAACCCAGAGTGTACCAGTATTAATACCAACCCAGAGAGTACCAGTATTATGAATACCAACCCAGTGTGTACCAGTATTATGAATACCACCCAATGTACCAGTATTGTGGAATACCAACCCGACAGTACCAGGATTGTTAATACCAACCCAGTGGTGTACATATTGTGAATACCACCCCGAGGTACCATATTGTTAATACACCCAGATGGTACCAGTATTGGGAATACCACCCAGAGAGTACCAGTATTATGAATACCAACCCAGTGTGTACCAGTATTGTGAATACCAACCCAGAGTGTACCAGTATTGTGAATACCAACCCAGAGTGTACCAGTATTGTGAATACCAACCCAGAGTGTACCAGTATTGTGAATACCAACCCATAGTGTACCAGTATTGTGAATACCAACCCAGAGTGTACCAGTATTGTGAATACCAACCCAGAGTGTACCAGTATTGTGAATACCAACCCAGAGAGTATCAGTATTATGAATACCAACCCAGAGAGTACCAGTATTATGAATACCAACTCAGTGTGTACCAGTATTGTGAATACCAACCCAGAGTGTACCAGTATTGTGAATACCAACCCAGAGAGTACCAGTATTATGAATACCAACCCAGAGTGTACCACCAGTTATGGTGAATACCAACCAACTGTACCAGTATTGTGAATACCAACCCAGAGAGTACCAGTATTGTGAATACCAACCCAGACTGTACCAGTATTGTGAATACCAACCCAGACTGTACCAGTATTGTGAATACCAACCCAGACTGTACCAGTATTGTGACTACCAACCCAGAGAGTACCAGTATTGTGAATGCCAACCCAGAGAGTACCAGTATTGTGAGTACCAACCCAGAGAGTACCAGTATTATGAATACCAACCCAGTGTGTACCAGTATTGTGAATACCAACCCAGTGTGTACCAGTATTGTGAATGCCAACCCAGAGTGTACCAGTATTGTGAATTCAAACCCAGTGTGTACCAGTATTGTGAATACCAACCCAGTGTGTACCAGTATTGTGAATACCAACCCAGTGTGTACCAGTATTGTGAATACCAACCCAGTGTGTACCAGTATTGTGAATGCCAACCCAGAGAGTACCGGTATTATGAATACCAACCCAGTGTGTACCAGTATTGTGAATGCCAACCCAGAGAGTACCAGTATTATGAATACCAACCCAGAGTGTACCAGTATTGTGAATACCAACCCAGAGTGTACCAGTATTGTGAATACCAACCCAGAGAGTACCAGTATTATGAATACCAACCCAGAGTGTACCAGTATTGTGAATACCAACCCCCAGTATTGTGATGCCAACCCAGAGTACCAGTGTACCAGTATACCAACCCAGTGGTACCATTATTGTGATACCAACCCAGAGAGTACCAGTTTATAATACCAACCACGTTTGTAGTAATACCAACCCAGAGTGTACCAGTATTGTGAATACCAACCCAGAGAGTACCATATTATGAATACCACCCAGTGTACCAGTATTGTGAATACCAACCCCCAGAGTGTACCATACCAATGTGTACCAGGTGATACCAACCCAGAGTGTACCAGTATTGTGAATACCAACCCAAGTACCAGTATTGTGAATACCAACCCAGAGTGTACCAGTATTGTGAATACCACCCAGACTGTACCAGTATTGTGAATACCACCCAGTGTGTACCAGTATTGTGAATACCAACCCAGAGTGTACCAGTATTGTGAATGCCAACCCAGAGTGTACCAGTATTGTGAATACCAACCCAGAGAGTACCAGTATTATGAATACCAACCCAGTGTGTACCAGTATTGTGAATACCAACCCAGTGTGTACCAGTATTGTGAATACCAACCCAGAGTGTACCAGTATTGTGAATACCAACCCAGAGTGTACCAGTATGGTGAATACCAACCCAGAGAGTATCAGTATTATGAATACCAACCCAGAGAGTACCAGTATTATGAATACTAACCCAGTGTGTACCAGTATTGTGAATACCAACCCAGAGTGTACCAGTATTGTGAATACCAACCCAGTGTGTACCAGTATTATGAATACCAACCCAGTGTGTACCAGTATTATGAATACCAACCCAGAGTGTACCAGTATTGTGAATACCAACCCAGAGTGTACCAGTATTGTGAATACCAACCCAGTGTGTACCAGTATTGTGAATACCAACCCAGATTGTACCAGTATTATTGTACTGCTTGTACCATATTTTGTTTATAAGTTAAATGAAACAGTGTATATAGCAACAGTTTATCTGTGCTATTCTAGTCTCATACAACAAGTGGTACAAGTGGTACAATATGTTATACGGCACACAAATTAAGTTATACCATGTAGTACTTAAAACAAAACAACTTATACTTGTATATACTTGTATTTAATTTTGTAATTTTGATAGTATAATAGGTGGTACGATTGGTAAATTCTGTAGTGCTGGTGTTACCTAGGGGCTAGAGCTAGGGCTAGGGCTAAAGACTTACATGTGTACTGTTTGTACAATTTCAAGTTTTTTTTATGTTATTTGTAGTCAATATCATACTACAAGTGTTGCAAGCTCGTTCTCGTGTACCACTCTAGGTACATCCTGCATTATCTTCTAACTCATAGTTTGTACCGCATGTGGTACTTGGTGTACCACCTATGTGAAGTAGTGTGTGTGATGCATAATCACTTATTAAGCATGTATCAATTGTGTTACATCACGTACCACAAGGTGGTATGCCACAAAACAAAATTGCCTATTTTTAAAAAGCAATATTCCATCAACTGTAAAACTTGCCACATGTAACACTAGTTTTTCAATTCTTGATTGCACGTTTGGAAATGTACTGCATGTACCATATTGTTTTTATAAGTTAAATGAAAAAGTATGTATAGTAACAGTTTATCTGTGCTAATCTAGTCTCATACAACGAGTGGTACAAGTGGTACAATATGTTATACGGCACACAAATTAAGTTATACCATGTAGTACTTAAAACAAAACAACTTATACTTGTATATACTTGTATGTAATTTTGATAGTATAATAGGTGGTACGATTGGTAAATTCTGTAGTGCTGGTGTTACCTAGGGGCTAGAGCTAGGGCTAGGGCTAAAGACTTATTTCAAGTTTTTTTTATGTTATTTGTAGTCAATATCGTACTACAAGTGTTGCAAGCTAGTTCTCGTGTACCACGCTAGGTACATCCTGCATTATCTTCTAACTCATAGTTTGTACCGCATGTGGTACTTGGTGTACCACCTATGTGAAGTAGTGTGTTTAATGCATAATCACTTGTAATGTATGTATGATGGGATACATCACGTACCACAAGGTGGTCCTAGGGGGCTAGAGCTAGGGCTAGGGTAGAAGACTTACTTGTGTACTGTTTAAACTGTACTTACGGGGGACCCTTTACCAACCACGTGGGGTGGGGCCATACAGAAACTATCACGTGCACGTGATATTCTCCTGTATCAAATGAATAATATAATTATATTGATTTTTTGGTTGTGTAATGTGCGTCAATTTTAGTGTTAGCCAACACCCAACTTGCTTAGTGCTACACATATTATGGCCAGTTTGAAGGAGATTGTAGGTAGGGAAGGGCGTGTTTTCGAGAGGGAAACTTTAGCAAGTGTCCGGCAACTTCCTAATGCAACAGTGAGCAGCAAATCACCGTATCTGCCTCTTCCAGGAATTGTAAATATCCGTACATCGCCTTATTTTGGACCTGGAAGGTACCACAGATACAGAATTGACGACTTCCCTTCAAGAGCAGCACATTCTTATTCCTCTGTAAGAAATAAGCATACTGAATTCAAGGGTTTTCTATCTGGCAATCATGCTTTTCGAGACTCTAATGTTTCGATTGATTGTGACCAAGGTCTTGGTGATATGTCAAATAACAAACTAGTATCACGAGGTGTTCAAAAAGTGGATATTATAATTCGGGCGGCACAAAAGACTCCAGTTGTACTCATAGAGGTTGAATCAAGTAGCAATGTTGAAAGCACAGTGGCCAAACTTTCGATCGGATTAATGAGTCAACTTCTATATTTAAGAAGACGTGGAATGTTTATCGATGAAGTCAAGGGTTTTTTCATGCCCGTTAATGAAGGATATGCTGAAGAAGTTACTGGTACATTTGTTGATGAAAACATTCGATTTGTGTTCGACAGGAAAGCGTTAAAACGTGATGAGGTTGAAGACTCCATCGTTCAGGCTTGGCGAAATCAAAAGAATTTGGTACCATTGCTCAGTAATTCTTTTTTATGTCTTCCCATTAATCCACAATCAATTCAAAGATATTTTGGCGAAAACGCTGTTCAAGTGAGGTCTGGGCTTTCAATTGTCATACATGATAGTGAAAAAAAATTGTACTTCAAGTACAGTCTTGAGTCAAACGATTCAGAAATGTTGTTAATGCTTAAACGTAATAGACCTGCATTATCAGTCTATCCTGTTGATATATTCGATGCTTTTAATCGACCTTTCTTTCAATTTCCAGAAATGTTACCACCTATCAAAAAACACGATATTACTTCTAGTGCTATCTTGATTGAACTTGTAAATGGGACAATACAAGCACTACAAGAGTTGCATGAATTGGGCAAGGCTCACAACGATGTGAGACTTGAAAATATTTGTTTTCGTCCCACAGACCATACTCCAGTCTTGATAGACTTTAGTAGATCTTGTGATGTGTCTGAATCTCTTTGGTCTGGTAGATTTGGAAATTCAACCATGCATGAGTTTCATGAAGCATCATGGATTGCCGGAAAACTTGACTTTAGGCAAGTGTCCATAATGATAACGTACATACAGAGTACGAATGCTAGTATAGATTATCACCAAATAAAAGTGAATGATCAAGCCCATCAATTTCTTCAACAGATGTTCTTTCAAGGTATGTTAAATGTTTAGCATGAATATTATACCAATGTATGATCTCTCGTTTCTTTAGGTGTATATGACGGAAATTTGTACAACGACTGGTGTCGTTCACTTTGTGAGGATACACAGAATTGACAGACTAACTTTATTGCTTTTCCTTCTTCTCTTTTTTTGTTACAACATTTTATTTCATGATTTTCACAGCACACTGTAGTATAATTTGTTGAGACATCAATTTGTTATAGAGATGTACCACTTTTAATAAAGTTTATCACCAACTGAATAAACAAAAAAAAAAAAAAAAGACATATTACTACATAACAATGCAAAGTAATTGGGTTGTACCTCAACGAGAGCAACATCCATTGAGTAGCGAAATGGGTTAGGGACCAATTGTCGGTAAAAAGGCAAGAGAATTTCTAATAGGATGTGATAAACCTAAAGAAAATAAGGCCCGGTAAAATAATCCTTAAACGATTACAAAAGCTTTTAGTAATCATTCAAGTCAAGTCAATGATGAATAACAGTAGCATTAACTTCTAAATTGTATTCGTGAAAATTATTACAATATACCTACCTCATTTTCTGTCAATTTCAGTGTTTTTAGTGATAGGTCCTGTTCTTGGCACAGTGCCAGGTGTTGCCTTTTTTTAAGAGTAGAGAAGTAGAAAGAATGTCTCCGTGAGCTCATTACATTTTGACACTAAAGAAATAAAGAGTAATAATTACTGTTGATATGAAACAAGTAGACATGTCTTACTTCTTTTTCCGTCACAAATGAAACCAATTCATTATAATATCTGCAAAAAAGAACTTATTTTCACTTTACTCTAATATATAGCTAATCATGTCAAACAGCTTTTAACTAGACTTTGCTATACATCAATTAAGTAAAAACAAATTTCATTTGCTTACCGACTTGAACTAATTTGGTTGGACTGTAAACACACAACAAAAGACACTATAAATACATTATTTTTAACGTTGTTGTGGTTTTGTGGCCTACAGTAGGGGTCAAAAAAAAAAAGTTCCCATAGCAACCAGACTCTTTAGTGACTAACAGAAAAATAAAATTATTTATATCACCAACTACACTTATTTTTATGTAACTAAACTTAAAACAATGAAAGATTGCTGTTAAAAGTTCCTATTTCTTTAGTAGTCAGCTCTTCATAGCGAATAGGCAGCCCAAGATCGACCTCCTGCAAATATAACATTTTCGGTTTCAAATTACAGCATGGTCGTCAACAACTCTGCCGTATAGGTTGCACTATCTAATTGTAGGAAAATCATTGCAGGGCCAGTCAAAAAGTTTTCTGACGGTTGTCGAGAAAATCTCAGTTTTGTCTCCCAGATCAAGATAAAATGGCGTCTCTGAGGCACAAAATTGTGAATATCTGGAGATCCATGGCCCATTGAGCCAAAATCGCCGTGACTGGCCCTCGAGTAAGTCCTAAAGTAGCCAGTGGAGCTGTCACACTAAAGCTAGGAGTGATGATGAAGCCAAGATTTGACGCCGAAAATTTGCCTCAGGGGGTCCTCGGTCAAGCCTCGCTGGCTGCTCATTGAAAAGCAAGAGCTAGCTAATAAAGAAACTTGAACACATTATAATTTCATGTTTGGAGCATAGTTCATAAAAATAAGTGTAGTGGATGATACAAACAAAAACCGTAACTCATGAATAATTAATGAACAAGTTGTATAATCTGGCTGGCCCTAATTGCACACAAAATTGTGAATATCTGGAGATCCATGGCCCATTGAGCCAAAATCGCCGTGACTGGCCCTCGAGTAAGTCCTAAAGTAGCCAGTGGAGCTGTCACACTAAAGCTAGGAGTGATGATGAAGCCAAGATTTGACGCCGAAAATTTGCCTCAGGGGGTCCTCGGTCAAGCCTCGCTGGCTGCTCATTGAAAAGCAAGAGCTAGCTAATAAAGAATCTTGAACACATTATAATTTCATGTTTGGAGCATAGTTCATAAAAATAAGTGTAGTGGATGATACAAACAAAAACCGTAACTCATGAATAATTAATGAACAAGTTGTATAATCTGGCTGGCCCTAATTGCAGTACAGACTTTAGAAAGTCCTTAAACCAACTCAACTTGACCCCTACTGTATTTGCAATTAAGGCCAGCCAGATTATGCACTTGTAGCCTATTTCTACTACACAACTGGGTCCCAAGTTGTAGAATTATCTTAAAAATCAGCTGAATACTTCGGTAACCGGGGATTTGCATGATGACATCACAAACATCCTGTCACACCCACTGATGGTATCACTGCACACCGTGGTCCCATAGAAAATGTATTAGTTTTGCTGACCAGTAAAAGCTGAGGACTTTCATTATTAGTATTCCTGGGATTGAAATTTGGAGATGCTTATATAACCATTCTACTTCTAGGGCTACCTACTACTATAATTTTTGATGGAAACATTTTTTAAAAACTTTTTGTCATAAAATTAAGATATCATGTATTTACGTCCAAAAATTCAATAGGAATAAAAATCCTCCTTGCACATCTACTCATGACGTGTCTCTCGAAAGTCGTGGCCGATGATAAAACTTTTCTACAGCCACCACATGTAAATAAAGTGGCTTTCCCCTACAAATAAAAATAGAATAATGTTAAGGATGCTACCACACGACCGAGGTAAAGTTGTTACCAAAATCAATTATATTTTTATGGGCCAACTTCAAATATTTCTCAATGCTTGTAAGCCATTCTACTTTTGGGAGTTTTACATATTTTGTGAGTAAGAAACTATGTTTCCCGTACGTAAGGGGTCAAGACATCAGGACCAATAACGTTTGATGGGTGTGGTCAACTTAATATTTTAGTAGCTCATCTTAAAGATATTTCAATTCTCATCATTTTAAGTACAGTACGAAAAAAGACACATGTATGACAAAAAAATGGTTGCATTCTCCCTTAATTAAATCAATTAATGCTATTCTACACCAATCAACAGTGCCTGCTGATTGCTATGTGCCACGACACTTAAAACAATACACTAATACATGTGAAAACTTACAGATCTCTGTAGCCTTTTACAGTAAGACTGGGGCTTTAACTAAAGTACGACATTAATCAACTACATTAATACCAGCAGTACTGAATCAATTCATACTTACATTATGTTTTAAGTGTAATTCGATTAATTCTCCAGATCTTGCATGTGGTTCAGTCGACAGTCCATCGTCCTAAATACGAAAGCAATTCATAATAAACTCATATCATTGCAACTGATTTCATTAATGCTATAAAAGCATAGTTACCAACTTCTGACAACAAAGTTGGGACGCACCACGCCCACTAATCCTACATTGGTGAAGTCCGAAGCGCGTTAAGCAAAGTTAATGTGACCTCAATTTATTATATCCAACTGAATAAATCTAATGCAAATGGTGAATTTTAAAATAACTAGTTAATTTATCTATGTAAAATTGTGTGCATATTAAGAGCGTGTCTGCAAAACAACTGGGACATTCACCAGAAATTCAACTAACCGGACGGGACACAGGATATGCATAAAAAATCAAATGTTGACAACTATTTCAAAGTACTCTAAAACACATTAAATAATAATCAATTAAAACTTACAGTTGTTAATCCCAACATTCTCTGCAAGGTTAATACAAATATAAGAACTCAATTTGTAAACAAAAAAAACAAAACAAACCTCTATCCTCAATACTCGTTCTTCGATTTTTGTAAACTTTTGCTGAAAATTTAAATATTAAGCCTTTAATCACTTTTTGTAAACAAAACAAAAAACACAAAAACAAACTTACTGCACATTCAGCCGAACATGCCCCATCTAAAACATTAGTGGTACATTAAATGGATGCTGGTAAAGTGTTACCCCTAAATTTACCTCACTGACTTGAGACGGCGACAATGGAGGAGGGTTATGAGCAGACTATTAACACATAAAATGTTTAAAAATCATATTGCATCCGTATATAAATAAATATCTTCTACTTTTTCGAACATTAAAAATAAACAACAAACAATTACAATGGAGGATCTCACGAGACAATAACTTTTTTTCTTTTTCGTGTCGATATAGTTGGACCTTTGCAACATGCAAGGCCACTCTATAATTGAATCTCCCAATCTCAACTTGAAATCATTAAGTCACTAAATTCCATTTCTATATATATAGATGCTGGTAAAGTGTTACCCCTAAATTTACCTCATCGACTAGAGCTTGTTCTTCTACTCCTTCTGACGACTATTAACACATAAAATGTTTAAAAATCATATTGCATCCGTATATAAATAAATATCTTCTACTTTTTCGAACATTAAAAATAAACAACAAACAATTACAATGGTACATCTTTATAAGCAGCTCTACTTTATGTAACAGTAGTGGTACAATTTTATAACAAGCTTTAATCTATGTAACAGTAGTGGTACATTTATATAACCATCTCATCTTTAAGTAACATTTATGGTACATTTCTATAACTAGCTCTACTTTATGTAACAACAGTGGTACATATTTGCTTTATTCTATGTAACATTAGTGGAACATTCCTATAATTAAGTTTACTTTATGTAACAATAGTGGTACATCTTTATAAGCAGCACTACTTTATGTAACAGTAGTGATACATTTTTATAACCAGTTGTACTTTATGTAACAGCAGTGGTACATATTTATAACCAGCTTTATTTTATGTAACAGTAGTGGAACATATGGATAGCCAGCTCTACTCTATATACCAAGCTCTACTCTGTGCAACAGCAGTGGTATATTCTTATAATTAATTCTACTTTGTATAACAGTAGTGGTACATTTCTGTAAGCAGCTCTATTCTATGTAACAGTAGTGGTACAATTATATAATTAGCTCTACTCCACACTGTAAAAAACGAGGTGTTACATTACACCTCTTTTGGTGTTCCAACTACACTGTCTGTACTACACCCCATGGGGTGTATTGATACACCCCCAAATTAGTGTCCCGTTACACCCTTCAAACACCCTCCTAGTATACCAAATAGGGTGTACCATTACACCCCTATCACACTCATAGGAGTGTTACACTACACTCCTACAGTGTATATGAACACCAAAACACACCCTATCGGGTGTAATTCTTCGCCAATATAAAGTGTACTGCAACGCCATGTGATTATATTCAGGTATAGGCATAGATAAATATTGCTGGAATTTTTTTGGGAAATATAGGCACATGGAAGCAATGAGAAATATGCTAGAAATATAGGCAACTTTTTTTTAGAATTAGCAGATTACTTAACTTTAATCCAGCCTTCATCAGCTGCAGCAGAGCGGGTATTTTCACTGCTCTCAAACTCTTTCAAAGACAATCAGGAAAGAGCACTGGAAGACTATGTTTCAGCTTCAGTTATGCTACAATATAACAGTCGCTAAAAACTTTCTTTTTTGTAATTCACAATGTATCACATGAATTTTGGCCAAGCAATAAATGAGAAATATAGGCACATTTTGAAAGAATTATAGGGCAAGTTTGGGAGCATTGGAGAAAGAATTTTAGGCAGAAAAAAAAGCAATATTTATCTATGCCTATTCAGGTATAATACAGTAAATATTATTTCACATACAATACGAGTATGAGATGACACAAAAATTGTATGTTTGTATGTTCAGGTCCAATGATGACAGTTCACTCCCTCAGTGATGTAGAGTTCTTCAATCATCCATCACAGACACACCTTAGACAATCTCTATTCACTCAGCTTCATCTAAACACAAAGAACATTGAACACATTAACTTCCATATTATTGATAAATTATTACAAAATATTACTACAGGCAACATGTCTACGTCAACTAACTGTGCAGCCCACAAAAAAATAAAAAAATAAAGCCCCTTATATAATATTGTATTATATTTACTTCTATTTTCACTATCACTCTATATGGCAGTACCTAAATGGGAATATAACGTCCACTACCACCTCAGTTTCAAATGCCACATGGCGCCGTGGTTCGCTTGACAATTACGATTATTCACTAGAATGGCGACACAGTTGTTGTTGTTGTTTTTAATACAGTTTCTCTGACATAAAGTAGTACTTCATAAAATAAAAAAAAGGCGTAAGTACCAAATATTTTCCTAACATTTTTTTCAAACAGCAGTCTGGAGCTATTGCAGGCATTTTCTAAATATCTCAGTTTGCTTCGGAATTGTTTGTATTGGTATAAATCTTCACTGGAAAAAAAGTTTTTAAAAATATGTGTCCATTCTTTACCGAATTGGTGGTCAGTCACCTGCCAGTAAAAGGGTTGAAGAACACACGATTTTGCCTCACGATTTTGCCTCAGAACACTTAAAACATAAGCCCCACTTGGTAAACTTAAGGATTGGACGTGGTAAACCAATCCTGAGTTACAGTGTGAAGCAAGGGAACCCTTTACCTCAATACAGATAGTACTTTTTGATATTGCAAATTTAATTCACTCCTATCTATCCCACCTATAGATACATGTCTGTCCCACTGTCTTTCCCATCCCGGACACACATGCATGTGTAGGTGGAATAGATGGACATCCCATGGAACCCCAAGGTCCCGGGGACAATGGGATGGGTCGGACAATTTCTGGCATTTCCAGACATTTATGGAGTGAATTTACATTCCCTATTACACTTATATAAAACTTACTTAGCAAGTCCTTTGAAGCTTGTGTATAGATTACGCCTTGATACAAAACCTTTTACCTGCATACACACATGAAAATGGTTACTAAATTAATATTAACTATTATCATTGTCCAACAAAAATGAAAGGTTATGTATACTATGGGAACAGAAACCCTTTGACATCAAATTTCGGTCTAATTCTTAAGTACCTGATCAAATTCAAATTGGAAGATCATGTCAGATAAATTTTGGCACTAGCTATTGTGGTATGTACTTTCATAAGTACATGTCAGGCCAAAATTATAAATGTCCTTTCAAAGTCATGGTGAAAGGGTATAACATCAGATAGACTCTGGTCCGTTATTTGCAGCATTAAAGGAACCCCTAGATTATGCATGTACAGCGAGGACATTAATGGCATTAGGATATAAATAGGTAAAGGGTTCATTCTAGAAAATGATTAGCAGTATACTCGAGCCTCTCTGTGTTCTGAGTAATGGACACCATCAACCAGACACAAGCTTGTGTGATTTGTGGTAAGGGGACATCAATATAGTGAGTCTATTAAAATGACTTGTAGTTTGTTATGGACCCCCCTCTGTTCCAGACTGACATGCACAAGTTACACATGACTTTAAAAATAATAAAATAACAGTTAAAATAGTACTACAGACTCAGTGGATTTGTAAACTTAAAGCACTCAAAACTCTCTCTCTTAAAGTAAACACCAATAAGTTCAGCAAGAAAATAACTCAGAATCTCATCTCTGCCAACCCATTTCATTAACCCTTTACCAAATTACCAACATGAAATCCATTACACACCCTTTACCCTAAGCACAATAAACCTTTTACTGTTTCCATGGTAGGCCCCAAAAAAGCTCAATTAAAGTTGCTTAAATCCTATATCAAATTTTATAGGACTCATTATTATTCCTGTTGTAAGTATGAAACCCCTTACCTAATCTTCATCACAAATAAGAATTTTCAATACTTCACTTCTTTAACATCACCCTACATACAAATTGTTATACATATGCTTAACCCTCTACTAAAAGAGGTATTTCTAGCTCAGCACAACAGGTGGAGAAATATTCCTCTAACGGAAACAAAACTAAATAATACTATTTATTCAGTACAATAAAATTATTGGGGAGAAAGAGGGAGGGGCTAAAAAATAAGGGATGCCACATCACTTCTTGCAGGGAAATACCAATTTCAGCAAAGTCACATTACCTCCACTGCTCATATAAATACCCTACAAATTTTAAAACACACAACAACTCCCAATGGTATACCAATATTTCTTAATCAATATTATTTCATTAGAGAAAAAAGTACTGAATAACCTCACAACTGCAAATAAAAAAGAATAACTTGCAAATCTTTTACAATTACTGGTCAAAATTGCTGCTACTTACAACTGCTTCATAGAATATAGAATTTTACAATTCCAAATTGAGTTAGTCTAATATCGAGACCATTCACCTTTTTTGTGAGACCGGCACAGTGCTGCAAATGATATTATTTTAGTTTCTAATTTGTGCTATGTAGTACAGATTGCTTGGAACTCTGATATTGTGTTAGTTCACCTAGTCTGGTGTTGCCGACACTTTACCTACTTTTAATATGGTGCGGGGGAGGAGGAAAGGGTCTGGGGACTCTAGTACCAAACCAGTTTGAAATAAGTTTTTGCGCATGCACTAATTAAGCCCAACTGTGGACACTCTGGTAGTCTTGCGGTCTATTATTCAAGAAACATATCAGAAGGCGCTTGTATTGCATGGTAAGAATTTACCCTTGTACACAGGGTCTAGTTGAATTAACCTAGTCTCTATGAAACAAAAAAAAAAAAGATACACTGTTTATCAATGAATCTGTCAAGGGACCCGTTCTGGGGGTGAGTTCAGTTTGGCATACAGCAAAATACTAACACATACATATAATGTATAGACAATTGGATTATCAGGGTCTGTGGACAACTTCATACGTACCAGCTCTAGAAATGGCTATACCCCAAACCTTTAGCAATTGACTGTCACTACCGTTGTACAGCTTCAGGTTACTTTTATCAAACTATCTGGCTGGTAAGTTATGGTGAAATCTCTTCAACCGTTATTGAGACGAAGTATACAACCACTGTGGTGAATGTTTTAAATTGGTGGTTAGCACCAGAATCTGATCATTGGTACTTGAGTCCCCAGACCCTTTCCTCCACCCAGGCACAATATTTAAAAAGGTAAGGGTCGGCAACACCAGACTATAGTTCACCTTGGGTCTCAAAAAGTTAGGTAAAGGGTCTATACATAACTCCTACACAATGGGTTTCATAATATCAACATTAAAATTCTTGTCTGCTATATCAATTAAACACAGCTGCTAGCTGCTGGCAGAAATATTGTATTTCTTATACCTAGCCCTACCCCCACCCCTTCCCTATAAATTAATATTTATGCCGTCCAATGCCTGCCACTAGTTTAGCTACACCTATAAAACAATGACTTCTCCTTTCCCCACCTCACTTACTTGCAGCATTTCGTGGTTACGGTACCAATTGGCACATTTTGAATGTGAATGTAGTTTTTAGATCAAATGAACCGCCAAATTCCTTACGTACACAGTATTAGCAAGTGCGCTTTCTCACGTGATAACGTCAGAAACCTTTTACCCTATTAAGAAATATGTAATTCAATCTACCCTTTACCGATTTTATGAAGATCAGTCTTGAAAATGTAGACGTGTATAGTAGTGCTCAAATAAACTTGTGGGGATAGACCTCGGGATAGACGAATGTGTGAATCACTTTTCTGCCTACTGTTGTATTCATACAAACATTATTGTAAGTTACAACCTTAATAAGCTAGCACCCGCGGGCGGGGTTCATTATCCATTATTCCAATTTTGGAGCAGACACTATGAATCTGCCATGGTAGGAGAGTTTTCTTGGAGGATTTGCAGTACACTGCAGGGTTTCATCCAGAAATTTTTTGTCTTGGGGGGGGGGTCGAAATTAAAGTGGAGTAAGTAATAATTTTAAGTACTGGTAATACTTTTTGCTATCCAAATCATAGCGACAGTAGAAATCAGAATCGTTTTCAAAATAGGCTTCAATTTTCTTCACTATCAAAACTAATGGCTATAGCTATAGAAGGGCCAGCACTTGACCAAGGTAATTTTGATGCTGTGCTGTAAACAATTTAATTCTGAGTAGGTAAAATAAGTGGGGGGGGGATACCCCCCTTTTCTCCCCCCCCCCTCCCTGGATGAAACCCTGCACTATGTGTGGTTCAGCACATTCATGTCGCTCCCTCCAAACAAGTGCTACAAGCTAGCAAAAAAAGAGCTAGCAAAGTGCTAAAAACTAGCAAGAGGCAGCAAAACCACACCCATGCCATTTTGGATTAGGTTATGTCGCATAAATAATGGCAATAATCACATTTTTCATGTGGTGACTTTCATACGAGTATGGTGCGTCGTTAAAAGGAGCACAGTCAGTAACTGTAAGGCCAGTGCATGTTTCAGATCAGGGTTTCCACCTATATTTAGATTAACACTGGCGTAATTAAATGAAATATAATTTTACCTTTGTAACAACCACACTTGGGGGTTGGTTATGGTAACATGATTATTATGATTACAGTATGATTGTGAAACGTTAATTATGATTATATATAATTATGATTATTTGTCAGAAAAATAGGGATTGTTACAACAAAAAAAAAAGTTTTTTCAAACAGTTCTTTTGATAGACGTCATCTTTCTGGTCTAAATAGTTTCCCAGTGTAGATACTGGAGAATGGAGGTAGTTGCAGGCTACGTATATTAGTGGTCTTAAGTTCAGCTGCTATAACTCTGTTTATTCTAATTACAGCTAACACTTGCTGTGTTTTACTTTACTGCTAATATTACCAGTAATGGGTTTGATTGCGATGATTACACCCACAATTTGCCACATGATTTTGATTATGATTACGATTATGAAATAACTTATCTATTACGATTGTAATCATAATCAACCCCAACTCTGAAGCAACCATAAATTACAAATGTTATTCACCAATAGTTCTCTCCTCACCAATAGTTCTCTCCCAGGCAATGGATATATTTCTCTGCTGTTCTTATTGTTTTGTTATAGTACTATGAGGGAATATATTATATATTAATGCAGCGTGGCACTTCTAGAGTGGTAATAGCTTCATTGCAGAGGCCAATGCCAATGATGAAGTAGATGGTGCTGATTCACAGTTGAAAAGGAGGAATGACTGCTGAAGACAGTGAACTAATTCTTCCAAGGTACTACTGCTGGGCTATAACTAGAGTACAATAATCTATTACCATTAGCTAGTTCAATATAATCATTGGGTAACTGCAGAATATCACAAATTATTTGGACCATATGCACGAGTGCCAGTATGATTATAAAATACGCAATAGAAAAGTGTGGGCTTATGCGCTGTGGTTTTTGGTTATAACCGGAAACGAGTGAGTTACCTGACAGGCTTTTCTATTCCGTATCTATCTTGTACCACGTGCGTCGTCCTTAGAAACAATGTTTTTGCCACGCAGTTCAAAAAGTGTGTTATGCCGCTACTTAACCAACACTTTTTGACCATTACAAGTGATGTGACATGTGAGTGCTAATGTGCCAAACAACAAGTGATATTCTATGGTGTCCGATATTAAACTTTTTGTTGTGTGCCTTACGGAGACGCAATAACCGTAAAAAATTTGCTCAAGGGGGTGCAATAACCCACCACAAACTTGATCCCTGTGTACTGCGGAATATTACCACATGTTTTATCATTTCAAGAATTCAAACAGTTCCTATTGAACTACACGTATTTGTGTTACTTAGAAAGGGATTCATACAGGATTCGTTCAAAAAGATTTTTAGGGAGGGGAGATCTTGGGCTTTGGAGGAGGACACTTTTACTAATTCTATTAGAGAGCACTTCAGTTTGGGGGGAGGGGGTAACGTTGGCTTGGGTGGGATCCCACCCACCCACCCCTCATAGTACATGAAATTGTTTAACCATGGCAACTTCCGGGCGTATTGTCTGATGACTGCCCCGTATTCCTCAAGTTTCGGTCCTCAACAATAATTATTTTATGTCATGGTTTGATTAATTCACATCATATTGATTGTCCGTATCTACCTGAAAATATCGGCTACCAGTATATCGGCTAAATTGCCTAACATGATGACACTATCCCTCTGTATGAATACCTTGGTTGTAAAGCATTAAAGATGCATTCTCCCTCAGTCTAATTTTTTTCCATGAGGCCTAATATGCAGTATACATATGTACATATGTAGTATAGTTTTTTTTTTAATGTAAATTTTGTCCATTCTTGAATTTTGTACATAAATTATTCAGGTAATGCCATGATCACTAACTTTTTTCATTGGTACTTTATTTTATTTGTGTACTAGGATTGCTGTGGTCCATATGGCAGATGAGCAAGAACAGCACATTGAAGTAAGTTTATGGGCAACCATATTGGTCTCCTCATGTTGATCTTGCTCATTGGCATGAGGTGTACATCAAGAACCAGTAGTTGCACTATATAATTGCTGTCTATCCAGCAGTATTGCCAATAGTACATACATATGTGACAGTCTATGGGAAAAGGGGGCACTTCACTCAAACAAAAAAAATTGAGTTTTTTATGCTAATAAAAAGCTACAATTTATCTCAACTTAGTTCTACAAAACTGGAGGGTAAAACTTTCGACACGCAGAGAAACTGGCAGTTGAACTGGGCTGTATTCAGCAAAGCAATTGAACTAGAAATCGAGAAAACATAAATTGAATTTCCACTTCCGGTATAATTAATGTTTCCGTATACTTAACGGCGTACTCCGCTTACGCAATTAAATCGTACGGCCGCTTTTTAACGGCGACTAACGAAGTTTGCGTAGAGTTCTTTTTAGCTTTCAGAGCGTCTCACAGCCTGTCTTGTCGGAGTCCTAGGCTACTCTACTCCATGTAGTGGTAAACTTTCAACCAGAGGTAAGCTGTAGATTGCATGCACTATTCTCAAAGTTATGCCGTTTTTTTTAGCTGCTTGTTTGAAACTCCGCCCATTCCCCGTTTATTGTACTTCAAGAACGAGAGAGAATAAAAAGTAGCTTGTCTTTCCACGGCACGCTTGGGGTCTTTTAAGTTGTTTCGGCATTTGAAATTTGGCGTAGACTTAGAGCAAGGGTCACTAAGACTAATTCTGCAAAAAACAAAAATAGGAGAAAGAAAGAATTTTTCCTATGACTTACTTCTGGAGCCTATATCTCAATTTCAATTTTTGCGTGAAGTGCCCCCTTTTCCCATAGACTGTCACATATGTTTAGTTGTGTCAGGATATATTGCTAAATACCTTGCAACCCTTTCGTTCCGAACTTAATTTTTACCGTGAGGTCGTTGATTTCAGGTAACTCGAAAAGCACTTTTAAAAAAAAAATTTTGGTGAAAACTATTTTCGAAGCTTCTGTAATGCCTTGGGCACCTATAATCTGAATTTTGAGGTTCTAGCTCACTGTAACAATTTTTTTTTTTAATCGTCAATGCTAATCCCGGAATGAAAGGGTTGAATAGTTTTGATCATGTCTTGCTATGTATGTTCTCCACATTTGTCACAAAAAATCCTCACTACATGTGTACATTCTTGAAGTTTATCTTGATTGAGCTCTACTTGCCACTTGCTAACATACTGCCACACATTTGCACGTAGTGTGTCGGTGTGGTTCAGTGGTGTGCTTCATTTTGAGTGTGTAGATATTTGTTTTCGAAAGTGTGATTATGGTTTGTTTGTTTAAGCCAGAAATAACACATAGAGATAAGATGGTACTTTTACGTGTTATTAAATTAATATAGGAGTGTAAAAGAATGAGCTGACAATTCTTTTGAATAGCACAGTATGCTTCAGTAAGGCTACTCGGATCCACATATGTACATATTTAGCTGATCTCAGCTATGCCTCCTAGCGTGTTTTTTTTTTGTTGTTGTTGTAGTTGTTTAGTGTTATTTTTTGTGTTTTTTTTTTTTTAGAGTTCTTGTACTCAACGACAAAGTGTATATTTATTATCCAAATTAGCTTTGCACATATGGTATTCTAGTTCTACATAATTGGACTGTCAGTTGCACATGCTTTACATATCCACGTGCACCTTGGGGGCATTATTTAGAATTGGTTGGCACATCGTTACAAATATTTTTGCTAGTATGTTTGTTGTTGGTTTCTTTTTCCATGATACATTCCTCAATCACATCATCCACCACTCTTGAGCATAGATCTCTCTGTCTTCAGTGATAGATGACAGAGCCCAGATAGGATTACTTTGATGCTGTGGCCTATACGTGCTGCTTATGGGTGCTGTCCGGAACAGTCTTAATTAGCTGTGTCAAGTTCTGTTCTATCAATCAACTTCCGCGTACAATGCAGCTGATTATCAAGTTGGAGCTTATTTTTCTGTGTTACATGAGTGTTGTCCAGTATCAACTTTGAAAGTCTCCTTGGAATCACCTTCACCTTCTTCTCCAGTAGAAGTGGTACAGTAAGAAGTACTAGGCAGGTACCACCGAAATGTCGTCAATTGTCCCATGGCACCATGGTGGGACCATAGAAGGGTTCAATTGGATGTTCATGGCGAGCTTCAATTAGAAACTTACAGCTGGGAAACCCTATCTTGTGTTTGAATAGCTATGCTAGCCACCCTCGATATGCCCCTTTCCCGAACACCAAAATTATTCTATTACTAATTTATGCATCTCGCTTGTACAAGTCGAATAGACATAATGGAGTTTGAAACAAACACCATGAAAAAGTTTGTGCCTCCTTACATGCCCGTGGACATTTTTACAGCTTAGACATTTTGTACTGGATGGGAGAAGTTGTGTAGGTAGGAGAAATTGTTACTGTCGCTTTACTTAATTCTGCTGGTAAAAAAGAAATTCTGCTAGTGAGTGTATGTTATGTGTGATTTCGTTTCATACATGGGGGAGAGGGAGGTCCCCCCCCCACACACACACACACAAAAACACATACACAAACACACACACAAACACGCACCAAATGATAAAAAGAAACTTGTATGAAATCCTGCTAAGTGACCGCAGCAGCTGAATGCGTGACAACTCATTAAATGTGACCGTCTACAGGAAAATTGGGCACGACGCGGGCCCTATCAAAACAAATTTTGTGCACTTACACATTCGTCTTCATCAGTACAATGAGCTCTCTGAATTTTAAAACTGTTGCTTCAGCCGTTGTCGATATATGCACCCTAATCATTACCTTCCATCCCCTTCCCTCCCTCCCTCCTCCAGCCACAAACAGCATTGGACATGATTTATGGTGAAACATCACATTACGGAATTGTATATATATATTGCAGCCTTATTTTTTTCTTAAATATTTCCACATCATGCGAGTTGTATGCTTGTTATTGAACTCTCGAAGTAGCATGCGCGTAGCGAGTAAATTCAAAGAAAATTGTATTGTAACCAGTTGAGAAAAAATATCAAAGCAGCAATAAATCACTTATCACACTCTCAGACTCGTGCTATAAGTATTATATATAATGTGTGTGTGTGTGTGTATGTATGTTAAATGCTTGATACGGATCATGATATTCTCCCATAGCTATTGTGTGTAGCTTTTCTGATATTTCAATATGGATATGTTTTATAAACTTGTCCGTAGGCTATTGCAATGTTTCAAGTGGGAAGCGTGCTTGGAAAAGAAAGGCAGTATAAATGAAGTCAATGAATGGAAAAGAAGGCTAACCCTCAGGACTCATGATTACCAACCAAGTGCTTTAACATGTACCACCCTTTCACCTGTCATAGTAACTATTTATTTTATTTTTGAATCATTACCACTGATGAAGGCTACAGTCCGTAGCTGAAACATTTGGTTTTTTAACTTTTTTGTGTTTTTTGGTCAGCGATTATCTCTAAATATAATAATATGTCTACAATACCTGATCGCATAGGATTTTACAGATTTATGCAGTATACTCTTGTTGTTACGTTCTTCAAACATTCTAATATACTTATTTCACTCCTTGGTCATGAAATACTGCCTGGCATTTCACTCGCTAGCTGTATTGCACTCACCATTGGCTCGTGAAAATATAGCATACAAGTAAATATTCCATTCATGCAACTAATAGTAATGTGTTTATTTATAACTGGTTATATTTAAAATTCATTGACTTCACACACTATGTACATATGTACAGTAATGTAGTAAAGCATTTAATGGCAATTGTTTTAATATTGGGATATTGCAGAAATATTCAAGCAAAAATGTTCTGGGTGCAATAAATATTATACATCTAACTGTTAGCTATGTATTAAATTTTACCGACGTTTTATGTTTTATGTTATGTAGTGCAGTCCACTCTGAAGTTGTCTTGCCTGAAGTCATCAGTGATTACAGAAATTCACAGATTCCACTAAGTACTTTTCCATTCACTTCTGAACTGTCTATGCCGAGCTTTTTTTAAAGAATCATTCTAGTTTTTATGTAAAATAATTTATTATTTTCAAACGTTATCATTCATTTTTAATAGCCGATATATATGTACACAGGGAAAGAAAAAAAGAAAAACAACAACAACAATACAATGGTATTTATGATAATAAAATCAAATTGCTGCAGATATTAATTACAGTGTATGGAGTTAATTCTAAGACTGAAGAATGCACAAAATGTACTTTTATTATAAATGCTCACATAATAGGCTGGGCTTACCTACTACAGCTAACTTTCTGTTCATCTATTTTGAATAAAGCTCCAATTACCAAGCTTTCTAAATTGAATATCATCCAAACTAAGCAAGTATATTATAACTTGCAATTTTGCCAACAAAAACATTCAATCAATGTTTACAGTACGTTCTGGTCAGTAGTTTACTTGTAATATAAATTTGTAAGTACAATCACAACTAATTACACATCGGATAAATGAAATTACATATCCTTTCGAATTCAGTGCTGCAAAGTACAAATCCTCATTACATCTGGCTTTATTATTGTTGTTGTGTTAGGTATATTGATGTTGCATATTGAAATGGCCCAAGTGGGATGAAAAAGAGGGAAAGGATAGTCTGGTTATAATACACAAGACTAATAATTGGGATAAAGAGTTTGATGATGATACAATTGAATGCAATGGTATTTATAACGATAATTAACTCTGTCAATGGCTTGGGCTCCCTATGCTTTATTGTTAATAAAAATAATAATCATTATGTAATAAGTAGTCAAAACAGTTTGCTACAAGCTTGACAGACTACAGTAGTTCACAGGCTCACAGGAGAGAGTGTCACAAATTGTGCAGTGAGTGATTATGTCTATTGTTAGCAATTCATGGCATGTGAGGTCTTCTTATTCATGACAATGTACAACAATTTTATGTATGTACTATTAATGCATTACTATAAAAACAAACAAACAAAACGAATATCAAACACCTTATCGTACAAACAAACCACTCTGTCCAAGATACTTCATAATCAATGAGTTGGTCTCTCAATGGAAGATTTACCATTCAGAAGGCCAGTGCATCAAAATAGGGATTCATTTTTATTCTGTTTATAATAATATGCCGCAGAATTTTATGTGTACCAATATTAAACCATTCGATCGCATATCTAAATTGGGAGTGTATTAGCTAAAAAAATATAAAATAAATAATATGCAGGGGCTTGGTTGCAGGCTCTCCCTATCTCCTCCGTTGGCCTCCGTTTAGACAATAGCTGTCGGCCTGAGACTCGGCACTGCCATCTGTGCCCCCCATCATTGCCAGTTCTGCGGTGCTGAGGTCTCCTCACTCGGCCTTCATGGACTGTGTTGCCGGAAAAGCGAGGGAAGGCATTCTCGACACGCATCCCTTAATGATATCATAAAGCGTTCGCTTTCCACAGTTGGGATCCCTTCGAGGCTCGAACCCCCTGGCCTTTCATGCTCAGATGGCCAAAGACCAGATGGCATGACCCTAGTACCTTGGAGTTCAGGTCATCCTCTGGTCTGGGATGCAACATGTCCTGATACTTTTGCTTCCTCATATGAAAGTCGGGCCACCTTGGAGGCTGGAGGTGTTGCATCCAGGAAGTCTGCCAAGTATGCACATCTGGCACCTCAGTTTATTATACAGCCTGTCGCCATAAGAGACCTCAGGCGCTATAGGGCCCTCTACCCTATCTTTTCTAGAGAAGTTAGGCAGACGCATCCACTTGGCCACGGGAGACCCCCGCTCTACACAGTTCCTCCTTCAGCGGCTGTCAGTAGTGGTACAACGGGGAATTACGGCAGCAATTTTAGGCAGTACAGGCAACTAACTTATTCATCATATTTAATAAATAAATTTACCATTATCCTTTATTTACTCATTTCTTAATTCATTTATTAATTTTATAATAATAATAATAATAATATGCAATTTTAAATAACATTTCTTATAATAAAATCAGTCTCTGTATAAAATTAAATAAGTCAACAGTATATAAGATAAATATAACAATATCAAAATTGTGTGGTAGTTAATTTAGAAGACAATTATCTTCTTCACTGATGCCTTTTCTCCATAGAGCACATCCTGCAAGTAGAACATAAACGGGAAAACAAATATTAAAAATTTTAAATTTAAATGACATCATCAGGGATCTTGTGCATGTATGTGAATGTGTGTTGGTGCATGTGTGTGCGAGGGAGCATTGGGTCAAATCAAAGTTTTAGTAGTTAGTTAAAAAAAATCTCTCACCATTTCCTCAAAAATGTCATCATGGACCAGAGCTGTCTCATTTCAAAGACAGGTGTGACATCAGACCTGGGGTAACACCACCACAGCACAGCACAGCATACTGGCTCCCTATGTTTAAAGCAACGATACATCATAACTATCAATGTCTCTTTCAGGAGATAAAGGGTACCCAAAATAGTATTTGCATCCTACCCCTTCCTTTTCCAATGGCTTCATTATACGAGCAGCAAAATCCAAAATCAGTAATAATGTAAGGCCAAGAAACGTGATGCGTAAATTATTCTTCCCAGTGACCTATCTTTATCTTCTATTATTTTGATGCAAATATTGTTTTAACAACGAGAGTCAATTTCAGGGTGTTCCCCTAGTTTGATTCCTTAGGACTTGCAGTATGTTAATAAGCTCATTTTTTTTAAAGAGAAAACTGCTGAGAAGTACTTTCTTGCTATTAGTTTTGGGTCCATCCTTAAAATGGCTGGACTATTCTAGTGATTATGGCAAAAAGAAGCCTTCTCCTCTGCAACCCCTCTCTCTTCCCCCCCCCCCTTAAAAATTCACATCTCATTGTTAAAATTAGTTGTTGAGAGAGCAATTGAATGAATGACTGTGAGCTGGGCCAAAACTAGACTCCACGTTCTAATTTTGAGTCAGCAGTGTGTTAATGGTAACCCTTTTGTTCCACTTTGTCCACACCATAGTTCAATATAGGCAGGCAGGGAAGAAGGAAAAGAAAAAAAGAGAAAAAAAAAAAAGAAAAGAAAAGAAGGTCAGAAAAAAGGATGATAGATAAGGAACCCCAAACTCACTTGACTATCCCATCTGAGGAGCCAGTTGCTATGACATTATCCTTGTTCCAGCCAAACAACTGAACACACACACACACACACACACACACAGATATAGTTTAGATTATGACATTCATCATATGCACACACAAACACATGCATGTACACACCTCAGAAGAGGTGTCTGTTATGGTGTAGCGTTAGCCTTGTGGGTACTCCTTGTTAGCTACTAGCTAGCCACAGTTCTGAACGGAGTACTACAGACGCTACTATTGTGGAGTCAGAGAATTATTATATTCTAGATAACGCACACTGCATGAGGTGATACAAAAATTAAAGATTGCGAAGTGACGTAATGATGATGTAATGTGTTGATAATGATATTCATAGAGTAGTTCACTACATTACTCCCCCGCCAGTGCTAACGTCATATAGTGCTCGAGATGTTTAGGGAATTTCACGCGACGACCAGCCCTAGTGACAGCTGGTGCAGGACGGTAAGTGTCTGTAGTGGAGTGTGAAGCTGTACAGGATGAATCCACCGTGGACGAGGCTGGCTCGGCTGGTGGTCGAACCGTAGTGGACGTGGCTGGAGGTTGAGGATGTGCAGCTATTTGCGCTGGGACCTCAGAGCGTTCAGCTGGTGTGGCTATGGGCATTGGATGTGAAGACTTTGGAGATGTTGAATCACAATGAGCTGGTTTCAAGCGATCAACTGAAATCGTGTCTGTTCGTCCCCTCATGTCGAGTTGGTAATATTTGTCAGTTCTGCGAATGACCTTGAAGGGACCGTCATAGGGTGGCTGCAGGGGTTTCTTGACGGAGTCACGACGTACGAACACATGTGTGCAAGATTGCAACTTGGCTGGAAAATAGGTGGGCGTATGTCGAGGCTTGCGAGTAGTGGCAGGACTTGCAGTAGCCATGCAGGATCGAAGACGGTTGGCGAAGACTGTGGAGTCTGTGACCACTTCTGCAGGCTGAGGTGAGATGAATTCCCCTGGCACTCGGAGAGCACTGCCATAGACTAACTCTGCAGCTGTGCACTTGCTGTCTTCCTTTACTGCTGATCTGATGCCAAGCAACACCCAGGGAAGTGCATCAGTCCACTGGTCTTGGGGAATGTGACACTTCAGAGCGCCCTTCAATTGCCGGTGAAACCTCTCGATGAGCCCATTGGCTTGAGGGTGATAGGCGGTTGTTCTGAGTCGATGAGAACCGAGTACTTTCATGAGGCTGCTCCACAGGGCGGACTGGAATTGACTGCCTCTGTCAGTGGTAACAGTGGTTGGAGTGCCAAATCTGGCTACCCATCCTTGTAAGAATGTGCGAGCGATTGTCTCCGCTCGAATATCTGGCAATGGCAGTGCTTCCGGCCATTTTGTAAATCGATCAATGACAGTTAACAGATAGGAGTATCCATTTGAGTGTGGAAGTGGTCCGACGAGGTCAAGGTGGATGGAGTCGAATCGAGCGCTGGGTGGTGCAAAGGTGGACAAGGGAGCGGAGGTATGGCGATTGACTTTGCTGCGCTGACAGAGTAAACACTCTTTGGTCCACAGTCGGACGTCCCGGTTGATGTGTGGCCAAACGAATCTCTCTGTGATGAGATGCTGAGTAGCTCTGATGCCTGGATGAGACATCGAGTGCAAAGTGTCGAACACCAATCGGCGCATGCCTGCTGGAACAAATGGTCTGGGCTTGTGGGTTGTGGTGTCACACAGGAGAGAAAGATCAGTCGTGCCATCCAAGGGTGTGCGTTGGAGCTGTAAGCGAGATGTCTCAGGATGACTCATTATGTGTTGCAGTTCCGGGTCTGTCTGTTGTTGGTGGGCCATATCACGAAAGTTGATGTTCTTCAATTCTGGTGGAATGACAGAATTCTCAGACATCCGGGACAGGGTGTCAGCTGGAATGTTAGCAACGCCTCTGATGTACCGGATATCAGTGGTGAATTGTGCGATGAAGTCTAGGTGCCTGGACTGTCTGGGGGAACGACAATTGTGGTGAGCTTGGAGAGAGTACGTGAGAGGTTTGTGGTCAGTCAGCACGAAAAATTCGCGACCTTCCACAAAGTGCATGAAGTACCGAATAGCCAGGTATATCGCCAAGAGCTCTCGATCAAAGGTGCTGTATCTGGTCTCTGCTGGCTGAAGTTTCTTTGAGAAGAAGGCAATAGGTGACCAGGCCCCGTCAATTAGCTGTTGCAGGACTGCACCGACTGCGAAATCTGACGCATCTGTGGCAATGGACGTGGGGGCGTCATGCTGTGGGTGGAACAACATGGTAGCATTGGCTAAACACTCCTTGCTGCTCTGAAATGCTAACTCAGTCGAAGGGGACCAAGCAACAGGAGCTTTAGGAGAAGCTTTTCCGATGAGCAGGTTTGTGAGAGGCAAAAGGAGCTTGGCGCAATTGGGAAGAAACCTTCGATAGAAGTTGAGCAATCCCAGGTACTCCCGTAATTGTCGATGAGTAGTCGGCTTGGGAAAATTGCAGATAGCTTGAACTTTGTCCGGCAGTGGACGGATACCATTGGAATCGACAACATGCCCCAAGAACGTGAGAGTAGGTACGCCCAAAATGCTCTTCTGGGCATTGATGACGATTCCGAATCGGCTGAGACGGTCGAAGACTTGTCGAAGGTGTACTACGTGGTCCGTTGAACTGCTGCTGGCAATTAGGAGGTCATCCACGTACACGTAGCAGAAGTCTAACCCGCGAAGTACTTCATCCATGAACCTCTGGAATGTTTGAGCCGCGTTTCTCAGTCCAAACGGCATCCTGACAAACTCAAAGAGACCGAAGGGTGTGGTTACTGCTGTCTTTGGAATGTCTTCCTCTGCCACGGGGATGTGATGATAGGCGCGAACTAAGTCCAACTTTGAGAAGACCGTGTTGCCCTGGAGAGATGAGGAAAAATCGTGTAGGTGTGGAATGGGGTATCTGTCTGGTGTTGTGACTTGGTTGAGATGCCGGTAGTCTCCGCATGGTCTCCAGTCCCCCGATTTCTTTGGAACCATGTGCAGAGGTGACGCCCAAGGGCTCTTGGAAGGCCGGATGATGCCGAGGTCCAACATGTGCTGGAACTCCTTCTTGGCGGCGCATAACCGTTCTGGTGAGAGACGTCTGGCTTTCATGGCTATGGGTGGACCTGTCGTGACTAAGGAGTGAGTGACATTGTGCCTAACAGGTTGCTCACTAAAGTTGTGTGGTTGAGTGAGTTGAGGGTAGTCCGCCAGAAGTGCAGCGTATTCTGCAGACGAGTTAGGAGGTGGGATAGCGGGTTTGAGTGCAGCTGAGTTGGCTACAACACCTGAGATTGTAAGTTGTGTGGTGTTGTCTACCAGTCTCTTGTTGTTGAGATCAACTGTTAGCTGAAAGTGATGCAGGAAATCTGCACCGAGGAGAGGTTTGTCCACATCTGCAATGACGAAGACCCAGGGTAGGGAACGACGAAGTCCAAGGTCCAGGGTGAGCGACTTCCTTCCGTAGGTGGAAATAGACGAACCATTAGCGGCTTGGAGGTTGAAGTCGAGTTGACGGTGCTTTCTGTCGATGGCAGAAGGAGGAACAACACTGACTGCTGCTCCGGTGTCGACGAGGAATGTAAGGTGATTGGTGGGGTCATGTATGTGCAAAAGACGACTTGTGCGATTGGTTCGGCCAGGGTAACTCGTCGTCGCTAGCGCCTGGCCACCTAGTTTGGGTAAGAGCACGGTGAGTTGCACTTGCGAGCCTCATCACCAAATTTGCGATGATACCAACAGACTTGCTCCGCAGCTGAGGGTGAAGGGGTGGGTGAACGGTTCTGGCGACGTTTTGGAGATGCACTGTTAGCTCGAGTGAGAGCCTTCACTGAGGTCTGGAGTTTGGCGAGCTCTGACAGGATGCGGTCAAAGTCTGCCGCCGTAGGAAGGCGGGACTCTGTTGAGGTGATGGCAGTCACTGATTCAGGTTGCTTGACAGGTGGGGGTGGGGTAGGTTGACTTACACTGGCTACTGGAGGACTTGCAACCTCCATGACACGATCAGCGAGTTCAGCCAAATTGTTAAGTGAAGTGTCACTAGGAGAAGCAGCCAGAACCATCCTGATATTGCTAGGAAGTCGTTGTAAAAATAGTTCCTTGAGGAAGGTGCCATCGAGACCTATCCTATCTCCCAGGAGTTGTTGCATGTGTCTCAAAAGCTGAGTGGGCTTCCTATCTCCCAGCTCTTCCGTCTGAAAAAGCTGCTGGAGACGCCGTTGTTCCGACGCTGCGGTGCGTTTGATGAGCGTTTCCTTCAAAACAGTGTACGGATTGGCTTCCGGGGGGCGGAGCACCAAGTCCCGGATTTCGGTGGCCACGTCCGGCGTGAGCGACGATACAACATAGTCGAATCTAGCCTTCTGAGCCGTGAGTCTCTTGGTTGCGAAGGTTGCTTCGACCTGCGCGAACCAGACCGCGGGGTCTGCAGGCCAGAATGGAGGAAGCTTGATGTGGATGGCGGCAGCGGCTACTACTGGAGTGGCGGAATGAGCTGGAGAAGCGTCTTCCTCGGTCATGGCGAAGCGTCGAGGTCACCAATGTAGCGTTAGCCTTGTGGGTACTCCTTGTTAGCTACTAGCTAGCCACAGTTCTGAACGGAGTACTACAGACGCTACTATTGTGGAGTCAGAGAATTATTATATTCTAGATAACGCACACTGCATGAGGTGATACAAAAATTAAAGATTGCGAAGTGACGTAATGATGATGTAATGTGTTGATAATGATATTCATAGAGTAGTTCACTACAATGGCTTGAAAAAATATGGGGTTGACAACAGGAATTAAATACTTCTGTGGTGTTCTAGTGTTTGGGTAGTCCTACTCCTACTACTGTCTCATCAATATGTAGCACAACCACAACATCTTATCTCCAACCAAATTAACCACACTACTAACAACAAACCAGCCAACCATGTCCTTGAAGGTATGTACATAACTTGCAGTGATGATGCTATAGGTGCTAGTGAAGTGATATGTATATGACCTGATTGTGTTATGGTACCTTACAAACACACTCACATACTTACACACACATGTACACACTTGACTTGACTTGACTTCCACTGCGAATGATTGGTCACCTGGCCTCCCAAGATAGGGGGGAGCAGGACAGCCATACTCACAGCACATCACTGGCACAAGCTCAAGATCATAATGGATTTTATACCAATATCTGGTCAGCCAGCAACCAGCACTGAGCTGCAGGATAGACTGCACCACTTCTCGTGCAGATGGAAAAGCTAGGATGGATGCAAACCCTCCGTAGCTGGAACAGACTGGAATTGGGTCCATGTGGCACCATGAGGCAATGCCCTGGTCTTGTACCCACCTACTCCAGTGTGCTTGGTTGGACCATGCTTAGTCTGGAACCTCCCCTCAGACCTGTTCACCATGGGTGACCCTACAAAGGAATACTAGATTCCAAGGTAACATAGCTCCGAGGTTCATTGGTACACTCAAGTCCCTCCACCACGACAAGGTGATGGCCCAATGTACACACACACACACACACACACACACACACACACCAATCCTTTAGGACAAAAACAGCAATAAAGAGGAGTGAAGGGAAGGGGGGGGGGGGGGGGAGGGGAGAATTAAAGAAATAGTGATCTGCTATGGGAACTTTCTTTTGACCCGTACTGTAGCTTGAAACAGATTCACATAATAGATCAAACTAGACAGCTAGTTTTAAATAACAGATAAATAACTATATCCAATAAAAGAAATTTTATTTTAAATTAAGTCTAGTCTGGTCGGTGAAAAGGCCCCATCTCCTGAAACTATGCACATGAACACTCATCCACCTGCACGGACTGTACTAGTGGAGACAACATGTCCGGCTCTCACACAGCACCAAACACATAGACTAGGTTACCAGACAAATGCCAGGTCCCTAAAGTCTAGGTTATGCCCCACACATACATAAGGTGACCTACACACATTACTTCCATGCACTTTTTAAAGAGTCAGGATTCATCGGTGCAAGTTGGGTTCATGGTTGCCAAGCTTTAATTAGTGATAGGAATGTGTTTAAGTTGGTGCTACCAGCACTACAAGCCCTACCTTAGTTCCTTACATAGCAACTACGCCCTCATCAAGTTACCGGACTGCCTGTCGATGAGGATGAGTTCCGAGATGAACTAGCAAAAGCGCTGCCAATCCGCTACAATTTCTGAGAAGAACTAGGGCAGGCTCACTAACTTAGATAAAGTCGTGCTCCCACTCTCTATTTCTCTCCCCTAACTTAACGAAGGTAACCCACATACTTTGCATCCCTGTGTCCAAAGAGTTGAAAATATGATTATGTATTCTTTTAGTGCAATTTGAAGACAATTGGCTAGACCAATTTATTAAAAAAATTTAATTGGCTATCATGCTCATGTCAATATACCAGGAATTTAGACAGTGCTATTGTTTTCATTTCATTGATCCATGATGTTATATTCATTAGGCACAAGATATAGTATTACTTATAGTAAGATATTTCATGGTGAAGGTGGACACATAATGATGCCTTGTTATCCTAAAAGTATAGGACATGCCCAAATGCTCTACACACTCTCTGACTCCATGGTGGATTAATGATACCAGGAAATGATGTTCACTGCTATGCTATGTTGCCCATTCATATATCTGCAAAGTCACCAAAACAATGTATTCTAAATATAAGATGTAGAATTATGAAAGTGGTTAATACATGTACATGTGAGTAATACAGCTGATGACAGTTCTCTTATACTACAACTAACAGCTGCATTTTTTTAAAACTTTTTGTGTCATGTAGTGATGCTGCATTTAGTTCAAACACAAACACACACACACACACACACAAAAAAAAAAGAGAAAAAAAAAGAGAGAGACCACCAATATTAATCAACAATATCCACCATCACTACCCACAAGTGGTATCATACAAATACCATAGCCACATTCCAACAAAAAGTAATCAAGTCCTTTTTACATGTGTCAATTGAGAGTATGTTTTGCTTACTCACAAATAACTTACAGAAGTAGTCATAAATTTCAGAAATTTTCATAAAATTAGCACTGGGTAACTTTGTAGTATTGTCCTTGTTAAAACAAATGAGTAATTGCATGTGGTGTTCGGATACTGTAGTGAAATTTACACAAAGTGTAGCCTCTTTTAGTTAACATCTCTAAGATGAAATCATTCATGTATCCGTGTACCCACCTCAGTCTAAGATGTGTACACTGATGACATGAAGATGAGAAGTGCACCAGCAGATCATAGCCAACAACAACAATAGCTGTCATAATGCAATGTTTACACACATTCACGTGTCTCCACAATGAGTTCTTGAAATGAATAATACCAACACAATTTCCAATTTGTATTAACCACACTGTTTCCAGCATACACACAAACGCAACACATCTTGCCTGCCTCGTGCCACATACACACACACACACACACACAATGGCAGCATTATACACTGCTTTGGTTGTTATGGTGCATCACTGCTACTGAATTAGACCACCGACTTGACCCAACCGATGACTAAATAAACTGATGATAGCTACCTTTGACTGGGTTGTAAATTCCAGCCGTTTGACTCGCCTTCAGAATTAGTTCAAGTGTATGTATACAATTTACGAATAAATATTATTAATAGTAAATTACAAGAACAACATCAAAGGCAGTCGGTGAGCGCAAAACAACTAGTAGAGGTAGTAACCTTCCAAAATGAGAGATGATACCAAAAATAATAGAGAGAGAAAAGTCCAAATCACAGTTTTAGAGAGAACCAACAACTGAAGGAAGAGAAAGCAATCAGTATAAGAGAGTAATTCTAACAGTAATTAGTGCAAGAGACAGAAATAGGAATACTAGTGAGTGAATGAAGGCGTGAACTAGTTCAAATGTAAATTAGTATTAATGATCATAAGTTAGTTTTCATGCAGCAGCTTCAACAGCTACTCTACTGCAGATGGACTGTATTTGAGCTCCATTTCCAACTTTGAATAGTTGGTTTTTTAATTGTTCTCAATACTATAAAAAGTTTCCTGTACTTCTTTTTTCCCCCTATTCAAGTGCCAAAATACCAATACAAATTTACTGAATATTTTTTCAGAATTTCACAATTGAAATCAAGTAAATCTACAAGTGTAGAATGACCCCACAAAAAAACACCCACCAATGAACAACAAAATAAAAACACAAGAGTGACTGCTTTGAGGCAATAGTCCTTCTCACTAAGAATAGCTGATGACTGCCAACCAAGGCAATCATGAACACACAACAAACATTATCACATAAGCCACATAACCACAACTACATCTTGGTTGGATCTCACCCATGTAATTTCAGATGAGGGACCCACAAGCACTCATGTATGTACATGTATGTGTAGAGACTCCTGCAATACACACACACACACACAAACACACACTCACACACATAAGCACCTTACCACCAGAGTTTCCAAGTAAACATTTTTTATGTATTTACAGGGAAATTCAGGTATAAATTTGGGGGAGTCTGGTAGTAGTTCATTTTATTGTAACAAATAAACTAGTGATGTGGGCACCAACACTGTTTCATTACCTTGAATTTGCACCCCAGCAAATGCCAGGCATTTAATCACAGCTGGGTTGACTGGTGGGGCTGGTGGGAGGCAGAGGAAGAAAAAACTAAATGGAAAATTGCCAGAGTGGGGCTTGGACTAGGATCTCAGGCCCAGGGCTACACCATACACGCACACGCACACACACACACGCACACACACACACACACACACACACACACACACACACACACACATACACACACACACATTTACAGTGCATTCTCAAAACATTTCAAGTGATCCATTCGGTCATTATAGAGTGGGAAGCTGCGTTTTTTTTTTCTATTCCCATAAAATTTTGTATTGAGTTCCAGAATAGCACTCTTCAGTTTTGGAGGATACTGGGAGATAGTTTTAACTACTTCGGAGCGAGCTTTGTAATGGTCCAAGCCAAGATGAGTAGCTTAGAGTAGCACATAACAATCAGGTAAAGCCATACTAACTCGACCAAACTATCACGCAAAAACTACAAACAAAAACAAAGGAAAAAAAGCTAAAATATCTCGAGACTTAATTACATACACTGACTCAGGTCTATCCACTATTCCCAGTATGCTCAAGATCCCTATCAGTACTCAGTCTCAAATTCAACCAGAATGAAGTATAATTACAGAACATAAAACAAAACAAAATAAAAGACACACAAAAGCAAGCAAGAATATAAAACAGTATGGATAAGCTTAAGTATAGCAAATAGAAAAATGAAAGCACAAAGTAGTAAAGGAAAAATAGGAAGGACTGAACAGAACTAGCCAAGGGTGCAAACCCTCAGCGCATTATTACACAACTAAGATTTTTTCAGATTACTTTAACTTCTAACTACCGAGGACACACGCGGTTAAGAGAACATACGTGAACTATAAGTGATCACATGACTGCTGTATGATGTAAAACCATGTACGCAAAAGGTAAGGTTTGTTGCATTTAGCTTGCGCTTGTTTGGAGCTGAAGTTTCTCCACATTTCCTAGGAAACTAGCTCGAAATTTGAAAAAGTCTTAAATTCTCATACTGGGTTAGGTCATACTTGTTTAAAGGTTAGTTCTGAGCCATTCATGAAATCGAATGTTAACAGACAGACAGACAGACTGACAAACACACTACTATAATTCTCTCGAGCATGCGTGCTGAGTGTTAATAAGAGTTACATGTTTATATGTGTGTGTAAATGTGAAAGTAGATACAATGGAGAATACTTAATAATATATAAAAGTATAAACTGAGGTAACTAGGATGAACTGATAAAATATCAACAAGAAGATTGCAGATACACTGGAACCTCTCTTATCCGTCCGTCTAAGTTACGGACACCTCTGTCTACCAGACACTAATAAACAGTGAATGACTGTTAATAAGCTACCAAACCAAAATCAATGAATAAAATTGTGTAAATATTTTCACGTGTTACTTTGAGTTCAATTGCGGTGTTGAGGAGAGTGGAACATGGAAATCAAGATGCTAGTTCAGTGGGCCGCACTAGTTCTAGAACTTAACGACTGGAGGGAATGGAAGAAAGGTCACTTTTAACTCTAGCAAGAAAGCTCGAGATAATTATAGCAGAAAATAAGAAGGAAAGTCAGTGAGGTTAATCTGAACAGTTCTAAAGCTACCAGCGAATGTTACTTGAATGTGTTTCTGAGTTAGGGGACATTTCTTAGGTTTGGTCCCACACAGTTCTGGATAGAGAGGTTTCAGTGTAATAACCTCACCCCCCCAGTTGTTTTTGTCTCACCTGCCCCAAAGTAGGTACACTAATTAGTAAATAGATGGTTCATTAGCACAGACCCACTGATCTTGTCCAAGGAAACATTAGTTGAGGGGTAGGGCTGCTGGTAAGCAAATATTTGGAAAGAAAAAAAAAAGAAAAAAAAAGAAGCCTTCAGGATATTATAGAAGTGTAATAGATGTTGACCAACTCACGGTGATGTCATTACATTGAAATGCACAGAAAGTGAACTGTTGTTGTTGATGTATGCCACATCAAATGCCCAATATTTGTGGGAAAATCAATGTACATACACAAATAAAGCATAGCCTTTTTAGACTAGCTTCACTATAGGGACATATGACCTCACTACTCTGTGGCATATCTCACTGTATATTAGAAACATGTGTATACACACACATGCAAAAAGCTAATTATCTTGCAACCGCTAGCGGTAATGCGCACCTGGTAGAGCCAGGATGCCTGTGTGCACTAAGCATGCACTGCGAGTCGTACAAGCAAAGTTCCTAGAGCCGGGCTAGGAACTCTCGCAGGAGCACAAGCCTGTCCTCACAGCAAGTGATGTAGGCACTCAAAGTCCCACCTAGACCATTGCTGTTTCATGAGAAAAGGCCTTGAATTTGCAACCCAGTAAATGCCAGGTACCCAATCACAGCTGGGTGGACTTGTGGGGCTGGTGGGAGGCAGGTGGAAAACAAGATGGAAAGCTGCCTGAGTGTGGGGCTTGAACTCAAGACCCTCAGGCCCTGAGCCAAGGACACAACCACTACACCACACACACACACACACACACACACACACACACACACACACACACACGCACACACACACACATACATATATACACACACACATACATATATACACACACACATACATATATACACACACACACCTTGAACCTTGAAAGAAAGCCACCCATATTGGATGATGCTTCTCTTCCACAAGTGACAAGTCTAAATCACAGTAACTAATGTTTTCAACGTGTAGTCACACATCTGTGTCTACCAATGTCTTGCTTGCGTATGAATGCTCTCTCACACACACTACACTGGTATGGCTTATCTGTCACTGTCATGCCTCCCATGGAAACTAAACACAATGAATAAAACACAGCCATGGAGGCTGAACACATGCACACTGTAGCACATGTACACTGTAGCACATGTACAATGAATAAACCACAGTCATGGAGACTGAGCACATGTACACTAGCACATGTATAATGAATAAACCACAGTCATGGAGACTGAGCACATGTACACTGTAGCACATGTATAATGAATAAAACACAGCCATGGAGACTGAGCACATGTACACTGTAGAACATGTATAATGAATAAACCACAGTCATGGAGACTGAGCACACGTACACTGTAGCACATGTATAATGAATAAGATGGAGCCATGGCATGTACACTGTAGCCAGCTATAGGTCATTGCTATACATTTTGGTGTAATTCATTGATCATGTCATGGATGAGAAAAAATAGAGCCATCTATTTTTTGAGACAGAAGGCATGGTAGTAGAAGAAACCAACAAACACCTTCAATTAATTGTATGATTTAGTTACAGTTTTAGGTGTGCCATATACTACTCTGACATAAGCCCTGCACATGTGCATATCCAAAAAAATAAGATCACACAGTGGATACCCGTGATTGGTGCAACCAGCCAAGTTTAGCTACATCACCTAAGAAAGGTCAGGTTAAGTATCCAGCAACAGAAACATAACAATCTCACTTACATACACAAGAGCCAACAGACAGTAAATACATTTTCTTATAGCTAGCCATAAGTCTCAACTTGCACGTGCATATGCAGCCCCCGAATAAAGTATAGCCACCTAAACATCTCTAACCTTTCTTACATGGCCATTCCACCCAGCACAAGCTGTGTATTACTTTATGGAGACTGGACACGAGAAAATCGACCTTCCTTTTAACGCTGACTAGGTGGGCGCGGACTGTTGTTATAGTTAGTCGTTTTACAAACAATTCTGAAAGTATGTACACACTGATGATCCAGGCTGGACTCGAATGATCTCGGAATTTAACTTTGCTCCAACGAACAATAAATTGTTGTTCAAATATTAAAGAATCAATGATGAATTTGTTGGTTATAACGTCAGGTTGGAAACTAGGTGAGGTCGCTAATGAATTATGCACGCACAAGAGCGTTGTGGGAAACATTTGAGAATGCTTATCTAAATTAGGTGAGAAAAGCATACAAACATACATATAATCAACCCATAATATGGGTTGATTATATGACATATTTGTACTGTATTTTTTTTTACAGCAAAACTCTTTACAAAGGCCACCCATGCATGGGGACAAATGTTTTGATCTTTGTTAAGAGTTTGGTTGCTTTCAGAGGTTAGCTATTTTAGATTGTGGAAGATCATTTTGCGCATACTGTTTGCTGTCGTTGAGATTTAAGGTTGCTTTTCCAGAAATCCATTGTAGAGAGGTTCATAGCTATATGTTTACTTAGCTAATTGTAATATTAATTGTCATCCACTCTTGGGTAATTTTAGTTTTAATCAAATTTTCTATCTTCTCCATTATTAGTTTATATAGCTGTTCTTCAAACTAAGGTTTTTTTTTAGTTAACCAAAACAGTAGCTACTAGCAATGGAAAATATGAACTCCAGTGATCGGAGTGATCATTATTAATTTTATCACAAACTTTCTAAAAGAGAACCTACAAATCAAGAGCAATCATCATAAATTAGAGGTTTGCTTGTTCCAAGGAGTAATAAGCAATAAATTATCTAATTGGATGGGGCAGGAAGAACATTCACTGTAGCTATGCACTATTATACAGTGTTTCCATACAAAATGTCGAGGTTGTTCAACATACGTCCATTCTATAGCTAACTGGTTGTTATGACGCAAATTTCAAGTCTCTCTACATACTCACTAGAATTTAGCTTTGTTGGTTGGTACTTTTATGTTACTGCAAGTCTAAACTATCTGCCACAGTAACAATTTTTACCAGTGCATGACTGACTAAGTAGAACTACAAGTAAAAGTGAAATAGTTGAAGTTGAACGAGTTACATTATTTTGATTACTCTGTATCTATAATAATATGCTGCAATGCCATATTTGCTGGTTTTAGTGGTGGATTAGTATGCACTGCTTGCTTATTGTGGACTTCATATCCGACTCCGTACAACAGCCAAAATGAATGTAACCACTGCTGTAATAGAAATATATTTGTAGTAGTAGTTAACCTCCTCCACAAATCCTCCCACTCCTGTTGTGTGAGATTTCACTGCGCAATGAGTTACTGCACAAAACTATCAATAAGTATAACCAACAAAAAACAAAACAAAAAACAAAAAAACAAACAAAAAAGCAACAAAAAACAAACAAAGAAAAGAAAACCCAGTGGGTTCAATGAAAATGCACAAAGAAGTGGGATATGATAGAATGACAGGTGTTAAGAATGTTCGCAGCTTCCTTTCCAGTTATCTTGAGAAGGACAATTCACTAGGGGGCCACCACCTTCTTGTGGGGGAGTGGCCTACACTGGTAACAAAATTCTGTGCTTGTTTTGCCATACGACGAGCATCAGCAGAATTCCACTGTTCACTGCATCTAAAAATCAAGAGCATAAAAATATTTCACAATTTCTTTCTCAGCTTTCTTTTCTCATTAGATGTATTCTCTCTCTTTCACCGGCTTTTTGAAAACAATAAAAAGAAATAAAAAAAAAAAAATGTTTGTCTATCACTAGGAATCCAATATGTGACCGTCTACAGGAAAATCGGGCACAACGCGGCCCCGACAATAAATTTTATTTTTGGCACTTACAGACTCCTTGGCAAGCAGATATTAAGCTCTCCAAGTTTTATCGCCATAGCTTTAGCCATTCCCGCTATATATCGCCTAACCGTTCCCTTCGTTAGGCTTATTTAAAGAACTAAATCGATCTTTTTGCGACGTCTACGCATGCTGCCTGATTTTCCCCGTAGACGGTCACATATGTATTCTCTCTCACAGGCTTTTTAAAAACAATAAAAAGAAATTAAAAAAAATGTTTGTCTATCAGTAGGAATCCAACATGAGACCACTCGATCAGGGGCTTCTCTGGCATTTCTAAGTGGTCTGGCCAGGAATTGAGTGTGGTGTAAGAGGTGTGATATACCAAACCACAGTAAAAAGCATCTGAAGCATTTAGTAGAGCTGGCATTGTTCAAAGTGCATCTATTGCGTATTTATCACAAGCACTCTGCTCATGCTTTCAAAAAGCATTACCTTTGAGAAACCCTCGAGATAGCAAAACAAAAGCATTCTGGTAGTGCAATTATAACTAGCTAGCAAAACAATATTAACAGCTGGTTTAGTCACTTCATGTATTCATTGTTAACTTTCTGGCACATACAGTAGGAAACAAAGAGTAGTCTTCAGTCACAATACCAAAGCTATTTTATTTCCAACTTGCAAATCATTCTAGATAGAAAGTTGTAATTTATACTACCGTCTAGCCAAAACTTCTCTTTGAAAATCGATCTGTTCGGTTGATGTGGACTTCCTTACACAATAAGCTGTGTGGCGCCTTAGAAAGAAAAAAGAGGAGCATACACCCACTTTTGGAAAATTATCACTCAGCCACAGAGTGTTTGTGTGTTAAGCAAGCGGTCCAGGTTCAATTCCTGGTGACAGCCAAACATTTAAAAAAAATTTGTATGGTTAAAAAAAAAATAAAAATAAAAAAAAAAAAGCCGTGAAAGAGAGAATCATCCACAAAAATATTTGTACAACAACTAACACAAAAAATTAAACATACCTTTAGTAAACTAATTTTAGTCTGTCACATGAAGTACAGCAAAAAGACTTCAGTACTCTGCAAAACACATAACACACACACATGTACACACACACACACATGTACACACACACACACACACACACACACACAGAGCAGTATGGTATAAATAATAGCTGGATAATAAATTTAGACATCATTTGATTGAACTCAGATATAACTCTCGCACTAGAATAGTTAAAAATACATCTCACCTAAGTATTACTGCCTTAAGGAATGCTTTATTGCATATATATCTTTATTAATGCTCATCTACACAATCACATAGGAACCACGATGTCAAACATTCAGTATACACATACGGCAGTTCTGCCTTCTCAGTTTAATGCCAATGGCACAAACCTGCACTGAGCAAAACTTCAAAGTAGTGAAGTGTGTGAACTGATAAAACAAAACAACAACAACAACAACTGTCTTGTCTCCACCCAGAGTGGTCAATCTCAGGATAACTGTCTGTCGGAACCACCCCCACAAAGGAGGAAGAACTGACCTACAGCTATCCGTCTGAACTTGGAACAGAACCTGTTATTGATTACCACCACATTTATCTCATCATTTAACACCCACACCTTACATTTGGCCAGCTTGCGGGCGCCTCTCATCTTAAAACTTAATCATATTCATCTCAATCTCCACCTACTTCCTACCTATCTTAGTTCTATACCATATCACCCTATATAATCTGTACCAACTCGCAATCAATTATTATTCTTGCGCAAATAAAGTCTAAGTGCTGGCGGGAGCCTCTGTATGTCTCACTGACTAATTAGATGTCATTATAAGAATTCTCGTCCTTCGAGAACTTTATTATTAACTTCATTATTTTCTCTTTATTTTTTATTATTTGACCTTCCCTTTGGTGGATTTACACCTCACCACCAACAACAAAACCAAGACATATACAGCTGGTAAATGACACGAATGGCTGCAGTCAAGTAACTATGCGTGAAGTGTTGATGCGTGTATACAGGAGGACATATGAAATGGTATACAGTAGAATGTCAGTTATCTGGATAAGTTGCGACTGAGAGGTGTTCGGATAATTTAAATGTTCAGAGAACTGAACAAAACAGAAAACGTATTATAATTATGTAATATAGTATTATGTATTCTTGTTTGTACATGCTATTATTAGATTTAGGGTGCTCGGTTAACTGAAGTGTTTGGATAATGACATTCTACAGTGTTACCAAGTAGCATCAATTTTTTGGCAAATTGCAGAATTAATTTCAGGTACAAAGTCACACCTCAAAACCACAAGCAAAACATTTTAAAGTCACTGACTTAAAACACAAGTAGAGCTATTTTACTTGGAAATATACACCAGCACAGTAGCCATTGAATTCCTCGTCAATTATTAGACAAAGATTTTGTAAGTCTCCTTTGGAGCACTTGCCAAAGTGGCTTCATTATGATCAAGCATTCTTGTGTAAAATGTACAAGTTCGCCATAATTAATACCGCTGGTGCCACACCCAGTTTACTAACTACCTATATCACTGCACAGTTTTATATAACTGGTGTAGTTTTTTTTACTTAATATAATGTGTGTGTGTGTGTGTGTGTGTGTGTGTGTGTGTGTGTGTGTGTCCCCGGCCACACATACAAATGGTTTCAAAGGATTATTCTGTTAGTAAATGAAGTGACAAGAGTTCTAAAAGTTCAGACTTTAAGTCGCTCCCTATATTTCAGGTTGTCTAAGTGTGCATTAAATGGAAATATCTACCAGTCAATTAAAATGATTTATATTAAATAAAAAAATAATTTCACAAGGCCTCCTTCTTGTTAGTGGAGTTAAGAAGTCATTCCAGAGTTCCTCACCTCTAGTTGTATTGAAGTCCAGGAGTCATCACGTGTACACCAGTGGAGTAGTCACTGCACCATTACACCTGCCACTTCACACTCCTACATTGAAAGTGTATGTCTCAAGTAAAACTAGCTCAACATAATTCAAGATTCTCAGATTTGTGTTTTCGTGCTTGTAATTTTAACACATGTAGACATTTTTTAAGAGAATCAAGCTAGTTTAGTACAGTACCTTTCATATTATATTATATTTATATTAACTACCACAAAATGTTATGAAAAATTGGGGCAAATGTCTCCACGAAAGTCAAACTATCTGGGATATGTGTGTGTGTGTGTGTGTGCATGTGGATGATGGGAGGAGGGGAGCAAAGGGAAGCAAAGTACTTCCCTGTCTAACTCAAGTGCAGTGGATCCTCCCTATTCCAAAATCTTCCATGCCTCTGGACACCAAAAAACAAAACAAAAGTTTATCAATTGATGAAATCACGAAGAAAGCATTTTATCCAATAAGACCACATTTATTATTTCCTTAGCCCCAAAAGATATTACTGCTCCGTGTCATAATTATGCAGCACAATAGATAGTACAAGCTAAGCATCCCCAATGCACTTGCCACAGTCTGCCCTACACTGCTTATGTGGAAAGTTGTTTAGTACAAACGACGCTGATTAAATTAGACCAAGAATTAGGTTAGCCATTGTAATCTAATGATGACTAATTGACATTTGGGGGAAAAAAATAATCACATATCAATGTATTCTATTTTTTCCCTTGTAAATATTAATTTTAGGGTGTCTTTAATCCCTAAGGGGTGGGGGAAGGGCAGCAAACTAGATTTAAGGAGATGTAAAGCCTCATTCCTCCGCTCCCTGAATAACAACAACACTGGTTTTACACAAGATAGAGCAATACCATATAACTGTGGTTAGGAAGCAAACCGATGGGTCCAGCCACTAGTACTACGGCTTTAAGTCATGAGCTGAAACATCATCGCTAAAGTTAGTACAGCTAGCAACTTTCTTAGAGAGAATCATTCCTGGCATCACGTGATAAAATGCAGAGCAGTGGTAGAATATGAGAATGAAGTTAAAAATCATGCAATTGCAAACACACACACACACACACACACACATACAAAGCTCAACCGTGGTAATTATATCTGCAATAATTGGCAGCGAGCGAGACACTATCAGGGACAACACAAAAAATCAGGGATATATGATTGTATAAATCATATATGCTTGGACGGATGTATGTAACTTTTGTACTTTGACTCACATTTGTTGTGTTCATTCGTTACCTTGGTTAACAACGCGCTGTTTGTCATCGCTGTTTGTACTTGAAAATCCATTGCCCAACATGCCAAGCTACCAAGAGACTACAATGTATATCTTGTGTTGGTATATCCAGTGAACGCGTGCATGTGAGAGTGTTGTGTGTTACATGTGCTGACTAGCTAAGAACAAACAATAAATATACATTTGCTGCTTTGTGTGTTAAGCTTCTTAGGTTCCTTCCTGTTTCTTTTGTTAGTAAGCAAGTCTTATATAGAGTTAGGATGTATACAGTGCAATAATTTCTTGGAAAACCTTGTTTTGCTTGTACGCTAATTTAAAAAAGTCGGCCGTGTAAATTGTTCAAACAAATTGTGCATGATGATTTTATAAAGATGAATTTTACCCTTTGACCTTATATGTCAATTTTTTTTACTGAAGCACATCACAAGTATAATGCCTTTCCCCCCAGCAGAAGGAAGGGTGTGTATGGTCAGTGAAACTACACCACCTCTTCACTACCGTACAAAAAACATTGTGTACTGGCTATAAATTATATAATACAGATAAGCTTTAAATAAGAATAATAAACAAAACAAAAACAAAACAAATGAAGCAGCAAAGCTGCGAACCCTCAGTGCTATTAAACATTATTATAATAATATAATCTCCTTCAAAAAGAACAAAGCAATCTGTTAGCTATTTTAATGAGGCATCAATATAGCTCAAGTAATGAAAATAGTACATGGGAATGCTGTCTTCATAAGAGAAGCTAAACTAGCCAGAAACACTCACTGTTATAATTTTTCAATGTGAACTTCACTTCATTCAAATCCATCGGTTAACTTCCCTGAGCATAAAGCAAACTACACTGCGGGCTGCAAGAAGTCAAGTGATTATGACGTGACGCTAGGGGGAGTTACCCAGCTGGTACCAATGTGGAGCTGAAAGCTTCACGTTTTATCAACAATGAGCCCCAAATTAAAAAAAAGTAGCACAATAAAAGGACCTTAATCTTCTTTCTGAATAAGTTCATACCTAAATCACAGTTAATTGTCAGTAATCTCCAAAATCAGAGCATGACAGACAGACTGACAGGGAAACTACTACAAACCTCTTGCGCATACGCGCTTAGGGTTAACAAACAAACAAAAAAACAACAACAATTGCTAACCAACATTGTCTGTTGAAAAAAATTAGCAAATTAACTGTCTACCAGTCCCAAATCCACATCGTGACTTATAAGACCTGCAACTACCTCTATGAGGTCATACGACTTGCATTTGGTAATGGTCATCAATACTATACTGTATCATATGCCAAGTTGCTTATGGCCTTAGTGGTTGTCATGGCTCCCATGACCTGTCCTAGTCTTATTCTATGAACTGCATGTGAAAAATGGACATTTTTCTTCCATCACTGCACATCTGAATACTGGAAGCCAATATATTTGGCCAACAGAAGAAAATTCTTGTTCCCTATTCTCACAACATCAGCTGAAAAATGCACAAATGCTTCATAGTGACATTAGATATTGGGGAAAGAACATACTCTTACTTCAGAAAAAGCATATGATGACTAAGTTATCAGGGTGTCATACTGGATTCTGCGCTGGGGGTGGGAAACACTGGTGTACTTGGCCAGTCTCATTTTGGAAACCCATACTGCTTTGATGGGCATGCCTATGTGAAAGTGTATATACCTTATACTAACCTGTGCTTTGTCACATAATTAAAGCTTATAGCTATTGTAGCTTACTAAATTAAAATTCTAGGGGAACTAAGGCTTGGAAGAGATGGGGGATTTCAGGGTGCCCCTACCACCTTGGCACGAAACCTGGTTATACAAGCTAATATGACACTGTGCTTCTGAAGATGTGATATTAGCACTTGTACGCTTAGAGAACTGACAAATTTATTGACATTGCCTCAGAGATACATAATAAAAACGGATAATCACTTAATAAACTGTTTAAACCATAATTAAGCAATGGGCAATCTGAAAAAGTCCTTCGACAACAGCTCAATGAGAATAAGCAGATAAGTAAAATGATTTCACTGAAGTTTATCAGAATTGCATGAACTAGAATGACAGGACTTCATTTCATACACGATTTTCACTGGGGGGAGGAGGGGGGAGAGAGAGAGAGAGATAAGAGAAAGATTTGTAAAGTCACAAAAACCGTTTAGCCACATGAAAATGGTGAAGTCATGATCACGAAAACTTCGACAAACTACTACAAATTCCTACATTTTTTTCATAACTTACATTGAAATAAATTCAGAAGGGGTAAAAAAAATTAGGGTGGGAATCCCAGGGTTCCCATAACCCGCATGAAACCATGGGCTTAAAACAAAGTAGAAAATATAATAATACGTTGAGTTGTATGCAATAATTATCTCCCCTTCATTGTCCAGGAGCACACTAAAGGATGTTAGGGTGGCCATGGGAAAAACTATGAGTGAGGATAATTTTGGTGGAGCATGTTTTGGAACAATTCAGTAACTAGAAACCATTCCAACATGCACCCACACTTTCTCACAAAGAAATGAAAATTTTCAAGAGTACTGTGGAACAAACAAACTGACGAGCCCTTGTCATAATATATCTTGCTGTTTACTTTCATTAATTAATTAATTCATACAGTAGCTATACATAGCTTAGAAAAAATTGTTCAGGAAACACAACTTCACCAGGGGAAAAAAATGACCTGGGTGACCCCGTGCAGCTAAAATACTTAGAAACCCACTGACCGCTAGCCATAAAACTACTTACCCCAGAAGCATAAGCCAGGGTAGGGAGAGCGAAGCTTCCTTCAAGTTCACCAAGACACAGTAGCGTAGCCGTAGTAGGAATCAGTAGACTATATTATTATAGCGCGCAACAATAGTTTAGACGACCACTTCCAGTCGAGAGTTTTACTTATATTATGGTAAAGCGTTTTAAACTTATTTAACCCGGCGATACTTACCTACACGTAATTGGAAAAGGGTTTTCCATGAGAAAATGCAGTATCTTTGCGAGGCTGCTTTTAATGGTCCAGCGTCTAGCGCAGCGAAGTACTTAGGGCCTGAGGGCGGTAGTTCAAGATGCACAGAGCGGCCTATGTCTACGCAACAGTACATAGCCTAACAAATATTTAACGTAGCTACATTTTCATCAATGCCGTTGGAGGGACATTATAAACTCAAGGTGGGGTCACTATCTAATTGTAGTCTCGCGTAGCCAGACCCTTTACCAACCCTAACCGCTACGCGGGGAAGGAAAGGGTCTGGGAACATACAATACAACGACTTGTTCAGCAGCACCCCAAAAAGGGTGCTCCAATTATCACATTCCAATGCTTGCGGTAGCCAATGACGTCACGGCCACGGCCGGGTAGCAGCTCTCCTATTCATGCTGGTACGTTTATTGCTTGCCAGGAGTGCTTATAAAGAGCCTACGAAAACAATTTCACCAGTTTGACGAAGTCACGCAACGTTCTCACCCTCCCAGATGTGATGTTGATGTCACACAGTATACCGCAAGCTTGCTGGAATGTGATAATTAAGCACCCTTTTTGGGGTGCTGCTGAACAAGTCGTTGTATTGTATGTTCCCAGACCCTTTCCTTCCCCGCGTAGCGGTTACGGTTGGTAAAGGGTCTGGCTACGCGAGACTAATCTAATTGTGTCTTTCTCTGGAAGGACCTGAGTGATCAAGTAAAAAACTACACCGGTTATAAAACTGTGCAGTAGTATGCACACTGGATATGCTTGCGCTTATGAGGGATTCTTCTTCAATTAATCATCAGCCATGTTACAGTTCCTAGCTTTCTAATTTTGCTTAATAATATAATGCAAGAAGTTAACTAAAACAATTAGTTAAAACGAGCACCTTCAAGCAGTGTGGAGTGTGGTGAGAGGCTATCAAATTGCAGAAAACCAAGTCACATTTTTGTAGAACTTAAAGCTCACCATTTCTCCCTCTGACTGGCGTAAATATTTTTTTTTAATGACTCTCAGTTTATTTGTGATCAAATGAATAAAATATACTTGGCACAGTACAACAGTTAACGAGTATGAATATTTATGTTCTTCATCCACAGCTCCATGTTATACCAGCATGCCTTTATTGCTGCAATGAAACAACAAATAAAACAAAACCAACAGAAAATTATTATAAGTCAACAGGTTCATTATAAAATGTTGGTATGTAAAAAAAGTATTCCTGAAAGGGTGTTACCTATTATTCCTGACAAAAATACACTCTTTTTGGTATAATCATAGAGTGTTTCGCAGTGTGAGTGTAACAGCACACCCTATGAGTGTAACAATACACCCCAATGCAAAAAAGTGTTCCAGTACACCCCACTTAGGGTGTAACTAAACACCCCGGTTTTTACAGTGTGGTCAGCCAGCACCTCAGGTCATTCTTGATCTATTGGCTTGTAACTGCTCAAAAAAGTGTGTACTGCCGAATTTTGAATGTTTAGCAAATGGACTTAAATGCACTGATATGTGCAGATTACCAGACTGTGAGAACCAAGCCTTACTAGTTAGTGAAGATTGTATTACTAGTTTAGATGATGAACAGGAAGATGACTGTGAATACTAGTTTTTTCACTGTAATTATGTTGTTATTTTTTTAAATAAATGCTGACACATGCATGATTATCAGGTAACAATACCTCTGATACCTCGAGAATAATGTTAGCATCCATTTTCTAACTCTGGTGTTGCATATCTTCTTCAAAATCTCTTTACATTACTTGTTTAGCCCTGTAAACCTGTAACTAATAATTGCTGACATCTGCACATTTTATTCAACTATAGAAACCAAGAGCTACTCCCTGAGCAATGCTATCACCAATTTCCCAACTCTAGAGTTGCATATCTTCTTAAAAATCATCATGAACCTTAGTCCCCCAAAATGATACCGGTGGACCCCCCTGGCTCATGGCCTACATGGCCATACCAAATTTGTTCTGCCACACGGCCATGTCCCCAGACCCTCCGCGCGCTTTGCGCGCTACGTGGGTCTGACTACGCCAGACTAGTGGAGGGTAGGAACATGGCAGCAAAAGATGGTGGATAGGGAAGGGAGGGTGGAAGAGGTGAAGGGGAATGAGATGTAGATGGAGATGGAGGGGGTTGGCTAATGAGCAGAGGGTGGAAGAGTACCACCAGCTTCCGGAGGAGCAGGAGATTCCCTTGGAAGGGTATTCCTACAAGTCCCCAGGTCCCCAGGTAGACACCTAGAGCAAGCTTTGCCGCTGCTGGCCAGGAACACCGGAGGCACTTCGCGGAGCCATTGCAGCGGCATCGGTAATGATACAATTAAAACAGTAATTCAACAGAAAGATTTAGGTATTTTAATCTCTGATAGTTTATCTTGGTCTGTCCACATCTCAACAGCGTGCAACTAAATACATTTTAAATAATTATATTTCTTACAAATTAAGACTTGTTCATCTCAATATTTTACCCACTAATGTACTACTTACAATTACTAGACCTATTATTTTTGTTAAATGTCTTAAGCATCCATCTGATTCATTTAATGTATTTAATCACATCACTTTTCATTCTGGGTCCACAAGATCTTCATCTAATCGTAAATTAGAAATTAAGTTCCAACGCACCTCCACTACACGGCATCAATATTTTAATCGCATATCTCTACTATGGAACACATTCTCACCTATTGATCTTTCATTGTCCTTCACTTCTATCAAACGTTCTCTCAAGCAAAAAATTGGGATCTATTTATTGCACACTTTGATTCAGACAATTCCTGCACATTTTGTTGTTCATGTCCTTGCTCCAGATGTCACAGTCACTTTATTAATGTATCACTCCCTCTCACACTTAGCTGTTTTATTATCATTTCTATTCTTTTTTTCTTTTCTTTTAGCTAACTAGGCTGCTCTCTTGTACATAGAGTTTGTCCTTCATCCACCCATCATATCACATTTCATCTCTTTTAATTAGCTTTGTTATAATATAATTATAATTATAACTTTACAACCACTATATTATAGTTTGTGTTGTTGTAAAGTTATAATAATAATTAATAATAATAATAATAAACATCGGGAGAGGAAGGCTTGGAGGACATGGTAAGGGTCGTCTAAACCTCTGTTCTAGCACAGCTCAAAGACGTATAACCTCCTGTAACACCCGGTTCAGGAATATTTTGTGATTGAACGTAACGAAGTTTCCTGGAAACCTTGGATGGGAAGTATCGGGTGAAACTGGAATCTTTCCTTGCTCATGCGCCTACACGGGTCGTCACCCCCCAAAAAGTGCCTATTAAAGCCACACCTCTCTCCGACTAGTCCTTTCTACCCACGCAGTGAGCTCCATATTGCTCACTGGGAAGCAAGCCTTACAGGGCGTGGGTTTTGAGCTGTTATAGCTGCGGTCGCGCTTCAGACGTCGCTGGAAAGGTTAGGGAAAGCGTTTAGTGTTGCTCTGACTTCCCATTTAAATACTCTATTCGGAGTTGGTGTTTCAGTGAAGCATAGGCATGTCAGCATATGTTGGAAGAAGCTGCTGATGTGATACTGGCTTAACTGTGCAACAAGTAGTAGTAAGTTATGAAGATATGGCTTAGTATAGAATGGCTATTTTATTTATTTGGTTTAGAATTGTGTGAAGGAGAAATAGTAGAAGATAAAGCATACCAGAAACACTGAATCAGTGAAGACTTTTCAAGATACCTTTGACGTCTTGGCAGAATTTTCAACAGGAATAGAGGAATAGGCAAAATAAGATGGTTAGATGAATTGATATTTAATAGTATAATCTAAGGTTTTTTTGAATGATTCAGTCATTCTCAGCTTAAAGATAATAATAGCAAATGTTCTCGTTCAAATAGCCAATATTATATTGAAACTTAACCCAGTTAGGTATTGGCTGTTAGAAAGCGAAAATTAGCTCTTGTTTATTTATTTATTTTTTACTCATTAATATGAAACATTCAACCCCCTATTTTTGCCCACGCCACTAATTACATAAGTTGGTAAATTGTCTTGATAAAATAAAGAAATGGATCTGCCGAGCAGTGAGTGGGGCGGGTCCAAGCTAATTGGAGCAGACCTAAACGCCTGAACTTCTTGTTTTATTGGCGGCAATTGAAGCGAGCGAGACACTTACAGGAGTAACGCAATTGAAAATCGGGGATATTTGTTTGTTTAGGTTTGGATGTATGTATGTCATTTAGTACTTTGGCCCTCTCGTATTTTTGTGTTAACTCGGCGTTTGACCCCGTCCCAAACTTCACTAAACAGATTCCTCTGGTTACTAGACTTCTGAGAGACATTCAATGAAACAGTGTGCTGTGTATTAATCATTGAAACCACAATGAATCTAAATTCTTATCACAATGTTTCAACTTCATGCCGCCACAAGGATAGATAATTTTTACTTTTTATTATTTTGGTATAATTTATTTGTGCTATTCTTGCAGCACACACGCGCACACACACACACACATACACACGCGCGCACACACACACACACACAAGTTTACTGGATATACCAACACAATATTTATATAGTATTTTCTTCATGACTTGACTATTGGACAAAAAATTTTCAAGTGGGTAATCAAATAAATTTCCTAGGATAACAAGATTGGTAAACCAATGGATTATGTATAAGCTAAGCCGTGTTTCCAAAACCTATACTCTGCTTTATTGAAGCAAGTTAAAAATTTGTCGATCGTTTTTGCACTATCCCCGTAGCGTTTAATGGTCAATACAAGGCCTTAGCCTGCTGATATATAGCTATGGGAGAGTTTCTAGATAAAAAATATCTGTGAATTGACGGAAAAGCTTAACCTTTTTTTTTTTTTTTTAAAACCGTTATAGTAAACGGTGTCGGCCGTTTAGTCCAAACGGTACGGAATGCAACGATAAATACTACGGTAAAAAAAATACCATTTTACGGCCTTACTACAGAACGGAATGTGAAACATTTTTGTCTCCAACTGTATACTCAACATGATCACTACAACACTTGTCAGTTTACTCTATACCTCCCAGTACATGGTACACTTCTTATAGTCAGTACTACAGAGGGACCCTCACTGCTACAAATTGTAATGTTGGACCATTTTTTTTCCTGTCAAAACCTGCTATCTAGGTCGACAACTAGCTAACACAAAAAAGCGAGGGTCAAAGTACAACATGACATATATGTCTACACGCAAACTAGTATGAGCTACAGGCCTTGGCATAATTTCAATATGGTTGTTGAAAATGAAATGTGTTTACACATTCATTGACGACGAAAAAAATATAGTGCTGCCGGGTCTGTATGCTTTTATAAACTAGTGATGTGCCTGAGCACAAATGGCGAGCGAGCCCAAAGTTATACTATTGTTAAACGATTGATTTACATTCATGCTATTAAAAAAAATCGGAGATTTTGAAATAATGTATATAAGGTAAGGGGGATTCAAAGCCATAGTAACCACACCCTACAACAGTTTGAATTGAAAAAAAAAACAAAAAAAAAAAACAAGTCACATTATTTAAGGCTTACCTTCGTGGTTAGTCTAGTGGACAATAAATTGTCAAGTAAAATAGTTCGTAGGACTTATAAATGTCAAATCGCTATTCACTTACCACCGCCACTAACTCCAATAGAAATGGAACTCCCGAAAGTTTTTGAGTTCAAACTGTACCCGCAAAATAATTCAAAGCAGTAAACAATTCAAATTTAGGATGATAAGGGTAATGATCGATATACTACTAGAGTCAACTTATCTGACTGAAGGTGTTTTTTTTTTTCTTTTTTTTTTCTTTTTTTTTAATCCTTTTGTTCCGGATCCTGCTTAAAAGCGGGTGAAGACCGGTTGGCTTCTCAGAATTTTAAAAAATAGTTGCTTTATAGCTAGACCCGTCAGATTGCATACACAGGTGCCCAATGCATTGGAAAAGCATTTAAAATAGCTTTCAACCAGGACTGCTTCGACAGTACCTCACAGCAGTTGCGTTTATTTCTTCCTCGGCAAAAAAAAAAGCATTGGTTTTCCGTCGAATTTTTTTAAAAGTTACCTTCTTTACAGCAGCTTCATTTATGGATCCAGTTTTGTAGAAGCAGCGAAAAATTGCTTGAGCCCAGTAGCCTTCCATAACACATTGAAACAACCGCTTCTTTGCCCACCAAGACTTTGCGGTTTTACTTACTGTCTTCTTTTTTTTTTATAAAATCACCAGTTCAACTGGGGGCCTCCCCATTACGTACAGTCTTAGGTAATGCTTATTACATCATAGGAAAAAAGTGAGCGTGTCGTGTGATCCAGGTAACTATGCAAAAAAAAAAAAATTTTTTTCGAAGTCAGTTTGGAAAGATGGCGTCTACCAGTTACAGTTGCTGTGGAAGTTTTGACTTGCTTGATACTGACTCTAGCGACTCAGGATCAAGCGGAGAGGAGGGAGACGACATCTAGGGCTATAGGAGGCCCTGTATCAGGGTTGGTGGACCAGACCCATCAACTCTGATACTGACAATTTATTTATAGCTATATTGAGATAGAGAAAGCTGTTTAGCTATATATAATACTTATAGCACGAGTCAGAGTACAATATGGGAAAATATTTTACGAGCACGCAAAATATTTTCACGAGCCAAAGGCGAGTGAAAATGTGGCGTGAGAGTAAAATATCATTCCCATATTGTACGACGAGTGTGTTGAGTGATTTATTGCTTCTTTGAAATTTTTCTCAACCGGTTACAATACAATTTTCATTGATTTTACTCGCTACGCACGCGCTACAACGAGCGTACAATATAAACCGTACAATATGGGAGAATACAGAACGCTCGCGTGATGCGGAAATATTCATGTAAAAATATCAAAGCTGCAATAAATATATATTTATTGCAGCTTTGATATTTTTACTTGAATATTTCCGCATCACGCGAGCGTTCTGTATTCTCCCATATTGTACGCTACTTGTAGCGCGCGCGTAGCGAGTAAAATCAATGAAAATTGTATTGTAACTGGTTGAGAAAAATTTCAAAGAAGCAATAAATCACTTATCACACTCGTCGTACAATATGGGAATGATATTTTACTCTCACGCCACATTTTCACTCGCCTTTGGCTCGTGAAAATATTTTGCGTGCTCGTAAAATATTTTCCCATATTGTACTCTGACTCGTGCTATAAGTATTATATATATAATATATAATCGTGCGGGCTAATATGCTCTTGACCTTAATCATCCAAAAACATCCTTGCAGTGTGTTGTCCCCACAAGTCACAAGCACAGTGTAGCCACTCCTTCCTAGCAAAAGACAAACAAGAAAATAGCAAGTATTACATAACTCAGTATTACTATTTGGGTGTTTTTGTGAATGTCTGTACGCTATGCCAATTGATAAATTTAATTTCCCATGGTGTCCAGAAACTATGCCGGTTGATAATAGAACCGGAATGGTCTACAAGAGTTACAGGCGACTTGCTCTATATAACACTTTTTTGTTTGTTTGTTTGTTGCTATTACTGTTTATTTGTTGTGTGTAATGCACTTTGTCACTTCAAGTTTATATTGTTGCAAGTGTGCTATTCTTCATAAAAAAATTTCACTTTGATAAAAGATCAGCTTACATCTGATTAATAAATTGTGTGTTTGTTTGCTTTGTGTTCATGTTCTTTTCTTTTTTCCTTTTTTTTTTTTTCTCTTTTTTTTCTTTTTTTTCCCCCTTTGTCTTTCGCTCTTTTGTATGACATTTAGTAGCATTTAAATTACTCAATTCTCCTATTGTTTTTGCAAACTTTTGTGCTCTCATCTTTTCCTTATCTCGTGGTGATTAGACCCGTCTGATTTGTCAGAATTGAAGTTGTGTGTGGGGGAGTGATTGTGATAGTTGAGTTGCTTTGTTCGTGGATTGACACTTTTTTTTACAAAGTTATGTCATGTTATTCGCCAAATATACTTTATGCAAGTGTGGTATTGTTTACAGCCAATTTTTGTAATATTTTTTTATTATCCTCAGAAACCGATTGGCTCATTATGGGCAGAAGGTGAGAAGTAAGTGGTGCTTTGATGAGGACTGCAGCTATGACAGAAACCAGAGTAGCTCGGGATGGTGACAGACAGCACATCAAGCGTGGCCCTGGATCTAGTGGATTCATCAAACTCTTCAAAACTTTTTTAGACTTTTTATTATTATTAATTTTTTTACCACATAGCTAGCTAAAAGTGATTAGTATTACTGTCAAAGCATTTGGAATACATATACAGTGGAACCTCTAGCAGCCAAACTCTCTACAAGGGTCAAAAGACTTGACCCCAAGCATGGCCTTTGTAGAGAGGTTTCACTGTAGTATACATAGTATCTATACACTGCATGCTGTGGTAAGACATCATCAAGAATACATAGGGTATACTCCAGCAACATACCTAGTACACATAGTATGGTATATACCTGGTGTAAGGTAATGCACAGTACTCCAGTAATACAGTCTTACAAAATATACACACTGGTGACGTTGTATGACTTTTACATACACTGGTGTAATATATCCATTGCATGGTGTTGCTCGTTACAGAGTTCACTGTTAAATAATATTCAACTGTAAATGCATTTACGGAATATTTTGGTGTATAATAATATACCCAGTATAGTTACCCTGGTACAGTTATAATATGTATACTAAGTGGCCAAAAACAGTATTTGTAACATCAGGAACTATGTGCAAGCAATCGTCCTATACACCATTTGAGGACTACCATGCAGCAGTTATAAGCAGCACCAAGTGAGCATGTGAAACCTCTGATAGTGAACTCTCTAAGTAAATTACCTCTGTATAGTGAACTTCCCCTACCCGCATTCCAATAGAAAATGTATGGCCCATCTCCCCCTCCTTAGGTCCCAAATTGTTCTCAGTTTAGAGGTTCTACTGTATCAATTTTTGCGCATGTCAGAGAACTCTTAGCATTTCATCTAACCCCAACATTAGTTTGGGTATTCACCTCCTACAATACTCATAAACTGTACCATGCTGAGACCATGCATCACAGATCTTTGCCCCCCCCCCCTCCCACTAATTATTGGCTTTTATGGATATAATGTTTGTGTCATTTCTACAACATCATTCAATGAGCCAAAATATAGATGACAATAATTATTTTACATTACAACATGGCCATTGTTTGTTTACAAAAATATGTTGGTATTAGTCCTTCATGAAGAACCCAAAGTCAGATATCCAGAATTTCCACTCATCAGAACACACATCCTGCAGTGATCCCATGCGTAACTGGTTGCCGCTGTCCTGGAGTGATCCCAGATGCTGCCACTGTCCTGGAGTGATCCCAGATGCTGCCACTGTCGTGGAGTGATCCCAGATGCTGCCACTGTCATGGAGTGATCCCAGATGCTGCCACTGTCCTGGAGTGATCACAGATGCTGCCACTGTCGTGGAGTGATCCCAGATGCTGCCACTGTCCTGGACTGATCCCAGATGCTGCCACTGTCCTGGACTGATCCCAGATGCTGCCACTGTCCTGGAGTGATCCCAGATGCTGCCACTGTCCTGGACTGATCCCAGATGCTGCCACTGTCCTGGAGTGATCCCAGATGCTGCCACTGTCCTGGAGTGATCCCAGATGCTGCCACTGTCCTGGAGTGATCCCAGATGCTGCCACTGTCCTGGAGTGATCCCAGATGCTGCCACTGTCCTGGAGTGATCCCAGATGCTGCCACTGTCCTGGAGTGATCCCAGATGCTGCCACTGTCCTGGAGTGATCCCAGATGCTGCCACTGTTCCTGGAGTGATCCCAGATGCTGCCACTGTCCTGGAGTGATCCCAGATGCTGCCACTGTCCTGGAGTGATCCCAGATGCTGCCACTGTCCTGGAGTGATCCCAGATGCTGCCACTGTCGTGGAGTGATCCCAGATGCTGTCACTGTCCTGGAGTGATCCCAGATGCTGCCACTGTCCTGGAGTGATCCCAGATGCTGCCACTGTCGTGGAGTGATCCCAGATGCTGTCACTGTCCTGGAGTGATCCCAGATGCTGTCACTGTCGTGGAGTGATCCCAGATGCTGTCACTGTCCTGGAGTGATCCCAGATGCTGCCACTGTCCTGGAGTGATCCCAGATGCTGCCACTGTCCTGGAGTGATCCCAGATGCTGCCACTGTCCTGGAGTGATCCCAGATGCTGCCACTGTCCTGGTGCGACGTATCAATATTTAGACAGCCTCAACTGATGGTGTTCTTTTCTCTAAAAAAATTCATAAATAAATAAATCAAAAAATCATTTGCTGTAGCTCAATAATCTTAAAACAACACAACCATATTGTAAACACAACTATAACAAAAAACAAACAAAAAACAAACACGACAGTGTTAATAACAATATGTGTATGTCACATACGTTATCTGCTGTCACACACGCATAAACACATACACACATGCACGCACACACATGTACACACACATGCATGCACACGCATGTACATACACATGCACACACATGTACACATACATGCGTGCACACACACATGCACACACAGTGACCTCCAATTAAATATCCAAATGGTATTTCCACTTTCTTTTTCCCCAGTAATTTGTGAGGGACTTGCCCATACTTTCTCTCGCCTCTTTTCATTTCTGTTTTGTATTTGCAATGCACGTATTCCAAACTTTGCAATTCTAAATTTTGCTAGTGTTTGAACACATTGCAAATACATAGAGCTCAGACTCACTCAAATACAATTACATTGAAATTACTGCAAAAAAATGTATTTAATTACAATTACAATGGATTTGACTGAACTCTGCCACATACCACTCGCTTCTCCCTGGCCAGTGCTTTAATAGTGAGTGTGGTGAAGGAGATGAGAGCAGCATATCAAAACCAGTTAATTCAGCGAAGCGAGCGGAGCTGACTCTATAATGAGTTCGCAATATATATATATATTTAGGTCTAGGTATTGTTTTTGTTCTTGCGTGGGCGTACATGTGCAAATTTTCTCCTACGCGCTTGCGCGGGCCGGGTAACCTTCTTAGCAACATTTTGTTTTGTTTACCCGCCGTACGAAGTAGCGATGCCCAGTGAAACAAATTCTGCGAAAGAGAGACAAAACGTTAGAAACGCTCGGTCAAGAGCTTTGAGGGCGTTAGAAACTCCAGAAGAAAAATTAGTAAGGAGAGAGATAAGAAATGAAAAAAAAAAACAGGGCAAGGAGGAGGAGAGCTAAAACGAAACAGAAACAGGTAGCAAAGTAAAGAATCTTTCTCTTTGAAAAGCCATTAAATGTTCCTAATTTATTTATTAGACTATTCCTGAGGATTACGGTACCAGGAGCCTTCATCATAGAAAAAAGCCACCACTATTGTTTTCTCACTTTGACAGTATTTTGTAGCCTGGAATAGCTGCAATTACAGGGAACGTGCATCGCTCGCTTCGCTATTAGAGCGCATCACTAGTAAGAATCTAATACCAGGTTCCCCCAAGTAATCACAATAATAATAATAATAATAATAATAATAATAGTAATAATAATAATAATAATATAATAATAATAATAATAATAATAATATGGCACGTACGTTTTCCATTAAAAAATGTATAGGAAAAATCGCTGTTCAATTGAAATTGCACAGGGAAAGTGAAATAGCACGTAGAAATACCTCGGTAACTAAGTGGAAACTAAGTGAAATACCACGGTAGCGAAGTGAAATAGTACGGGTAAGTGCGCACGCATGTAGTGTTAGCCTCGGAAACATATAGTTCGAGTAGTTTCTAGTTGGAGACAATGTCATTCTTTACCACAGAAGCTCTACCTGTATTAGACGGAATGTTTAAACAGATTAGGAGGAGCCATAATGTTGAAAATGAAGTTCCAGCGGAAGCTAATCCTAAAATAAGGAGATAGTGAGTGAACGATGATACAGTGTAGCTACAATTGCAAATGACTTTTTAAAAAGTTGGCCTACTATTAGCGAGTGATAGCACAGTTAACCTGTGTTATTAGGGATCAATAGCACTCGTAGAGCTATTGAAATACCACTACTCGTGCTATTAATCCCTAATATCAAGTTTACCTGTGCTATTACTCATACTAATTATAATATCATAGCAACCAAAACAATAATAATAATAAAAATGACAATAATAATAGCAATAATAATAATAAACATCGCATAATAGTAATAAGTATCAAGTACTCTTTCACACAGTGGCGCTTGATGTAACATGTTTCACAAACTAGGAGCGCTGTCGCATAAGGTACATGTACTTTAATCTCTTAATTCTCAAACACTTGGTTTAGTTACATCATTTGTCCTCTCTTGCTCTCTTTCTTACTGAGCCCTTCTCTCGTTCTTGAGTTAATGGATTCCCTTCTGCTCCTTTAGCTGTACCTCTTCCTGATTCTCACTGTTTCTGTACTTCAATCCATGATTGTGGACTTTGCCTTCCCTGTTCAATCCTCACTTCTCTTATTGAAAATCTGCACAGGCTGCACTACTTACTCGACTTTAACATAAGACATCACATTCAAATAATCTTGAAGGCATTCTGGACATTCGCCATTGAAATTCTAGTCAGAAAAGTCTGCCTTCACTGCCGTCAATTTTCTTGAAATGGCACAGCAGAAGAACGACTTCTATTGCTGGCCACATAATTGACAAGGAATACTTGTTCGTGTATGCAATTTGAGACCTGGGCGTTAATATTATCAGAGAAATGGACAGATTGGGCGCTGTAGTGATAGTGGGTGCCTACCCCATAGGATACAATAATAATAATAACCATAATAATTGTCAAGTT